>Ga0114129_10004848_pt1 | contig 18996 bp, 17 predicted proteins | sample RhiMetdeltSRZDD1_FD_80071 | JGI IMG/M metagenome (GOLD analysis project Ga0114129, IMG submission 80071) | Populus rhizosphere microbial communities from Tennessee, USA - Rhizosphere MetaG P. deltoides SRZDD1 (version 2) (version 2) | ecosystem: Host-associated > Plants > Roots > Rhizosphere >...
CGGTGGACACGGAGTTCGGGCGCAAGACGCAGATCCACCAGTCGTCGTGCAACAAGGATTACTCGTGCCTGCGCGGCGACTGCCCGTCGTTCCTCACCGTCGTGCCGAAGGGCGAGCGGCGGCGCAAGGAACGTCCGGTGTTCGAGGCGTCGCGTGAGCTGTCAGAGCCCACGCTGAAGGTTCCGAGCTCTGCCAACGTGTTCATGACGGGTATCGGCGGCACCGGCGTCGTCACCGTCAACCAGATCCTCGGCACCGCGGCGCTGCTCGACGGCAAGCATGTCCGCGGGCTCGACCAGACGGGACTCAGCCAGAAGGGCGGGCCGGTGGTCTCGCATCTGAAGATCTCGGATCACCCCATCGAGGTCTCCAACAAGGTCGCCGCGGGTGAGACCGACTGCTATCTCGGATTCGACGTCCTCGTCGCGACGTCGCCGCAAAACCTCGACCACGCGAGCGCCGACCGCACGATCGCCGTGGTGTCGACGAGCCAGGTCCCGACCGGAGCGATGGTCACGAAGACCGACGTCCACTTCCCCGAGGCGTCAGGGCTGCAGTCCTCGATCGATCGCTTCACGCGGAAGGACGAAAACGTCTACCTCGACGCGCTCGGCCTGGCCGAGGCGCTGTTCGAGGACCACATGGCCGCCAACATGATCGTGCTCGGCGCTGCCTATCAGGCGGGCGCCATTCCGGTGGCGGCCGCCGCCATCGAGCGCGCGATCGCGCTCAATGGCGTGTCGGTCCAGATGAACACCCAGGCGTTCCGCGCCGGCCGGCTGGTCGTCGCCGACCCCGCATGGACGAAGACGCTGAAGCACCACCGCGTCGGCGCCATCGAGACGACGCCCATGCTGACGGCCGAGGCGCGCGCCCTGGTCGATGCGGTCGACGCCGAGGGCGAGCTGCGCCGGCTGCTCGAGATTCGCGTGCCGGAGCTGATCGAGTACCAGGACACGGCGTACGCGCGTGCGTACGTCGACTTCGTCAAGCGCGTGCGGGATGCCGAGCGCGCGGCGGTCCCGGGCGCGATGGCCCTCAGCGAGGGTGTCGCGCGGTATCTCTTCAAGCTGATGGCCTACAAGGACGAGTACGAGGTCGCGCGGCTGCATCTCAAGAACGACCTCGCGGCGGCGATCCGAGCCGAATATCCCGACGGCGCCACCGTCCACTACAACCTGCATCCGCCGCTGCTGCGCGCGCTGGGCTGGCAGGGCAAGATCAAATTCGGCCGGTGGTTCGACGGTGTCTTCCGCGCGCTGCACGCCATGCGCGGGCTGCGCGGATCGGCGCTCGATCCGTTCGGCTGGGCCGAGGTGCGGCGTGTCGAGCGCGCGCTGGTCGGCGAGTACCGTGCTCTCGTCGAGAAGGCGCTCGTCGGGCTGGACTCTGCGTCGCACGCCCGCGCGGTGAAGCTGGCGACGCTGCCCGACCTGATTCGCGGCTACGAAGAGATCAAGCTCGCCAACGTCCGCCGCTTCCGCGAGGAGGCTCGCGCGCTCGGGTTCTGAGCCGGCTCAGTCCTCGGCGGTGGGACGCGCCCGCAGCCGCTTCATCGTGCCGCGCGCGCGCTTGGCGCCCAGACGCTGCTCACGCGCAGCGGCCGTCGGCCGCGTCGCGGTTCGCGGCCGCGGCCGCACGAGCGCCGCGGCGATCAGCGCGCGCACCTTGTCACGCGCGTCCTCGAGATTGCGCGCCTGATTGCGGGTCGCCTGGCTGGTGACGACGAGGCGGCCCTCGGCGTCCAGGCGATGCCGCGCGAGCACGCGCAGCCGATCGCGCGCCGGATCCGGAAGTCCTTCGATGGCGTCGAGGTCCACGCGCAGATCGATCTTCGTCGCGACCTTGTTGACGTTCTGGCCGCCGGGCCCGGAGGCGCGCACGGCGCGGACGGTGAGCGCGGCGGCGGGCACGCGCACGGTGTCGCTGACGGTGATCGCGTCGCTCACGGCAACATTGTGACGCATAATTCATTCACGCACTGCACAAGGAGGCATCGATGCCCGGCCTGGAAGCCCGGTGGAAGACGCTCGTGAAGCAACTGAAACAGCTCGAGCTCGACACGCGAACGGCCCGTGGCGAGGCGCGCACCCGGCTCAAAGTGCTCAATCGGAAGACGCGCCGATTCGTCGAGCGCACGCTGCGCGATGCGGAGCCCCACGTGCGCCGAGCGATGAAGGACGCGGCGCGTATCGGGCGGGGACTGCGCGCCGGCGTGGCGGCGGGCGCCGCCGCGTTTCGGTCCTCGACGCGTAAGCGGACGAAGTGAGGGTCACCGAGCGACGGCGTCTGACCGCGGTCGCGCGTGGCGCGGCCCCGGCGGATCTGTACGTCCGCGGCGGCACGCTTCTCAACGTCTATACGGGCGAGCTGTACCCCACCAACGTGGCCGTGCGCGGCGAGCGCATCGCCTATGTGGGCGACCGCACCGACATGGTGCGGGCCACCACCACGGTCGTCGACGCGTCGGGCCGTGTGCTGGTTCCCGGCTACATCGACCCGCACGTCCATCCGGCGCACATCATCACGCCGTCCGCGCTCGCGCGGCACGTGCTCGCGCTCGGCACGACGACTCTCGTCGGCGACACGCTGCAATTCTGGGAGTTGGGCGGCGTCAGCGCCTTCACCGCCGTCGCGAACGCGCTCGCGCGGTCACCGGTGAAGTTCTACTGGATGATCCGGCCGCACGCCCAGAGTCGGACGACCGACGAGCAGCGTCGCTTTCCGCTGCGCGACCTCGTGCGCGCGCTCGCGCATCCGAGCGCGGTCGCGATCGGCGAGGTCACCCGCTGGCCCGATGTCTACGCGGGAGATCCCCATCTGCTGCGGCGCCTGGACCTCGCGCTGGCGCGCGGCCAGCGCGTCGAAGGCCACACGGCCGGCGCGTCGGCGGAGAAGATCGCGGCCATCGCCGCCGGGGGACTCACTTCGGACCACGAGTCGATCACCGCGCGCGAGGTTCTCGACCGCGCGCGGCAGGGGATCGCCGTCATGCTGCGCGAATCGTCGCTGCGGCCGGATCTCAGCGACCTGCTCGCGGCGCTCAAGGACGCGCCCGGGCTCGCCGCGCGCGCGATGCTCACGGCCGACGGCTCGATGCCCGCGTTCGTGCTCGAGCACGGCTTCGTGGATCATCTCATCCGCACTGCGATGCAGCGCGGTGTGCCGCCCGTGGACGCCTACCGGATGGCCACGCTCAACCCCGCGACCTACTTCGGCAAGGACACCGATCTCGGCGGCATCGCGCCGGGCCGCTATGCGGACATCTGCATCCTGCGCGATCTCGAGGAGCCACGGCCGGAGACGGTCATCGCGCGGGGCCGCGTGGCCGCCCGCGATGGACGAACGCTGCTCCCGATCCCGGAGCCGTCCTGGCGGCGGGTGTTCACGACGCCCGAGGCGCGGCTCATCGTGAGCTGGCGCGCGCGGCCCGAGGACTTTCGTCTCCCCGACCGGCCCACGCTGCCCGTCCTCAGGCTGGTGAGCGCGGTGATCACCAGGGTCGAGGACCGCGCGCCGCAGCCGACGGATCTGCACGCTGCGCTCGTCGATCGTCGCGGCGGGTGGGTGGCGCCGGCGCTGATCGCCGGCTTCGGTGAGCGCGTCGACGGGCTCGCGACGACGATCTCGACAGACTTCAATATCCTCGCACTCGGGCGCAGGCCCGAGTCCCTCGCGCTCGCGGTAAATCGCCTGCTCGCGCTTCGCGGCGGTGTCGTGCTCGTGGACGACGACAAGGTGACGTGGGAGCTGGCGCTGCCGCTCGGCGGCATCATGACGGCCGCAGAGTTGCCCGAAGCCGCGGCCCGGGAGCGCGAGCTGTCTCGACGTCTCGCGGAGCGTGGCTACACCTTCCACGAGCCGCTCTTCACACTGTTCTTCCTCTCGGCGGATTTCCTGCCCGCAGCCCGCCTGACTCCGCGCGGCGTCTGGGACGTCAAGGCGGCGCGGATCCTGCTTCCTTCGCGGCCTCGGACATGATTCGCCTTCTGCTCGCCGTCGCTCTCGTGGCGCTGACCGCGGCGCCAGCCGGGGCCGCCGGCACTTTCGGGAGCGGCCGGTACGAGGGCCGCGGGTACGCGCTCTTCACACCGAGCGCGCCGCCGGCGGGACCGCTCGTCGTCGCGCTGCACGGCTGCTGGCAAACGCCGGAAGACTTCGCGCTCGGCACCCAGCTCAACGAGGCGGCCGAGCGCCGCCGTCTCGCGGTCGTCTATCCCGCCCAGAGTCGGACCGACAACGCCTACCGCTGCTGGAACTGGTTTGTGGCAGGGCCCAGCGCCACCACCGGCGAGGTCGGCGAGATTCTGGCGCTTGCCAGGCATGTGCAGGCCGAGCTTGGCCTGCGCGATCCACACCTTGTCGTGCTCGGCTTCTCCGCCGGTGGCTTCATGGCCGTGAACCTGGCGTGTGCGGCGCCGCGCGTGGTGAACGGCATCGGCGTGATGGCCGGTGGCGCCTATCGCTGCGGCAGCGGAGCCACCGGCGCCATTCAGTGCATGCGCGGCGGCGGCGCCGATCCCAGCGTGTCGACGTCGGCGTGCCTGCGGGCCGCCGGTGTGTCGACCCTAAGCTTGCGCGCCTCGCTCTGGCAGGGCGCCGAGGACGCCGTCGTGAGCCCGCGGAACCTCTCCTCGCTGGAGAAAATGCTCGCGCGCGTGGTCGGCGCCGTCAGCGCGACGGGGGAGGAGGTGGACGCCGCCGTCCATCGCGTGCACCGTGATGGGCGCAGCCGCCCAGTACTAGAGACGTGGCTCGTGGCCGGCATGGGGCACGCGTGGAGCGGCGGCGACGTGCGCGGTACACACACTTACCCGCCGGGGCCACCGGCCACCGAGCGCATGCTCGAGTTTCTCCTGGGGCACTGAGTCGTGCGACGTCAGCGCAGGCTCGCGCTCGGCGTGCTGCTCGCCGCCGCCGGGCTGGCGGTCGCCGCCTTTCCATTCCGCGGCACCTGGTGGGGCGGCTGGGTGCTCGCGATCGCTGAGGCGGGCGTCGTCGGCGGCCTCGCCGACTGGTTCGCGGTGACGGCGATTTTCCGTCGGCCGCTCGGACTGCCCATTCCACATACCGCGCTGATCCCAGCCAACTGGGAGGGACTGGCCGAGCGGGTCGGCGCGATGGTCGGTGGACGCGTGCTGACGCCACAGTACGTCGTGCAGGAGATCGAACGGGTCGATGCGGCCGATCTGCTCGCCCGTGGCGCCGAGCGTCTCTCACAGGCGGATCTCGAGGCGGCGACGCGCGCGGTGGCCGGCTGGGCGGCCGAGCAGCTGACGCCGTCGGCGGCCTCCGAGCTCGTCGCGCGCCTGCGCGCGATGCTCGTCGATCAGCCGATGGCGCCGACGCTGGCCGCTGCGCTGCGCATCGCCCGCGACGCCGGCTGGGACCGCCGCGTCGTGCAGGCGCTCGTGCTCTCGCTCGCCGATGCGCTCGAGCGTCCAGAGGTGCGCGAGACCGTGGCCGAGGTGATCGACGACCTGCTCACGCGTTATCGGGCTCGGATGGGCGTGTACCCGCGGCTGTGGATCAGCCTCGCGGAGCTGCTCGGCGTGCTGGACCGCGAGCGGATCGTCAACGCGCTGCACGCGGGCCTGCGCGAGGTGGCGAAGAACCCCGATCATCCGCTGCGGGCGCGCGTCACCGAGATCGTCGGCGACCTGGAGACGCGGCTGACGAGCGACGCGACGCTGGCCGCGCGGGTCGAGGCGGCGAAGCGGGAGCTGCTCGCCACGCCGGCGGTGGTCGCGCTGCTCGACGATCTGGCCGGCTCCCTGCGTCGCACGCTACTCGCCGATCTCGCTGCGCCGCGCTCGGAGGCCGCCGCCTGGATCGCCGAGCGGCTGGAGCGCGCCCGACAGGCGCTGCTGACCGACTCCGCGCTCCGCGTCGAGATCGGCGGCTGGCTCAAGGCGCGCGTCGCGGAGCTGGTGCTGCGCCATCACGGCCGGATCGCCGAGTTCATCGCCAACGGCGTTCGCGCGCTGGGGCCCGACGGCGTCGTGCGGCTCATCGACGAGCACGCCGGCGACGACCTGCAGTACATCCGCGTGAACGGAACGGTAGTGGGTGGCCTCGCGGGCGGCGCCATCTATGGCATACACCTGCTCTTCCACCTCCTGTAAGTGTTGAGGGCGCTTCACTTTTCACGTAGACTCAGCGACCATTCAACGCCCCCGATCTATCGAGGAGGAAACGCATGTCACGCATGCGCGTATCGATATCGCTCGCCGTCCTCAGCCTCGTGCTCGTCATTGCGCTCGGCACACCGGCCATCAGTCAGACGCCGAAGGCTGGCGGCACGCTGAACATCACGCAGCGCGAAGATCTGCCACAGGGCTTTGCGATCCACGAGACGCAGACCAGCTCCACCGTGTGGCCGTCGATGCCGTGCTTCAACAACCTGGTCGTGTACGACCCGACGAAGAAGGTGGAGTCGCTCGACACCATCGTCGGCGACCTCGCCGAGAAGTGGTCGTGGCAGGACAACTACCGCAATCTGGTGTTCTTCCTCCGTAAGGGCGTGAAGTGGCACGATGGCCAGCCGTTCACGTCGAAGGACGTGAAGTACACGTTCGACATGATCCGCGAGGCACCCGACGCGCCGGCCAAGCTGCGCATCAACCCGCGCAAGGACTGGTACGCCAACGTCGACAAGATCGAGACGCCGGACGCCAACACGGTCGTCTTTCACCTCAAGCGCCCGCAGCCGTCGATCCTGATGATGCTCGCGTCGGGCTACACCCCGATCTACGCGGCTCACGTCCCTGCTGCGAGCTACCGCACCGGCTGCGTCGGCACGGGGCCGTTCAAGCTCAAGGAGTGGCGCAAGGGCGAGTTCGTCGAGTACGTGAAGAACCCTGACTACTTCGTGAAGGGCCGACCGTACCTCGACGGGCTGAAGTACGTCGTCATCGTCGAGCGCGGGACTCGGACGGCCGCGCTGCAGTCGGGCGCGGTGGATGTCTCGTACCCGGGCGAGACCTCGAAGACGCAGTCCGAGCAGCTGAAGAAGGCGGTTCCGCAGCTCGTCGTGACGCCCGTCAGCGAGAACGTGAACAACAACATCATCATGAACATCAAGAAGCCGCCATTCGACAACCTCAAGATCCGGCTCGCGGTGAGCCACGCGATCGACCGTCGTGCGCTCATCCAGGCCGTGTACCAGGGTGGAGGCGTCGTGGGGGCGGCCATGGCCCCGAAGCCTCACGCGTTCTGGGGCCTGGGCGAGAAGGATCTCGAGTCGCTGCCGGGCTATGGCAAGGCGGCCGAGGAGAAGGCCATCGCCAAGAAGCTGATGGCCGAGGCCGGCTATACGCCCGAAAAGCCGCTGAAGGTCGAGATGGTCACGCGCGCGATCGCGATCTATATCGACATGGCGTCATTCGTCATCAACGAGCTGAAACAGATCGGCATCGAGGCCACCCTCAAGCAGATCGAGACGGCCCAGTGGCACGCTATGGCTGTGCGGGGCGAGTACCAGATCGGCGCCAATCTCACGGGGCTCGGCGCTGACGATCCCGACGGCAACTTCTACGAGAACTATGCGTGCGGCTCGCCGCGCAACTACACGCATTACTGCAACGAGCAGGTGCAAAAGATGTTCGACCAGCAGTCGCAGGAGATCGATACGAAAAAGCGCCTGCAAATGGTCTACACGATCCAGAAGAAGCTCGAAGAAGACGCCGCGCGGCCGATTCTGTCCTGGCGCATCGACTACTTCACCCACTGGCCGCACGTGAAGGGGCTCGTGCCGCAAAACAACGTCTACAACTTCGGGCGCATGCAGGAGGTCTGGCGGGACAAGTAGCCGCATGAAGAGCTACGTCGCCCAGCGCCTCGGCATCGCAATCCTGACGCTCGTCGGGATGTCGATCGTCATCTTCGCGCTGCTGCGGCTGGCGCCGGGCGACATCGTCGACATCCTCTTCTCCACCGCCGGCTACGTGAACGACTCGGAGAAGCAGGCGATCCTCAAGGAGCTCGGCATGGATCGCCCGTACTGGGTGCAGTACCTGGACTGGATGCGGCAGATCGTCACCGGCGATCTCGGCAAGTCGTACCGCTACGACATCCCGGCGTGGGATGTGATCCGACCCCTGGTGCCGGTGACCGTCGAGCTCGCGGTGCTGTCGATTCTGGTCGCCGTGGTGCTCGGCGTCCCCACCGGTGTCATCAGCGCCGTCCGTCAGGACACGCTGCTCGATTACGTGCTGCGCATCGTCAGCCTCGCGGGACTGGCGATGCCATCCTTCTGGCTCGGCATGGTCATCATCCTCGGCATGGTCTCGTGGCTCGGCTGGATCCCGCCACTGACCTACGTCAAGCCGACGGACAATTTCAAGGCTCACGCGATCCAGTTCATGCTGCCCGCGCTCGCCGTCGGATATCGCTCATCTGCGCTGATCATGCGGATCACGCGCTCGTCGCTGCTGGAGGTGATGCGCGAGGATTACATCCGCACGGCATGGGCGAAGGGCCAGGCGGAGCGTGTCGTCATCTGGCATCACGCGCTCAAGAACGCCATTCTGCCGGTGGTCACGGTCATCGGCATCGAGTTCGCGTTCCTGATCGGCGGCCTCGTCGTGACGGAGACGGTCTTCAATCTGCCCGGCGTCGCGCGGTTCCTCGTGCAGGCGATTCTCTGGCGGGACTATCCGATCGTGCAGAACCTCGTGATGTTCATCGCGATCATCGTCATCTTCTCCAACCTGTTCGTCGACATGCTCTACGGCGTCCTCGACCCGCGCGTCCGGTATGGCTAGGCCCGTCGGCGTCCCCGTCGATCTCGTGATCGTCGGCGCCCCCGCGCGGCCGGGGTGGGGGACGCATCTCGCGCGCTTCGTCCGCCGCAAGCCGCTCGGCGCGGCCGGCGGTTTCATCATGATCGTGATGGTGCTCACGGCCTTGCTCGCGCCGTGGCTGCAGACGCACGATCCGATCGCCACCGACGCGGCGTACACGCTCGGCCGTCCGAGCGCCGAGCATTGGCTCGGCACCGATCACCTCGGGCGCGACATCTACTCGCGTATCGTGCACGGGGCGTGGGTGTCGCTCGTCGTGGGCCTGGGCAGCACCCTGCTCGGCTCGGTGCTGGGCGGCATCATCGGCCTGCTGTCGGCGTACGCAGGCGGCAAGACGGACTTGATTACGCAGCGGCTGCTGGACATCCTGCAGGGGCTGCCGTTGCTCGTCCTCGCCCTGGTCATGTCGGCGTCGCTCGGCCCCTCGGTCCGCAACGTGATCATCGCGATCTCGATCCCGATCATTCCGCGCGCGGCGCGCGTGATCCGGGCGAGCGTGCTCAGCATCCGTGAGATGCAGTACGTCGAGGCCGCGCGCGCGCTCGGCGTGCGCCACCTCCGTACCGCCTTCCGACACATCCTGCCCAACACCATCGGGCCGTTCATCGTCCTGTGCACGGCGCAGCTCGGCAGCGCGATTCTGGTCGAGGCGACGCTCTCGTTCCTCGGCATGGGCGTTCCCGAGCCGTACCCGTCGTGGGGCCGCATGCTGTCGGTCTCGGCCGCCGAGTACGCGCAAAAAGCACCGCATCTGGTGCTCTTTCCCGGTATCGCCATCAGCCTGGCGGTGTTCGGCAGCAACCTGCTCGGCGATGCGCTCCGTGACACGCTCGATCCGCGGCTACGGGGGTCGCGATGACGCCTATTGAGTTGGGGGACCCCTTCGGCTTCCCCCAAACCCCCTCGTTCGCGTTGAGAGCAGTCACCGTTCCCCCAAACCCCTCATTCGCGTTGAGAGCAGTCACCGTTCCCCCAAGCCCCCCTCATTCACGCGAGGGTAGTCACCGTTTCGCCGCCAACCCCCCTCATTTGCGTTGCGGCCCACACCGGAACTCAATTATCTTGCGCCGGGGCTAATTCATGACTGAAACCGATCCGACCTGGTTGTCCGCCACCGAGCAGGCCGCGCTGATCCGACGGCGAAAGATTTCGCCGCTCGAGATCGTCGACGCGCTGTTGGCGCGCATCGACAAGATCAACCCGCGCCTCAATGCGTTCGTGCTGATCAATGCGGATCAGGCGCGTCGTGATGCGAAGGCCGCCGAGCGCGCCGTCGGCAAGCGCGGCGCCAAGCTCGGGCCGCTGCACGGTGTCGCTTTCGGCGTGAAAGATCTGGTCGTGACGAAGAACGTGCGGACGACCTTCGGCACGCCGCTCTATCGCGACAACATCCCGACCGAGGATGCGCCGATGGTCGAGCGGCTCAAGGCGGCGGGCGGCATCATGATCGGCAAGACGAACACGCCGACATTCGGTTGGATCGGCGCCACGCACAACCTCATTTTCGGCCCCACGCGCAATCCGTGGCACCCCGATCGAACGCCGGGTGGTTCGAGCGGCGGCGCGTCGGCGGCCGTGGCGGCCGGCCTCGGCGCGCTGCACGTCGGGACCGACGGCGGCGGATCCATTCGCATTCCCGCCTCGTGCGCCGGGATCTATGGCTTCAAGCCGTCGTACGGCCGCATTCCGCTACACCCGCCGAGCGGCGCCTGGAGCCTCTCGCACATCGGACCGATGACGCGAACCGTCGCGGACGCCGCGCTGGCCATGGACGTCTGCGCCGGACCGGACGAGCGCGATCCGTATTCGCTCCCCGCCGACGGCGCGCGCTGGAGCCGCGCGCTCGGCGGCAATCTCAAGGGGCTGCGTGTCGCCTATACCGACGACCTCGGCTTCGCGGAAGTCGTCGACCCGGAGGTCAGCGCGGTGTGCGCGCGCGCGGCGAAAGCGTTCCGCGAGCTCGGCTGTCGCGTCGACGAGGTGCAGCCGAAGTGGCCCTCGATAATGGAGTGCTGGGAGCAGATCTTTTGCGGCGGCATCGCCACGCGCCTGGCGCCGTATCTCGACCAGCGCGACCTGATCGAGCCCGGGCTGCTGCGTTTCATCGACGCCACGCTGAAGAACCCGCCCACACGCTACGTCCAGGCCTGGTTCGATCGGCTGAACTGGTGGCAGCACCCGCGCGCGTTCTTCGAGAAATACGATCTCCTGCTGACGCCGACGATTGCGTGCCCGCCATTCCGCGTGGGACTCGACACGCCCGGCGCCATCGCCGGGCGCGCCGTGTCGTTCTACGGGTGGATTCCGTTCACGCCGGCATTCAACCTCACGGGTCAGCCTGCGGCGTCGGTTCCTTGCGGGTTCACGAAAGACCGGGTCCCGATCGGATTGCAAATCGTGGGTCGCCGCTTCGCCGACGCGCTCGTGCTTCGCGCCTCGGCGGCGTTCGAGCGCGCGCGCCCGTGGCGCGATCAGCGACCTCCGATCGCCTGACATTCGTCTGACCACTCTGGAAGTCGCTGGCACTGGCATTGCGTGCATGCCCGGAGCCAGTTCCGTCCAGGAGGTCCTTCATGAAGCTCGTGACACTGCTCGCTCTGTGCCTGTGCGCGCTCGTCGCGCTCGGCGTTGCCGGCCAACTCTCGGCCCAGACGTCCACGATGGGCACCGGGGCGACGCCGACGCTCAGCCCCGGCAGCACGACCGCGACGACGACGTCGCCGCTGGCGCCGACCACCCTGTCGGGGGCGAACGCGCTCCCCATCGCTGCGGCGACGGGGGCGACGCCGACGGTTCTCAACGTCGTCGAGATCACGCAGCAGGTGCCCGCAGGGACGACCGCGGTGACCGCCTTCACGGTGCCGGCGGGGCAGACGTTGATCGTCACCGATGTTCTGCTGACCAACACGAGCACGGCCGCCACGTGTGGCGCGGCGATCAATCGCGCGGGCGGCTCCACGACCACGACGTCGTCGACGACGACCACGACGCCAAGCACGACAGTCACAACGCCGAGCACGACAACCACGACGCCGACGACAACCACACCGGGGACCACCACGGGCAGCACCGGAACCTCGACGACGGCGGTGCCGGGGACGACGACGACGCCGACCGTTGCGGGGACGATCACTCAGACCGATTCGACTATCACCGGTCCACTCTGTATCGCGCCGCGCACGACCACGGTGCTGAACCTCACTACGGGCATCGAGTTCGGCCCGGGGCAGGCGGTGCAGCTCGTGAACGGTGCCGACACGACGGCGACGGCGGGCACCACGGCCACCGCGGGTTCCATCGGCTTTAGCCTGCGCGGCATGTTGGTTTCGGGATAATCGAGGACGCCGTACCGATCATTGGACGTTGACGCGGGCGGCGTCGCCGACGACGCTGCCCGCGTGAGCCTTGCCGATCTTCTTGTCGCCGTCGCGATCTTCGCGGTCGTGGGGACCGCGGCGCTCACATTGCTGGACGAGGGCCAGCGCGCCTGGGCGTTCGGCATCGCGCGCGCGGAGACGCAGCAGAGCGCGCGGGTCGCGCTCGCGCGTCTGGCGACCGAGATCCGACTGGCAGGGCGCGGCGTCGGCGCGTTCGACGCCGTCGCGCTCGCGGCGCCGGACGCGATCGTGCTGCAACAGGATCTCGACGGCGACGGTCTCATCGCGATCAACGGCGAGCGGGTGACGTGGCGGCTCGTCGGCACCGTGCTGCGTCGCGACGCCGGTGGCGGCCTGCAGCCCATCGTCAACGGCGTGGCCCGCCTCACGCTGACGTACTTCGACGCGACCGGCGCCGCGACGGCGACGCCCGGTGCCGTGCGCAGCGTGGAGATCGTGCTCGCGACCCGGCCCGATTACTCGGTCGCCGGCTCGAATGTCTCCACGGTCTTTAGCACCCGTGCGCATCTCCGCAATCGGTAACTGGCCCGTTACTGGGCGTCATTGCCCAGTGACAGGCCACCGCATTGGTCGGACCGTGAAGGGTCATGTCCACATTTCCCGACATTTGCGTCATGCCGCTATGCGGCGCGTACTTTGCGTTTCGCGACGGGCGCGCGATGAACCTGCCTCCGTCCCGGCGTCCCACCCAGGTGGCTGTCGGTCGCGCCATCGGCCTCCGGATCATCAGCCCGCTGACGTTCGACCTCACGCTGCCCGTGCTGGAAGGCCGGCTCGCGCGCGCGCTGCCGGGATACTTCGGGCTCTTGCGCTATCTGGTGGAGCTCGATGCGCCGCTGCCCGACGGGTTCGATCCCCTCGGTGAGCTGCCGTGGTTCGCACGCAACCGCCGGGTGCGCTCGCTGGTGATCTCTCCCGCGCCCGATGCGCCGACGCTCGAGACGCCGCCCGATGTGATCGGTCAGTGCGTGCGCGAGGGACGGACGCTGCACGTCTTCGTCTCCGTCGGGCCGTCGTCACGCGCGCTGCGGCTGGCCGGCGAGGCGGCCGCCTCCGAGGCGCGCTGCCCGTTCCTGTGCATGGCGGACCTCGAAGCGAGGCCACACTCCGAGCGCGCGTCGCTCGACCGCATCATTCGCGAAGCCAGCATTCGCTAGATCTCAGGACGTGGACGCCACGCTCGGCTAGAATACCGGCCGTGCGAGGCATCTCACGGCCGTTGCTCGCGCTCGCCGTCGTCGGCGTCGTCGCATGTCAGACGGTGCCGCTCACGAATCGCTCGCAGCTCTTGCTCATCCCGGAGGGCACCGAGGTCCAGATGGGGCTGTCGTCCTATCAGGACATTCTGAAAAAGGGCAAGGTCTCGCAAAATCCGGAATACAACGCGCAGGTTCGCCGCGTCGGAACACGGATCGCGGAGGCCACGGGCCGCACGGACTATCGCTGGGAGTTCAACGTCCTCGAAGACAAGCAGGTGAACGCGTTCTGCCTGCCCGGTGGAAAGGTCGCCGTCTACACGGGCATCCTGCCGGTCACCCAGGACGACGCGGGCCTGGCCGCCGTGCTCGGCCATGAAGTCTCACACGCGATCGCGCGTCACGGCGGCGAGCGCATCAGCCAGCAGCTCGCGGTGCAGGGGGGCCTCATCGCGACGCAGACCGCGCTCTCGCGCGGCGACCCGGCGACGATGCAGCTGATCACCGCCGGCCTCGGCGCCGGCGCGACTGTGGGCCTCCTGCTGCCCTGGAGCCGACAGCAGGAATCCGAGGCGGATCATCTCGGCCTGATCTACATGGCGAAAGCGGGCTACCATCCGCAAGCCGCACGCGATCTCTGGGTCCGAATGGCGTCGCAGGGGGGTGCTCGGCAACCCGAATTCCTCTCGACCCACCCTCTCCCACAGACTCGGATCGCGCAGATCGAGGCCTGGCTGCCCGAAGCTCTGCAGTACTACACCCCCCGCTAGCACTCGTTTCCACCATCCGCCGTGGGATTGGGCCGACGTCTGCCCCATACGTCCGCCAAACGCGTGGGTAGCGTAATTCCCTAAAAAAATCGTGTGGTTTTCGCTTGACACACCCCGAATAGCGACTGTAGATTCGCCAATCAAGTGGGACAAAGTGGGAGTAAGTGGGGACACAACCCTAAAAATCAATGTTCAGGGGACGTTATCCGGCGACCGTCGACGCCAAAGGGCGGGTGAGCATCCCGGCCAGGTTCCGGGAGGTGCTCGGCCGCTACGAAGCGGGCGACCTCGTCATGGTGCCGGATGGGGAGTGCCTCGAGGTGTACCCCCTGGCCGAGTGGGAGCGGATGGAAGCCAAGCTACGAGAGCAGTCTCGCTTCAACAGCGAGGTCCGCGAGATCAGCCGCCTTTACGTGTCACGTGCAAAAGATGTAACGCTAGATGCAGCAGGTCGAATGCTGATTGCCCCCGATGCCCGGCGTGACGCGGCCCTCGAGAAGAACGTCCTGATCGTCGGCGGAGGCCTGGACAAGTTCGAGATTTGGGATCGCGCTCGCTTCGAGGAATACGAGCGCACTGGCCAGCCGAAGCTGCCTTCGCTCTACGAGAAGCTGTCGGCGTTGGGAGTCTAGCGGTTCACGTTCCCGTCCTCATCGACGAGGTCGCGTTTGTCCTGCGACCGCGGCGCGGGGGCTGGGTGGTCGATGGGACGGTGGGAATGGGTGGCCACGCCGAAGCAATGCTGAGGACGAGCGGCGCTGACGTACGTCTGCTCGGTCTCGACGTGGATCCCGAGGCGCTCACACGGTCGCGCGAGCGTCTGTCGCCCTTCGGCGATCGCGTCGTGCTTGCGCAGGCGAGCTTCCGCAACGTCGCGCGCGTCGCGGCCGAGCACGGCATCGAGAAGGCGCGCGCCGTGCTGCTCGATCTCGGCGTATCGTCCTACCAGCTCGACGAGTCCGGACGCGGCTTCAGCTTCCAACACGACGAGCCGCTCGACATGCGGCTCGATCCCACGCGCGGCCGCACCGCGGCCGACCTCGTGAACCACGCGGACGAGGCGGAGCTCGCGCAGCTGCTGTTCGAGCATGGCGGCGAGCGCTTCGCGCGGCGTATCGCGCGCGCCATCGTACGACGTCGTCCGATGCGGACGACGGGCGAGCTCGTCGCCGCCGTGCGCGCCGGCGTGCCGCGCGCCGCATGGCCAAAACGAATCCACGTCGCCACGCGCACGTTCCAGGCGCTGCGCATGGCGGTCAACGACGAAACCGGAGCGCTCCGCCAGACGCTCCAGGAGGCGCCAGGTCTGCTCGCCATCGGCGGGCGCCTGGGCGTCATCTCCTTTCACTCGGGCGAAGACCGCATCGTGAAGCAGGCGTTCCGTGCGCTCGCTGCCGCGACGTTCGCGGAACTGGAGCCGTCGCCCCTGACGCCCGGGGACGATGAGGTGCGGGCCAATCCCCGCGCCCGGAGCGCCAAGCTGCGCGTGCTGGAGCGGACGTCGTGATCAAGCACAAGCACCAGAGACTCCACCGGGAAGCGGATCCGCGTGTGCGGCGCTCGTTCGCCACGGCCCTGGCCATTTCGGCCGTGCTCGTCGTGGGCGCGTTGCTCGTGGTCGGTCTGCGCGTGCAGCAGGTGCAGCTCGCGTACCGACTGGACGCGCTGCGCGCGGAGCGCGCCCGCGCCGAGACGCTCATTCGCCAGCTGGAGATCGAAGTGGCGACGCTGCGCTCGCCGCTGCGCGTGGATCAGCGTGCGCGCGAGCTCGGGCTGACCGCGCCCGCGCGTGACCAGGTCCGCCTGGCGCGCGAGTACGTCACCGCGACGACCGGCCTCGCCGCAGCCCAGAGGAACAGGATCGAGGCGGCGGTGCAGGAGGATCGACGCACCCCGTGAACGCCGCGCTCCGGACGCGGACCCTAATCCTCGCGGCGATCCTCACGCTCGCGTTCGCGGGTCTCGCGGGCCGGCTGAGCTGGCTGATGATCGTCAAGCACTCCGAGCTCGCCGGCCTCGCCGAGCGACAGTACTCGCGCACCATCGCGCTGTACGGCGCGCGCGGTCCGATCGTCGATCGGCACGGCGCGCCGCTTGCGACGTCGACACCCGCCGAGTCGCTGTTCGCGCAGCCGCGCGCCGTCGGCGATCCCGTGCGCGTCGCCGCCGCGCTGGCGCCGATCCTCGAGACGCCGGAGCGCGACGTGCACGCGCAGCTGACGTCGGGCAAGGCGTTCGTCTGGCTGCGCAGGAAGCTGCCCCCCGACATTGCGGCGCGGGTGCGCGAGCTCGGCGAGCCCGGCCTCGGCTTCGTCGACGAGCCGCTGCGCCTCTATCCCAACCGCGAGCTGGCGGCGCACGTGCTCGGCTTCGAGGGCACGGAAGGGGGACTCGAAGGCGTGGAGCGCGCGTGGAACGACGCGCTGGCCGGCACGCCCGGACGCGCCGTTGTGGGTCGCGATGCGCTCGGTCGCGAAGTGGTCACGCAGCGGATCCTCACGCCGCCGGCGCCGGGGCGCGGCGTGATGCTCACGCTCGATCGCACGATCCAGTACCTGGCCGAGCGCGAGATCGACGCCGCGTACCGGCGCACCCAGGCGAAGGGTGCGATGGCGATCGCGATGGATCCGCGCACCGGTGACATTCTCGCGCTCGCTCTGCGTCCGACCTTCAACCCGAACGCGTTTCACACCGCGGCATCGCGTGAGGTGTGGCGCAATCGCGCGGTCACCGACCCCTTCGAGCCCGGGTCGACGTTCAAGGTGATCCTTGCGGCGGCCGCGCTCGAGGAGGGCGTCGTCCGGCCCGAGGATCGGATCTGGGCCGAGAACGGTAAGCTGACGATCGCGAAGACGACGATCCACGACTGGAAGAAATTCGGCTGGCTCTCGTTCAGCGAGGTCTTGCAGAACTCGTCGAACGTGGGCTCCATGAAAGTGGGCCTGTCGCTCGGCCCGGACCGCTACTACCGCTACATGACGGCCTTCGGCTTCGGCGCGCCGACGGGCGTCGGGCTGGCCGGCGAAAGTCGCGGCGTCCTGCGGGATCCCCAGCGGTGGTCGGCGCTCTCGCTCCCGACGATGTCGATCGGTCAGGAGGTCTCGGTGACCGCGCTGCAGATGCTCGCGGCGTTCGGTGCCGTCGCCAATGGCGGCATTCTGATGCAGCCGCGGCTCGTGAAGGCCGAGTTCGATGCCGATGGCCACGAGGTGCGTCGGATCGAACCGCGTGCGGTGCGCCAGGTCATCTCCGCGGAGACTGCGCGGACGCTGACGGGGATGCTCGTGCAGGTCGTCGAGCACGGCACCGGCCACTTCGCCGCGGTGCCGGGCTATGAGGTGGGCGGCAAGACGGGCACCGCACAGAAGCTCGACCCCGCGACGCGACGCTATTCGCGCGCGCCCGGCGTCCTCTCGTTTATCGGCTTCGTGCCCGCCGACGCGCCCCGTCTCGTGATGCTCGTGCTGTTGGACGAGCCGAAGAACGAGAAGTGGGGCAGCGAGGCCGCCGCGCCGATCTTCTCCGCGATCGCCGGACCGGTGCTGCGCTACCTCGACGTGGCGCCGAGCGACGCGGTGCCGATCCAGATCGTGACCGGACCCGGCGCCGAGGGCGCCGGCGCGGCGCGCGTGCGACTGGTCTCGACGACGGAGACGGCCACCGGCTTTATGCCGGACGTGTCCGGACGCACGCTGCGCGAAGCGCTGGCGATGCTCACGCCGCTCGGCCTGCGCGTGGAGCTCTCTGGGCACGGCCGGGTCGTTCAGCAGTCGCCCGTGCCCGGTGAGCCCGTCACCGAGGATGCTGTCGTGCGACTCACGCTGGCCGTGAGCGCCGCGCGCGCCGGGGTCGCGCGTTGACATGCGGCGTGAGGTGTCCGTGAGCGTGCTGCTCGAGGCGTTGACCGACAAGCGCGTGATCGGAATGCCACCGCGTGTCGTCACGGGCCTCACTGCCGATTCCCGGCGCGTCGAGCGCGGTGATGCTTTCGTGGCCGTGCCGGGATTCAAGCAAGACGCGCGGCGCTTCGTTCCCGAGGCCGTGGGACGCGGCGCGGCGCTGGTCGTCACCGAAGGCGAGGCCTTGAACGGCGTGGGCGTCCCTCAGGTGCTCGTGCCGTCAGCGCGCCGCGCGCTGGCCGCGCTGGCGGGCGCGTACTGGGATCACCCGTCACGCGCGCTGACGCTCGTGGGCATCACGGGTACCAACGGCAAGACCACCACGTCGTACCTCGTCGACGCACTGCTGCGGACGCGCGGTGACGCCACCGGCATTCTCGGAACGATTCAGTACGTCGTGGGCGACGAGATCCGTCCCGCCGGGCAGACGACGCCCGAGGCGCTCGAGATCGAGGCGATGCTCGCAGCCATGCGCGAGCGTGGCGTGCGCGGCGTGGCGATGGAGGTCTCGTCGCATGCGCTCGCCCTGTCGCGAGTGGATGCCCTGGCCTTCGACGTCGCGGTCTTCACGAATCTCACGCAGGACCACCTCGATTTCCACGGGACGCTCGACGAGTACGGCCGCGCCAAGCGGCGTCTGTTCGAGCTGCTCGCCGCATCGCCGAAGCCGCGGCGCGTCGCCGTCGTCAACGGCGATGATCCGGCGGGCGCCCGCATGGTCGCCGGCCTCGCTCTCGAGACGCTGACGTTCGGGCTCGGCGCCGACAATCGCGTGCGGGCCACCGAGTGGACATCGATGCTCCAGGGCGTGCGGCTGGACGTTGCGACGCCGGCCGGCCGTCTCAGGCTCGCCTCGCCGCTGATCGGCGAGCACAACGTGATGAATCTGCTCGCGGCCGTCGGCGTCGGTCTGGCACTCGGACTCCGGC
>Ga0114129_10004849_pt1 | contig 18996 bp, 14 predicted proteins | sample RhiMetdeltSRZDD1_FD_80071 | JGI IMG/M metagenome (GOLD analysis project Ga0114129, IMG submission 80071) | Populus rhizosphere microbial communities from Tennessee, USA - Rhizosphere MetaG P. deltoides SRZDD1 (version 2) (version 2) | ecosystem: Host-associated > Plants > Roots > Rhizosphere >...
CCGTCATTCTCACTTACATCGTATCGTATCTGATCATCCCGACGCTCGGAGGAAACACCACGCTGTGGTGGAAGCTTGCGACGATCATTTCTTGCGGAACGCTTGCCGGCGCGATCATCCCGGAGCTGGTTAAGGTCTTCACTTCAACAAACTCGGGGCACGTTAAGGCCGTGGTCAAGTCGTCCCGCGAAGGCGGCGCGTCGCTCAACATCCTCTCGGGCCTGGTTGCCGGCAACTTTTCCGTCTACTGGCTCGGCATCAGCATAGTCGGGTTGATGGCCGTTGCATTTTACTTCAGCACCCTGGGACTGGGCGCCGCGGTGCCGGGCTCAACGTCTGCGCTTATGCTTGCGCCGGCGGTGTTCGCTTTTGGGCTTGTGGCGTTCGGTTTCCTGGGCATGGGGCCGGTGACGATTGCCGTCGACTCGTACGGACCGGTTACTGACAACGCGCAGTCAGTCTACGAACTGTCGCTCATCGAGCAGGTTCCCAATGTCGTCGAGGAGGTCAAGCAGGAGTTCAACATGGATGTGAACTTCGACCGGGCCAAGCATCTGCTAGAAGAGAACGACGGCGCGGGCAACACCTTCAAAGCCACCGCCAAGCCGGTGTTGATCGGCACAGCAGTGGTGGGCGCAACCACGATGATCTTCTCGATCATCATGGCGCTGACCGATGGGCTGACCGCCAGGACAGAGGGGCTGTCTCTGCTGCACGCGCCCTTCTTCCTGGGCCTTATCACCGGCGGCGCCATAATCTACTGGTTCACCGGCGCGTCAACCCAGGCAGTGACAACCGGCGCTTATCGCGCCGTGGAGTTCATCAAAGCGAACATCAAATTGGAAGGCGTCGAGAAAGCGTCAGTGGCCGACAGCAAGAAGGTGGTGCAGATCTGCACGCAGTACGCGCAGAAGGGAATGTTCAACATCTTCCTCACTGTGTTTTTCTCAACATTGGCATTCGCGTTCGTCGAACCTTTTTTCTTCATCGGCTATCTGATTTCAATCGCAATCTTCGGCTTGTACCAGGCGATCTTTATGGCTAACGCCGGAGCCTCGTGGGACAACGCGAAGAAGATCGTAGAAGTCGAGTTGAAGCAGAAGGGCACCGCTCTGCACGACGCAACGGTTGTAGGCGATACGGTGGGTGATCCGTTCAAGGACACGTCGTCGGTTGCGATGAATCCCATCATCAAGTTCACGACGCTGTTTGGCTTGCTGGCCGTGGAGCTTGCGGTGAAACTGGCGAACGATACGCGAGAGACGAAGCCATGGATTACCCCGCTTCTGGCGGCTGCCTTCTTCCTTGTGTCGGTGGTCTTCGTCTGGCGCTCGTTTTACGGGATGCGTATTGGCAGCGAGGTAGCATAGACTTTAGTCTGTGCGAAACCTACTAGAGTCAATTCTACTTCACGCTCTTAGCTCCCTTGCGATGCGTCCTAAAACTCTCCCGAACCAGTACGTTGAGCGCAGGACTCGCGATAAGCAATCTGCGCGTATCACATATGTGTTCGCACTTGTCGCGTCAATGGCCGGCATCGCGGTCATAAGTACCAGTTCCACAGCGGCGACTCAATCGACCGACCTGAATGCAATCATTGACGGCCTTCAGCGCAAGTACTCACGCATGCAGGGGCTGGAGGCAGACTTCGTACAGATCTACTATGGCGCCGATGGCCGCGTCGTTCGCGAGTCCGGCCGGCTCTTGCTTAAGCGTCCCGGCAAAGCTCGTTGGGAATATTCCGCGCCGGAGCGAAAAGTTTTCGTCTCCGACGGCAAGAATGTTTTCTTTCATGTCTTCGGAGAAAAGAACGCGACGCGTTCTTCGATCAAAGAAACCGCCGACCCTCAAATCCCTTTTCTGTTCTTGCTCGGCCGGGGGAATTTGCGGCGGGATTTCTCGCGCATCGAAATCGCAACAGGTGAGCCGGCTATGGGAGCGGGCAATCACATACTCAGATTGTTTCCGAAGCGGGCCCCGGAAGAATTCAAGCAACTGCTGGTCGAAGTTTCGACAGCTTCATTTGAAGTGAGACGGATGGTTATCTTTGAAAGAAGCGGAGCAAGAATGGATTTTCTGTTATCAAACGTGCGCGAGAATTATGTCGCTCCCGACAGCCGGTTTCAATTTACCCCGCCGCCCGGCGTGATTGTAAAGCAGGCGCAATAAAGCACTCACTTCACCTTCAATCCATAAAGCTCGATCTTCATGTCCATTATCTCCGTGGGATCGGGGACACCCTCCATGGAGACTTCGACCTTCATCGCTTCGTTTGGGCCGAGCGTATCTCTGCTGTTGGGTATGGGCGTGACGATCTTCTCTCTGATCAATTGCCCGCCGGTTCCGATCACTGTCGCCTTGAGTTGAAGCCCAGACAATACGCTGTCGCCGGTATTCTGCACGACGCACTTGATACGCGCATATTTGCCGGTGATTCTCTCGCCGGTCCATTTATCGACATTGCTGATCAGTACGTTCGCGGCGTAAGCATCGAACTCCGGCGATCCGGCGTGCGCAAATTCGGTTTGAGAAGGGCGCCGGCCGAACGACGTGACCATTATTATCAGCACGATCACGGCCAACACTGCCACGCCGCTCAAAATCATGATCGTCTGCGATCTGTCCTTTTCGGATTTGACTGCGTGTTGCTCGAACATACGTTCCTCGACGCCACACAGACTTCACGGTCTGCGTTACGCTCCTATTGTCATCTTTCCGATCAACAGCGTCGGAGAGACTACGCTGCCTCTGAAGTCTAGATCGTTCCCGATCATTTCGATTGAATTGATCATCTCCTTCAGGTTACCCGCGATCGTCACGCCCTGAACGGGAAACGTCAACTCGCCATTCTCGATCCAGACTCCGGAGGCCGACCTGGAGTAATCACCGGTGACAATGTTCACTCCGAACCCTAGCAGTTCTGTGATCAAAAGGCCCTTTGAGACCGACTTGATTATTTCATCAGGCGTGTAGGGCCCGGGTGCGACGTACAAGTTCCCAGCCTCGACGCCCGGCGCGCCTGTAAGACCGCGTCCCGCGTTGGCCGTCGATCTGAGCCCCAGTTTTCGCGCGGTGTAGGTGTTCAGCAAATAACTCTCGAGCACGCCGCTGCGGATCACGACCGTGCTGCGCGTTGAGAGCCCTTCGCCGTCGAACGGGCGTGAGCCGAGTCCTCGTGGTATCGTGCCGTCATCGATTACAGTCAGCCGCTCATGAGCGATCTTTTCTCCAAGCTGGCCTACCAAAAAGCTTGCTTTTCGAAAGATAGACTCGCCGGAGGAAGCGTTGAAAATATCGCCGAGCAGATCGCGGGCCATCATCGGCTCGAGCACCACGGGCACCGTTTGCGTGGGAACTGCTTTGCCGCCAAGCTTGCGCAGCGTGCGTTTTGCAGCCTTCACGCCGATCTCTTCCGGGCTGTCCAACTCGGCGAGCTTGCGGCGCACATCGTACCAGTAGTCGCGCTGCATCTTGCCTTCTTCTGCCGCAACCGGCACCGAAGCAAGCGAGCAGGACGTAGTTCGAAACTCACCGGCGAATCCGAGCGAGTTTGCCAGGATCACCCATCCATAGGATGAATCGAATCCGCCGCCGTCGAAGTTTATTATCTGATCGCTGTACTCTTGCGCCGCGCGTTCAGCTCGAAGCGCCATCTGAATCTGCTCTTCGGTTGAGAGCCGCGGGATCGCTTCGTCATATAGATCCAGATCCGGAATGGAAGTAGCCAGCTCGTGAGGGTCCGGCAGACCGGCGGTATCATCGGGCGAAGTTAGGCGGGCCAATTCGACAGCTTCTTCAATCAACGATGTGACTGCATCGCTGCTGAAGTCTGAACCGGAAACAGAAGCCTGTCTTCCATCAATCAGGACTCTCAGCCCGAGTCCTTGATCGGTTGATTCCTTCAGCGTCTCAACCTCTCCAAGCCTGACTCCGACAGAGAACTCGGTCCGCTGTCTTATTATTGCCTCAGCGGCGGTCGCGCCTCGCTTTACTGCTGCCTGGGCCACATCGGCCGCGAATTCTGTAGTCAGTTGGAGTTTCATTGAGCGTCGTTTGCGCGAGTCGCAAACATACAGGAGCGGGTTCTCTGCGCCACCTCTGGGCCTCGGCGTCCTGTGCGGTTGACGCCTTCCGAATGGATTCCACCGCAGAGGACGCCGAGGACGAAGAGGTGGCGCAGAGAATCTTCAAATAGAACGCGACCCTATTTTTGAGTGCCTCCCACCGTCATTTCACTTATCTTGATTGTAGGAATCCCAACTCCGACCTGCACGCTTTGCCCGTCCTTGCCACACACGCCGACGCCGGGATCAAGCTCGAGATCGTTTCCGACGGCGGTCACGTGTTTGAGCGCTTGCGGGCCGTTGCCTCGAAGCGTTGCGCCTTTCACCGGCGCAGTCACCTTTCCGTCTTCGATCAGGTATGCTTCTGACGCGCTGAAAGCAAACTCGCCGCTGGTTATGTCAACCTGGCCGCCGCCAAACTGCACGGCGTACAGTCCTCGCTTCACCGAACGAATAATGTCCTCTTTGGTGTCCGGGCCCGCGAGCATGAGAGTATTTGTCATCCGGGGCAAAGGCATATGCTTGTAGCTTTGTCTTCGCCCGTTGCCCGTGCGGGCGGATTTCGTAAGACCGGCATTCAGGTAATCGCTCATATAAGCTCGGAGAATTCCGTCCTCTATCAGCACGGTGCGACTCGTCGGCTCACCCTCGTCGTCGATGTTGAGTGAGCCGCGGCGATCAGGAAGCGTACCGTCGTCGACGACCGTGCAAAGCTCGGACGCGACGCGCTGGCCGATCAGCCCGCAAAACGCTGATGTTTGTTTTCGGTTGAAGTCCGATTCAAGCCCGTGGCCAACAGCTTCGTGAAGCAGTATCCCCGGCCAACCGGGGCCAAGCACCACCTCCATGGTTCCCGCGGGTGTGGCGACGGCTTCAAGCTGAATGATGGCCTGATGCGCCGCTTCGCGAGCGAAGTATTCGGGAGTCATTTCGCTCTCGAAGAAGTCGATACCGATGCGCCCGCCTCCTCCCGAGCGTCCGACCTGTAGATTGCCGTCGTCATCGGCTATGCAGGAGACTCCGAACCGCGCCAGCGGCTGGACGTCGCCTACAAGACGGCCGTCGGAAGTCGCGATCATTACGTACTTGATCTCGTCATTGACGGACGACTGCACCTCGCGAATTCGCGAATCGAACGCCCGAGCCGCTCGGTCTGCTTCCCTGATTAACTCGATTTTTCTCGCCAGCTCAATCGACGAAACCGGGGCCTCGACCGGATAGAGGTTCCATCTATTGGGCGTCGCGTTCACACCGGGTATTTGTTTGCTGCCGCCGCTGCGAGCGATATGGCTTGCCGTTTCAGCAGCGTGACGGATTGCATCGAATGCTATTTCGTCGGTATACGCATAGCCCGTCTTGTCGCCGATGATGACGCGGACGCCGACGCCTTGAGCGATCGACTTTGCGGCCTGCTTGACGATCTGTTCCTCGATATTGACGGCGTTAGCGACCCGATATTCGAAATACAGGTCAGCGTAATCGCCGCCCCGAGCAAGGGCCGTCGCCAGCAGGTTCTCAATATCGGCGTTCGTTAGACCGTACCGGTCCTGGAAAAACTTGATTGCATCTGTGCTCATTGAATCCTTCTCAAAGGGGAGGCGGTAGACTTGCGCGTCGGATTTCCTGCCCGACGCAAGCGCGAGTATCTTATTTTTCGCCCAGGTGTAATGAGACAACACCGCCAAAGAGATTGTAGTATCTCACTTCGGAAAAACCAACCGCCTGCATCAGGACAGCCAATTGTTTTTGATCCGGAAACAACTGCACCGATTCGGGTAGATACTGATAAGCGAAGCTTGATCCCGATACCGCGGTCCCGATTCGTGGGAGAACGCGGGTGAAGTAGAAGTGAAACATGCTGCGAAAGACCGGTAGCTGCGGACGTGAAAACTCGAGCACCGCCGAGCGGCCTCCGGGTTTCAACAGGCGATGAATCTCGCGGAGTCCGGCTTCAAATCCGTCAAGGTTTCTGAGCCCGAACGCGATGGTCACCACGTCGAACATCGAATCGGCAAAGGGCACCCCGAGCGCGTCGCCTTCTACGAGCTCGATTGCGCGACCCGCCCGGCGAGCCTTCTCGATCCCGAGTTGCAGCATTGGATGGCAAAAGTCCACGCCAAAGGTTGGAGCCAGCGCGCCAAGTTCGATCGACAGGTCAGCCGTTCCGCAGCATAGGTCGAGCGCAACCGCCCCGGGCTGCTGCAATCGATCTGCGACCTTGCTGATTACGAACCGGCGCCAGCGCTTGTCGATGTTGAGCGACAACGCGTGGTTCAAAAAGTCGTATCGCGGCGCGATCTCGGCGAACATCGAGCGCACTCTGCTGGCCTTGCTGCTGAAGCCGAGATTAGTTGCATCGATATCCATTGGTTTGAGAGCTGGTGCGCGCAAGTTGTTTACTTCATGACGACAACCGTTCCGATTTTTTTCATCGGACTCTCAAGCCGGCCGGCCGGCCCGGCGATTACCACAGCGACCGACTGCGGTTTTAAGTAGGTTTGAGCGGCGCGCTGAACGTCAGCGGCGGAAATTGCGTTGACCCGATCGGCGAAGTTTACGACATAATCGCGCCCTAACCCGTAGGTTTCAATCTCGAGTATCACCTCAGCCGCTCCCTCCGTGGTCTTAAGCCGGCTGGCCATCGACTCGATCAGTTTTGCCTTTGCCGCTTCGACCCGGTCGATCGTCGGAGGGCCGCTCTGAAGCCGTGCCATCGTATCGAGAACCACTTCCAGATCGCCCGCCAGATCGGCGGGCGTCGACTTGATGCTGACAACCAGCGGTCCCGCTAGAAGCCGAGCATCAACATCGGTCTCGACACTCGTTTCAGCATGAACTGAAGTAATTCTCGAAGCCTGCTGAGCGAGCACGTCGGACATGATCAATGCCGCGAAGTAGTCTTCCGCGCGCCTGGACAGTCCTATCTGTGCTATCGCGGCTCTTGCGCCGCGTTCCTCGTTGCGATCGATGATCAAGACGCGTCGCGCCGTCTGCGCCTCCGGAGGCCTGAAAGTTGGCAGGACCTTCTCGCCTTTTTTCCAGGCGCCTAGTTTTGATCTTGCGAAACGCGTCACTTGCTCGGCAGTCGCGTCACCGCTGACTATCAACTCCGAGTTGTTAGCGATGTAGAACCGCTTGTGAAAGTAAACCAAATCCTGGCGCGCTATCTGTCCGATCGATTCGACGGTTCCGCGCGCGGGCTTGCCGAACGGGTGCTGCCCGAAGACCGCCTCTAGAGATTTGCGCCGAACCGCGAAGGCATCGTCCTGTGCTTCTTTTTCCACCGCCGCCACGCGCGTCGCCTTCAGCGAATCCAGTTCCTTCTGATCGAATGATGGTGCTATCAATAGCTTCCCAAGCAGATCGAAAATCGACTCGAGTGAATCGGGAGCGCCGCGAATGACGATGTCAGTGGAATCCCAGCCGCTCGTAACGTTGACGGTCAGCCCTAACTGTTCAACGGTATCTGCGACGTTCTTCGCGCTCAGCCCGCTGCCGCCCTTCAACAACATTCCCGCGGTGATATCGGCAAGCCCGCCCTTGCCTGCAAGATCGAATAGAGCGCCAGAGTTGACGCGGAGGTGAGCGGAAACGTTGCCGCTGCCCGGTTGTTCCAGCGTTATGAGATGAAGGCCATTGAGAAGCGAGTCTCGCTTCACTATAGGCAGCACGAATGGTGAGGACTGAGAGGTGGTATTGTTGCTTCGCAGGGCGAAAGCTTGAGCGCCAAAACTGAACCACAGCCCCAGCAGTGCTGCGCTTGAAAGCGCGGCCCATTTCCTTACTACCAAAAGCCCCTCCCGCTGTTTTCGAGATTCTGATCGAGTGTAGCTATGAAGTCTAGAGACCGTCAACTGTTTGTGCTATACTGCGCGCGTTTGCCCCTTCCACTGACACCAAATGGGGATTGATCAACCGCCGCGCAGCCTTTGCCGCCGTCGGTTGAAGCCCAGCCTCGTAATCGTAGAGATGATTTAGATGTATTGCCCGAGTTGCTCGACACATTCAAGTGACGGCGCGAAGTTCTGCAAGGCGTGCGGAATGAACTTGAGCGTGGTTACGCAAGCGCTTAACGGCGGAGTGGTGATCTCCGATCCGATACGCGACCGCGAATTCAAGCGCGCCCGTAAGCAAATAAGCGACGGCATACACGGCTCGGCCATCGGCGTGGCGCTGTTGGTTGCAGCCGCCCTTCCATATTTCCTTATCCCAAAGACCCCGTGGCTCTACACGGTTTCGCTGTTGCTGGCGCTGGGCGGAATCATCAAACTGTTTCGCAGCATCGGCAGCATCGTCGATGCGAAGGTTGGACCCAAGCTGCTCGATCCCGCGCTGCAACCTCGAGGCACCGGTGGATTGAATAATGGACAGTCTCTCCCGTCGAACGTTCGCTCAAGTCAGCGGTTGAACGAAGTTGCAAGGGTCGGTCACACGCGCCCGGTCACGTTTGAAGGTGAGAGTGCCGGCATGCCCTTAACGCCGGAGCCTCCTGTTGATAGCTTCGGACGGCCGTTGACTGGACGGATAAATCGGGAGCATTCGAGTCCTCTCAGAGCCTTCGACAAAGATGACGACCTGATGTCGAAGCTGAGAAACTGACCGAGCTGCGCGTACGAGCGGAGGGCTCAGGCTTTTCTAAGAGCCGGGAATAGGGCGAACAGCCAATCGACTTTGTCCGTCCGTTGTTTGCACCTCGAACTCAAGAGCGCGTCCCTGTCCGCTCACAGATCCAGATTCCATTTTGCCGGTGAACTCGATCAGCTCCACAAACAAATCGGGTGAACCGGATTCCGCACGGAAGTTTCCTTTCAGCGATTCGGTATCCAGTTTGAGCCCAATCCCAGGCCTCATGTGGCGCATCACGACATCGACGGAACCCTTGCTGTCATCCGATTGATACCACCCCGAAAAGCTCACTGGTTTCCCGTCAACGGATTTGACTCGAAGAACGATGGTCTTCTCCGATTGCGACGCGGCGGTTTCGTAAGAGTTGCTCGCGGCGAATGCGAACAGCGCGACACACGTTAACGCAATGATTCTCTTCATCGACCTCACCTCCCGAACGGCTTGGATACTTGATTGACTACAACGCGCGGTTACCGTTTCAGTTTCAACATTTCAAGCTGAACTGCTGGGCCATTACTTCGATTTAATCTCAGTCCACCATCTGTCATAGACGTTGATCGCCTCGCCGATCTCTCTGATGAATTCGCAGCGCTCGAGAGCCCCGCGCGGCGGATACGCAGCTTCGTTGGTCAGTAGCTCAGGGCGAATCGAGGCGCGCGCTGCTTTGTTGACGCTCGAGTATCCTGTGCCGTTCGCGATGTCGGCGGCTGTCTTCGCTTCGAGAACAAAGTTTATGAACTCGTGCGCTAACTCCCGGTGAGGCGCGTTTCTCGGTACGCATATGTTGTCGCAAAAAATCGTGCAGCCCTCCTTTGGGATCACGTACGCGATTGTCGGATTCTCCGCGATCGCTTTAGCTATCTGGCCGCTGTAAGCCTGAGCTAACCACGCATCGCCAGACAAGAGCATCTGATCGAAGCCTCCGCTGTCGTATGCCTTCACCAACGGCTTCTGTTCCATCAACAACCGGGCTGCCGCTTGGATCTCGCCGGCGTCGGCGCTGTTGTCAGATTTCCCAAGCAGCTTGAGCGCAGCGCCGAACGTTTCTCGAACGTCGTCGAGCATCGCTATTCGGTCCTTGTAGCGAGTGTCCCACAACGCGGCCCAGCTCTCGACGGGCGCATCAACCTTATCCTTTCGATAAGCTATGCCCGTCGTGCCCCACATGTACGGAATCGAGTAAAGGTTCGCCGTGTCGTAAGGTAGCCCTACGAATTGAGGATCGAGATTCGAGAAGTTCGTAAGCGCGTCGCGGTTCAGCTCCTGAAGCAGTCCCTGCTCGCGAAGAACGGTCACCATGTAATCGCTCGGGACAACTATGTCGTAGCTCGCGCCGCCTGATTGCAGCTTGGCAAGCAGCGCTTCGTTGGAATCGTACAGCTCGACGTTGAGTTTCGCGTCATAGCGGCGCTCGAACTCCGCGATGACATTGTCGGGAAGATAGTTCGACCAGATGAAGACGTTCAGCTCGCCGCCTCTCGCTCTGTGTGCTTGGCCTCCTAAAGCGAACACCGCCAGCAGCGCCAACCCGGATGCTGCCGCGCCGATCGTCCAACGCGAGTGCCGGCCGGATGCGATTCGTTCTGAAACCAGGACGAGCAGCATCGTGACTGCGAGTAACACTGTCGAGATCGCGTTGATCTCGGGAGTGACGCCGGTCTTAACCATCGAGTAGATCTTCAGCGGCAACGTTGCAAATCCCGGCCCCGCTACGAAACTGGTGATCACGTAATCATCAAGCGAGAGCGTGAACACGAGCAACGCCGCTGAGATGACGGCTGGAAGAATCAACGGCAGAGTTACTTTGAGAAACGCCTGCCAACGAGTCGCACCGAGATCAAGCGCGGCCTCTTCAAGAGACGGATCCAGCCCCACGAGTTTAGCTCGCACGATGAACACGACGTACGAAATCGAGAACGCAACGTGCGCGGCGACGATCGTGCTTAACCCAAACGCGAAGCCTAGCAGGCCGAACAATCCGGCTGTCGCAAACCCTATGACGATCTCCGGAATGATGACTGGAATGAAGATGAGCCCTTCAACCGCGCGTTTGAGCTTGACGCGATGCCGCGCGAGCGCAATCGCCGCCGCGGTTCCGATAATCGTAGCGACGATCGTTGTGATGAACCCGACTATGAGGCTAGCCCTTAGCGACCCAATCAACTCGGCGTCTCTCCAGGCGAGCGCGTACCAATGCCAGGTGAACCCTCGCCAGATGGTGCTGAACCGCGAGTTGTTGAACGAGAGGAATACGAGCACCACGATCGGTGCGTAAAGAAACATATACACGAGGCCAATTGCCAGAGACAAAGTTGAAGGCAAGCGACGCTGAGTTCTTGCTGACACGGGGATGAATATGGTTGCTGGCAGTATTGGAGTCAAGCTGCTAAGTCATTACCTTACCTAGATGCACTGCGTTGGCGATATCCTATCTCGGAACGGGTCGAACAGACGCTGATGTGACCCATCAACCGCTCCACGGCCACTTGAATAGGCGTACTAACGTCGATATTATTCGACACCGGTTATCGTACGTCTATTTCATGAGAGACACACGTGTGACGTATGAGGCGATGACTAACATTACGCTCAGAGAACTCACTAGATTGCGAAAGGACGTGAATATCCTTTGCGACTCAATTGACAAGTTGCGCTTCGATGCATTTGGCAAACGTGAAGCGGATGAAGAATTCATGCGTCTGTGGCCGTTGTATCAGGGACTGCGCCAGGAATTAATCAGGCTGGACCTGAGTCTCTTTGGAAAGCTTCGAGAGCTTCCACTACCACCGACTGAAAAGCCTCTGGGATACGGAGAACGTAATGTTGTGGACAGGGACTTCGTAAAGCCTCTTTACAACGAAATGATTAGAGCTACAGAGTACTTGGAAATCCTAGAACAATCACTCGCTAAGGAGTTTGGCAGACCTGACACCGTTTCCGCGTTGCACTTACTTGCTCAACGCTTTCACAGTATTGCGAGGCAACTTAGGAATCGGTACTCGCAACGCTCGACAATAGAAGTTGAAGACGAGTATGACGTGCAAGATCTACTCCACTCTCTTCTCATCCTCTACTTTGATGATATTCGTACCGAAGAATGGACTCCAAGCTACGCAGGAAGTCTTCAAGAATGGACTTCCTCATCAAGGCTGAGCAAATGGTAATTGAAACTAAGAAAACTCGGAAGGGCCTTGACGCGAAACAACTAGGGGATCAGTTGATCGTAGACATCCAGAGATATCAAGCTCACCCTGATTGCAAGACACTCTTTTGCTTTGTGTACGATCCTGAAGCGAGAATAACGAATCCCGTGGGGTATAGAGGCTGATTTATCGCGAACTCATAATGGACTCGATGTACTCGTAGTAATAGAACCAAAGTAATCGGGTCTAACTCAACGATTTCGCGTGCACAAAAGGCGCGACACGTGTTCGCAAGCGCTAGCCGGCAAGTCGTACCGCATTCCGACTGTTTTAGAGGAGTCAAAATGGAGACAAACAGAAACCGAATCTCTCAACTCCGCAATGAACTTGACCGCATTGGCAACGAAATCCGAGAAGCGGGTAGAGAAGCGGATCTCAAGGAACTGGCTGCCAAAGTCCAACGCGAAGAGATCGAGATTCCGCACTACATTCCAGAAGTTTTTCAACACGACCCAGAGCGTGATGAGCACCTTTGTGAATATTACCTTTCTTTGTTCGCCGAGTTTGAGGCGATCAAGCATGAGGAATGGAACTCCCGACAGAAAGGTCCGGAAAGACACAAGGAATGGTTGAAGAGCGAGTTCCGAGCGACTGAGAAGTACGCGGAAGCGACGAAAAGCTTTTTGCGTTCGGTCGCAGAGAAGATTGCTGTATCAGGTGTTACGGCTGGCCTAATCTGGCTCGGAAAGATGATTATCGATAACTGGCCCTTTGGTTACGGATATACGACTACTCCGATTCAAGAGCAAGAGACTGCCGGTCGCAGCCCAAAGGAGTCCGCCCACGATGCTTAGCCGCGATCACCTTGTTGCCAAGGGTGTCTACGATAGTTTTGACTCAATTGTCCGTTACTATGACGATGAGAGCCAAGTGACGAATATAGCCACAGGACATCGCATTATCGAGCACGAGGTAACTCATTTCTTTCAAAACTACTTCACCGCTCAAGGTCAATCGAACTACTGGATCGTTCGACTAATAAACTCCGCTTTGGATGACCTGCTACGACAGTGCGATGGAACTGTAGTTCTTCCATTCCTACCCTGGCTGCAATCGCCCGACTCGCCGCTCCGTTCAAAAAAAGCTATAGAGTCATTTGATCGGCTTACGCGGCTACTTGTGCAACTTGCTACTGCTGGCGTGTCCCAACGAATCGTACTCGAGAATCAGGCCACGCTTTCGAAACTCAACATCGTCGACGCCTTCTTAACGAAATGCCTTTCACTCAATACCCAGCACCGCTACTTTTGTGTCGACGATCAGCCGATCTTTCCAATCGATTACGCAGCGATTTGCGAGTCGATGGCAAAGGCTATGGAATACTTTAACGCATCAAGGAACTTGGTAAGAGACACCTACGGGATTTCGCATACGACAACAATCTCGGAGTATTTAGTCAAGGCATGGCACCAAAAGATGTCTGAGTTAGCGGAAGCAGAATGCCAGGATCCACGGCTATTGAACTACACCTTTCCACTTCTACTTCTGCTTCAATCTGGCTTCAACTTTCGAGAATCCCTGCAAATAACGATCTTGCTTTCGTACATTGCTCTGATGTGGCAGTGGTCTCTCCCTGGTCTTCCAGAATTCGGCGCAGACGAAATTAGAAAATTCGGTACAGTTGCCAGCGCGGCTTACGTGAAACTCCTTGACGCGGCATGTCAAGATGACTTTGTGCCAGCTATTGACAGCGCGGCAGATATTCTTCAATCAGGCGGCAGTGTTGTAGAGTACCTTGACCGCCTGAGCACAAAGGCGGGGCTGGATCCCGTCGGTCAGAAACTGGAGGGGTTCCTCTATTACACCGAACACATGTTGAGTTCATTTCAGAAGGATTCGGAGAAAAGCGACGAGGAAGTGCCGGGCAATGGGTGGTACTTACACCTAATTGAGATCGCGGGAAAGTTCGTACGAGCTATACAATCCGAACCGTTGGTATCGGGGCTAGCATTGATCACGTCGCCCTTCCAATTCATGCACGAACACAATGTTGGTCCGCTGATTATCTCTAACTCAGGATACTTGAATGTGAAGAAGGACGAGTCTTTCAAGATTCGTGAGCACGTTACATTTTGTTTCACCATGCGATTCAACAAAGTCATATTGTTCGAGTCGGAAATAGCGCCGATATGGCTTGATCAGTCAACAGAAGATGAGCACGGCATGGGTCTTAAGTTCTATGAGTATTTGAGCAAGCGGTTTAGGATAGACTCCGTTAGGATTGGTGTTTAGAGTGTGCTGGGGAGAGCCTCGAATTCCGTCGAAGGTGACACGATGTGCCTTCGATCCAAGCACAACCTGCCCGGATCAGGTGAGGGCGACGTATCGAGCCACTTTCCCACGGGGACTCTCAACGCGCGCCAATTGGCAAACCCGGGCAGGACCCTTGCCGTCATTCGCTTATCAGAACGACGGCGTTTGTGGCAGCCCACCTCCGGTTCGTAAGTCAAAACCCAGTTGCTAATTCTCTTCTTCGACTAACGAGTTTCCGACTCGCCAAACAAGATTCCAATCGTCAACCCAAGGGCAGGCAGGATGCCTGCGCTCCCAACACGACAGGCAGGATGCCTGCGCTCCCAACAGGACAGGCAGGATGCCTGCGCTCCCAACAGAACAGGCAGGATGCCTGCGCTCACAACAGGACAGGCAGGATGCCTGCGCTCCCAGAAGGTTCCTACTCGCCAAACAAGATGTTCACTACTTTCAACATCGGGTCCAGGAAATCGGCTCGTCTCACTACGCGGGTCGGCTCGAATCGCGGGCCCGGTATCGCTTGAAACACTCCGGGCGAAATCTCGCGAATCTCAGCCGGGAAGGCTTGCAACACGCCCCGGTCCAGCGCGAGCTGTACGTAGCCCCGAAGCGCGCCGGGAATCTGAGCGTTGTCGACAAGCACCTGGCCGCCCGAAGTCACGTTCGTGTTTGCAAGCGCACGCGCTTGAGCGTCGAGCCGCAACGCTCGCACCCCCGCTACCGCAAGCTCGAGTCGCGCGACCGAAGTGCTTGGCCCGAACGTCGGCCCGTCCAACCCCATCACGCCTTCACGCTTGAGCGATTCCGCCATCAGAGAGTCCGGGCTTCCCGGAGTCAGATCAGCAAAGCCGGGCTGGTTAGGCAGGTACTGCATCACGCGAGCGCCCAACATCAGCGCGCGCGCAAGCTCCATTCGAGTGAGCGGACTGTCCGGGCGAAGCAGTCCGCCGTCGCCGGAAAGCATTCGGTCGTAGACCAATCGCAGTGCTTTGAGCTTCGCCGCGTCGTCAAGCGTGCCGATGTCAGAAAGCTGATTGGGATCGTAAATGACGTGAGTGAAAGTTATTCGATACGGTTGATCGACGAGCAGTCCGTGGCCCGATGGAAATCCACCGCTGATCCTCGCGGTGTAAGTTCCAGCCTGCGGAAACTCGAGCTTCACCGCCTCGCGTGAGCCAAACAGCGCCGCGAGATTCGTGGCGTTCGAGCTCGCCACTTGAGTCGCTCCGCGAAGCACCGTTAACGCCAGGTCGTTGATGGCAATGTTAGTGTTGTCGAATACGAGTTCTCCCTCACCGATCGCGCCATCCCAATCAAGCTGCACAAAAGTGAATCGAGCGTTTGCCGGCACGGTAAATGGGAAATTCACTGTACCGCCTGCCGCCACGGTTCCTTGAAACGAACCGCCGTTTTGACGGATTACAGTGAGTCCTTTTCCCGTGAATCCAAAATTTCCGTACGTCTTTTGCGGGTTGAACGCGAGATCCACCGCGGCGTGAACGTTCGCCAGTCCTGCGCCCACTTCGAACTCATCGTAGGTCGCGAGCGGAGTGGCGGTCCGTTCGAGGATGGACTTCACTTCGTCGACCGATAGGCTCGGGTTCGCTTCCAGGATGTTGGCTACAATTCCGGCCAAGTGCGGCGCCGCCATCGACGTGCCGCTGATCTGTGTATAGAAAGCCACGAACGCGGGCGGAATCTGCAGGTCGGCGTCGGCCCCGTTTGCGACCAGGTTCGTGCTTGCGCGAGCCGCGATGATGTCGGACGTGAATCCCTGGTCCGATGGGCCGCCAGTTCCGGGAGTGAGCACGGTCGGATGAATCACCGGATCGCCGAAGATTCCGCGTGATGAAAAGCCGGCGAGCTTGCCGTCTTTGGTTGCAGCTCCGGCGGTGATGATCCAGGGGACCGACGCCCAGCGGTTTTGCGAATTCGGGCGCGGGCCGTCATTTCCGTTGGCGAATACGATTACGATGTTGCTTTCATCGTGCAGTCTCTTGCTTGCAACGTTGACCGGATGGTCGGGATCGACCGGCACTGCCGAGTTTCCCCACGAGCAGTTGACGACGCGAATGTTGTAATCGTACTGATGCGTGAAGCAGTAGTCGAAAGCCGCGACCTGGCCGAGCACGAACAGAATCGCGCCAGATCCCAATCCCACGAGCTTTGCGCCGGGCGCGACGCCTTGATAGAGCCCGCTGCTTGCCTGTCCGGTCCCGGCTGCGATGCTCGCGCAATGAGTGCCGTGTCCCACGTTGGTGTCGGTGTTGATAACATTTTCAACGACTGTGGTCGGAAGAATGCCTTCAAGCGGATTGCCCAGCGCATCAACACGAATGGGCAGCCCGTCCCGGTCGTTCGGATTGATGATGACGTTTTGAATAGTCTTGCTCGCCGGGTTGAGCGGATTGAACGTGAGATCGCTATGCGCGCCGTCGATTCCCGAGTCATTGATCGCGATCGTCACTCCTCGCCCGGACACCGGAAGCCCGCCGTTTCGAGTCGTGAGCGCGGTGTCGGCCCTCAGCCGCTGCACGCCTATCAGCGCTTTCGATTGATGAAGGTTGAGTTGGAGCGGCGTGTTTAGATAGATCGAGCGAAGCTGCGGCCAGCTCATCATCTGTTGGATCTGTGCCGAAGTCGCGGGCACACCCATGATCGGGAAGTTCACCATTCGAACTCCGCTCCTGATTCCGAGCGCTTGGACGGCATTGATGTGCGCGTCGGTGATATGGTCGCCGTAGAAAGTCAGGATAACTCCGAACCGCGTAGCAGGTTGTGCTACGGCAAGACGCGCCGTAAGCTCGGGATCTACTTTGGGGCTTGCAGATGCCGCGCTTGCGAAACTGAACAGGATTAATCCGATCGCAACAAACAAGTGTCGGTGTCTCATGAAAAGCCTCCAGGTTTCTTGTGTTCTCATCGCCACGTTAACTCTGAGTCATTGACCGATTCTTGAACTAAGCTTGAACGAAACCGCGGGGTGTACCGCAGACTGTCTATGCGGTCGATTCACCACGGAATCGATAAGGTGAGGAGCTTGGTGCTGGAGACGTAAGAGCTTCAGGGCAAAGAGCCAAGGGCCGACGCTTTTCGGCGGCGCCCCTTGCGTTCACTCGACCCCGACCAGAGCGACGGATCGAGTTGCTGGGTCGGCGACGAAACGCAGCCGCAGCTTGAACTTTCTTGCTGAGCTTGCGCCGTTGAACGATGTTGTCGAATAAGCCGGATCAGGGAAGTTGCCCTTTATCACCGCAGTGAATGTGAACAACTCTCCTGCCGGATCGGTGAATTTCAGATGGCGCGCACCGCTGATCTCGCCCGCTGTCAGCGCTCGATCCGCGCCCAGTGTGTTCGAGTAATCCCACAACGCAGCGCTTGTCACGCCGTTCCCACTGTTGTCTGCGTTCGAAGCGCGCACGGTTCCGGTAGTCGATTGGATCGCAGTTATGCTGAAGCGCAACGACGGAAGGATCGTCGTGCTACCGGTCGTGTTCTTGAGCGTTTGATCGAATTCGAAAACGGTCGCGGCAAAGTTCACGTTCGAGACGGCGGTTTGAATAATCGAGGTGACGTCCGACTCGATGCGCCGGTCCACCTGAACAGTCTGCGACGCGCTGTACGGTCCTTGCAGCATTCCGTACTGGACGGCGAAAAGCCCGGCAACGCGGTAGTTGTATGTCCCGTTGCCGCGACCCGAGATTGCGAAGGTCGTCTGGCTTGCGGGAACGTCCGACAGGACTGCGAAAGCGCCGGCGTTCTGTTGCTCCTCAACTCGGAACTTGGCCGGGGCAGGTGATGCGGAGAAAGAGTAGGGAAGCGAGTAGCTGCCGTTGATGTCGATCGGTGGATTGCCGCCGACCTCAATGCCGGCAGCCGGTGAGAGCGTCGGCGCTGCCATTGTGAGGGTCGGTGTTACGGCTCGATAGTAGAAGGGCATCCTGAGATTCTGACCGCCGTCGGTGCGCGAGGCGACGATGTACCACTGAGCCTGGGTAGGATTGGCGGTCACTGATTGGCCGTTCACTTCAGTCTTGACGTTGAAGCTGGCTGATCCTCCGGCGGCGACAGAGACCGACGAGATCGGATTTCCGTTGGTGTCGGTGGTGCTGACTTTGAATCCATTTTGATCGACGTCGCGAACGGGAACGACTGAGAGTTGATAACTCCCTGCGCCCGCGCCGGCGGTCACGTCATAGATCGTCGCGGTTTGCGAAATCGTAGCGGTGCCGATGACGTTTGCGATTGGCACCGCGCCGAAGCTGTAGCTCGGTGTGAAGTCAGGACTGCCTGCGGAGGTCTGTGGGAGTATTCCAAACGTGCGGCCCTGCGGTTGGCCCGTTGGTCCTGGCTGGCCGACTCCCATCAGCGCCTTAACGTTCGCCGCTGCGAATGCGTCAACCAGGCCGCCGCCCTGATCGTTGATGCTTTCCGTCCCATCGGCCACCGGCGCGCCATCGAGCTGACGGAGGTTGGTTGCGGTGTTGACCAGCGCAGCGCGAACCATCGACGGCTTCCAGTCGGGATGTTTTTGCTTGATCAGAGCTGCTACGCCTGCGGTGATCGGCCCGCTGAAGCTCGTTCCGCTCGCCGAAACGTAGCGCGTCGGATTGAACATCAACGCAAAACCGACCACCGGAGGGTTCACGGATACGACCACCACTTCGGCCCCGCCGGCCGCGCAAGTCGCCGACAGTACCGCAACGCCGGGCGCGGTTACGTCGGGCTTCACCTGGCCGTAGCCTTGAATCGGGCCCCTGGAGCTGAATGTAGCCATTGCCGGGGCGAATGATGGGACACGCATTCGAATCGGGAATTCCGAAAGCACACCCTTCGCGGGATCAACTCCG
>Ga0114129_10004850_pt1 | contig 18990 bp, 20 predicted proteins | sample RhiMetdeltSRZDD1_FD_80071 | JGI IMG/M metagenome (GOLD analysis project Ga0114129, IMG submission 80071) | Populus rhizosphere microbial communities from Tennessee, USA - Rhizosphere MetaG P. deltoides SRZDD1 (version 2) (version 2) | ecosystem: Host-associated > Plants > Roots > Rhizosphere >...
AGTTGGTAGAGCAGCTGATTCGTAATCAGCAGGTCCTCGGTTCAAGTCCGAGCGCCGGCTCCAATGAAATCAATAACGTCTGCCTGGGCCACGAACGGACCGAGATCCACACAAGGGGTTCGAAGGCGAAGAATCAGCGAGCGCAGCAGGTCAATCCACCACGCTACGTCGCTGCCGTGTCTGGTGTGTCGTCAGGCTCTGGCGATTCACGCATGAGGAAATATGCGATCGCCAGCGCGATCGCCAGCGCGGCGGTGGCGGCGATCGATAAAGGCGAGGTCTCGTACAAGTCTGCAACGATGACCTTCCGCGCCAGTGCGAGCTGCGCAATCACGAGAACGATTCTGGCCTGAATGACGCCGCGCTCACCCGCAACCGCAAACTGCAGCGTGTGATTGAACTCGAGCGCTATCAGGAGCGTCATGATTTGGCCGAAGATATTCTGAAAAACATCGTGCTCGAGCGGATTGAGCGTGCGGAACACCAGTGTTTCAGCGACGCTGACGCAGAGCCGATAGAGCGCGACGATGACGACGGCCCAGATCACGAACGTCAGCACGAACGCGATCGAAGCCTCGAAGCGCTGGTGGAGCGTCAGAATGCGCCATTCGCGCCGGATGCCAAACCAGTCGCGCGGTAACCTCGTCAACGGTTTCCTCCAGCGGTGCTCCTGCCATCGAGGAGCTCCCGATCACGCCGATCGACGGGTGCCGTCGAGACGTCTGGGCTCCGCCGATACTCAACGGTTGGCTGCTGCCTGACGGGCTGCGGATACAGACTCATGAGGTCGAGAAAGTCCGTCGCATGTCCGAGCTGACATGCAACCCGAGGGACTTCGCCGCGTCGAACGCTTCTTTGAGCTTGCGGAGAATCATCGCGGAGATCTCGGCGGGCGAGTACTGTTTGCCCCTGATCTCGACTCGCGCGTCGCCGTTGGGGGCCTTCACGACCTTGTACGGGACCTTCTTGATTTCCTCCGTCACTTCGTCGTACCGGCGGCCCATGAAGCGCTTGATCGACGAGACCGTGTTCTCGGGATTGGTGACGGCCTGCGCTTCGCGATCTGACCGACCAGGATCTCGCCATCCTTCGTGAAGCCGACGACCGACGGCGTGAGCCGGCTGCCCTCCTGATTGGGAATAACGACGAGGGTGCCCCCCTCCATCACGGCCACGACTGAATTGGTCGTGCCCAGGTCGATCCCGATCACCTTCGCCATGGTGAGCTCCTCGTGGGCAAGCGCGCGCCCGAGAATGGGCGCACAGAAGACTATGCGGTGACCGGAATGCGCCGCATGCTTGGCTGCTCCTCAGTCTTCGGGAACCGGACCGTCAGCACACCACGATCGACGCGTGCTTCGTTCGCGTCGAAGGCCTCTCCAGCGCCTCGATCTGTTCGAAGCTCAACATGCGATCGTCGCTCCTGACGCCATGGAATCACCTCGTGCCGGAAGTGCGTGAGCCGAATCAAGTTCCGTTCGCGCCGCCCCCGTTTCCATCGATGCTCGGCCGCTTCGACGCCGATGACTCCAGGTGCATGTGGACCGACCGCACCGCCGTGGCGCCTTCTCCGACGCCGGCCGCCACTCGTTTTACGGACCCGTGCCGCACGTCGCCAGCCGCAAAGATTCCAGGAACGCTGGCTTCGAGTTGGAACGGACGTCGATCGAGCGACCATCCGGGAGGACGAGGTGCGAGATCGGGCCCTGTCAGGATGAACCCCTGGCGGTCTCGTTTCACGACACCGTCCAGATATTCAGTATGAGGCATCGCGCCGATGAAGATGAAGAGAGCGGTGGCCGGAATGGTTTCCTTCACGCCAGCGGCATCGGCGACGGTGATCGCCTCCAACCGATCCTGACCCTGCACCTCGACCACGGTCGTATTGAGACGCACGTGGATGTTGTCAGTCGACTGGATCTGTTCCACGAGGTAATGTGACATCGACTTCGAGAGCGAGTCGCTCCTGACGAGCATCGTGACGGTCCGAGCGTAGCGGGAGAAATACATGGCGGCCTGCCCGGCCGAGTTGGCGCCACCGACGATGAACACATCCTCGTTCCTGCACAGGACGGCATCGGCAATCGTTCCACCGTAGTAGACACCTGCGCCCGTCAGCCTCTCGATACCCGGCACGTCGAGCCGGCGCCATTCGACGCCCATGGACAGCAGCACGGCCTGGCACCCCAGCTCCGAGCGGTCTGCGAGTGTCGCAACCCGCGCGTCGCCTTCGAGGCGCAGGCCGGTCACTGCCAGCGGCGCGACGATCTGCACTCTGAACTTCCGGGCCTGCGCCACGGCGCGGCGGGCCAGATCCGCGCCCGTGAGTCCTTCGGGAAAACCGAGATAGTTCTCGATGAGAGGACTCAACCCCGCCTGGCCGCCGGGCGCGTTGCGTTCAACCATGACCGTAGACAGTCCCTCGCTGGCTCCATAGACAGCGGCAGCAAGACCCGCGGGACCGCCGCCGACGATCAAGAGGTCGTAGAACGAGCCGCGCGGCCTGACTTGAAGACCGATCTTTTCGGCGATCTCCGCTTCGCTCGGCTGGACGAGCACGGTGCCGTCGGGAAACCGAACGAGCGGCAGGCGCGCGGAGGAGACGCCGCTTTCCTCCAGAAGCTGGCGCGCCCGCTCATCTCTCTCGATGTCCAGCCATGCGAACGGCACGCAGTTGCGAACCAGGAACTCGCGCGTCCGATGGGACAGCGGAGAGAACCGATAGCCGACGAGGGTGAGTCTCGCCGACGGCGGGGCCCCGTCTCCGCCGCCCATCACGACGATCGTCGGCGATTCGGCCATGGTTGTCAGAACCCAGATGGAGGAGACGTAGCGCTCTGCTCAACCGCGAGGGCGAGGGCAGACGCTGGCGGGATGTCACGACGGATTCTGAGCACGATGCGGCCCATGACATGATCGCGCTCGCGCCGCGCGTGCGCCTTCGCCGCCTGCGCGAGCGGGAAGATGGCGGCGATTGGGACGCGAAGGTGAGCTTCGGCGATTGCGCGCTCGAGCCGCGCGAACTCGCGTGAGCCGGCGATCGCGTCGTAGGCGGTCTTCGTGATCCCGCGGCGCCGCGGTGGTTCGACGCCGTTTGGGTAGGCGATACGGCCGTCTCGACGAAGAACGTCGACACAGCGCTCCAGCGCATCTCCACCCGCAAGGGCGAGCATCGCATCGATCCCGCCAGGCGCCAGTGCACGCAGCCGATCGGCCGAACCTTCGCTCCGGACATCCACCACTTCGTGCGCGCCGAGGCCGCGCAGCAGGACGGCGGCGTCGCGGCATGAGGCGCTCGCGATCACGCGCGCGCCCCGGCGGCACGCGAACTGCACCGCGAGCGTGCCGACGCCTCCCGACGCGCCGAAGACGAGCACAGTTTCGCCTTTCCGCACGCGGAGGATTTCATCGATACCCTTGAGCGCCGCCAGCGCCGTCGATGCGGCGGCGCCCGCTTCGAGCCAATCGAGCCGTTGTGGTGCGCGACAAACGTTGCGGTCATCGATCGCGACATACTCCGCGTAGAATCCGCCCTTCGAATTCTTGGGCTGGTAAGCGAAGACGCGGTCGCCGATGTCGAAACGCCGGACTCTCGCACCTTTCGCGGCCACAAAACCCGCGCCGTCCGTGCCGAGCACCAATGGAAAGCGTTCTCGACCGCTTGCCCTGCTGCCTTCACGGATTTTCGCATCCCAGAGCCCTACGCCGGCGGTGTGGACAGCGATGAGCACGTCTCGCGGTCCCAACGAGGGTACCGGCAGCTCGCGCAGCTTGAGCACTGCCGACGGGCCATGACGATCGATGGCGACCGCTCGCATCGTGGCGGGAATGGACATCTCTTTCATGATCCAGCGAATCGAAAACGACTCCTGACACGTCGTCGGCGGTACCGCCCCTTCTTTCCCGACGATACGACCGTCGCGCCACCCAATGACAACAAACGCGTTTCCTTCCGCCCGTGCTCTCTTGATTGATGGGCTCGCACGCGGTATCCACTTGCACAGGGCGCGGGCGAGGGCCTATCCCGCCTCGGGGATCGCTGCACGTCCTTCACATCCTCGAGACCATCGCCGGTGCCGAGCCGCTCACATTGGAGATCGACAAGCGTGCACCGCTCGAGCGCGCGATCGAGGTAAAGGCGTGGGAAGAATTGAAAAAAACTCTATTCAGAACAGGAACAGACGCGCTTGCGCGTCGAGCTGTCGGTGGAATGGGGACTGCCGGTCGAAGAGATTCTACGGTACGCCAAAGCGCATGACGTCGATCTGATCGCGATGGGTGCTCATGGCCGCCGCGGCGTCGGCGATGTCCTTCTCTACCGTCGCGGAAGGCGTCGTCCGCGACGCGCCCGCCCCTGTGCTGACCGTGCGTGCGGCACCAACGAGCTAGCGCATGAGCACCACGTCGAGCTCCCGGACATGAAAGAGAGGCCTCGATGGTCGTTCTCTTCGTCGACAACGTCACCAGCACACCGGTGTACCTCAATCCTCGGTACGGTGACGGCTGTTTGGCCTGACCTAGTGACCCGATCACATCAGCCAGATCAAGCTTCAGGACGGCGAATCGCTCCGCGTGCGCGGAGACCACCAACAAGTAGCAAACAAGCTGCGTGTTGCCACCTGACGGACTTCAATTGGTTGAGCGACACGTGCTGGTTCAACCGCCAGCTTGGAGCGGCAGTGTGACATCGGTTTTCTTGCCTTCTCGTAGGACGGTGAGCTTGATGTTGTCCCCGACCTGATGGTCGTCGAGTGTGGCGAGAAGCCTGGCGACGCTTTCTATCGGCTTCCCGTCCAGAGCGACGATGATGTCACCGGGTACTATCTCACCCTGCGGACCGGTGGTCACGCCTCGGAGACCCGCGGCCTCGGCGCCAGAGCCTTTGCTCACGCGAAGCACGACGACACCCTGGATGCCGAGTCTCTGATTGATCAGGGTGTTGACTCCTTCATCGACTTCAATCCCAAGTGAAGGACGGACATACTTGCCTTTCCCAATCAAAGTCGGCACGACGCGCTGGACGGTATCCACCGGGACCGCGAACCCAACGCCGGCATAGGCTCCCGACGGGCTGAAGATTGCGGTGTTGACGCCAATGAGCCGGCCTGCGCTGTCGAGCAATGGTCCGCCCGAGTTGCCGGGGTTGATGGCTGCGTCGGTCTGGATAAGATGCTCGATGAGACTCCGCCCCTCCTCGGCCGGCAGCGAACGATCGAGAGCCGAGACGATGCCCGCGGTCAGCGTCCAGTCGAGACCGAACGGGTTCCCGATCGCCAGGACTTTCTGCCCGACCTTGAGGTCGTGACTCGCACCTACCGGTACCGGCGGCGGGGAGTTGGGCACGCTGATGCGGAGGACGGCGAGATCGTGGGCGGGACTTGCGCCGACGAGCGTCCCACTCACATCGCGACCGTCGCTCAACCGCACGCGCGCTTCCGAACCGCCGGCCACCACGTGGTAATTGGTGACGATGTCGCCCTGCTCGGTCCACACAAATCCTGACCCTGTGCCCCGTGGAAGACTGAAGACGTTGCGCGTCCACAAATCCAGCACGCGCTCACGTGACGTGATGAAGACGACGGAAGCGCGAGAGTGCTCGAAGAGCTCAACCGTGCTCTTCTCATCTGCCGCGAGATCGCCGCGCGGGGCAATCGCTCGAGGTGAGGCGGACTCTGGCGCTCGTCGTCCCGTCATCCATGGAACGGTCAACCACAGGATCACGAGCAGGACCACCGAGACGGTTGCCCAACGCGCAATTGACGAAGGGCTGCGAGCGATCGGAGTCATAGGCGTTTGCTCGATCTCCCCACCCCTTGCCTCGAACCACCGTGAGCGTGGTCAGCAAGGGGTGGGGCGTCTCATCATGACGAGCGGTCGTCCACCAACTCCGCGTCGACGACCTCACCTTCTTGTGGCTGCGGGCCGGCCGACGGCTGACGCTGCATTGCTTCGGCGAGGGTAGTGGACGCGCGCTGCAGCTCGTCCTGCGCGCGGCGGATGCGGTCTAGATCATTCGTATTCAAGGCGTCTTTCGCTTCGCTCAACGCGCGCTCGATCGCCGACCGTTCGGCAGCCGAGAGCTTGTTGCCGTGCTCGCCGAGCGCCCGCTCGGTCGAGTACACGAGCGCGTCTGCCTCGTTCCGGGCCTCGATCTCCTTGCGTCGACGTGCGTCCTCGGAGGCGTGCGCTTCAGCCTCCTTGACCATCCGCTCGACCTCCGGCTTGCTCAGACCAGAAGAGGCAGTAATGGTGATCTGCTGCTGTTTGCCGGTCGCCTGGTCCTTGGCAGAGACAGTGAGGATGCCGTTCGCGTCGATGTCGAACTTGACCTCGATCTGAGGAGTCCCGCGTGGCGCCGGAGGAATGCCTGTCAGCTGGAATCGGCCCAGCGTGCGGTTGTCGCGTGCAAGTGGGCGTTCACCCTGAAGGACGTGGACGTCCACTGAGCTCTGATTGTCGGCGGCCGTGCTGAAGATCTCGGTTTTATGGGCAGGAATCGTCGTGTTGCGAGGGATGAGCACGGTCATCACACCGCCGAGCGTCTCGATGCCGAGCGACAGCGGTGTCACGTCGAGCAGCAGGACGCCCTTGACGTCCCCGGCGAGCACGCCGGCCTGGATCGCCGCGCCTATTGCCACGACCTCGTCGGGGTTTACGCCCTTGTGCGCCTCTTTCCCGAAGACCTGCTTCACTCTCTCCTGCACTTTGGGCATGCGCGTCTGGCCGCCGACGAGGATGACCTCGTCGATGTCGTTTGCTGCCACTCCTGCGTCCGCCATGGCCTGCTGGCATGGCGGAACGGTGCGATCGATGAGGTCGGCCAGCAGCGCCTCGAGCTTCGCGCGCGTCAGCGACATCGCGAGGTGGCGGGGACCGGTGGCATCGGCGGTGATGAACGGCAGGTTGATCTCGGTTTGGATCGTCGAACTGAGCTCGATCTTTGCCTTCTCTGCCGCCTCCCGCAGCCGCTGCAGGGCCATCCGGTCGGTCCGCAGGTCGATGCCGTTGTTGCGCTTGAACTCCTCCGCGATCCAATCGATCACGCGCTGGTCGAAGTTGTCGCCGCCAAGGTGCGTATCGCCGTTCGTGGCTTTGACTTCGAATACACCTTCACCGAGCTCGAGAATAGAGATGTCGAACGTGCCGCCGCCAAGGTCGTAGACGGCGATTTCTTCATCCGTCTTCTTGTCCAGACCGTACGCGAGCGAGGCGGCGGTGGGCTCGTTGATGATCCGCTGCACGTCCAAGCCGGCGATGCTCCCTGCATCTTTCGTCGCCTGACGCTGGCTGTCGTTGAAGTAAGCAGGGACGGTTATTACGGCCTCAGTCACCGTTTGGCCGAGATAAGCTTCCGCGGCTTCCTTCAGCTTGCGCAGGATCATTGCCGAGATTTCGGGCGGCGAGTATTGCTTGCCCCTGATTTCAATGCGGACATCCCCGTTGGGCGCTTTGACCACTTTGTAGGGGACGAGCGTAATCTCCTCGCGCACCTCGTCGTACCGTCGTCCCATGAACCGTTTGATTGAGAAGACGGTGTTCTCAGGATTGGTGACCGCCTGGCGCTTGGCCACCTGGCCGACCAGGATCTCGCCCTCTTTGGTGAAGCCCACCACCGAAGGAGTGGTGCGGCTTCCCTCCTGGTTAGGGATCACGACGGGATCGCTGCCCTCCATGACCGCCACAACCGAGTTGGTCGTGCCGAGATCGATGCCAATCATCTTGGCCATTCAAAACCTCCGTCCGTACCGTCACAGTGCGCGGCCGCTCGGGTCGCGCGCGCTCACCCAACTTCCGTTCGAATGGGCACGCGCCGGGTACCGGACTGCCCAGCCGACTTTGGAATCCGGACAGTCAACACGCCGTCTCTCGCGCGCGCTTCCGCCTTATCAACGTCGAGGCCAGGCGGCAATGGGATCGTCCGGGCAAAGCTACCGTAGCGGCGCTCGAAGACGTGAAAGCCGCGGCGCGCCTGTTCCATCTCTTCCTTTTTCTCGCCGCTGATGACGAGCTGACCAGGCGTAGCCGAAAGACGGATATCGGCCTGATCGATGCCAGGCACTTCAACCGTGACGACGAGCTCCTTTTCCGTCTCCTGGACATTCGTCGCAGGCATCCAGCGAAAGTCCCCGGAGGCTGGCAACCCCCACGGCTCCTCGAAGAACCGGTTCAACCAGCGATCGAGGTCGTCACGCAACGCCAGCACTTCGGCGCCGACCGGCGGGACCTCCTGCTCTTCCCGCTGCTCACCCTTCCACGGCAGCAGCGCCGTGACCGTATTGGTGACTTTGTCGATAACTCCCATGACTACCTCCCCGCGCTACTCAGTACGGACCGCGATCTTCTTCGGTTTGACGCGCGGCGATTTAGGAATCTCCACACGCAGCACACCATCGCGCAAAACGGCGGTGACCTTGTCCGATTCGAGATCCTCGCTGAGGGTGAACGCGCGGTAGTAGTCCGACAGCTCGAATTCTTGATAGTCCGGCTCGGCGGCGGGACGCTCGACACGTCCGCGAATCGTCAGCGAGTCTCGCTCGGCAATGACGTCCAGCCCGTCGGGCTGTACGCCGGGCATGTCGGCAAGCAGCACATACATCTCGTCCGTCTCGTACACATCCACCGGCGGCGCGAGCGTGTGAGCTGGAGCGTAACGCTCGTCGCGCCGGGTGGCCGGCATGGTTGTTCCGGTTCTTGTCAGCGTTGTCATGGCCATCTCCTTCTCACGTCAGCTCTGGATCGCGATCTTCTTCGGCGCCGGTTCCGACCCGCGGCCGAGTTGAACTCGGAGAATGCCGTTTTGGTAGACAGCTTCGGTGCGCTCGGGATCGAAGCGTTCGCCGAGGTTCAGGCTTCGAGCGAACGTTCCAACCGGCCTCTCGCGCCGATGATAGGCGGCCTCGGGCACGTTTGCCTCCGGCTTGCGCTCGCATCTGACGGTGACCGCGTTCTCGAGAACGGTGACGTCGAGCGTCTCTCGGTTCGCGCCGGGACAGAGTGCCGACAGCGTCAGCCCGTTTTCGTCGCGGGTCAGATTGATAGGCGGGTATTCGCCGGTCAGCGGCCAGCGCCAGGCTGGCGCAAGGCCGGAGAAGAGCCGCTCGACCTCGCGTTGCATACGCCGGATTTCCTGCCAGGGTTGCAATGTCGCACGTCCGTTCATGGAGTCACTCCTTTTGTCCGCCACGCGTCGCGCTGCTCGAGCGCGAGCCTGGACACTGTGGCTAATCGTTGCCGGCCAATGGAAGCACCATCGCATCGGCCCGGTCCGTCCCGCCAAGATGAAACGCACATCCATGGGCAACGTCGCGTGCCTATCGATGAGGCACATCTCTTCTGTACTCGCTAGGCATGCCATGACCCTTCAGCGCGCCGCGGCTCGGGGAGGTATTCCACCGCTGGTTGTCGCCGCACCGGCTGCGGATAGAGGCCCAGCAGGTCGAGGAACTCCGGAGGCATCTCGGCACTAACAGGCAGGCCGAACGCTTTGGCGGCGTCGTATGTGATCGGATGATCGTGCGTCCAGGCGCCCTCGGAGAGCAGGCGGGAGAGCTCTGTGAGCTTGTCGTGGTCGACCTTGCCCGTTAACAGCTCGCGTACACTCTCTCGCACCTGTACGATGGCTTTTTCACCCTGGTCCGCCAGGATCAGCGTATTGTCCTCGACCTCGGCAATAGGCTTCCGCGCCACGACGTTCAGCAGCGACGCCGCCGGGTATTGTCCGAGCTGCGGATCCACCGGACCGAGCACTGCATATTCGCTCATGACGATCCGATCGGCAGCGAGCGCGATCAACGTCCCGCCCGACATCGCATAGTGCGGCACGAACGCCGTCACATGCCCGCGGTGCTTGTGAATGGCACGGGCGATCTGCAATGCCGCGAGCACCAGTCCGCCTGGCGTGTGCAGCACGATGTCGAGCGGGACTGTCGGATCCGTGAGGTGAATCGCCCGCAGGACGGCTTCTGAATCGTCCACATCGATGTAGCGGAAGACCGGAAACCCTAGAAGGCTCATCGTCTCCTGCCGGTGCACCAGCAGGATGACGCGTGATTTGCGCCGTCGTTCGATCTTCGCGATCAAACGCTGACGTGAGCCCTCCAGATAGCGTTGCTTCATCACGGGCTGGAGCGCGGAGATGAAGAAGAAGAGCCAGAGCAAATCGCCCGGTGACATGACCCTGCCTTTCGCTCGCGTTGGTTAGAACGAAATCGTGATGCGATTCTCGACCTGCGTCACACCGGGTGACGACCAGGCCGCCCGTTCCGCCTCCTGCTTTTCTGCCCACGACCGCACGGTGCCTCTCAGAATCACCTTGCTTCCGTCGACCTCCACGGTAATCTTCTGCGCGTCGACCTGCGCTGACCTGACAAGCGCCTTCTCGATCTGCTGCTTGAGATCTTGCGGGCTCACGCGCGGCTTGACGGTCACGAGGTTGGTCACGCCCTTGACGCCGGCGATGCGGCGGACGACGCGCTCGGCATCCTCTTTCTGGAACTGCCACTCGACTTGACCGCGAAGCGTGACCCAACCCTTGGATACCGTCACGTCGAGCTTGTTGAGGTCGAGCATGGCGTCCCATTCGAGGGCGCGCGCGACCGCCGCGGCGATGTCGAGATCGGTGCGTTCGGCAGACAGCGGGAGGCGAACTTCGATGTCGTTTGCCACCGCCTTGACGCCGCGGACGCGGTGCGCGGCTTCCTCGGCCGCCCACTTCTTCGTATACGAATCCACCCACCCTGTGAGGGCGACCACCCCATCCTTGACGGTGACGCCGATTTCAGTGGCTTGAACGCGGGGGTCATATTTCAGCTCGGCAAGGACCTCCTGCTGAATCTCAAGGTCCGTTCGGGTCTCAGTTGCAACCGTCATGGTTGACTCCTTCCGTGATTCCTGCGCCTGAGGTGGTCCGGCAACGCCGACAACTTGCCATCCATGACACCACCAACCAGTTCGCCACCCAACGAAAAACCGGTTTCGTTCGGGGGTGTGTTTTCAATCGATCAGCCGCTCCTCGGGCAACGAACTCTTCCCCGCCTTGTTCCGGTTGAGTCGGACAGATTAGCCACGCGACACGAATTCGTAGCCGCAGATCGGTACAATCGGTTTCGGCGTGATGCAGGGAAGGATTGAATGTCGGGTTCGCGTTGCGAGGTGCGGCGCAGGCGTCGAGCGGCGCCGCTGTGCACACGCTCGATCGGCTCTAGAGCCGGCACAGGGGATGGACGAGATTGATCGTCAACCGAAGCGGGATTCGCTGAGCTCTGATCGACGGTCGGGGGCTGTGGCGATTGTCGCGGGATTCTACGGCGACGCACTGAGTGGATGCTGCAATGCCGAAAGAGCTTCCTAGCAATTGGAGCGAGATCCGGCGGGATTGGGCGAGTCTTACCGCCTATGAGCGCTTCGAGACCGCCGTGGCCTTCGTGCTCACCATCGTCATCGCTGCCGTCATCGTCATCGCGCTGGTCAGACTCGTCGTTACGGTCGTTGAAGCATTGGTTATTCGTTCGCTCAATCCACTGGAGCACGAAGTCTTTCAGCTCGTGTTCGGTGAGATCCTGACCCTCCTCATAGCGCTGGAGTTCAACCACACCTTGCAGTACGTGATCACGCGTGAAACGGGCATCGTTCAGGCGCGGATCGTCATAGTCATTGCCGAGCTCGCAATAGCTCGGAAAGTAATCGTGACGGACCTCACGTCGCTGTCCCCGATCGGGGTCGCGGCTCTTGCCGCTTTGATCACGTCGCTCGGGGCAGCTTACTGGTTCTTGTCTCTAAGCGCCGCGACAACCGTCGTCCAGCATCGCGAGTCCGAAGGGTGATGAGCATCCTGGCGCGTTCGGGGCCATGGAGGTCGTGGCCGGCTTGTTCGCCTGATCTACTTTCGCCGTCACGCCACATCGCGGAGCGAAGCCGCTCGTGTCGGTGACCAAGTGGCCGTCAAAGAATCCCTTCAGCTGGACGGCGGCGGCACAATTCGCGGCATTCTTCGAGGCGGTGTTGGTGGTGAGGGTCGTGCAGCGCAGCCTGCCCGGCTAAGAGCGTGTATGTCCTGGCAGCGCTCGCCGGTCTCACGGATGTCAATGCGATCGCGCTCTCCATGGCGGAATCCGCAAAGAGCGGCGACGCCAGCGTGGCGGTGAACGCGATCGTCATCGCAGCGGTCACGAACACCATCGTGAAATGCGGCATGGTCGTGACGCTGGGAGGGCGCCGAAACCTCCAATCGTTGTGGCGACGGCGGCAATTCTGGCAACCGGCGTCGGCGTGATTGTTTCTCCTGTGACGGTCGGTCACGGGCAGTCAGCTTACGCGGCACGTCGGCAAGGTGACAACGAATTCGCTGCCACTTCCGGGCCCTGCAGGGCGTGACGACGCGCCACCGAAAGCCTCACACAGCCGCCGCCAGAACGAGAACATGTGACCTCCGACGTACGGAATCAGTCGTTGAATCTAGGTGCGGCGCTGAAATCGGCCAAGTAGAAATCGGTTGCTTTCCATTGTTCGATTTGAGCCACGAGACGGCCCCGGGAAAAACCCTATCCGCCTGGCGGCTTCCTGATACCAACATTCTCCCCGACGTGTGATAAGGAGTAGATCGCACATGGTTGTTCGCAATGTTCTCGAAGCACAGATCGAACTCGGCGAGGACATTTCCCAGAGAGCTCGACCTCGTCTCCGTACCGAGCCGAGAGACCTGGTCCGAAAACGATCCACTCTGGCAGCTAGCGGCAGTCTCTATTCACGAACATCCGAACCGCTCCTGTCGTCCCATTTCGGCCCACAACGCTCTCGTCGATCGAATGGTCCAGTTGATTCACATCACGTACGACAAGGCCGTGACGCTTCCCGCCCTGGCCGCATCGATCGGCAGGCAGCCCGCCTACCTCGGAAACCTGTTTCATTGCGAGTTGGGCGTGACGGTTCGCGAATATGTGACACGCCTTCGACTCAAGCATGCCTCACAACTCATTCGTGAGGGCGTCAAGATTGAGGCTGTCGCTCTGCTGGTCGGATACCGAAGCAAGAAGAATTTCTATTGGCGGTTCAAGCAATCCTTCGGAACAACCCCTGGACAGCATCGATGCCAGGGCGGTCCGGGGAGGAGCGCTCGGACGCGTCATGGCGATCCGGCAACCGAGTCAAAATCGACGGCACCGGATGCCCCCGTTCGCCGAGCGTTCCGCGATGAACGCTTCGCGCCGGTGACGGATTCAGCAGCGGTGCCGTGCATCGCGGCACGCCCTCTCGGCGAAGTCGGTCTTCGCGCGTGCCATCAAGCATTGGCACTCGCGGTTCGAATCCAACGAGTTCTGCTGCGCGAATTTCATGACTCGCGGCTTGCGATAATGCTGACCGACGAGAAGGGCCGTTATGTGGGAGCAAATTCGTCGGCGATCTCGCTGACTGGCTACTCCCGCCCTGAATTACGCGACCTGACCCCGCGCGACATCCTCTCCAACCCTTCCGAATCGCACACCCAATGCGTATGGCAGATCGTGCTTTCAGAACAACGCCGGCCCGTAAACGCCCTGCTCCATCCCAAAACCCGTGAATCGCTTCGTGTCCATCTGGTGACTTTGAAGAATGTACTGTGGGGCCGGTCAGAAATGTCAGCACTGCTCGAAGGTATCCCGCCATGAATCGCGTTGGATCTCGCCTCAATGCTGAGATTCGGCATTTCATAGTCCCCACCGTCTTGTACTCTCATCCAGCTCAACTCTGGCACGCACCTGAGCGGAACGGTCGACTCGCACTGCACCCCTGGCACGACCCAACTCATCGATCCGATTAGACGTTCAATGGGAACCTGTCTGATATTGCCAGACAGCGTGAGACGGTGCTTCGATCCTGCGAGCATGAATGCATCGCATGACAGGCTCAGCGAAATGCGAACAACACCGTTTCTCGCGTTGCTCAGTGATCGTTACCGCGATATGGGCGGGAATCATACGTGCCGCCGAGACTGCCTCTGGCAATCAGGTCGTCGTAAAAGACCGTGTCATCCACGACGACTTGTTGGCTGCCGCGAGGAATGTGCGAGTGGGAGCCGCATCAAAGGCGATCTGTCTGCTGCCGGTTCCGACGTCCGCGATCGCTGGTCCGGTGAATGGCTACGTCATGAGTGCTGGCAGGACGATAACGCTCGACGGTCACATCGGCAATGCTCTGTGGGTGGGCTTTTCCTGAGGGGATTACTTTGTGGACCTAGGTCTCTTCCAGCCAGCCGCGAAGCAGCGCGTAGCGGACGATGTCGAGCCGATTTGCCATCCCAAGCTTGCTCATCGCGTTCGCTTTATGCGACTCAACTGTCTTGATGCTGATTCCGAGGCGCGCGGAAATCTCCCTGCTCACCAAGCCCCAGGCTACGAGCCGCAGCACCTCTTCCTCCCGATTGCTCAGATTCGTGCCCGCTGGCGTTGCACGAGCCAGGGTCTGAGACATAACTCCAACGGCCTGTCCGGTTATGGCCGGATCGATGTAACTGTTGCCGGTGGCGAGGGCGCGGATTGCACGCACGAGTTCTTCCGCGCCGCTCTGCTTCAACACATAGCCTCGAGCACCCGCCCTCAACAGCTGCTGCAGGTAACCAGTATCCGTGTGCCGTGTGAGCGTCAGTACTTTGATGTCAGGGTGTGATTTGTGCAAAATTTCTGTTGCCGTGAGGCCGTTTACGTCAGGCATTGACACATCCATAACGAGAACATCAGGTTGAAGCTTCTGCGCTAGCGCAACCGTCGTCTCCCCGTTCTCCGCTTCCGCTATCACCTCCATGTCCGTTTGTCGGGTCACAAACACACGAAGTCCTTCACGCATCATCTTATGGTCGTCGGCCAACATGACGCGTACCTTAGCCATCGCCTTGTCCTGCGGCCAACACGTCAACTAGCGGGATTCGTACAGCGAGTGTCGTGCCGCGGCCGCGATGTGACTCAATCTCACACGTGCCGCGGAGGTGGGCGGCACGCTCCCGTATTCCGATCAGCCCGAACCTTTTTCCTTGACTGATCACTTGGTCCGCGTTGAAACCTCTTCCATCGTCCTCGACAATGAGGGCGACCTGACCAGCGCGGCGTTCTAGGAAAACATGGACGTTCCTCGCGCCGGCGTGTTTGGCGATGTTGTTGAGGGCTTCCTGCAGAACACGGTACAGCGTGATCTCCACGTCTGATGGCAGTCGATGCTTTTCCATCCCAACTGTGTGCAGCTCGGCGTGAAGGCCCACTTGCTTCTCCCAACGAGTGGTGAGGTTTTCGAACGCCACGAGCAGTCCACAATCGTCAAGCGCTGTCGGTCGAAGATTCCAGACCAGAAAGTCGATGCTCGAGTCGAAGTGCCGAAGGACCCCCTCAATTGACTCGATCTGAGCGCACACTGCGGGGGGATCAGTGCTCGGTTCGGCACAATCTTTCTTAAGGCCGCCTAGGGTCAGGCTCATCAAGGCCACCTGTTGGCCGATTTCGTCGTGAATCTCCTGCGAAATGCGCCGCCGCTCTTCCTCGTGGGCGGCGATCACATTACGCAGTAACCCCGCGCGTTCCTCCTCCGCCCGTCTCCTTTCCGTGATGTCCATGGTTGTGCCGATCACCTCCGTCAATTTCCCAGATTCAGTCACCGGATGCGCAGTCGTATGGACGTACTTGATGGCACCGTCCGAGCCGATGACGCGACAATCCCATTCCTGATCCGTGCCCTCGCGCAGGACACCCTCGAACGCCTTCTGAACGAATGTGCGGTCATCGGGGTGAATCAATTGAAACGCCTGCTCGAGTGACGGCGTGCCGTGGTGTCGGTCGCGACCAAAGATCCGAAACTGTTCGTCAGACCAGTAGATATCGCCAGTGATTACGTTCCATCCCCAGCTACCGATATGGGTGAGCCTCTGGCCTTCGGCCAAGTACGCCTCGCTGCGGCGCAGTCGTTCTTCCACGCGCTTCCGATCGGTGATATCGATGACCGTCCCGACGTACTCGGTGAGTTCGCCAGCTTCGTTGAAAACCGGGTGGGAGATGCTGTGGATGTGCCGGACACTCCCGTCTGGTCGCACGATCCGATAACTCGTTTCATAATCTCTTGTTTCGTTAACCGCCTGCTCAAACGTCTGCCTCACAGCGGAGCGATCGTCGCCGTGAACCATGTCGAAGAACAGTTCGTCAGAAGGCGTCGCGTTCTTGGGCACGAGGCCGAAGATGCGGAAATGTTCCCGCGACCAATAGATGTCTCCGGTAGAGAGGTTCCAGGCCCAACTGCCCGTGTGACTCAGCCTCTGCGCCTCAGCCAGGTACGCCTCGCTGCGGCGCAGTACTTCTTCCAGGCGTTTCCGGCCGGTGATATCGATGATCGTGCCGACATACTTGGCCAGCTGACCCGCATCAGCCTCCTCACGCAGTCTCCGCTCGAGCGTCTGTGGAGCAACCCAGTCCTGGTGGTGTTTGGGTTTGGCAACGGGTGGAGCGGGTCGACGCGTTCGGGTCATTTCGGCCCCCACCCTTCGCCAAGGAAGGCCCGTTTCTGGTTCGCTGACCTGACGCAACGTTGGGGCCGCGTTGTTGGACAGCTGCGGATGGAATCCTAGGCGGAGTTGATGCGCCTGACGCCCGCGCGACGATTCCTGAAGGCGACGCCGGCGTCTGGGCCTCAAATCCTCACTGCGTTCAGACGGCTCGAAGCTCAGGCATCAACCGGCGCGCGACGCCCTACGTTCTCCGATTATGTGCTCCTGCGCTGGGGGACACAAAGGAATACGGCGGAGGTGATCCGTACGGTCGACTTCGTCGATGACGCCGTCCCTGAAATGCTGCGTCAGGCGATCGTGAATCGTGCGAACGGCCCAGTGTTCGACCGCATCCGGGTGACGGCCCACCCAGTCGCGCAAGAGCGCGGCCTCTGCTTCAGTGATACTGCCGTCTGCGAGCAGGCCTCGCGCCAATCCCAACAACTCGCAGAGATCACGCTCCGTGCGACGAACGCGATTGAACCTCAGACTGACTCGTGGGAGTCGAGCTCTGTAGCAATGCGCATCTCCGGGTGCCGCGAGTTGCCGCGCACATCGAGCTTCGCGGACACAGTGTCGGACCGGACCACAGCACTCGCGGGTGCGATGCCCAACGCCCGGTTCAAAGCGGTGCACACAGCCCTTAGACCGAGCAGAGTACTTGGCTCATGTATTTAAATACACGATTTATAAGGACTTATTTGGCGGAGAGGGTGGGATTCGAACCCACTGCTGGGTGTTGAAAACAAAGAACTGAAGGGATTTTGCCTTCCTCGCGTTCCGCGGGATCTGCTCGAAAGCCCGCCGAAGTCGATGATCCGTTGGAACCGCCGGTCGCCAAAGTATGACGTGTCTTCCTTGAAGGATGCGACGACAAGGTTCGTTACGGAGCACACCTGATCACCGTCGGGCTGGTACGATTATCGACAAGGACATTGCCATGCCATGGTCCTGGAAGCTAGCGCGGATTGCCGGAATTGATGTGTACGTGCACGCGACGTTCTTCATGGTAATCGCCTGGATTGCGCTGCTCCACTGGAACGAGAGTCAAAGCCTCGGGGCGGTTGTTGAAGGGGTCGGATTCATCCTCACGTTGTTCGCATGTGTCGTGCTCCATGAGTTTGGTCACGCGCTGACCGCTGCGCGTTACGGGATCCGCACTCGGGACATCACGTTGCTACCTATCGGAGGCTTGGCTCGACTCGAGCGACTACCGGCTGTGCCAGTGCAGGAGCTCTGGGTTGCGTTGGCCGGCCCGGCGGTCAACGTGGTCATAGCCATCCTCCTTTTCGGCTGGCTGCAGGCGTCTGGCGCTTGGCAGTCGGCCGATCAAATCGGAGTGACGACAGGCGCCTTTGCGGAGCGGGTGATGTTCGCGAACGTCTTCTTGGCCGCGTTCAACCTGCTGCCCGCATTTCCTATGGACGGGGGGCGCGCACTACGGGCATTCCTCGCCACACGGATGGAATACACCCGAGCGACGCAGCGCGCAGCAATGATCGGTCAGGGGATGGCTATTCTGTTCGGCTTTATCGGGCTGCAGGGCAATCCGATGCTGATCTTCATCGCCCTGTTCGTGTGGATCGGAGCAGGACAGGAGGCCAGCACGGTGCAAATGAAATCCGCACTAGCCGGGATTCCATTGCGTCGCGCCATGCTCACGCACTTCCGCACGTTGACGCCGACAAGCACGCTGGGAGAGGCCGTTGATCTTCTCTTGACCGGCTCACAGCAGGACTTCCCAGTCGTCGCAAACAGGCGAATCGAGGGCATGCTGACACGAGGCGATCTCGTCAAGGCACTGGCACGAAGCGGCAGAACCGCACCTGTCGCTGACCACATGAAACTCGAATGTCCCACAGCCGAACCATCGGAGATGCTCGAGGCGGTGCTCGGGCGCCTGCAAGGTCGAGACTGCCATACCATACCGGTGCTCGAGGATGGTGCTCTCATCGGCCTGGTCACCATGGACAATGTGGGAGAGTTCCTGATGATTCAGGCCGCGGAACGGAGACGTTCGTCATAGTCGATTTCAGCTCCTTGTCGATCTCCAGCTTCTTGCCTGCTTCGAGCATCAGCACCTGCATGCCCTGCGACGTCATCACGTGCGCGGCCACGCCACCGACGGCACCCGAACCGATGACGATTGCATCGTACGTGCGGAGGAGGTCGACTTCCGGCGGTGTCGTACGCTGGAGCAGTCGAAGGATGTTTATTGGTTCCCTACCGCGCCGAGTATGGCACGGACGGAAAGGTGGCCGCCGGGCAATTGAAGGTCAGCCGGCAGCGAGGCCAGGCGATGTCCCGGCGCGGGCACCGTGGTACTCTCGCGGACGATGACGTCGGATCCTAGCGCGCCCTCTCCGCCCCCCGCGCCACGGCCAGGGCCACCGGCGTGGCGCCTCGAGAGCGACACGCCAAGTCTGCAAGAAGTCCACAGCACTATCGCCATCCAGAGCGGGCTCGGTTTCTGGCGGAAGCTGCTCGTGTTTTCGG
>Ga0114129_10004851_pt1 | contig 18985 bp, 19 predicted proteins | sample RhiMetdeltSRZDD1_FD_80071 | JGI IMG/M metagenome (GOLD analysis project Ga0114129, IMG submission 80071) | Populus rhizosphere microbial communities from Tennessee, USA - Rhizosphere MetaG P. deltoides SRZDD1 (version 2) (version 2) | ecosystem: Host-associated > Plants > Roots > Rhizosphere >...
ACCGGCGAGTCGTTCACGAAGGCGCGGTGACGCCCGCTGCGCGCGAGCTCGCGGCGCACCACGAGGACTCCGTCTTCGAGGGCGAGCCCGGCTTCGTCTATCACCGAGACCGCCGTGCTTCCCTTGCTGACCTCGAACACGGCTTCGACCGTCGCCGTCTCGCTGTCGGTCCGGATCACGTCGCCCTGGGCGCGGACGCCGCGCAGGAGCAGGAGCGCATCGAGGAGGATCGACTTCCCGGCGCCCGTCTCGCCGGTGAGGACGTTGAGGCCGCGCTCGAAGGGCACGGTGGCCGTTTCCACCACCGCGAAGTTGCGGATGCGCAGCTCGCGCAGCATCCCCGGCATGCTAGGGCACGCCGGGCTCGGCGCTCAAGCGGTATCGCGTCCGATACGGCTCAGCGCTCGCCCCACTTGAGCTTCGTGCGGAGGACCGAGAAGAAGTCCTTGTGGGGGAAGCGCGCGAGCCGGATGCGCGGCGCCGCCTGTTTGATCTCCACCAGGTCGTTCTCGAGCAGGTCGATGCCGACCTGACCGTCGAGCGTGGCCATCACCTGCTGGTCCGCGAGCAGCGTGACTTCCACCTTCAGAGCGGCCGGCAGCACGATCGGCCGATTCGTGAGCGTGTGCGAGCAGACCGGCGTCAGCACGATCGCGTCCATCACCGGGAACAGGATCGGGCCGCCCGCGGAGAGATTGTAGGCGGTGGAGCCCGTGGGCGTGGAGACGATGAGCCCGTCCGCCCGGTACCGGATCGCGTGCTGGCCTTCGACGGAGACGGCGAGATTGATGATGCGGCTCATGGCCGCCTTCATGATCACGACGTCGTTGAGCGCGATGTGCTCGCGCAGCCATTCCCCGTTGCGCCGCACCCGCGCCGCCAGCAACATGCGGTCCTCGATCGTCATGCGGCCGGCCAGGAGCGACTCAAGCGCCGGGAACATCTCGTCGAGCGTGGTCGCGGTGAGGAAGCCGAGGTCGCCGAGGTTCACGCCCAGGATGGGCACGCCGAGCTCACCGACGGCGCGCGCGGCCGAGAGCAGGGTACCGTCGCCGCCGAGCACGACCACGACGTCGACCTGTGGAGGCAAATCCTCGCGATTGACCACCGTGACGTCGGCGCCGGGGAGCAACTCGGCGGTGTCCTTGTCCACGACGATGGGAAGCCGTCGCGTCCGGAGCCACTCCACGAGCCGTGTCACGGCGGCGGGCGCCTCGCGGGCATCCCGCTTGGCCACGATTCCGATGCGCTTCACTGCCGGCTCCGCGGATGCTACGCGAGCGCCTCGACGCTCCGGTCGATCAGGCTCTCGAGGTTTCCGGCGGTGCGACCGTGGCTACTGAGATGGAGGAAGAACTCGCGGTTACCCTTGGGACCTCGCAGCGGAGACGCCGTCACGCCGAGCACGTGCCAGCCGCGAAGAATCGAATATCGCGCGAGCCGAGCCACCACCGCGCGATGCTGGCTCGGATCGCGGACGACACCGCCCTTGCCGACCGCGCCCCGGCCCACTTCGAATTGCGGCTTCACGAGCGCGATGGTCTCTCCGCGCGGGGCGAGCACGCCGAACACCGCCGGCAGGACTTTCTCCAGCGAGATGAAGGCGACATCGATGACCGCGATCGATGGCTGATCGCCGAAGAGTCGCGGATCGAGCGAGCGCGCGTTCGTCGTCTCCATGACCACCACGCGGGGATCGTTGCGGAGCCGGGCGTCGAGCTGGGCGGTACCGACATCGACCGCGTACACGCGGGCGGCGCCCTTCTGGAGGAGGCAGTCGGTGAAGCCGCCCGTGGAGGCACCGACGTCGATCGCGATCCGGCCGCGCACGTCGGCGCCGAAATGCTGGAGAGCGTGGGCGAGCTTGTCGCCGCCCCGGCTCACGTAGGGCGAGCGCCCCACCAGCTCTACGTACGCCGTTGGCGACACCAGCGCCGCCACCTTGTCCACCCGCTGGCCGTCCACGAGGACCTCGCCGGCGAGAAGCCGCCGAGCGGCCCGCTCACGGCTGTCCACCAGTCCGCGTTCCACGAGGAGTCGATCGATCCGGATCCGGGCCGCCATACCCATGGATTATAGGCGGACGGGCCGGTGCGGCCGCAGCAGAAAGACGAGCGCGAGGCCGGCCACGAACCCTCCGATGTGCGCGAACCAGGCGACGCCTCCGCCCTCCCCGTGTCCCGCCAGCCCGCCATAGCTGAGAAGACCGCTGAGGAACTGGACGACGATCCAGAATCCCAGCACGATGACGGCGGGGACGTGGACGAAGCGGATGAAGAAGCCGAACGTGATCAGCGTGAGCACGGTCGCATAGGGAAAGAGGAGGAGATAAGCGCCGAGGACACCGGAGATGGCACCGCTCGCCCCGATCATGGGGACCTCCGACGACGGCGCCACCCCCGTCTGCGCAACGGCCGCGGCCACGCCGGACACGAGGTAGAAACCGAGGAAACGCACGTGGCCGAGCGTGGCCTCCACGTTGTCGCCGAAGATCCACAGGTACAGCATGTTGCCGCCGATATGGAAGAGGCCGCCGTGGAGGAACATCGACGTGAAGATCGTGAGCAGCGGCGGCGGGAAGTCGTCGGTGACGCAGCGACCGGTGAGGCGGCACGGCACGGCGCCGAACTCCAGCGCGAACTGATCCGCCGCGCGCGCGGCGCCGGCGTCGCCGCCCACTTGCAGCGAGGCCTGATAGAGGAAGATGACGACGTTGAGCGCGATGAGCGTGAGCGTCACCACGGGGACGCTCTGGCTCGGGATGTCGTCCTTGAGCGGCAACATCAGCGCGGCGGGAGCGGCATGAGCACCACCGTCCGCGGCGTGGCGAGGTACCGCATCGCCGCCCGGCGGATGTCGTCGGCGGTCACTGCCTCCACCGCGCGCGCGTAACGCTCGGGAAAGTCCCACCCGACGCCCGCCCCTTCGAAGAACGCGAGGTACCAGGCCTCGCGCGCGTTCGTGCGCCGGTCCATGGCGAGCGTCCCGAGCAGGTACGCCTTCGCGCGCGCGAGCTCGTCGGCGCTCACGTCGTCGCCGCGCACGCGCTCCATCTCGCGGAGCAGTCCGCTCTCGGCGGCGGACGCGTTGCGCGCCTCGGTGCCGATGTGGGCGACCACGTAGCCGCCGGCCCGGCGCGACGGATTCACCACGCCGACCGAGTACGCGAGCCCGCGCTTCTCGCGCAGCTCGAGGAAGAGCCGCCCGCCCATGCCGCCGCCGAGAACCACCGTGAGGACTTTCACCGCCGCGTACTCGGCATCGCCGATGCCGGGACCCACGGCCCCGACGAGCACCTGCGCCTGCTGCCCCGGCCGCTCGATCAGGCGACGGCTTGCCGCGGCGTCCGCGGGGGGCCGTGGCGCGACCGGCTCGATCGCCGGCCGCGACGGCGCCGCCGCCGCGATGCCGAACTCGGCGAAGAGCCGGCTCGCGCGTCTGCGCAGTCCCTCGGCGGGCACGCGGCCGCTCACCGCCAGCACCATCGCGGACGGCCGATAGACGGTGCGGTAACGCGTGATCAGCTCCTCGTGGGAGATGCGCTCCACGGTCTCCCGCACACCGAGACTCGGAAGCGCGTACGGATGGGGACCGTAGAGATCACCGAGCATGGCGTCGAGCGCGAACTGCGCGGGGTTGTCCGCGCGTGTCTGGATCTCTCCGATCAGGAGGCGGCGTACCCGTTCGACTTCCTCGCGCTCGAACGCGGGCGCGCGTGCGACCTCGGCGAGCAGGTCCAGCAAGCGTTCCCAGTTCCGGGCCAGTGCCGCGCCACGCAGCTCCGCGTGATCGACGTCGGCGGAGGCGTCGAGGGTGCCGCCGATGTCTCCCATCGCTTCCTGAAGCTGCCCCGCCGAGCGCCGGATCGTCCCCCGGAGCACCGTCCGCTGGAGAAAGTTCGTGATGCCGGCCTCCTCGCGTCGCTCACCGCTGGAGCCGCCCACGAGATGGAGCGTCGCTGCCACCACGCCGGCGGCGCCGTTCTCCCGCACGAGGATGGTGACGCCGTTGGGGAGCACGTGCCGCGCCACCGTCGGTGTCGTCGCCGGAGTTTGCGCCCACGCCGGCCTGGCGAAGAAGGCGGCCGCGCCCACGGCGCCGCGCAACACGTCGCGCCGTCTCACGGCCGGGCTCCCGGCACGAACGTCACCCGCGCATACTGGTCCGCGTCGAGATACCGACGGGCGGCGGCGCGGATCTGCTCGCGCGTCACCGACCGCAGTCGATCGACGTACGCCACTTCCTCCTCGACGCGCCACACCGTCTCCGCGCGGCCGAGACGTCGCGCCCGTCCTTCCACCGTCTCGTAGGAAAATTCGTAGTCCGCCTCCTCGTGGGTGAGCGCGCGTCTGAGCTCCGCCTCGCTCACGCCCTCCGCCTGCACGCGTCGCACCTCGGCCACGATCTCCGACTCCGTGCGCGGAAGCGCACCGGGCGCGAGCTGCGCGGACACGCTCACGATGCCACCGGCCTCCAGCGGCGAATACCCCGTGGTGATGGAGTTCACGAGCCCGAGCCGGTCGCGCAGCGCGCGCGGGAAGCGTGACGACGGCATCTGACCGAGGATGGTGACGAGAAGATCCACCGCCGGCATGTCCACGTGGTCGAGCCGCGGCCCCGGCCATCCGAGCGCGAGATACGCATGTGCACCCGGGCGCGTCATCTCCACCACGCGCCTGTGCGCGGGCGGCGGGAGCGGGATCGGCAACCGCGCGTCTCCCCCGCGGGGGATGACGCTGAAGGCGCGGGTGGCGACGTCCACGACGTCGGCGGGCCGCATCGCCCCCACCACCACCAGCGTGAACGCGCGCGACGTGTAGTGACGACGATAGAACGCGTTGATGCCGTCCCGCGTGAGGCCGCGCACGAGCTCGGGCGTCCCGATCACGCGGCGACCGTAGGGATGACGTTCGAAGACGAGCGCGTACAGCGTGCGCAGGAGCGAGATTCCCGGATTGTCCTCCGCGCGTCGCATCTCTTCGAGGACGACCAGCTTCTCGCGCTCGAGCGCGGTCTCGTCGAAGCTCGCGTTGATCGCGATGTCGGCGAGCGTCGCGATCCCCGCCGTCGCCTGCGCCACCGGAAGGAGCATGTGGTAGTAGGTGTAGTCGAGCGAGGTGGCGGCGTTGATGCGGCCCCCCACCCCCTCCACTTCCCGATCGATCGCACCCAGTGGACGTGTCGATGTCCCCTTGAAGACCACGTGCTCGAGAAAATGCGCGAGCCCCAGTTCGGACGCCGCCTCGTCGCGACCGCCGGCGGCGACCCAGAGCTGCAGCGCCACCACCGCACTCGACCGCTGCTCCTGCACGAGCACACGGACGCCGTTGGGCAAAACGTGGCGGCTGGGCATCATGGCAAGCGGGACGGTGGGGTTGGAGCGAGCGCTGCTGCAGGCGTGAAGTGCGACGACGAGGAGCAGAACAGGCGCCACGGGCGCCGTGCGAAGCATCACGGCGGGTGAGCGTATCACATGAAACTTTCCGCCGCCGCCACGCGTCGTAGAGAGATGAAACCGTCGTGGCAACCACGGTGGACGGGCAGAATGCCGGTCCCGATCGTCGCCGCGCCTCGGGCACAACGCCCATCGGTAGCGGCTACGGTAGCCGTTAAATCGCGCAGAACAACGCGTTTTCCGACGTCGGGTGTTGGCACCCAGCTTGCCCCTGATAGACACGACTTGCAACGGGCACGAGCGCTGAGGACGAGGGGGTGGGGCGGCCAGTTCGCAATGGTGGGGATGGACGACCCGTGTACGAACTTCAAATCAACGAGGGGACAATGAGGAAACTTTTCGCAACGGTCATGAGTGTCGGATGGCTGGTGGTGCTTCCGGTGACGGCCTACACGCAGACGGCGTGCCCGCCGGAGGTGACACAGGCAAAGGAGATGCTGAACAAGCGCTCGAGTACGGCGCGCACGCAGACGCCGGAAGTGCAGGCGCCGCGTTCGCTCGCCGGTGCGCGCGCTCCGGAAGCGGCGCGTGCTCAGTCTCAGGAGGCTCCGCGCGCCCAGTCGCAGGAAGCGCCGCGCGGTCAGTCTCAGGAAGCGCCGCGGGCCCAGTCGCAGCAGGCTCCGCGCGGTCAGTCGCAGGAAGCGCCGCGGGCGCAGTCGCAGGAGGCCCCGCGCGGTCAGTCGCAGGAAGCGCCGCGGGCGCAGTCGCAGGAGGCCCCGCGCGGTCAGTCGCAGGAAGCGCCGCGGGCCCAGTCGCAGCAGGCTCCGCGGGCCCAGTCCCAGGAAGCGCCGCGGGCGCAGTCGCAGGAGGCCCCGCGTGCTCAGTCCCAGGAAGCGCCGCGGGCTCAGTCGCAGCAGGCTCCGCGGGCCCAGTCGCAGGAAGCGCCGCGGGCGCAGTCGCAGGAGGCCCCGCGTGCTCAGTCTCAGGAAGCGCCGCGGGCCCAGTCGCAGCAGGCTCCGCGCGCTCAGTCTCAGGAAGCTCCGCGCGCGCAGTCCCAGGAAGCGCCGCGGGCGCAGTCGCAGGAGGCCCCGCGCGCTCAGTCTCAGGAAGCTCCGCGCGCCCAGTCCCAGGAAGCGCCGCGGGCGCAGTCGCAGGAGGCCCCGCGTGCTCAGTCTCAGGAAGCGCCGCGTAGCACCATGGAAGCGCCGCGGTCGGTCGCCGGTTCTTCAGTTTCCGGCGGCAGCATGACGAAGGCGTCCTCGCTCATCAAGGAAGCTGAAGCCGCGTGCAAAGCGGGCGACAACAAGACCGCCAAGGAGAAAGCGGAAGCCGCTATCTCCGTCCTGAAGTAAACGCGGCCTGATCGAGGCAACACCGAAGGCTCCAGGGCAACCCCCTGGAGCCTTCTGCTTGTTCGGGTCGCGCGGTTTACAATGCGCTCGATGTCCCGTGTCTCGACCACCGTTTGCGTCGTGCTCGCTTTCCTCGCGCTCCTGCCGGGCCGCGTTGCCGCGCGCCAACCGTCGCTGCAGGAGGCCTTGCTCCGTGCGAAGCCGGCCGTGGCCATGGTGGTCTCCGAGGTCGGTTCCGAGGTGGCGGTCGACTGCGGCGATGGCCGGACCCAGACGACCACCCCGGCTCCCGTCCGTGAAACGGGGACGGGATGGTTCTTGGGGCCCGACGGGTGGCTGATCACCAACGGCCACGTCGTCGCCTCTGCGCACCAGCCGCCGGCGTCGCTGCGCGACGATCAGGCGGACAAAGCGGTTCGCGCGACGTGCGGCCGTCCCCTGCCCGAGGCGGCGGCGCGGGCGCGCGTCACCCTGCAGCCGGCGCTGTTCGTGATCCTCTCCAACGGCATCCGCCTTCCCGCGACCGTCGCGAAGTACAGTCCGCCCGCGGCGGGCGTCGCGATGTCCGGGCGCGATCTCGCGCTGCTCCGCCTCGAAGCGTCCGACCTGCCGGTCCTGAAATTGGCGGACTCGAGCCGGCTTCAGATCGGCGATCGGCTGCACATCGTCGGCTTCCCGGGTGTGGTGCTCACCCACGAGTTGCTGAATGCCTCCGCCAAAGTGGAGGCGACGATCACGAACGGTGCCGTGTCAGGATTCAAGCAGGACGTCGCCAACCAGACCGTGATCCAGACCGACGCGCCCGCCGCGTCCGGCATCAGCGGCGGGCCCGTGCTCAACTCCGCGGGCGATGTGGTGGGCGTTCTCACGTTCGTCTCCGGCGCCGCCACCGACCAGAGTGAGGCGGTGCAGGGATTCAACTTCGTCATCCCGTCCGCGGCGGTGAAGGAGTTCGTGGCCGGCACCGATGCCGCCAAGCCGGGAAAGAGCCGCTTCAACGCCGCCTGGCACGCGGGCCTCGGCGCGTTCTTCGACGGCGACCACGCCGCCGCCGCGCGACATCTGAACGAGGCCAACCGCCTCCTCCCCGAGCTCCCCGACGTCCGTCGCGTGACGGCCGAGAACAGCGAGCTGCTGAAAAATCCGCCGCCGCGACCATTCCCGTGGGCGCTCGTGGCGGCCGTGATCCTGATCGCGAGCATCGGCGTGTACGGAGCGATGTGGGCGCGGCGCTGGCAGCGGAATCGCTTCCGCATCGCGCCGTCGGAAGTGGCGCGCTTGCTCGAGTCGGCGCCGGCGCCGCCGATGATCATCGACGCTCGCGACGCCGACACCTATCAAAAGAGCCCCGTGCGTATTCCGAACGCCGTGCACGTCACCGCCCAGGAGCTGGAGACCGGCATCACCAAGCTCGTGATCGATGCGGGACGGACGGTGGTCGCCTACTGCACGTGACGGGACGAAGAAACCAGCGCCCGGGTGGCGCAGCAGCTCCGGCGGCTCGGCTTCCGAGACGTGCGCATCCTCAAGGGCGGCCTCGGGAGCTGGACGAACGCCGGCCTGCCGCTGGAGGCGAAGGCGATCGCGTGAGCGCTCAGCGCGGGGAGCCCGCGCGCCGGCCCGCCGTGAAGTGGAAGTGCACGTGGTACACGACCTGCCCGCCCTCCGGTCCCGTGTTGACGGTGACCCGATAGCCGCGCTCGGCGAGGCCCTTGGCTTCTCCGATCGCGCGCGCGGCGAGCAGGCAGCGACCCATCAGCTCGGCGTCGCCGGCCGCGAGCTCGGCGAGCGAGGCGATGTGACGCTTGGGGACGATGAGCACGTGCACGGGCGCCTTCGGATAGATGTCGCGGAAGGCGACCACGGCGTCGTCCTCGTACTCGATGTCGGCGGGGCTCTCGCGAGCCACGATGCGACAGAAGACGCAGTCGGTCACGGGCGGCCTCCTCGCCGTTGCTCGTCGTCGGTGTTGCTATAATACGCGCTCGACTTCGCCGCCGACGCGGCGAGCCCCGCGCCGCGAAGCGCCGACACGCGTATCGGCCCCGCGCCCGGTGGGAGAGGAGGTGTCATGGGGACCTGTCCGAAGTGCAAGCAGCGCATCCGCAAGAACGGCAACCACGTGAAGCTCGGCAGCACCTGGTATCACAAGGCGTGCCCTCCGCGGCCCACCGCCAAGACCAAGGCGTGATCTGATGCACGTCGGCTTCGTCGGCACCGGCAACATGGGCCACCCGATGGCCCTCAATCTGCTGAAGGCGGGCCATCAGCTCACCGTCTACGACGCGCGCGCGGAGGCGACGCGGCCTCTGGAACGGCTGGGGGCGTCGCGCGCGCCCGATCTGATGACGCTCGCCCGTGACGCGCGCGTAGTCTTCACGAGCCTGCCCAACGACTCCGTGGTGCAAGCGGTCGTGCTCGGGACCGCTCCCGGCACCGGGCTCGTGGACGGCGCGCGCGACGGCGACGTCGTGTTCGATCTGAGCACGGTCAGCCCGGACAGCACGCGCCGGCTGGCCGCCCGCGCGAGCGCGCGCGGCGTGCGGGTCATCGACGCGCCCGTCAGTGGCAGCGTGAGCGGGGCGCAGGCGGGAACGCTCGCGATCATGATCGGCGCCGACGCGGCGACGGTGGCGCCGTACGAGCCGCTCTTCCGCGCCATCGGCACCAACCTCTTCTATCTGGGCGAGGTCGGCAAGGGCAACGTCCTCAAGCTCCTCAACAACAGCGTGGCGCTCACCAACCAGGCGGTGCTGTGCGAGGCGATGGCGCTTGCCGATCGGCTCGGCATCCCGCGCCAGACCGTCGGTGAGGTCATCGGCAAGAGCAGCGGCGCCAGCTTCATCCTCGAGCGCAAGCTTGCCGCCCTCGCCACACGCGATTATCGCCCCGGCTTCTTCGTGGATCTCGCCCACAAGGACCTCGGTCTCGCGCTGGATCTCGCGGAGGGAGCGGGCGCAGAATCGGAGGTGGTGCGCGCGGCGTGGAAACTGTACGCGGCGGCGCGCGAGGCGGGACTCGGTCAGCTCGACAGCAGCGGCGTTCTCGCCCTCCTGCAGCCGCCGGCCTCGACGTAGCCGCATCGCCGTTGGCGAAGGATGGTGGAGGCAAGGGGATTCGAACCCCTGACCTCGGCGTTGCGAACGCCGCGCTCTCCCAACTGAGCTATGCCCCCGGACCAGAAACGCGCGGGTATTCTACATGCGCGCGCCGCCGCTCACAATTCTTGCCCGTCGCAACTGTTGCCGACCGCCCGTGGCTTTCCGACGCTCACCCGCCTGATGCGCTAGGATCTCTCGACGCATGAACGAAATCTTCTACCTCGTGTCGAGCTTCTGGCTGGGCGCGCTCCACGCGGCGACACCCGGCCACGGCAAGACGATCGCGGCCGCTTACATCGTCGGCGCGCGCGGGCGTCCGGTGGACGCGCTGGTGCTGGGAATCTTCGTGACGCTGTCGCACACGAGCGGCATCGTCCTCGTCGCCGTCCTCGCGACCTTCGGCTCCGGGTCGTTTCTCCCGCATCGCATCGAAGCGTACGTCTCGGTACTGACAGGAGTGCTCGTGATCGGCATCGGTCTCTGGCTGCTCCGGGCGGAGACGAGACCGAAGCGCATGCCGACGGCGCACGAGCACGCTCACGATGACCATACTCACGATCACACCGCCTCCACTCCGCACGACCACGGCGCGGAGCGCGGCTATCACCGCCACGGCTGGGGCCCCGCCCACACGCACGACGTGGGCTTAGAATCGGAGCGGCGCCCCAGCCTCGGCATCCTGCTTGGTCTCGGCATCGCGGGCGGGCTCCTTCCCGACCCGGGTGCGCTGGCCATCCTCCTGGCGGCGCTCGCGAGCGGAAAAGTGATGTTCGGGCTCTTTACGGTGCTGATCTTCAGCGTGGGATTCGCGTGCGTGCTCGTGGCAGTCGGCGTCGCCGCCGCGCTCGTCGGCGATCTCGTCCTCAGCTGGCTCGACAGCCGATGGATGAGCCGCCTGCAGGTGGCGACGGCCGTGCTCATCGTCCTCGTGGGCGTCGTGGTGACCATCAACGCGGTGCGAACGCTCGCCACCCTCGCCTGATCTTGGCGCGCGACCTCGGCCTGACGCGCTACCGCGGTACCCAGTTCGGCTCGCCCGTGAACAGGCCGCTCACCATCCCGATCTCGTAGGCGAGGAAGAGTCCGAACAGCAGGCTCAGCACGCCGGACGCCACCCCGAGGTACCGGTGGACTCGCGCGAACCGCTGCGCGGTGTACGCCAGCGGCGCGCCGATGGCGGCCGTGATCACCATCATGCCGACGATGGTCCCGAGCCCGAACACGAGCAGATAGCCGACGGCCCACACCGGGCTCGGGATCGTCGTCAACACGAGTAGCGCCAGCGCGGCGGACCCGGCGAGCCCGTGGACAACACCGACGATCAGCGGTCGCACACGCTGGTAGCGCGTGAGGTCTCCGAGCCAGCGGTCGGGCAGGCGCAACTCCGGGATCGTATGGTCATGGCTATGACCGCCGGGGCCGTGCTCGTGCGGGTGACTGTGGCGGTGGCCGCGATGTGTGTGCGTATGCGTGTGCCAGTGAATGCCGCGAGTCGGAGAGACGGCGATCGCGTTGACCGTCGCCTGAAGATCCGTGACGACGGATTTCAGATTCGTCACGCCGAGGATGATGAGCATCACGGCGACCGCGAACTCGACACTGAGGCCGGCTCGCGGCGGAACGACGATGCCGAACAGGATGATGGCGCCGCCGACGATCACGATGGTGACGGTGTGCCCGAGCGCCCACAAAATCCCGAGCCGGGCTGCCGACCACACCGTCCGCGACTTCGTGACAAGCGTGGCCACGGCAACCACGTGGTCCGGGTCGATCGCATGCCGCATTCCGAGGAAGAACCCGAACATCAGGATCGAGAGGAGTGTGAGCACCTCGATACCCCCGGCGGCTCGCTAGCGAACCCGAGCCCGAGCGGCGTCGAGCCGACCCACCCAGCCGCTGAGGTCCGTGTACCACACGTTGTTCCCGGCGTCGACCGTGATACCGAACGGACGCGCGTCCGAGCGAGGCAAGACGAATTCGGTAATGGTGGCGCCATGGAGCCGCCCGAGCTTGTGACCGCGCAGCTCGGTGAACCACGCGGCGCCGTCGGGAGCGACGGCGAGGGCCGTGAGTCCGGCCGTCGGCGTCGGTACGGTGAACTCTTCGAACCGCCCCCCCGCGAACCGCCCGACCTTGTTGGCGGCGATCTCGAGGAACCATACCGCCCCCGAAGCGTCGACCGCGATGTCCCCGAGACCACTGACGCGCGTGGGCACATCGAAAGCCGTCTTTTCGCCGTTGGGCGAAATCCGCAGGAGCTTGTTCGCGTTCTGCAGGGTCGCCCACACGGTCCCCTCGCGGGCGACCGTGACCCCGAACGGCGCGGAATCCATCGGGGTCGCCGCGGTGATCGATCCCACGATATGACGCGTGAGCCGTCCGTCCTTGAGCCGTGTCACGCTCACGAGGCTGGACTCGGCAAACCAGATGTCGCCATCCGGAGCGATCGCGAGGCGGCCCAGTCGGGCCACCGGGGTCGAAAGCGAGAACGAAGCGATGGTGCCGTCGATGGACGCGCGGGAGATCCGTGCCTTCGGCGCTTCGGTGTACCAGGCGCGGCCACCCGCGTCGACCGCCAAACCGAGCGGCTCGACGCTGTCCGCGCCCTTCGGGAGCTTCTGGATCTGTCCGTTGCGCAAGAGACCGAGACTATCCGACGCTTCGAGCGTGAACCACACCGTCCCGTCGGACGAGACCGCGATGCCGACCGGGATGTCCGCCGGCCCCAACCGGAACTCCTCGAAGCCGGACGAGCTGTTGATCCCGCCGCGCCAGAGGACGGCCGCCATCACGAAGACGACGCCCGCCGCAATCGCGAGCCCCATCTTCGTCAGGCGCGACGAGCGCAGCGACGGCCGGCGTCGTACGGCGCTCACCGGGGAACGATCCGAGGCACGCGATAGTGGGTGCGTGCCACGCGCCTGAGCACGAGCGTTGAGGCGAGGACCTGCAGTGCGAGAAAGGCCAGGCCACCCGCGACGTTGACCACGTCCAGGCGACCGAGGGGGCCGCGGCCCTCCGCCGCCCGCCGCAACAGTTCCTCGCGCGACGTCAGCGCGAAGCCGGCATAGATCGTCCGGGGACTGACAGGATCGGGAGCCAAGACTTCCGCTCCGAGGTGCGCGGGGACGTTGTCGGTCACGAGCGCCCACCGGCGGCCGTCGTCGGCACTGCGGTACACGCCGCGGTCGGTGGCCATCAGGATCAGTTGATCGACCACCGTGACGGCCCGCGCGCTCACCGGCGCGTCCGGCACGGGCGTGCCCACCGGACGCCAGCGCTGGCCGTTGTCGTCACTGCGGAATACGCGACCGGCCGCCACTGACCACAGGCGATCGACAACGGACGCATCCATCGCTACGACGTCGACACCGGTCGCGGGAAGTCCGTGAGCGCGGATGGTCCAGTTCGTGCCGGCGTCCTCGCTCGTCCACAATCGGCCACCTGCCCGCACGTAGACCTGCTCAGGCCGTCCCCGCGGCACCACGACGCCGGCGACGTCGGCGGGGATCCCGTCGCCCATCTTGATCCACGACGTCCCCCAGTCGTCGCTGCGATGGAGACCGCCCCCGCCCGCGAGATACACACGCCCGCGGACGGCTCCCGACACCAGCGCGCGTGGAGGCGCCGATCCGGAGGGGAGGCGCAGAGGCGACCAGCGCACACCGTCGCTGCGGAAGATCGCCGAGGCTCCGCCCACGAGCGCGCGGTCACCGTCGACGTCGAATGTCGCCGCAAACGCAGGGCCGACGAGCACGTCCCGTGCTTCGACGACCCAGTCACGGCCGCCGTTGCGCGAGCGCGAAACCCCGGTATCGGTCGCGAGCAGGAGGTGATGCCGATCCACCGGACTGACGGCGACGGCAAGCGCTCCGCTCACAAAGCTGGCCGGATTGACGGGCAGCCAGGTCGCGCCCGCGTCGCGCGTGCGGAACAGCCCGCCCCACGCACTTGCGTCGTGCGCGCGGCAGTCATTCGGGGATAGAGCAACGACGAGCATCAGCACAACCGCGCCAAGTCTATGATCGATGCGCAATGGCATGGTACGGCGAGGTCTGGAGCCCGTCGTTTCGGCGGACTCCAGACCTCTTCGGCACCCTACGCTACGGTGAGACGGTATGCGGCGGTGGGGTGGTGTCGACACACAGGTTTCGATCCGGATTCCCCGGCACGTGCGTCGGCTTGCCCGGGGCGAGGATCAGCTCCGCCGCCCGCGAGCAATTCCCGTTCGGGATGTTCCACCAGTTCGCGGTGAGTGGATACGCAGAGGTGTACGCCGTCGGCTCGTGGGCGGCGACGCAGTTGTTGAAGCTGAACAGCCGCGACGTGAGGACGTAGCACTTCTCGTACGCGAGGAACTGCTGGACGGTGTCCGTCTGCTGAATGTTCGCCACCAGCCAGTCCCTGATCCCGGTCCATGACGAGTAGGTGTCGCTTCCGAACACGATCTGGCCACGCGCCGTGTTGACCTGCAGGAGCTGCGATCCGTACGTGTGGCCGCGGAACGCCGGGTGGATCACCAGCCCGCGCGTGATCTCGTGACGACCATCGATGATCCGGGCCTTGCCGGAGAGGACCTTGCCGAGGATCTCCTGGACCGTTTGCGGCGGATAGCCGCAGACGGGCGTCCGCGCGCAGGCCTGCTCGGGCGGCCCCACTTGCGCACCGGTGAGCGGATCGACCGTGTTGACGGCGCGGATATGGCCGGCATTGAAGTCGACGGGGTAGTTGAGGAAGAAATCGATCTGCTTCAGTTCCTCCTTTTGGATGTAGACGACCGCGTCCGGGAACTCGCTCAGTTGCCCGGCGTGGTCCCAGTGCCCGTGGCCGAGAACGATGCGCTTCACCTTGTCGGGTTCGAGACCGATGGCGACCATCTGGTCCCGGATACCCTTCCAACAGCACGAGGTATTCCAGTCGAAGATGTATGCCAGCTGCTTCCAGCCGGTGTCGTACAGCGTGAGCGTTCCGTCGGGGCCCTCGATGATCCCGACGTTCACCGGCAAGTCGACCGTGGTGTTGAGGCCCGCCTTGTCGGGCTGGAACCCCCCGAACGGCACGTTCATGAACCGGCTGCTCTCCACGATCCACACGGAGTGGAGCGGCGCCCGCTCCGCGCGCTCCACGTCGCGCAGGAGCTGATCGGTGCTCTCGAAACCACTGCGCAGGGTCTGCGGCGGCAGCTGGTTGTTGCCCCGGTTTCCGATGTGGTCGTCCTGGCGCGCCTGGAGGACGGGGGCGCTCCCGAGCCCGGCGACGACCGCGACGAGTCCCAAAATCGTCGTGATGCGGAACAGTTTACGAACCATCGATGCGACCTCCCACGAACACTCGCTCGACTGATGCAACGCTGCGCTTCGGATTTCGCCACGCCGTTGCCTGTATCACCCCTTTCCTCAGTTCGGCGGGAACTCGTTCGGCCAGAACTTGCCTCCCACCTCTCTGATCTTGTCGCTTGCCACCTGGCTTTTCGGATAGGCGGCGAGGAGGTGCTCCTCGCGCCCGTCCTTGAACATCTGCATCGCCTCCGTCGCCGACTCCTCGAAGAGCCGGATGGCGGCGAGGTACTGGTCATGATCATGGCGGAGCGATGTCGGCGGCGACAGCGCGTGCATGCGCGTGCGGGCCTCGCGATAGCTGGTGAGCGCCTGTTCGATGCGCGTTTTGAGGTCGGCGCGGCTCAGATCCTCGGTCTTGTAGAGAATCTGTCCGAGGCTGATCCGCATCACGCTGCGCTCGACATCGGCGTGGATCGGCCACAGCGCGCGCATGTACATTTCTTCGGCGGGCTCGAGCGGCGGTCGCGATGGCCGCGGCGAAGGAGCGACGGTGGCGGTGGGCGATGTGGTCGTCACTTCGCGGCTCACCGCGAACGTCAGTACGCCGACGAGGAGGAGCGTGACGACGCCGAGGAGGACGGACATCGGCGTGATTCGACGATGCAAGCCAGCTCCCAACGCGGACATCGTTGTCCCCCGCTCACACCGGTCCTCAACTATCTCGGCCGCGGAAAAGAAGATCGGCGACGCGCACCAGCGTTGTCAAGGCCGAAGTTCACGCTGTCGACCACGACGAAATTCTCACGCGTGAGAAAAATGACAATGACTTCCTTGACGGCGCGCGGGGGGAGCGTTTACTCTCCGAGCGCGGTGTACAGCGTCGTCATGATCTGCGTCGGTCTCTTCGCGATCCTCATGACAGCCTCGTTTGCACCGGCACAGGAAGCCCTGCCGACGCTGCGCGGCATCGTCGTGCTGCCGAACGGAGACGGGCGTGCGTACTTCGAGGACCCGCACACCGGACGGCTCGCCGGATACGCACCGAACGAAGCTGTCGGCGACAGCCGGATCGAGGAGATCCGGGAGGATCGCGTCGTCCTGCGTCGCGGGAGCGAGCTCGTTCAGGTTCTCCTCAGTGCGCAAGCGCCCGACGGCGATACTCCGCGCGACGCGGCGGCTTCAGCGGAAGGGACAGCGGCGGCTCCCGATCCGACGACCGCCGCCCCCGCCACGCCGCGACCCGCCACCGCCGACGCGACGTTTCGCTCCCGCGCGATCATCGGCAACGGCCAGCCCTGGCTCGAGCGGCTCGGCATCCCGCCCCAGGCCCTCTCGCAGGCGATCGAGCAGGCCCTTCCTGCTCAGGAGTCGAACAACCTCGAGGAGTAGCGCTAGCCGCTGCCGTCCTTGCGGGCGCCGAGGGCGCCGAGAATGGGACCGAAGAGATCGATCGGGATCGGGAAGAACGTCGTCGTGTTGCGCTCGGACGCGACTTCGCGCATCGTCTGCAAGAAGCGGAGCTGCACCGCCACCGGATGGCGCGTGAGAACTTCCGCCGCTTCGGACAGCTTCGCGGCCGCCTGATACTCGCCGTCGGCGTTGATCACCTTCGCGCGCCGCTCCCTTTCCGCTTCTGCCTGCTTGGCCATCGCGCGTTGCATGTCTTGCGGCAGATCGATCTGCTTGACCTCCACGTTGGCGACCTTGATGCCCCACGGTTCCGTGTGCTCGTCGATGATCCGCTGCAGCGTCTGGTTGATCTTGTCGCGCGCGGAGAGCAGATCGTCGAGCTCCACCTGGCCGAGCACGCTCCGGAGCGTGGTCTGCGCGATCTGCGAGGTCGCGTAGAGGTAGTCCTGCACGGCCACGATGGCCCTCTCGGGATCGATGACGCGGAAGTAGATCACCGCGCTCACCTTGATCGAGACGTTGTCGCGGGTGATGACGTCCTGGGGCGGGACGTCGAGGGCCACCGTCTGCAGACTCACCTTCACCATCTTGTCGATCATCGGCAGCAGCAGCACGAGCCCGGGACCGTTGCCGTGGCCGCCGGGGTTGAGGATGGCGCGCGCGCTCCGTCCCAACCGAAAGATCACCGCGCGTTCGTACTCGCGGAGGATGCGGACGCAGGAGCCGATGAAGAACACGAGCGCGATCGCCCCGGCGAGGATCAGCAGCGAATCGACGTTGATCATGATTCTCCTCCCGCGCTCCCGGCCTTGACTACCTTGAGCGTGAGGCCGTCGATGCCGACCACGCGCACCGGCGTCCCCGCCGTCACCATCTCCCCGTCCGCCACCGCCTGCCAGATCTCGCCCTGCAGCGTCACGTGCCCGGCGGGGGCCAGCGCCTCCCGCGCCACCGCGGTTTGACCGATGAGCCCGGCGGCGCCGGTGAGCGGCCGGCGGCCGAGCGCGCGCATGCCCGCCGCCACCACGCCGAGGAAGAGCAGCGCGGTGGCCGCGACCATGAACGCGATGAGCGCCCACGAGATCCGGAAGCCGAGCTCGGGCGCGTCGAACAGCATGATCGATCCGAGCGCCATCGACACCATGCCGCCCACGGCGAGGATGCCGTGACTGACGACCTTGATCTCGGCCACGAACAGAATGATGGCGAAGAGAATGAGAAGGAGCCCCGCCCAGTTGATGGGCAAGCTCTGAAACGCGAAGAACGCGAGAATGAGCGAGATCCCGCCCACGACGCCGGGCAGGATGGCGCCCGGGTTCGACAGCTCGAAGAACAGCCCGAGCATGCCGAGCATCATGAGGACGTAGGCGACGTTCGGATCGGAGATGACGTTCAGGAACCGATCGCGGAAGCCGATCGCGATTGGCACCACCGCCGCCTCGCGCGTGGCGAGTCGCACGCTGCCCTTCACCGTTTTGATCTCGCGGCCATCGAGCTTGGCGAGGAGATCCGGCATGGACTCGGCCACGAGGTCCACCACGTGCAGCCGCACCGCCTCGCGCTCGGTGATCGACACCGACTCCCGCACCGCCTTCTCCGCCCAGTCCGCGTTGCGGCCGCGCTCGGTGGCGATCGTCCGTACGAAGGCGGCGGCGTCGTTCTCGGCCTTCTTCGACATCTCCTTGTCCATGGTGCCGCCCACCGCCACCGGGTGGGCCGCTCCGATGTTGGTGGCGGGCGCCATCGCCGCCACGTGCGCGGCCATCGTGATGAACACGCCCGCCGACGCCGCGCGCGCTCCGGTGGGCGCGACGTAGACGACGACCGGGATGTCCGCGTTCATCATCCGCTGCACGATCGCGCGCATGGAGCGCTCGAGGCCGCCCGGCGTGTCGAGCTGGATGATGAGCGCCTGCGCCTTCTCGGCCTGCGCGCGGTCGATGGCGGTGCCGACCAGGCGCACGGTGACAGGGCTGATCACGCCCTCGATGTCGATCTTGGAGACCGGCGCCGTCGCCGCCGTCGCCACGCCCGCCAGCGCGAGCCAGCCGGCGCCGACGAGCACGGCCAGCCGCGCGATCATCGCTGGAGAGCGAAGAGCGAGACGAGCTCGAACATCAAGTTCGCGGCGAGGAGCGCGGTGATCTGGCCGGGACCGTCGTACGGCGGCGACACCTCCACGATGTCCGCGCCCACCAGCGTGAGGCCCGAGAGCGCGCGCACGAGCGCGAGCGCCTCGTACGACGTGAGCCCGCCCACTTCGGGCGTGCCGGTCCCGGGCGCGTAGGCGGGGTCCACCGCGTCGATGTCGAACGAGCAGTACACGGGCCCGCCCGCGAGCCGCGCCAGCCGTTGCGCGGCCACCGCCACGCCCTGGTCTTTCACGGCTTCGATGCGGATCACCTCGATGCCGTGCTCGTCGTGGAACGCGAAGTCCTCGGGGCCGTA
>Ga0114129_10004852_pt1 | contig 18984 bp, 13 predicted proteins | sample RhiMetdeltSRZDD1_FD_80071 | JGI IMG/M metagenome (GOLD analysis project Ga0114129, IMG submission 80071) | Populus rhizosphere microbial communities from Tennessee, USA - Rhizosphere MetaG P. deltoides SRZDD1 (version 2) (version 2) | ecosystem: Host-associated > Plants > Roots > Rhizosphere >...
ACCTTCACGTCAACCGTCAGATCATCCGCTATCTGGGCCGTGCCGACGAAGCCTGGCGAAAATATCTCTTCTACTGATTGCAAAATGCGGATTTAGGATTGCGGATTGAAAAATCGCAACCCGGTGAGCTATTCTCAATCCGCAGTCCGAAATCCGCATTCGGCAATGCTGACTGATGAATCCATTCTTTGAGGCCGTCTACGAGATTCAAGAAGCTACGCTGATGGCCGCGCGCGCCTTCCGGCGCGCGTTTACTAAGCCTCATTACTTTCGCGAGATTATCACCCAGATGGACCTGATCGGCGTCGGGTCAATACTGATCATTGTGCTGACCGGTGCGTTCACCGGAGGCATCCTCGCGCTAAACACCGCGCCCACGCTGAAGACTTTCGGCGCTACCGCAAAGACCGGACAATTGGTGATGACTTCGCTGGTGCGCGAGATGGGTCCGGTGCTGGCGTCGTTGATGCTCGCGGGCCGAGTCGGTTCAGCAATCGCCGCCGAGCTCGGCTCGATGGTCGTCTCGGAACAAGTTGACGCGATGCGCGCGCTTGGGACCGACCCGATCAAGAAGCTGGTATGGCCCCGACTGCTTGCGCTCCTGGTGATGTGTCCGGCGCTCACGTTGGTCGCGGACATGGTCGGATCGGTCGGCGGATGGGCCGTAGCGAGCACGTTGATGGCGGTCCCGAGTTCAGTTTATATTCGCTCGGCCAAAGACGCTCTCACCTACAATGACCTGATCGGCGGCCTGGTGAAACCGGTTGTTTTTGGTTTCATAATAGCGATCGTGAGCTGCCGCGCCGGACTGCGAACTCACGGAGGCACGGTCGGGGTCGGCCGCTCGACCACTCAATCGGTGGTGTTGTCCGATATCTTGATACTTGCGTCGGATTTCTTCCTGCAGAAATTGATTCAAGTGTTCAGCTAGTTTATTCCAATGTCACAGGAGATAAACAGCGCGATTGAGTTTCACGACGTGACGATGGCCTACGACGATCGGGTCATCCTCGACGACGTAGGTTTCGTTGTCAATCCGGGTGAGACCAAAATTGTTATGGGCGGCTCCGGGACCGGCAAATCGACCATCCTGAAACTCGTGCTTGGGCTGATCAAGCCGCAGTCGGGCCGCATATTGATCGACGGCGATGACATCACCGCGATGTCCGAAGCCGAGTTGGCTGACGTGCGCAAGAAAATCGGAATGGTGTTTCAAGATGGAGCGCTGTTCGATTCACTATCGGTCTACGAGAATGTCGGTTTTCGCCTCTTCGAGCAGGGGTTGCCGGAGCCCGAGATCGAAGAGGCAGTCCGGCGAATGCTGCGTTTCGTCAATCTCGAGCACACGATGTACATGAGACCCGCCGAGCTCTCAGGCGGAATGCGCCGACGAGTAGGCATCGCCCGCGCGCTCGTGGGAAGCCCCAAGCTAATCCTGTTCGATGAGCCCACAGCGGGATTGGATCCACCGACCGCGCGCACGATTCTCGAGCTCGCGATGAAGCTGCGCGACCTTGAGGGAGTGAGCTCGATCTTCGTCACTCACCGGGTGGATGACATAAAACTGCTTGCGTCGACCTTCGCGACGATTAACGAAGGCGGAGAGGTGGAGTTTCGGACCGAGCAAGGCAACTTGTGTTTGATCAACACTCGTTTCATCATGCTCAAAGAAGGCAAGGTGATTTTCAGCGGCACCGACGAAGAACTGTGGACAAACGATGACTCCTATATCCAGGACTTCTTCAAGGTGTCGTAAGCACGGAAGCCAGAAGTCAGAAGTCAGAAGTCAGAGGTCAGAAGCCAGAGGTCAGAATGCAGTTACAATCTCCGACCGTCGACTTCTGACCTCTGACTTCTGACCTCTGACTTCTGACTTCTGACCACGGGAGGTTATTATGCCAAGACAGAAGACAACGCTCTCTGAACTGCGCGTTGGCGTGTTAGTCGTTGCGACTATCACTATACTGATTATCTTCATACTCGGCGTCAGCGGCGGAATACCGTTCTTTCAACGCAACGCAACCTATAGCACGCGCTTTTCGGCGGCTGAGGGTCTGAAGAAGGGCGACGAGGTGCGGCTTGCCGGTAAGCTGATCGGAAAGGTTAACAGCGTCGAATTCGGAGGCATTCCAGCGAGCAAAGACGATAAGCCGATCGTGATCAGCATGGTGGTCGACGCCAAGGAAGCCGACGGCCGCATTCGCAGAGACTCACAGGCAGTTCTTGCTCAGCAGGGATTTCTCGGCGATCGCGTTATTGACATAACCCCCGGCACTCGAGGCGCCGAGCCGATTCCCGATGGCGGCGAGATACCAAGCGCCGATCAGAAAGGATTGGCGGAAGTTTTCTCGGGCGCGAACGATATCCTGGTGCAGTTCAACACCGTCGGCAAACAGCTTCAGGAACTGATGGATAACGTCAATCAGGGCAAAGGCACGATCGGCAAGCTTCTTCACGACGACGCCTTCTACGTCAATCTGAATCGCGCCGTCTTGGAGTTTCAGGAGGTCGGCGCGCGTATCACCAAGGGCAACGGCACGCTGGGCCGCCTGATGAATGATCCGAAGCTATACGACGACCTGCGGGCCGCCTCCAATAATGTTCAAGGCATTGTGGCCGACCTGCGCGGAGGAAAAGGGACGCTGGGCAAGCTGATCAACGACGACCAGTTCTACAAGCAAGCTAATGAGGTCCTTGCGAAGTTCAACTCGACAACCGAAAAGCTCGACAAGATCGCCGGTGATATCGAAGCGGGACGCGGCACGCTCGGCAAATTCATAAAGGATGAGAAGCTGCACGACGATCTTCAAGCGACAGTCGCGTCGTTCCGCAACATCAGCGACCGGCTTGATAAAGGTGAGGGCTCGGCGGGCAAGCTCCTTCACGACGACAAACTCTATAACAACCTGAACCAAACGACCGCTGAAATGGTAAAGCTGATGTACGACTTTCGCCAGAATCCAAGGAAGTATCTGAGCGTCAAGCTGAGCTTGTTCTGATTGGCACGGGCTTCAGCCTGTGGTGAAACCGCTGCGTGGTTGTTGCACCAAGGTTCTGAGTAGCATCCTTCAGCATCTGGATTTCGCTTGCTTTCAATACAGGAACATCGGCTTGGCGAGAACCCGGCGAACCTTTGGGAGATACTCTTCGCGGTCGTACAACTCATCGACGTCAACTCGCTTCAATCCCTTGGTGATCTCGCTTATGGGCACGTGCGTGTACCTGCCGTCTCGCAGCGCGCACATGCGGCCGCTCACTCCTTCGAGGACCAACTCCATCGCCATGTGAGCGTAGTTGACTGAAACCATCAGATCGACGGCGTCCGGCGCGCCCGAGCGCATCAGATACCCGAGCTGCTGATAAATGGTTTCTTCGCCTGTCAGCGTCTTGATCTCTTGGCTGGCTACCATTCCTATCCCTCCGAGCTTGCGATGTCCGTATGGATCAGCCTCGCCGTGCTCGACAATGTCGCCGCCAATCATTCGCGCACCTTCGCTGATGCTGACCATCGCGTAGTTGCTCGGGTTGGCGCGCTTGTCTTGCATCACTAGTTTCGCCAATCGCTCGGGATCGAAGGGTACTTCTGAAATCAGCGCGCGGTCGACGCCCGCGAGGTAAGAGCTGATCAAGCTGGTTTCGCCGCTATTCCGCCCGAATAGCTCGACTACTGCGATGCGCTCGTGCGAGCCGCTGCTGGTGCGAAGCTGATGAATGAACTGAACGCTGCGAGTGACCGCCGTGCTGAAGCCTATGCAGTAGTCGGTGCCGAACACGTCGTTGTCCATCGTTTTCGGAATGGCTATGACTTCGACCCCCTCGCGGTGCAGCCTCTCGCCGTAGCTTAGCGTATCGTCGCCGCCGATCGGCACGATTATCTCGATGCCCAGATCCTCGAGGTTTTTCAGCACGTGAGGAGTGAAGTCTCGCGTACGCGGTTCTGCTGCTTCAGCTCCTGGATGTACCGGGTCGCGGAGAAAATCGGGTTCATCTTTGAGCTTCACCTTTGAGGGATTGGTTCGGCTGGTGTGAAGGATCGTGCCCCCTGTTCGATCGATGGTGCGGACGGCTTGCTTGTCGAGCGGCATGAAGTGATTGCTGAAGCTCCCGGGTTCATTGGGATTGAACTCCAAGAGTCCGCCCCAACCCCGGCGAATGCCGAGGACCTTGTAGCCTTCGTCGGCGGCCCGATGGACAACGGCTTTGATGCAGGGGTTCAAGCCCGGAACATCGCCGCCGCCGGTTAGAATGCCAATAGTCTTTGACACCGTGTAACCTCTTTTGTAGTCGTCGTAGTCTGTAAGATTAGATTACCTCAAGGCAGCCAGATGCGGAACTGCCGGTGCTCCCCGGATGAACCCGCCGCGGCCTGTGTCCGGCTAAAGTAGCTTCGGTCTCGGCTGATCTCGGCGCTGGTAGCCCCTGAATTAAAGGAAAAGCTCAAAGAAAAGGCCAAAAAGCTTTTGCTTTGCCCGATTGGTCGTGATAGATTGAGCCGCGATCACGGTTGTGATCCGCGCGACCCCTCAGTTGTACTGGATTGCCAGTCGTGCTAAAAGGGCAGGCGTGGAGTGTCCCGCCACATCCGAACCTTTTCCAAAATAAAGTTGAAAGCTGGGCTGGGTATTGATGCGAAGACAGTGGGACATTTCTCAGGATGCCTTTGATAGGTTCCTCGCGTGGCTCGACCCTAACCGCGAGCAGGCTGGAACGAAATACGAAGACATTCGCCGCAGACTGATAAGGATCTTCGCCTGTCGCGGATGTCCCACGCCCGAGGACCTCGCCGATGAAACGATCAATCGAGTCATCAGAAAAATGCGGGAGCTCGCCGATTCGTACGAAGGCGATCAGGTGCTCTATTTCTACGGCGTAGCCCGTAACGTTCATCTGGAATACGTAAAGAAGCCTCCAAAGCAACTGCCCGCGCCGGCTCCGGATCTGCCTGAACATAAAGAGAAAGAGTTTGAGTGCCTGGAGCAATGCATGAGTGTGCTCCCGGCCGCAAATCGCGAGTTGGTGCTTGAGTATTACCGCGAAGAAAAGCACGCGAAGATTGTTCACAGGAGAGAACTGGCAGAACGGCTCGGGATTGCGGTGAATGCATTGAGGATCCGAGCTCACCGGATCAGGGTTGGGCTGCAAGGCTGCGTTGAAAACTGCCTGCAACAGCAAATGGATGAAATGTATCGCGGCGCCGTCCATTAATAAGTGAGCGGTTCCTGCGGACGCAGAGAGCGGCGGGAGACATGAGTGAAGTAATAAATGATGAAGGACATCTGAGGAAATATCTGCTTGGCGAGTTGGAGGAGGCGGAGCAGCAGGCGCTTGAAGAACGGTTGTTGACTGAGGATGAGCTATTCGGGCTGCTTCCCGTGGCCGAGGAAGAGTTGATAGACGACTACCTTGGCGGCACGCTTTCGGAAGACGAGCGCGGCAGGTTTGAGAGCTATTTTCTATCGACGCCGGACCGGCGCCGGCAACTGAGTTTCGCGATGGCTTTGAGAAGATACTTTACGGCAGATGAAGCGACTGAAGTACCGCGGGTGGTAGCATCGCAGCGTTCGCGCCCACGTCCGTCATCGGACATCGCCCGTCCGTCGATGCGGTGGAATCAACTATTCTCATCGCCGTACTTGAGGATGGTCGCGACTGCGGCGATCGTATTGGGCCTCGGGCTTGGAATCTGGCGAGCGTTCTTCTATCAGTCAGAAGTGGAGAAGGGCGTAGTTGCGCTGGCGCGTGCTTATCGTGCTGAGCGCCCGGTTGAAGCACGGATATCGGGATTGGGGTACGCTCCGTTCGTAGTGACGCGCGGCACTGGGCCTGAGAAAGTGGATTCAGTTTCGCTCAATCGCGCCGAGCGCATCCTGTTTGACGAAGCAGCCGAGCGGCCCAGCACTGAGTCGCATCACGCGCTTGGGCGACTGTATTTCGCCGAGCAGAGGTTTTCCGATGCGATCAAAGAATTTGAAGAAGCATTGAATGCAGACGCGTCAAACGCGCGGCTTCAGTGCGACTACGGCGCGTTGTTGCTGGAGAGAGGCAAGGCGGAACAATCAAAGGACGAATCGAGTAAGGCGCTCGAGACATTTGCGCGCAGCCTGGAGCATCTGAGCAAAGCGATTGAGTTAAACGGGTCACTGCTTGATGCGCTCTTTAATCGCGCGTTGTTGTATCAGCATATGATGCTGCCCCAGCAAGCCGAGGACGAATGGCGAAAATATCTTGAACGGGACCCTGGTTCCAGATGGGCGGACGAAGCGCGGCAGAACCTCAAGCACCTTGAAGAGGTGAAGCAAAAGAGAGGGCAAAGCAAGGAAGTGCTTCTTGATGATTTCCTCCGTGCGTATCGGTCGCTAGACGACGAACGCGCTTGGAAAATCGCCAGTCAGAATAGGGAAGCGCTATCCGGAAAACTGATCTTCGAGCAATTGCTGAACCATTATCTGGACGAAAAGCGAAGTGGACTGGGCGATGCCGACGGCCGACTACAAGCTTTATCCTATGTTGCAAAGTTGGACGCTGAAAGAAGTGGTGACCGTTACGTGGCAGACCTGGACCAATTCTATCGGTCAGCCTCGAAGACGCAACGGCTTGCTCTCACCCAGGCGCGCGAACTGCTGTCGTCAGGACATAGGCATTACGTCTTGTCCCGACTCGATGCTGCGATTGACTCATACAGCAAAGCGAGAAACCTCTTTTACCAAGCCGGCGATTCACAAGAGGCTACATATGCTGAGTACTGGATGGGTCTCTGTTATCTGGAGACCGCTCGCGTACAACAGAGCTCGCAGGTGCTTCTACGATTAGAGAAAGCCTGCGAACAACGAAAGCATCAGTGGCTGCTGGCGCAAGTCCTCAATTCGTTAGGCAATCTTCAGACGATTCTCAAAGAGTATTCCAAAGCAACTGAATACACGAGCCGCGCCCTGGAGATTGCTGAAAAAACACAAGACACTTATGGACAGCAAAAGCATCTGGCCCAACTTGCAAGCGAATATAGGGATATGGGCAACTATCGCCAAGCGCTTGCCTTTCTTCATCAGGGTCTGACTTTGGCGGAGGCATCCGGTTCAGGCTCGCGACAAATGTGGCGCAATTATGATACGACCGCGCGCACCTTTACCTTGATGGGCGAATACGTGGCGGCGGCGGCTTATGGGAAAGAGGCCCTGCTAGTGGCGCTAGAAGCACAAGATCCCGGACTGATGTATGTTTCTTATGTACATCTGGGAGTCGTCTACGGAAAGTTGCAAGACTACGCCGAGGCTATCAGACACGCCGAACACGGTTTTCAGATCGCTCAATCCTTCTCAAATGAACCGGCCGGGTTGGACATGTTGGCCTATTCCTCCTTACAACTCGGGCATCTCAATAGAGAGGGCCTACAGTTCAACGATGCCATAGTCCATTACGACCGGGCCATTCAACTTAGCCATGATCTGAACTATCAGGTTTGGCTCTATGAAGCACACAAGGGGAAGCTCCTCTGCGGCATTGCTCAGAAAAATGATGCGCTTGCTGAGGCAGAACTCCAACCCACATTGAGTCTGTTCCACCAGTATCGAGCCAGGGTACAAGAAGAGAGCAATCGCAACGCATTCCTAAACGACCAGCAAAACATTTTTGACGTGGCAATAGACTTCGCGTATTCGAGGTTGAACGACGCACAGAGGGCATTGCAGTATGCCGAATCGGGTCGGGCGAGATCGCTTCTCGATCTGACCGGTTCCAACGCGCAGCTCATTCATCGCCACCACAATCCTGAACTTCTCCTACAATTTGATTCAAAGCCGCTAAGTCTTACCCATATACAAAGCCGGATGCCGCCCGAAACACAGGTGCTGGAGTATGCGGTTCTCAATGACAAACTTCTCATTTGGGTATTTTCAAGGACTGTTTTTTCGGTAACCAAAGTAGATATTTCGATCGACCAACTGAGTAAGGAAGTCCTCGGCTTTCTGCAATTGGTCTCTCGCCCTGATGAGGGGAATTTGGCAGATCTGGTACGCGCGGCAGAGGGCTTGTACGATATCTTGATCCATCCCCTCGAGCCCGTGCTCGATCAGCAGAAACTGCTTTGTATCATTCCAGACAAAGTTCTCAATTATCTTCCGTTCGGCGCGCTGGTTTCTCCGGTGTCGGGCCGATATCTTGCGGACCATTATCTGACGGAGTCCAGCCCGAGCGCCAATATCTTTCTGGTCTGCACCAAAACTGCGCGCGAAAGAGAAGGCGAAATAGTTGAAAGCGTATTAAGCGTTGGCAATCCGCGCTTCGATTCCTCCGCCTTTCCCACACTTTCCGAACTTCCCTCATCGAGAAGAGAGGCTGAGGCGGTGGCAGCGTCCTATGCCTCGTCGTGTTTACTGGTCGGCGTCGATGCCAGAGAAGCTCGCATAAAAAGCGAAATGGAAAGAAACCACGTTATTCATCTGGCCTCGCATTATGTCGTCGATGAGCAAGCGCCAATGCTTTCAAAGCTGATACTTGCAAAGGAAAAAACGGAATCCGAGGATCGCAATGCGCCGGACGGCGTCCTGCAAGCTTATGAGATCTATGGGTTGAAACTTCCACGCGCTCGCCTGGTCGTGCTGTCGGCGTGCCAGACCGGTGTAGAAAAATACTACAACGGCGAGGGCATGATCGGTATGTCTCGTACCTTCATTGCGGCGAGCGTCCCGCTGGTCATCGCCAGTCTTTGGGCTGTTGATTCCGCTTCTTCGACTGAGTTGATGATCAATTTTCACAGATACCGCAAGCAACAGGGCTTATCAACGGTCGAGGCGTTTAGAAAAGCGCAGATGGACATGGCGACCGGCCTGGAGCCGCGGTATCGACATCCATACTACTGGGCATCTTTCATAGCAATCGGCGGCTACGCCAGATTCTGAAAATTAGTGGGAAGGAGAAACAAACGTGGGACTCGATCATTCGAAAGCAACCTCTGTAACCTCTTTTGAAGGGCTACTGCTCTTTTGTGTCAATGACCAGAAGCAATGCGAATTGGCCTTTCTTTCATGTAAAGATCATGATCTCGACCTTCGTGTCAGGGTAGTCTTGCCCAACGGCTCCGAATTGCCGCTTCAACATAAACTGGACCTAAGGAAAGACCTGTTGATGGAGGTCGTGAATCCCGACCATTCGGGAATTGACTTCTTCGAGGATGGCGAGTTTGACCGGAAAAAAGGAAAAGGAGATGCGGAAGATGCCCGCTGGATTATTGATCTGGAGGGCGCGGAGTTTCATGACAAAGCCCTCGAGTTCATTCCAAATCCGGTCAGTTCGGTTGAAGCCAAACTCGCGCCGAAGTTGCTAATCACCGACGGCACGATTTATACATTCGGCCTGCCGGAGGAGCAGCTTGCGCGAAAACGAATCGATACCGTCGCAGGCCCCGTCTTCCTGGGAAAAGCGGCAGACATCATCGGCCTGAACATCGCTTGCCTCGACGGCGGCAATAGCGGTGTTATTCTAAGCAACAAGGACGTGCCAGAATCACGGTTAAAACTACCAAAGGTAGATGGCATACGATACCGGATCGAGTTCAAGAACAAGTGTGAGATTCAAGCCGCGCAGCCGGGATCGACCGATTTTTCCCTGTACTACGATGTGCTCAAGGATCCCACAAATGCTGACTTGAAGTTCGATTTGAGTGCCGCTTTACCGAAAGACGATCCAAAGGTTGTTGGAACCAACCCATTTCCAGACGCTCCGTTGTTTGCTCCCGACGGTGCGCCGCAGCGCTGCGGTGGCGGCAGGATCAGCCTGACGACGCACATCGGTTGATTCTCGTTCTGGAATCGCCAAAACAATCGCTCAGAACGAGCGGCAACTCGAAATGAATTCGCCGCGCTCTCTAATCGAGCGCGGCTCATGGAGGATTGACTATGAGTTCAGATCAACAAGAAGACGGTTCGCCCAATGAAGTAAACGAGGGCGGCTCATCACCAAGCGACGCAGGGATTGAGCGCGCTGGCTCGGCTAATCGTTCGCGCAAAACGCTGGTTACCTATCGATCTATTCCAGGTGTAGTTCAAGTAGTGCTTAGAGAGCCAATCAACGCGGCGTTCCTTAACAGAAGCTCGGCTCCGCTGTTAGCAACTGAGACTCCGGCTGATACGCCAAGCCAGGGGATAAAGGCCGTGCTGCGCCGCCATAAGGTTGTGCAGGCGTCATCAACTTTTGCGGACATGTCGCCGCTGGGCTTGGATGGTGCAGCGGTCGCGGCAGCCCCAGACGCTTCTGATCGCCAGCGATTTTTCACCTTTCATTTCCCTGCCGACGCGGACTTAGTGAACATCTTGGATGATTTTGACAACTTGCCAGACGTGGAAAGCGTGACTCCAGTGCCGCTGCTTTTCCCGCCTGGCGAACCGACGCAGGAAACTCAAGTCGGCTCAAGCGCCCTTCTTGAGAGTAGTCTCGATGTGTTGAATAACCAGTGGTACATTTACCGCTGCAACATCGATAAGGCTTGGAAACTGCCCTCAGCAACCAAAACCTCCGGGAAAGGCGTTGTCATCGCCGTTATTGACTGGGGATTCCGCACCACCCATCAGGACTTTCGCGATGAGAACACAAACTCTCGAATCGAATTGACTTTTAACTCGATCACTAAGACGCCAGAGGTCTCCAGAGGTGCGAAGATTTCTCACGGAACCGGCGTGCTCGGCCAGGTCGGAGCCGGCGTCAACGGAGTAGGTCTCGCGGGGGTTGCTTATGAAGCGAGCCTCTGGGCGATCCAGGCTGGCGACGTGCCGGAAACGACCAAACTACAATCGTGGATAGATGCGATTGACTTTGTTATCGGTCAAGACAGCGGAAAGAGGCGAAAGATAATCCTACTGGAGGCTGAAACCGATAAAGGCGGGAATGTTGAAATGGTCTCCGAGATAAACCAGGCGATCAGAAGAGCCATCGCCAAAAATATTGTTGTGTGTATTCCAGCCGGCAACGGAGACCTCGACGCTGGCAAGGACCTGAACGGCAATGATATCGCTCCAAGCGGCGCGATCATCATCGGCGCAACGAACTATGAAAAGGATGAGCGCGCGAAATTCGAAGGCGCCCTGGCGAGCAATTGGGGGACACCTGTCGTGGTTTCCGCCCCTGGCCAGCCAGACAAGGATGTAACTTGCGGCATTCTCACCGACAACGACTATACCAACCAATTCGGCAAAACGAGCGGTGCGGCCGCAAAAGTAGCTGGCGTGATTGCTTTGATGCTGGAAGCGCATCCCGATCTAACTCCTGACGACGTCCGGGAAATTCTCAGCAGCGGGACGCCTGTTACCAGTGACGTGGGCAAGCCTGTTGGCGCTTTCCTTGATGCGAAAGCGGCCGTCTGCGAGGCGCTTAAGCGCAAAGGCGTAAACTGCTGAGCTTTGCAACGGTCCGATGCGTATCGATCGTCCTGGTCTTTGACCGAGTTGCATCGTTCTTGTCGTACCGATTGTCCAACACATCCCAATGCCGAGTTGTCGCGCAACAGGGCTGAAACGCGTGCAATAGAAGCGCAGTCGCTAACGACCCAACGAGCGTCGCGCTTCTCGCCGGTGGCCCGCTCTTGGCAACCTTGAGGAAGACTGCGTAGCGCTTGGTCCGTAACTAACGGTCGGGCGAAATCGCAGTCTGTGGAAACCGCTGCGCGCGAATCATTGGTCTCGGTATTTGATAGGTTCAAACTCGACGCCGTCCGCTCTGCATGGCGCTTGATCAAATGCCTATCGCAAGTTGAGCAGTTAGAAACGGAGGTAATCACATGGCGACCCGGCCGATCCCGTCGATGCGGCGGAAGAGGACGGTGACTTGAAGTCGATTCAACAAGCGCTCAACGATCTTGGTGCAGACCCAAAACTCGTCGTCGATGGCCGGTTTGGTCCAGCGACCCGTCGGGCTGTCACAGACTTTCAAGCAGCGGCAGGCATCACTGCCGATGGCATCCCGGGCCCAGTCACCGAGGCTGCGATCAAGCTGAGGCTCGATACGGTCAGGGAGCCTAAACCACTTCAAGCGACTGAAGAATGCTAGCCACACGCGTATTCGAGTCGAGGTTGTCGGCAGAACGACTTGGGTAGGGGTGGGCGCGCAAAGAGCGTCTCTCATCCCCCGAGCGTTATCATCTCGAGCTTATGATGAGCCTTCGGCTGATAGCCCTCGGGGGATTTCATCGCTTCCAGACGATCATCGGAGTAACGGTCGGTTCGCTTACTCCAGACTGAACTGATGACTTCGATCAGTTGCTCGTCGGTTGCCCCAACTTCTAATCAGCGACTTCAGATCGTCGCCGTGATTTGAGAACAAACACGTCACCATCTTGCCGTCGGCCGTCAATCGCGCGGTGGTGCAACTCGAGACGTTGAGTCGATCACACTTGGTTTGCCAAAGCCGCAGAATACTTGATCGCACCGACAGCGGAGTGGCTACTTCTTACCTCTCAGTCCGGTAATCCCAGTATCGGCCAGGCTTCGAATTACGACACCATCACAGAAACGTTTTGCGTTTCTGCGCATAACGGATTGAAGGGCGAGCAATTCGCTACGTCCCGCGACATTCGAAATTCGTGAACTGACGAGAGGAACTATGCGCAGACTGATCATCATATCTGGACTATTGTTGGCCGGAGCCAGTCGGTCAGCCGCACAGGAGTGCTGCCCGGCCTGGGAGCTTTTGGGGGCTATTCATACTTCAACTCGAGCGCAATCGGCGACGGCGTAGTCTCGGCTCAGTTCAGCAGTCGCTATTGACAAACCGGTCTTGTCGGGACCAGTTTCGAGCGGAATATCAACGACAAACTCGGCGCGGTCGCGGATTTCAGCTTCAATAGGCGGAGCTCGACGATAGGCGGCTTCACGATCGGTGGAATGACCATGGGCGACGCGACCGCTAAGCAAAGGACATACAGTTTCCTGTTCGGCCCTCGTTTTTCGGCCCGCAGTGACGGAATCAGCTACTTTGCGGAGGCTTTGGTAGGTTGGGTCAGGCGAGATGTCAGAGCGACGGCCACTGCCGGTGCCGGCGGGATACGAACGACTTCCGTCTTCGATGTGACCTCCAACAATCTAGCGCTTGGATTCGGCGGCGGCATAGATATCCACGCATCGAAGAACTTCTATGTTCGACTTTCTCAATTCGACTACATACCAGTGCGGGTTGATCTGGAGCTATCGAACGGGCGAGGCTGGAGCCACAACTATCGGCTACAGGCAGGAATCGTTTTCTGTTGGGGGCTGGTTAAGTAGCGGGGCCTGGCTTGGAGTGAGTGTCGCCGGAGGCGACTCGCGGCAGACGCGTCCCATCGCGAGGCCGAAACATTAATAACCGTTCTGTGAACTGCTGAGGCATATACATTAGATTTGGAGGAACAGATGAAAGCGAAAGCCCTGATCCATCGTGGCGTAGTTATGTCAGCGTGTGCCGTGCTGTCGCTGTCACTACTGCCGTCCGCAGTCAAAGCGAAGAACGACGGCAATCGAGAAAGGGTCGTCATTTACATAGGCACGCCTTCCGTTTGGTCGCTGGGACAGGCGCATTATCTGCTTGGCAAAATACAACGAGATAATCTTGCGCTGGCGACCAACATGCCGGATAGGAATGCCCTGGACCCGAACGCGGATAACGCGACACGAATCCAGACTCTAAGAACCTTGCTTGACGTTGAGGCACAGTTCAACGAAAAGATTGGCGCCCAGAACCGCATCGCCGTAGACGAATTCAAAGACAAACTCAAGCGCAGAGAACAGGCCCGGGCAGAGCTTGAGCGCAAGCAGGAAGAACTGGACGAAACGGACCGGCAGTTGTCCAAGATGCGTGAGAAGCTGGCCGGAAAGCAGACCGAATACAACCAGATAAACACCGAACGGCTGAGGTCGAAACCAAATCCGGAAGATCCTTCCAAGACTCTTCCGACATCCCCGCCCGACGAGAACGAGAATGCGCTCGAGCACGACATTGCAGTTCTATCAAAGCGGATCGAGGAAAAAGCGGCTGAACGAACCAGGATAAATGCCGAAGTGACCGATCTAAAGACGCGAGCAAATTCGGACGTGTCCGGTCCAAGCTTATCCGAGGTAACGCTTGGCACCGGCGGATCGCTGCCCGAGATTTCCGATCTGATAAAAGGCCGCATAAAGAACGTTGTCGATAAGATGAAGGACCCGCGATTCGCGGCGTCCATAGCTCTCGATAACTTCATCGGGATGCAATACGAGATCGTCGCTAAGCAACTGACATTGCTCCGAGACGAAGTCGGGCCGGATGAACGCATCGTTTTCCTTGAGCTCCCGTCGTCGGTCTACACGGTTGCCTGCAAAGGCGATGAATATCTGGCTCAAGTGCAATGGAAGGTATCCGAGTACTACGATGACCCGACGCTACAGACTCTCTCCAATTCCGGCGGTGCGGCGTTCCTACCTCCCGAGGCGGTGCAATACCGCCTTCTTGAGCAAAACCAAAATGACAAAGACCGGCAGAACTATCGGGCAATAAGAGAAGAGGCCAAGAAACCTAGGGCCGAGAGATCGATTTCGGGTGCTCACTGGAGAGACGCGGATTCAAGCGTCGTTAGAGCGGTTGACATCATTCCGCGACAAAGCGCTCTCAACGTAAACGACGTTCAGGCTACGACCAGCCAGAAAAATTTCCTCGGAATTATGAAGCTCTTGATCGGCCTTGGAGTGAGGGTGAGCTATCAAAGACAGCAGGAGTTGTATGAGCAGTACCTTCAACAAGAGGTCTTCGCCTCCGGGTTCGGCAAAGGCCGCAATACTTTTGGGTGGACCTTTGGGCCGCTTCCCGGCACCAAGCGAATCTCGCCAGGTGTTCGCACAACGTACGCTGCTTTGGTGATCCCACGAAGCGCCTCGGTGTTGAAACTAGAGGCGAGAGGCGTTGGGTTCAAGAGGACTGAAGCGCCCAAGCTGGATCCCGAGAGAGCCGATCCAAGGAGAGTCGATCCCAACAATCCGACGGAGTTCAAAGACTCCAACCACGTGGTGTTTACCGACGAATTCGCGATCATAGTCCCCAACGAGAATACCGAAAGGTTTAACGTCAGCAAGATTCTTTATACACCTGCCAGGAAGGGAGAACCCGTTACTGTTCTGGTGTTCGGTGATTACTTCTCTCCGCAATCCGGAATCCTTGTCGACGGTGTGCCGCTGACAAAAAGCCTCTCGCTCGGCAATACGGCGACTTCCGCCGCGGTTAAGGACCCGGAAGGCTCCGCGATTCGCGGTCAATACGAACTGGTCAGTTCTCGCGAGATAGCCCTGAAGTTCTCAATGGCGGACGGCTACGCTGGAACGCCCAACATAACCGTTATCACCCCGGAGAAGTCCAAGGCGTTGAACTTCCTGAGCTTGATAATCAACGAACACTTCCCGAAGACAAGTTTACGAAATCTCGTCGAAACGGAGCCCATGTTCATGCCAGCCTTCAGTTTGCAAAAAGAGTTAATTGATCTTAGAGACGATCCAAGAAACCCGTTATACAAATACGCGCGATTGAGGGGAACGGGGCTGAGACGAAGAGCACGGGTGTGGATCAACAATGTCGAGCTTAGACAATTCATACCCGTTCTCACCGCCGAACACATCGTGCGGCAGAACATAGGGGAATACCAACTGCGTTTCTTGAAAACAAGCTCTGAGGAGTACTCGGTCAGGTATCAGCAGATCGCGATACATAGTCTCGAGGCCGATGAGTTCGTATACAAAAAGCCCGATGATCCAAAACCCAAGAAGGCAGTCGTGATGAATTACGCGCCCAATGCCAGGACTGGCAAGGCAGTTGTGGACGTGCGCCTCAAAAGCGACGATCCCATTTGTTCGGCTGAGGTGTCACCAAGACGGGAAGGCGTCTTGCTCGGCGGAATCTCTCGCGAGGCTGACAAGCAATTCCGGGCGAGTTTTCTTTTGAACTACGACAACCTCGGCAATAGCAGAGTCGAGAAGACGCGAGTTTCCATAAAGGTCACCAGCGCCACTGACTGTCGGCGGCCGTCGCCGTTGAAAGAGCAGACGCACGATTTGGATATTCCCGTCCGTCCCCAAGTCGCAAGAGTCAGAGCGATCATTTCCGTCGAAGAGACCGACCGGCCGATCATAACCCTCGAAGGAATCAATCTTCAGCGAATTGTCAAAGTCAAAGTGGGGGACAAGGAAGCCGACATTATTGGCGCAGCCGAACAAGGAATTCTCGTAGTCAAGTTACCCAAAGGCATGTCGATCAAGAAGGACGTGACCGTCCAAATCCCGCTGACGCTCGAGACTGCGGATGGCGTCAAAGCCTCCGTCGTAGCAACCGTCGGCAAGCCGCGCACACGTAAGTCCAATGAAGGGTCCGAGGAAAACGGGGACAAACCCGCGGTTAAGACGCGTGAGCCGTGAACACAATAACCTCATCAATTGAGGGATCATCATAGACTCGGAGGCCATTGCTGACTGGCAGCCACACTTCACCAACGATGGAACGCAATTCAATCGCGACGAAAGCCTGCTTATTAGAATTAACGACGCGCTTTAGAGGAGCAGGAGAACCTAACTGCTCTACGGAGGTTCGTTTTATTCATCAACGTCATAGTAGTTGAACGAACATTAGACGACAGACTCACTGAAGCGATCCACGGCGCCGGGCGGCTTGCTTCGAGAAAGACGGTAAGGTATGAGTGCACCAATGACATCCTTCACTTCGCTGGCGGGAGTTCCAGTCAATTATGCCAGAGAACCGGTCGCTCCTTATGGAACTCGCGGCAAGGCTCACACTTTCAACTGCACGCCCGGGTTCCGGCAAAAACTCGAGGCCTGCTTCGCGGAGCTGTTCAGCGTCAGCCCGCTCGGCCGCGCGGAGGTCATCACCTCGGCGGGGACCCTGGTTGCTAAGCCGGGATTTCACGGGCTCGGTCGCGCGTTCGACCTGGACGCCCTGTTCTATCCGGGTAGGGATTTTGTCACTCTCCGCTATCCCACCGATCAGAAATTCTATCTCGGCGTCGACGCAATCCTGAGAAAGCATTTCGGCACCGTGCTGAACTTCCTGTACAACTCTGACCACCACGATCACCTCCACGTGGATGACGGAAGCGAAGTCGGGTTCGTCAAGAGCTCAAAGTCCAGGGTGTTTTTCGTACAAGCCGCACTCACCCACGCTTTGAACGTGCCCGTCGACATCGATGGCGCCTTTGGTCCTCAGACAGCGGGCGGTCTGGGCACAGCCTTTGAAAGACTCGGCATCACCGGAGACATTGGAACCCGAGAGGTATGGCTCGAGTTCCTTTCGCGCGTCGCGGCCGAGGCTTTCTCAGCATAGGCTTCAAACAAAAACTCGCGCTCTGCCGAGCCTATCCTCCGAGAGTTATCATCTCAATCTTGTGATGTTCCTTCGGCTGGTAACCCTCGGGGGATTTCATCGCGGCCAGGCGCTCGTCGGAATAACGGTCAGTTCTCTTGCTCCATATCGAGCTGATCAACTCAGTCAGTTGTTCGTCGGTGGCGCCGCTTCGAATCAAGGACTTCAAATCGCGGCCGACGTCCGAGAACAAACACGTCACCAGCTTGCCGTCGGCCGTCAACCTAGCGCGCGTGCAGCTTGAGCAAAACGGTTCGGTCACTGACGCTATCACTCCTAGGTCTCCGCCGCCATCGATGAATTCGTAATCAACCGCCGGGGCCGTGCCGTTATCTCTTCCTACTTCTCGAAGCGGATACCGAGAGTTGATCGTTTCGAGAATCTCTCTCTTCGGGACCATCTTCTCCGATATCCAATTGTTCGCGTTGCCCACGTCCATGTACTCGATGAACCTCATCGAGAAACCGTGCTCGCGGGCGAACTCGACCAGCGGGATGATGTCGTCTTCGTTCAGGCCTCGCTCGACCACCGCGTTGATCTTGATCGGATGAAGACCGAGCTTTCTTGAAGCGAAAAGGCCCTTGAGCACTTTGCTGAGATCGCCTCGTTTGGTTATCTGCTTGAACTTCTCGGGGTCGAGCGTGTCGATGCTTACGTTGATTCGCTTGAGTCCGGCTCCAGCAAGTTCTTCGATTTGCTCCGTCAACAATGAACCGTTGGTCGTAAGGCACAAATCGGGTACGCCTAGCTCCGACAGCATTCCGACGAGTCTGTGAAGGTCTTTCCGGACGAGCGGCTCGCCGCCGGTGATTCGAATCTTATCGACACCAAGGCCCACGAACACTCGCGCGAGCCGCGTGATCTCTTCGAAGCTCAGAATCTCGCGCTTATCGATCCACACGTACTCATCCAGCGGCATGCAGTACGTGCAGCGATAATTGCACCTGTCGGTGACCGAAATCCTGAGGTCCTTAACAGGCCGGTTGTAAGCGTCTCGCACCATCTTGCTGTCCAACTGCGAGCTTTGATCTGACAAACTCGATAACCTCCGCGCTGATGAATCGATCCTCTTGCCTCACCGTAAAGCACGGCTTGTTTTTCTCGATCTCTCGGGCCAGCAAAACAGTGCTGGCCAGGACATCGGGACCCGGGGCGGTCTTGTTCACCAATATATAAGCGTCACTCAGATCGAAGAACTGCTGCGCCGAAAGTTTGAAATCCGGATTCGATGTGTCGAGCACTTGCAGATAAACCGACGGATGCATGAACCGGCGCAAACTGTTGCTCTCGACAATTACGAACTCATCGTCTTGAATCTTTTTTCTGAAAGACGGCAGCGCGGTGAACAGCTCACCTTGTTTCGTGCGCACCCACAGTGAACGTCGGGCGCCTGCCGCCAGAAACCGTGCCGTGTCTGTCCCGGTATCTCGGCGATGCTCATCGGTGATTGAAAACTGATGCTCGCTGACCGCGCACCCACAAGCCTCGCCGTTCACCGAACAAACTCCGTGACCGAACTGAGTGATCTTTGCCGCGGTCCACTGGAATTCCGGCAGCGAGCGGATAATGCCCTCGACTACCGAGGTCTTGCCTATATTGCGCGAGTGTCCGCCGATCATCACAAGTTTCATGGCT
>Ga0114129_10004853_pt1 | contig 18980 bp, 22 predicted proteins | sample RhiMetdeltSRZDD1_FD_80071 | JGI IMG/M metagenome (GOLD analysis project Ga0114129, IMG submission 80071) | Populus rhizosphere microbial communities from Tennessee, USA - Rhizosphere MetaG P. deltoides SRZDD1 (version 2) (version 2) | ecosystem: Host-associated > Plants > Roots > Rhizosphere >...
CGGCAACTGGACGCTCGAGATGCTGGCCGTGGCCGGCCAGGGCCGCGACGATCAGCTACCGGCCCTCGACGTGGCCTACCTGAAGTTCGTCGGCCTGGCGGCCAGCCTCGGCCGGCGTGCCACCGAGGACGAGGTGCGCGAGTTCTTCGCACCCTACGGTGAGTACACGGCGCTGGCGGGGTGCTACGCGCTTCAGTTGCGGCACTGAAGGCGGCACCGGCGCTTACGGCAGCGGTGAAGAGGTGGAGGTCGAGAAGTCGCCTCTCGAGCTTCGCGGGTGGGGGGTTAGGTGGGTTCGCGCTCGTATGCAGTGGGAATGGCGGTACCCCCTCGTTCGGAGGCGCCGTGAGGCGGGTTGGTGAGCCCGCCCCTTCACTCTTCGCCGCGTAGTCTTGAGGTATGACCGAAAAGCTTGAGAAGACCGAGCAGGAGTGGCGCGAGGAGCTCTCGCCCGACCGCTTCCACATCCTGCGTGAGAAGGGAACCGAGCCGCCGTTCACGGGCGCGTACACGCACTCGAAGGCCGACGGCATCTATCGCTGCGGGGCGTGCGGGAACGAGCTGTTCAGCTCGGACACGAAGTTCGACTCCGGCACCGGCTGGCCCAGCTTCACGGAGCCGGCCGTGGCCGACGCGGTGGAGCTCCACGAGGACCGCAGCCTCGGGATGATCCGCACCGAGGTGACCTGCGCCCGCTGCGGCGGCCACCTCGGGCACGTCTTCCCGGACGGCCCCGGCCCCGATGGGCAGCGCTACTGCATCAACTCGCTGTCGCTGGACCTCGACGAGAACGGCTCATAGCGGAGTCCGACGAGCTCGTCAGCCACGCGGTCGAGCTGCCGGGCGGTGAGCTCACCGTCCTGCAGCCGACCGAGGCCGCGGAGCTGCTCGACGACGGGGCGGTCGAATGGGCGCCGCTCGCGCCGTACTGGGCGGTCCTCTGGCGCAGCGGCGTGGCGCTCGCTCGCGAGCTCGGTGGCATGGAGCTGCGTGGCCGGCGGGTCGTCGAGCTGGGCTGCGGCCTCGCAGTGCCGAGCATCGCCGCAGCGCGCGCGGGCGCCGAGGTGCTCGCAACCGACTCGGACGCCGAGGCGCTCGAGCTCGTCGCCCGCAACGCAGACGCGAACGACGTGCGCGTCGAGAGCGCGGTGGTCGACTGGACCGGGCCCGAGGAGCTCGTCGCGCGAGCGCCCTTCGACATCGTGCTCGCCGCCGATGTCCTCTACGAGCGGCAGAGCGTCGCCCCGCTGCTCTCGCTCCTGCCGCGCCTGGCACCCGAGGCCTTGGTGGCCGACCCCGACCGACCGGCCGCCGCTGCGTTCCTTGGTGAGGGGCGACGCCGCGGCTGGGGAGTCGAGACGACGATCCGCGACGTCGTGCGGATCCACCGGCTTCAGCTCGGCTGATCCAGCAGCAGCGTGCGGCTCGTCGCGGCCATCCAACTCTCGATGCGGTCCAGCGACCAGCCGTAGCTCTCCTGCAGGGCGAGGGCGAAGCGGATGTCGGTGACGACCGCAAGGGTCTCGACGGCCTCGTCCGGGTCGATCGAGCCGAGGGCCTCGCGCTGGCTCAGCAGGGCGACGATCCGCCCCGCGCCCTCGAGATGGCGCCGCTGGCCCTCCGACAGCACGGCGGCGAGCTCTGGCTCGGCCGCGGCTCCCGTGACGAGGGCGTGCACGATGTCGCTGCAGTGCTCGAGGATCGACCTCGTGATGCGCGCGTTCGTTGCCGCCAGCTCACGCGGGTCATCGGACTCGGCGGCCGCGCGGGCGAGGCCGGGGATCCCTGCCTCGGTATCGATGAGGTCGTTGAGCGACGAGACCAAGGCCTGCTTCGAGCCGACGCTGTCGTAGACGGTCTGCGCCGACACCCCGGCGCTCCGCGCGATGTCGCGCACGCTCGTGCGCGCGTAGCCGCGCTCGGCGAACAGCCTGCGCGCGGCTCGCAGGATCTCGTCCCTCGTGAGCTGCGCCTTGCGCTCGCGCAGGCTGGGTGAACTCTCAGACATCACTTGACAAGCGTTCCAATTAGTTTATAACTGTTCTAGACACTGGACACACACTCTACCGAAATGGAGCCTGAGATGCCGACCGCAACAACCACCGAGAACCACACCGCTCTGGCCACCACCGTCCTCGAGAAGCTGGAGCAGGCGTGGAACGCCGCCGACGGGGCGGCCTTCGGGGCCCTGTTCGCCGAGGAGAGCGACTTCGTCAACGTGCGCGGCGAGCACCACCGTGGCAGCGCTCAGATCGGCCGTGGCCACCAGGGGATCTTCGACACGATCTACGCCGGCAGCACCGTCCGCTACCGGCTCGACCTAGGGCGTGAGCTCGCCCCCGGGGTCATCATGGCCGTGGCGAGCGCGACCCTGGACGTACCGGGCGGGCCGCTGCAGGGCATCCACAACGCCCGCTTCACGATGGTGATCGTCGAGCAGGGCGACGACTGGCGCATCGCGGCCTTCCACAACACCTTCGTCGCCGAGGGCGGCTGAGCCGCTCCGATCGTCTCGCTGCCCGGCGCCCTACAGCCCGGCGCCGGGCAGCAGCTCGTTGTTGAACGACGCGGTCGGATCGGGTGGCTGCTTCAGCAAATCGTTGTCCTTCATCCAGGCCGAGAAGGCGTCCCATTGCTGCGGGTCCTGCCAGCCGAACGGCTGGTCGTCGGGTGGGAAGAAGAGCGGCAGCGTCACGTCCACGGCGGCGCGCTGGAGCTCGGCGTCGAGGTCGGGGTTGGCGTCGAGCAGTCCGTCGATGGCGGCGTCGGGGTTGCGGCGCAGCTCGCGCGTGCCGCGTGAGACGGCGCCGATGAAGGCGCGGATCTTGTCTCCGTCGCGCTCGAGCGCGTCCTCGTTCGCCACCAGGACCAGCTCGTTGTAGGTCGGCACGCCGGCGTCCTCGATGCGGATGATCTGCGGCCGCTTGTCGCGCAGCTTCAGGTCCGTGCCCTCGTAGTTCCAGAAGGCGCCGAGCACGGCGTCGACCCTGCCGGTGAGCAGGGCGGGGGTGAGGCCGAATCCGACGCCCAGTTCCTTCACCGAGCCAGGCGCCACCCCGGCCTCGCGGAGGATCGTCTGGAGGTAGGCGTGCTGGTAGTCGATCCCGGCCGTCCCGACGGTCTTGCCCTCGAGGTCAACCGGGTCGCGGACCTTGGCCTTCGGCAGCGAGATGATCGAGGTGAGCGGTTTCTGGACGATCGCTGCGACGCTCACCACACTGAGCCCCTGGTCGCGCGCCCGCAGCACCTCGGGCTCGTACGAGATCGCCAGATCCACGCGTCCGGCGGCCACCTGCTTGATCGGGGCGGCGGGGTCGGGCGGCTGCCGGATCTCCACGTCGAGGCCGGCCTCCTCGAAGTCCCCGCCCGCCTGTGCGGCGTAGATGCCGGCGTGGTCGGCGTTCGGGAAGTAGTCGAGCATCAGCTCCACGCTCTTGGAGCCGGACGGCTCGAGCACGTCCTCCTTCTCGCCACACCCGGCGATCACGACGGCGACGCAGATCGCCGCAGCGAGGCACCTCATACAGATTGTTCCTTTCGGTTCCAGGGACAGGCGACGCGCTCGGCCAGCACCACCAGCACGAACAGCGCCACCGCCATCAGGGTAAGGAGAACGATCCCGGCGTACACGCGCGGGGTCTGGAGCTGATTGTTGCCGAGCAGGACCAGGCGGCCCAGGCCCTCCTCCGCCCCGGCCCACTCGCCGAAGACCGCACCGATCACCGAGACGGTCGCGGCCACCTTCAGGCCGCTGAACAGGAACGGCAGGGCCGACGGCAGCTCCACCGAGCGCAGCGTCCGCAGCCGCGACGCACCCATGCTGCGCATCAGCTTCAGGAGCTCGGGCTCGACCGAGCGCAGCCCGTCCAGCAGGTTCACCGTGATCGGGAAGAAGCAGATCAGCGCCACGATGGCGAGCTTGGGGCCGATGCCGTAGTCGAACGCGAGCACGAACAGCGGCGCCAGCACCACAACCGGGATCGCCTGCGAGGCCACCAGCAGCGGGTAGGCGGCGTTGCGGAGCGGCCGGAACAGGTGCATCGCCACGCCGAAGGCGACGCCGGCCACGGTCGCTATCGCGAGCCCGAGCAGCACCTCCACGAGCGTCACCAGCGCGTTGTCCCAGAGCAGCGACCAGTCGTCGCGCAGGGCGTCGAAGGTCTCGACCGGCGACGCCAGCGTCAGGTCGTCGACCGAGTGGAGCGAGGCCACGCCCTGCCAGGCGAGCACGAACAGCGCCAGCAGGAGTGCCGCGAGCGCGTACCTCACAGGCCCAGCGCCTCCAGGACGCGGCGCTTGACGTCGCCGAACTCCGCGCTCGTCACGTCCCGCGGGCGCGCGAGCTCGACCTGGATCTCGGCCACCACGCGGCCCGGCCGCGGCGACAGCACGGCGATCCGGTCGGCCAGGACGATCGCCTCCTCCACGTCGTGCGTCACGAGCAGCACCGTGCGCGGCTCCTGGGCGAGGGCGCCGGCCAGCCAGCGCTGCATCGACGAGCGCGTGAGCGAGTCGAGCCCGCCGAAGGGCTCGTCCAGGAGCAACACCGGCCGGCCCGGCAGCAGCGTGCGCAGGAACGCCACGCGCTGGCGCATGCCGCCGGACAGCTCGGCCGGCCGCGCGCGCTCGAACTCCGCGAGCCCGAAGCGCTCGAACAGCGGCTCGGCCTGGCGGCGCGCCTCCGAGCGCGGCACTCCCTGGCACTCGAGCGCCAGCGCGGCGTTGGCAAGCGCGTCGCGCCAGGGGAGGAGGAGGTCGCGTTGCGGCATGAAGGCGCAGGCGGCCCGGCGCGCGACTGCGTCCGTGGCGCCCAGCACGGTCACGCTGCCCGCGTCGGGTTCCTGAAGGCCGGCCACGAGCTCGAGCAGCGTCGACTTGCCGCAGCCCGACGGCCCCACCACGGCCAGCACCTCGTCCAGGCGCAAGGATAGGTCGACCCCCTCGAGGGCGGTGACCCTGCGGTACCGCCGCGTCACGTCCGACAACGAAAGAGGCTCCGTCGCGGGAGCCTCGGCCTTGGTCTGCATCGCTCCCTCCGCGGGCATTACCCCACAGGTTCGAAGGGTCAGCGCCGGGCTACTTGGCGCTATCTCAGCCCGCTTTCCCGCGAGCCCCCCTGGTTTCCCCGCAGTGTATCTAGGCGACCGCGCGCAGCTCTGCGATCGCGTTCACGAAGACCTCGAGCTGCTTGGTGGTCCAGCACTCGAAGACGCCGTCGCAGAACGGCTCGTAGGCCGACATGACCGAGTCGCCGTAGTTCCAGTAGAGCCGCGGCTCCGGGTTGATCCAGAACGTGCGCCCCGCGCGCGCGGCCACGTGGCCGAATACCTGAGCGTGCGGCTCGCGGCCGTTGGTGCGGGCGTCGCCGAGCACAATCACGGTCGAGCGCGGATCGAGGTCGTCCACGACCTTGTCGAGGAACTCAAGCCAGACGCGGCCGTAGTCGGTGTAGCCGGAGACATCGGCCACGCCCGCGTCGGTGGCGATCCGGCGCGACACCGCCGCGAACGAGCGCTCTTGCCTGAACACGTCCGTGACCTCCGAGATCCGCTCCACGAATACGAACGAGCGCAGCTTGCGGAACTGGTCGTGCAGCGCGTGCAGCACCGACAGGAAGAACACGCTGGCGCTCGTGACGCTCGTGGACACGTCGCAGAGCACGTACAGCTCCGGCCGCCGAGGGCGGCGCGGCCGGTACTTGAGGTCGAGCGGCACGCCGCCGGTCTGGAGCGAGGCGCGCATCGTGCGGCGCACGTCCACCTGCCACGAGCGCCGGCGGCCGCGGTGCTCGCGCCCGTGCGACGCGAGCCGCTTCTTCAGCTGAGCCACGGTGCGATGCACCTGCGACAGGTCCTGGGCGGGGTTCGAGGGCAGCGAGCGGTCCAGCTCGCGCAGCGGCTTCGCCGGCGGCAGCGACTGCGTCCGCTCGATCATCTGGCGCTCGAGCTCCCGGCGCACGTGGCGCTCGAACTCCTGGAGTCGGTCGCGCGGCACGGCGTCCGGGTCGGGCAGCTCCGCGCCCTGCTTCTCGCCCTTCAGCCCGAGCGTGCGCCGGATGCGCTGGACGTCCACCCCGATCACGCCGGAGCCCTCGCCCTGGCGCCCGAACGCGGCTATCGCGAGCCGCGCGAGGTCGCGCATCTCGCCGTCCGACCCCGCCCGGATGGCCTCGCGGATGCGCTCGCGGAGCGCCTCCAGGTCGATCTCCTCGCCGCCCTCGAAGCGCTCCTCGCGCATCCCCTGCTCGATCGCCTCGCGCTCCACCGCCCGGAAGAAGAAGCGGTCGAAGAGCACGTCGAGCACGTGCCTGTCCTCCTGCGACTTGGCGAGCGTGGTGGCCAGCGCTTCGCGGAAGTCCTCGAGCGAGGTCCAGCTCACCGCGTCGAGAGCGTTGAAGGCGTCGAGCAGCTCGGACGTGCCCACGGCCACGCCCTCGGTGCGCAGCTCGTCGGCGAACTCGAGCAGCCGCGGCGCCATCCCGGCCGGGCCGCGCGCCGGCGGCATGCCGCCGTAGAGAGCCGGGTTAGCCCGCTTGCCGGGTTCCGAAGAGGCCATCGCCCAGCTTCACGCCCACGCGCTCCGCCACCAGGTCGAGGTCGGTGCGGTGCTTCACGATGATCGACATCGTCTTCTCGAGCACGGCCTGGTCCACGTCCTCGGCGCCCAGCAGAAGCAGTGCGCGTGCCCAGTCGATCGACTCGGCGATCGAGGGCGGCTTCTTGAGATCGAGCGAGCGCACCATGTGGATCACCTCCACCAGCTTGCGCGCGATGCGCTCGTCGAGCTCGGGCGCGTGCAGGTGCACGATCTCGAGCTCGCGCTCCACGTCGGGGTAGTCGAGCCAGAGGTAGAGGCAGCGCCGCTTGAGCGCCTCGGTCAGCTCGCGGGAGTTGTTAGAGGTGAGCAGGACGAGCGGGTGCGTGCTCGCCTGGACCACGCCCAGCTCCGGGATCGAGATCTGGAAGTCGGACAGCACCTCCAGGAGCATCGCCTCGAACTCCTGGTCGGTCTTGTCGATCTCGTCGATCAGGAGCACCACGGGCTCCTGCGCGGTGATCGCATTCAGCAGCGGGCGGGCGAGCAGGAACTCCTCGCCGAAGATGTCGTCCTTGACCTCCTTCCAGCCGGTGTCGGCGGCCTCGGTCTGGATGCGCAGCAGCTGCTTGCGGTAATTCCACTCGTAGAGCGCCTTGGCCTCGTCGAGCCCCTCGTAGCACTGGAGCCTGATCAGGTTGCGCCCGGTGGCGCGCGACACCGCCTTCGCGAGCTCGGTCTTGCCCACTCCGGCCGGGCCCTCCACGAGCACGGGCTTGCCGAGCCGCCCGGCCAGGAACGACACCAGCGAGGCGGGCTCGTCCGCCAGGTAGCCGACCTGCCCGAGCCGCTCGCGCGCGTCCTCGATGCTCGTGAACTCGTCGCTCATCCGGCTCGAAGGATACTTTCGCCCCTGTGCTCGCCGCCCTCGTCCCTCTGATGGCGCAATTTCTCAGCCCGGACGACGGCCCGGGCCAGTCGGGCGACTTCCAGGTCTCGCCGCGCTTCTTCCTCGTGCTGCTCGGCCTCGGCTTCCTGATCGGGACCGTGGGCCACATCGTCAAGTCGCGCACGCTGGTGGCGGCCGGCATCCTGCTGATCTTCGCGGCGACGATCTTCCTGCCGATCGCCTACACGGTTTCGCGCTAGGCGCGAAGCGATTCCGCGAAGCCGCTGCGCCAGCTCGGGTGCGCGGGCTCCCAGCCGAGCTCGCGCTTGGCCTTCTCGTTCGAGGCCCCGCGCAGCGCGACCGCGAAGTTGGACACATCCTTGCCGGCGACGAACCTCGAGAGCCACACCGGCACCCGCCACGGTGGCTTCGCGCCGGCGGCCTCCGCAAACACGGGCACCCACTCATTCATCGGCGCCGGCTCGTCGTCGGTGACGTTGTAGATGCCCGGCGCGCCGCGCTCCACGGCCGACACCGTGGCGTGGGCGGCGTCGTCCACGTGGACGAACGAGAACACGCCGCTGCCCTTGCCCACGATCGGCAGGCGCCGCCGCCGGACGTCCTTGGTCGAGCTGCCGTCGTCGGCGTAGTAGGTGCCCGGGCCGTAGAAGAAGCCGTAGCGCAGCACGAGCCCGTCGAGCCCGTCGGTGCCGAGCACCATCTCCTCCATCTCGCGGAGCGCGCTGACACCGCTCCCGAATGCGCCGGGGGCCTCCGTGAGGAGCGGGTCGTCCTCGGTCTTGAGGCCATGCCCGTCCATGCGATAGGCGAACGCGATGCTCTGGCATACGAAGCGGCGGGCGCCGGCGGCCCGAGCCGCGGCGATCAGGTTGCGCGTGCCCTCGGTTCGGACGCGGTTGGTTGCAGCGTAGGTGTCCTCCTTGCGGTAGTCGATCCGGTCCGGCAGCGCCGTGAGCTCGTGCACGATCACGTCGGGGCGCGCCTCCTCGACGGCGCCCCGAAGGGCGTCGGCGTCGAACACGTCCACGACGGCCGCCCTCGCCCCGGCCCGGCGGATGGCCTCGGCCTTCGAGTCGGAGCGGGTCATGCCGGTCACCTCGTGCCCGGCGGCCACCAGCTTCGGCACCAGCGGGCGGCCCAGCGCGCCGCTGGCGCCTGCCACGAACACCCTCATCGCGCGACCTCGCTCTCTCGGCGCAGCATCCAGCCGAGCAGGAGCGCCGTTAGCACCAGCGAGACGAAGTTCGCGGGGCCGAGCCAGGACGGGTCGGACTCCCCGATGTCGATCAGGTGGTTCAGCGAATGCAGTGCGTACTGGATCAGCGCGAAGGCGAGCACCGGCACGCGCCAGCTCGCGCGCCGCACCGCCACCAGCGCCACGGCGCCCAGCGCGAGGTAGAACGTGGCCAGATCCGCCATGTAGTGGTCGTTTCGCGCGCCGTAGGGCCCGATCTCGTCGTAGAAGAAGCCCGGCGCCAGCCACAGGGCGAGGCCGAGCGCCAGCTGGCCGATTGCGAAGGCGATCAGGAGGATCCGCATGAACCGGATCATTGCGCGCCCGACGCGGGTATAGCCGTTGGATGGCGCAAAACGGGACGCTTGACAAGCTGCTGAGCGCGGGAGCGGGCTGGGCGCGCATGAACGCCGCGGTCGCGAGCGACCTGGCGGGAACGCTCAACCCGCTGGGCGGCAACGGGCACGCGCCCCACGACTGGCTCGACACCTGGGACCCGCATTACATCCGCACCACGCTCCCGACGCTGCGCCTGTTCTCGGACGTCTACCACCGCGCCGAGGTGCGCGGCCTTGCCAACATTCCGGAGGAGGGCCCCGTGCTGCTGGTGGGCAACCACTCGGGCGGCACGCTGATCTCGGACACGTTCGTGTTCGCCCAGGCCTTCTACGACCATTTCGGGCCGCTGCGGCGCTTCCACCAGCTGGCGCACGACCTGGTGTTCCAGCTTCCCGGCGTGCGGGCGTCGCTGTCGCGCTTCGGCACCGTGCCGGCCTCGCCGGAGAACATGGGGCGCGCGCTCGAGCGCGATGCAGCGCTGCTCGTCTATCCGGGGGGCGACCACGAGACCTACCGCCCGAGCTGGGAGTCCGCCGACATCGACTTCGCCGGCCGCACGGGCTTCGTGAAGCTCGCGATCGAGCACGATGTGCCGATCGTGCCCGTCGTGGCGATCGGCGGGCAGGAGACCGCGCTCTTCCTGGGACGCGGCCGCCGCTTCGCGCGGCTGCTGCGGCTCGACACCCTGCTTCGCCTCAAGGTGCTCCCCGCGCAGGTGGGTCCGCCGTTCGGCGTGACCGTGCTCGACCTGCCCGGCCGCATCCCGCTGCCGGCGAAGATCACGATCCGGACGCTCCCGAAGATCGACCTGAAGGAGCGGCTCGGGGCGAAGCCGGACCTCGAAGAGGCCTACGCGCTCGTCACAGGCAAGATGCAGAAGGCGCTCGACGACCTCGACGCCGAGCGCAGCCTGCCGGTGATCGGCTAGCGCCTGGCGGCCACGCCGATCCCGTCCCCGACGGGAAGCACGCACGCCAGCCAGCGCTCTGAGTTCACCAAGTCGACGTTGAGCCGGCGCGCGGAGGCCAGCGAGTCCGGGTTCCACCGGGTCTCGGCGTCCTCGGGCAGCGCGACCTCCCCGCTCATCAGGAGGTTGTCCACGACCATCAGCGCGCGCCCGGAGAGCTTGGGCTCCGCCAGCTCGATGTAGCGCGCGTACTCGCCCTTGCTGGCGTCCACGAACAGCAGGTCGAACGGGCCCTCGAGGGCCGGCAGCGTCTCGAGCGCGTCGCCCTCCACGATCTCCACACGGCCGGCCACGCCGCCGCGCTCGAGGTAGGCGCGGGCCTGCGCCGCACGCTCGGGGTCGCGCTCGAGCGTGACCACGCGGCCGCGCTCGACCTGCTCGGCCATGTGCAATGTGGAGTAGCCGATCGCCGTGCCGACCTCGAGCACGACGGGGTCGAGCACCCGGCAGAGCACGGCGAGCAGGCGGCCCGTCTCCCAGTGGACGATCGGGACGGAGTCGCGCTCCGCGACCTCCTCCATCTCGCGCGTCAGCTCCGAGCGCTCGGGGCGGAGGTCGCGCAAATAGCGTTCCACGACCTCTTCGAGGATGCGCATAGAGCGAGGCAGGGTACTCTGGTCGCCATGGCTGGACTCGTAGAGGCGATCCGAATCTCCCCCGAGCACGAGAAGCTGCCCGAACCGGTCGAGAGCATCGACGTGACCGACGAGGGGCTTCCCGGCGATCGCTACTTCGGCCGCGGCGACATCACGCTGGTGGAGGCCGAGGCGCTCGAGGCGTTCCACGACGACACCGGGATCGAGCTGTCGCACGCCGAGATCCGGCGCCAGGTGCTGACCCGCGGAGTCCGGCTGAACGACCTGCTCGGCAAGCGCTTCCGCGTCGGCGAGGTGGAGGCCGTTGGAGCCGAGTGGTGCGAGCCGTGCAACCACATCGAGAAGCTCACCTACGACGGCGTCCTCAAGGGGATGGTGCACCGCGCCGGTCTGCGGGCCGACATCGTACGGTCCGGCCGCATCGCTGTGGGCGACGAGGTCGACGAGGTCAAAGACGCCGCCGCATGAGCAGGTTCCGGCCCCCCGGAGGGTCGGACCAGCTCTCGAAGCCGAGCGACTCGTAGAGGGCCAGCGCCGCCGGGTTGGCCGCGTTCACGTCGAGCTCGACGCGCGCGCAGCCGCGCTCGCGCGCTCGCTCGAGCGCGGCCTCCACGAGCGCCCGCCCAAGGCCGTTGCCGCGCGCCGGCTCCTCCACGAACACGTCCTCTAGCCAGCAGTCCTCGCTGCCGGTCCACACGGCGAAGCGGTAGCGCAGCTGACAGACGCCGGCCGCGGGGTCGCCGCCGAGCAGAAACTCCGTGTTCGGGTCCGAGAGCAGGCGCCTCACGCCGGCCTCGAAGCTGGCGTCGTCGGGCTCGTCGCGCTGCCACCAGTTGCGGAAGCCGATCATCAGCCGGGCGACGTCGTCGGCGTCGTCTGCTGTCGCCAGGCGGATCAATAAGCGTAAGTATCCTGCGCGCAATGGCGCTCATCGAGGTTCCGTCGGGACTTGAGGGAGTAATCGCTTTCGACACGGCGATCGCCGAGCCGGACCGCGAGGGCGGCGCGCTTCGCTACCGCGGGGTCGACATCGAGGATCTCGTCGGCAACGTCCCGTACGAGAAGGTCTGGGGGCTGCTGGTCGACGGCCAGTACGACCCGGGGCTCCCGCCGGCCGAGCCGCACCCGCTCGCGGTGCGCACCGGCGACCCGCGCGTGGACCTTCAGGCCGCGCTCGCGATGCTCGGACCGGAATGGGGCCTCGGCCAGCTGATCGACGTCTCCGACGAGCAGGCGCGCGCGGACCTGGCGCGCGTCTCCGTGATGGCGCTGTCGTTCGTGGCGCAGTCCGCGCGCGGCGTGGGGCGCCCGCCGATCCCGCAGGCCGAGGTGGACAAGGCGAGGTCGATCCCAGAGCGCTTCCTGATCCGCTGGCGCGGGGAGGCGGATCCGCGGCACGTGAAGGCGATCGACGCGTACTGGATCTCAGCGGCCGAGCACGGGATGAACGCATCCACCTTCACGGCTCGGGTGATCGCGTCGACGGGCGCCGATGTGGCCGCCGCCCTGTCCGGCGCGGTTGGTGCTTTGTCCGGGCCGCTGCACGGCGGCGCGCCCTCGCGCGTGCTCCAGATGCTCGACGAGGTGGCGGCCGAGGGCGATGCCGAGCGCTGGGTCAAGCGGGCGCTCGACCGCGGCGACCGGCTGATGGGCTTCGGTCATCGCGTGTATCGCGCCGAGGATCCGCGTGCGCGCGTCCTTCGCAGGACGGCCCGCGAGATCGGCGCCCCTCGACTGGAGGTTGCCGAGAAGCTCGAGGAGGCGGCGCTGGCCGAGCTGAAGGCGCGCAAGCCCGACCGCGTGCTCGCCACCAACGTCGAGTTCTGGTCCGCGGTCGTGCTCGACTTCGCCGACGTGCCGCCCGACCTGTTCACCCCGCTGTTCGCGAGCGCGCGCGTGGGCGGCTGGGCGGCGCACATCATGGAGCAGAAGCGCGAGGGCCGCCTGATCCGCCCAAGCGCGCGCTACGTCGGGCCGAGCCCGCGCGCGGCCGATGCGGTGAACGGAGCCGGCCCGGCCTGATGGAGGCGGCCACAGAGCAGGCTGTCTCCTCTTTCGCGAAGTCGCTCTTCCTCGGCGAGATCCACGAGGAGCTGGTCTTCCCGTTCCCGAAGCCCGACCTCGAGGAGCAGGAGCGCATCCGGGGGCTGATCGCGGCCCTGCGCGACGTCCCCTACGACCCGCGCAGGGTGGAGGAGGAGCGCTGGATCGGGGACGACACGCTCGCCGAGCTGGGCGAGCGTGGGCTGCTGGGCCTCTACGTCCCGGAGGAGTACGGCGGCCAGGGGCTCTCGCAGACCGGCTACTGCCGCGTGTCCGAGGTGTTCGCGCAGATCGACGCCACGCTCAGCGTCGTGATGGGCGTGCACCAGTCGATCGGGATGAAGGGCATCGCGCTATTCGGCACCGACGAGCAGAAGGAGCGCTTCCTGCCCGACCTCGCGAGCGGCCGCAAGTTGGCGGCTTTCGCCCTCACGGAGCCGAACGCCGGCTCGGACGTGGCCAGCATGGAGACGAGAGCGGAGCGCCAGTCGGACGGTTCATGGCGCCTCGACGGCCTGAAGCACTACATAGGCAATGGCTCCAAAGCGGGCACCCTGGTCACGTTTGCCGCCACCGGGGAGAAGGGCTACACCGCCTTCGTTCTCGAGCGAGGAATGGAAGGACTGGAGGTGGGCCGACGCTTCGACACCATGGGCCTGCGCGGCAACGACCTTCGTGAGCTGCGCTACAACGGCATCCGGGTGCCGCCGGAGAATGTTCTTGGCGAGGCGGGCGACGGCTTCAAGATCGCCATGCAGATCCTCAACAACGGGCGCCTCTCGCTCGGAACCGGCTCGGTCGGCGGCGCCAAGTTCCTGCTCGACCAGACGATCCGCCATGTGAAGGAGCGCCGCCAGTTCGGGCGTCCGCTGGCCGACTTCGAGCTCGTCCAGGACAAGATCGGGTGGGCCGTCTCCTACCTCTTCGGGCTCGAGTCAATGGCGTACCTGAGTACCGGGCTGGTCGACCAGGGAGTGAAGGACTACTCGCTCGAGTCGGCCATCTGCAAGGTCGCCGGGACTGAATTCCTCTGGTACGCGGCCAACCGGTCGCTTCAGCTGGCCGGCGGCGCCGGCTACATGCGCGACGAGCCCTACGAGAAGTATCTCCGCGACATCCGCATCTTCCCGATCTTCGAGGGCGCCAACGACGTGATGCGCGCGTTCATCGCGCTGGCCGGGATGAAGCCGCTCGGGGACGACCTGAAGGAGCTCGGCGGAGTCTCGCTCGGCGATCCGATCGGCTCAATCGGCGTGCTTGCGGAATACGTGGCCGGCCGCATCGTCCGCGAGGTCCGGCCGGACCGGATCACGCGCGCGCACGACGAGCTCGACGACCTGGCCGGGGCGGTCTCCGAGCAGGTCAAGCGACTCCGGAGCGTCACGGAGGGGCTGCTGCGCGAACACCGCTCCGGGATCGCCGAGCGCCAGTTTCACCAGAAGCGGCTCGCCTCCGCGGTCTCAGACGTCTACGCCCAGGTGGCGGTGCTGTCCCGCGTGAGCGCGCACCTCGAGGAGCACGGCGTGGAGCCCTCGGGCCAGGAGCGCTACATCTGCGACACCTTCTGCCGCCGTGCGGCCGCCCGTGTGACGCTCGCGCTCGACCAAATCGAGCGCAACGACGACGAGCGTATGGTCGCGATCGCGAAGCTGGCATACAAGCGAGGGGAGTACGGCTACGCCTTCTTCGAGGACTGACGTCCCCCCGCCCGCTTCCACGAAGCGCCTGGTGCTCGTCGCGGCAATCCTGGGGACGACCGTCGTCACGATCGACTCGACGGTCGTGAACGTGGCGCTTCCCGCGATCGAGCGCGACCTCGGCGGTGGGCTCGCGGGCCAGCAATGGACCTCGAACGCCTACCTGCTCACGCTCAGCTCACTGCTGCTCGTGGCGGGCTCGCTGGGCGACCTGTTCGGCGCGCGCCGCGTGTTCGCCATCGGCGTGACCGGCTTCGGAGTGACCTCGATCTTCTGTGCGTTGGCACCGACCGTCGAGCTGCTCGTGGTGTCCCGCGCGCTGCAGGGCGTGTTCGGTGCGCTGCTCACGCCGGCCGCACTGGCGGTGATCGTGTCCACGTTCCCGCCCGACGAGCGCGGCCGCGCCGTGGGAGCCTGGACCGCGTGGGGCGGCATCGGCACGGTTCTGGGTCCGCTGATCGGGGGGCAGCTCGTGGACAGCGCGTCCTGGCGCTGGATCTTCGCCATCAACGTGCCCGTGGTGCTGATCACGCTGTTCCTCGTCCTGCGCGTGGTGCCGGAGGGCCGCCCGCGCGCCGCCGACGCGAAGGTGGACGTGATCGGCGCCACGCTCTGCGCGGTCGGGCTCGGTGGGATCACCTACGGCCTGATCGAACAGCCGCTGCACGGATGGGGCGACCCGACGGTCGCCGTGCCGCTGCTGGCGGGAGTTGCGCTGTTCGCGGCGTTCATCGCCTGGGAGGCGCGCAGCCCGCATCCGATGCTGCCGCTCGCGCTGTTCCGGCGCCGCAACTTCGCGGTCGGCAACATCGAGACGTTCTCGGTGTACGCGGGGCTCGGGCTGCTGTTCTTCTTCCTGGTCCTGTTCCTACAACAGGTGGCGGGTTACAACGCGCTGGAGGCCGGCACCACCACGATCCCCGTGACCCTGGTCCTGTTCGTGCTGTCCGTGCGCTTCGGCGCGCTCGCCGACCGCTACGGCCCGCGCTTCTTCATGGGCTTCGGGCCGCTGCTGTCGGCCGTCGGGCTGTCGCTCTTCCTGCGACTCGACGCGGACGTGGACTACCTGACCGAGCTGCTGCCCGGCCTGCTGGTCTTCTCGCTCGGGCTCGCTATGACCGTGGCGCCGCTCACGGCGACGGTGCTCGCCGACGCGGATGAGCACAACGCCGGCATCGCCTCGGGTGTGAACAACGCGATCGCACGCGTGGCGAGCCTGATCGCGATCGCGGCGGTCGGCGCAGTCGTCGCGTCCGCGTTCGGCTCGGCGCTCCGCGACGAGCTCGGCGCGCAGGCCCGGCGCCCGGCGGTGGCGCGCGCGATCGAGGAGGCCGAGAAGCAGCCGCTGGCGCGCGTGGAGGTGACGGACGTCCCGCCGCGGGTGCGCGCGGAGATCGCCGAGGGCTCCCGCGACGCCTCGGTGAAGGCGTTCCACGTGGCGATTGCGATCGCGACGGGACTCGTGGGGCTGGGGGGCGTGCTCGGCCTGATCGGAATCGTGAACCCGCGCCGGAAGGTCGACGCCGCGGACTGCCCCGGCGGGCAGCTGGCGGGCGCCACGTCCGAGGCGGCGCGCAGCTCGCCGTGTGACTGGCAGCGCCAGGCCGAGACCGCGCGCGAGCCCGCCTCCTCGCCGGCCTAGAAGCGCCGGACGTGCTGCCTGCTGAGGGCGAACCCGTGGCCGTTTAGCAGATTTACGCAGCGCATGCCGGTGACCCTGGAGCGGCACCTGAAGCGACCACGTCTGATGGCGTCGCCGTAGGCGAGCCGCCGTCCCGCGTCGACGGCGTCGCTGACGCAGATGAAGTGGCCGGGACGGCGAAAGCCGACCGCCAGGCTGTTGCCCCAGTCGAACTCGCACGAGCGGGGCCTCGCCGGCGGCGACCAGTTGCGATGAGTGATGTCGCAGCGCGTGAACGATGTCCTGTCGATCACGCAGCGGATGTTGCCCGAGGGGCTGTGGAAAAAGGTCGCCGCAGAGGCCGGTGCGGCCGCCGCGAGCGCCGCCACCACGGCGGCGACTGGCACGAGCTTGAGCATCGCTTCGCACTCTAGCCCGGCGCGATGACAAAGATGTGGCTTGAGACAGCGCGACCGTGCATCGAGCGTGAGGGCCGTGAGGGTGGGGATACTCGGCTGCGGCCATGTGAGCGACCAGTACTTCGAGGGCATCGGGCGATCCGAGCTGCTCGAGATCGTCGCGTGCGCCGATCTTGAGCTGGCGCGCGCCGAGGACAAGGCCGCGCAGCATCGGGTGCCGAGGGCATGCGCACCCGACGAGCTGATCGGCGACCCGGAGGTCGAGCTGGTGGTTAACCTCACGCCGCCGCTGGCCCACGCCGACGCCAGCCTGGCGGCGATCGCGGCCGGGAAGCACGTCTGGAGCGAGAAGCCGCTGGCTGCGACGCTCGACCAGGCTCGCGAGCTCGTGGCGGCCGCGGACAGCGCCGGCGTCCGCCTGGGCTGCGCGCCCGACACGTTCCTCGGTGGGTCCATCCAAACGGCGATCAAATTGGTGGACGACGGCTGGATCGGCGCGCCCGTTTCCGGGGTCGGCTTCGTTACGGAGCACGGCTACGAGCACTTCCATCCCGACGTGCACTCGTTCTACAAGGCCGGTGGCGGGCCGGCGCTCGACCTCGGTCCCTACTACGTGACCGCGCTCGTCGCGATGCTCGGGCCCGTCGCCCGCGTCACGTCGCTCGCCCGCGCGACGTTTCCGGAGCGCGTGGCGCAGGTGGGCCCCAGGCGCGGCGAGCGCATCGCGGTCGAGGTCCCGACGCACGTGACGGGCGCGCTCGAATTCGAGGCCGGCCCGCTCGTGTCCGTTCTCGTGAGCTGGGACGTTTGGGCCACGCACCTCCCCTACCTCGAGGTCTATGGGGCCGCCGGCTCGGTCTCGGTGGCGAATCCCGACGAGTTCGACGGCCGCCCGCGCCTGCGCCGGGCGGGCCTTGAGGAGCTCGAGCAGCCGCCGCCCCCACCCGGCACGGTGCCGTGGTCCGCGGTCCCGCTCGTGCAGCCCGGCGACGTCGGGCGCGGCATCGGCATCGCCGACCTGGCCGAGGCGATCCGCGACGGCAGGCCGCACCGGGCAAGCGGGGAGCTCGCCTACCACGTGCTCGAGGTGCTCACGGGGCTCGAGCGCTCGGCACGGGACGGTCGCCACGTGGACGTGGACAGCCGCTGTGACCGGCCGGCGCCGCTGCCGCCGAGCGGGCCTTCCTAGACCGTCCGCACCGGCATGCTGAGATAACCGCGGACGATGTTGTTCGGCAGGCGAGTCGGCGTGCCGACGAGCCTGTACTCAGGCATCTCTGCGAGCACGGTCTCCAGGACGACCTGCCCCTCCAGCCGTGCGAGCGGCGCACCAATGCAGTGATGGATGCCCTCGCCGAACGCCAGGTGACGCTTCGGCTCTCGCGTGATGTCGAACAGGTCGGGGTCGCTGAAGCGGCGCTCGTCGCGGTTCGCCGAGCCCGTCAGGAGGAGTACCGTGGACCCCTCCGGGAGCGCCTCACCGACCAGCTCTGCGTCGGAGAGCACCGTCCTCTTGATGTTCTGCACGGGCGCCTCGAAGCGCAGCACCTCCTCGATCGCCTGCGGGGCGGCGGCGATGTTGCCGGCGAGCCACTCGCGCTGGTCCGGATGCTCCGCGAGTAGTCGAAGGCTCTGCGTTATGAGACTCGCCGTGGTCTCGATCGCCGCGACGAAGAGAATGAACACCATCCCGAGCGCTGCGTCTCCGATCGGGGCGCCATCGAGCTTCGCGGTGGCGATCTTGGTCACGAGGTCTTCGGCAGGCTGTGCTCGCCTTTCCTCGATCGCGGCGGCGAAGTAGGAACGCAGGGCCGCGCCTGCACGTGACGCGAACGGAGGCACTCGGTCGAGTGTGGGGATCCGTAGTGCAAAGGTCTCCTCCAACTGGCGCAGCCGGTCCCGGTCCTGATCGGGAAATCCCATCAGCCGCGAGACGACCCTGACCGGCAGCTCCCACGCGAGCTCGCGAGCGAAGTCCACCGCCGGCCTCGTCTTCAGGTCCGCGACGATCTGCTCAACCTCCTGCCGAACGAACGGCTCGAATGCGGGACGGAGATCCTTGGGTATGAAGTCGCTGCGTACTACCGCTCTGAGCACGTCGTGCAGCGGGGGGTCCTCCTCGAGGAAGTTCCCGTGTCCGAACTCGCCCCCGGTGTCGTCGATGTCCACTCCCAGCGAGGAGGAGAAGGTCTTCCAGTCGCGGGACACCGCAACGACGTCCTCGTACCGCGACAGCGCCCAGAAGCCGTGCTCGGCGCTTCGATACACCGGCGCCTGATCACGCAACCACCGGTACACCGGGTACGGATCTGCTTGGACCTCAGGTGAGAAGGGGCTGTACTCGATCGACTCAGCCACTCGCTTCCCTCGGGCGTAGCAGCCGCTCGATCTCCCGCCCGCCGGCCATCAGGTCCTGAAGCTCGTCGCTCGTGACCTCGTCTCTGGCCACCTCAGCGCGTACGGCCCCGTGCTCGAGGACCATGAACCGATCGCCCACGGCGTACGCGTGCGACACGTTGTGCGTGATCAGGATCACCGCGATTCCCCTGTCGCGCACCGCCTGGACGTGCCGGAGCGCGTTCGCGACCTCGCGAACGCCCAGCGCCGCCGCGCCGTGGCC
>Ga0114129_10004854_pt1 | contig 18979 bp, 13 predicted proteins | sample RhiMetdeltSRZDD1_FD_80071 | JGI IMG/M metagenome (GOLD analysis project Ga0114129, IMG submission 80071) | Populus rhizosphere microbial communities from Tennessee, USA - Rhizosphere MetaG P. deltoides SRZDD1 (version 2) (version 2) | ecosystem: Host-associated > Plants > Roots > Rhizosphere >...
ATGTTCGGCACGCAGCGGATTACACTCAATGACAATCTGCTGAAGCGGGCGTCACCGGCCGCGGTCCAAGCAGTCATTCGTGTTCGGACGTGGCGTGGCGTCGCGTCCGGCGCTGAGGCTGACGTTCAGGGTGAGGGTCCGGCCGCGTCGTACGTCGACCGTGCGAGCGTAGGTGACGAATCCGTCCTTTCGGACTTCGACGCGATGCGGACCCTCTGACAGGTCGACGAATATCCGATCTTGTCCTTCCGGCAGCGTCCATTCTTCGCCATCGATCAGCACCGTCGCATCAACCGGCCGCACGCGCAGCTCGAGCGAGCCAAACACATCGGCAGAGGCGCGAGGGTAACCAGACATCCTGCGTTGGTCCGTCTCGCGGCGGGCATGTTCGTCGGGCTTGGGACGCGGCTCCTGCGCCTCACCGGGCGCGAGCGGCTGCAGCGCATACGTCACTTTGATCGTTCCGCCGCGCGTGAACAACACTTTCTCGCGGATGGGGTGATAACCCTCGAGATAGAAGAGCAACTCGTGCTGCCCGCTTTCGACGTGCAGCCGCTGCAGGGCCCCGTCGAAGTCGTCAACCGTCCCGACGTAGTACCCGTCGACGTAGACCTCGGCCTGTTTGGGTGTGACCTGAATCCGCGCGGAGCCCGAGTCATCGTATCGGTAAGGCCAACCGTAGGGTGGATACGGATACTGGGCGTACGCGGGACTCGCGGTTGCACAAACGCCCGCGAACACGATGAAGCTGAGAGTACGAAGCACAGGGGCCCTCCGTGCCCAGGCAGGTTGCCGGCAGGCCGAGCAATAGAGGTACCAGAGAGCATCCGCCGACAGGGCAGACGTCCTCGTATCACGTCGTCATCCAGGGGAAACACTGCTGTCAGTTTTCGGTGACAGGGAAGGGCTACGATCGCGCCTTCCGCAGCGTGCGCGTTACCTGGGCGACCGTCTTGCCATCCACGAGGACGACGCCACGGATGACGTGATCGCCTGGAGGCAGACCGGCGATCGGGACAACGCCCGTGACCACCCGTCGCGCTGGATCGGTACTCGTCGCCAGGTAGGCGGGGACGCGGATCGACGCCTCTCCCTTTTCGGTCGGTGCGATCTCGAACGCTGCCTTCACTGACTGGTCGGAGGGAAAGTTTCCGTACAGCTCGAAGAACCCCATGGCGGTCGGCTCGTGTAGGAACTGCAGGCGCGGCACAAAGAACCCGCGCGAAACGCCGAGTACGAGCGCGCTGGCCGTGAACTTACCCGCTTCGGTCAGTTCTGCCTCGAACTCGTAGTCGGTCGCGCCACGCCGGCCGGTGTTGTCGACGGCGGCGACGCGCAACCTGTACGCGCCCGGCGGCGCCAACCCGGCTGACATCACCGGGACGCGCGACAGCTCGCGCTCGTTGGCCGTCCATTGCGCGATCAACCGGCCGCGATTGTCGATCAGGCCGAACGATGCGGAGGTCAGCGAGGCCGCATGATCGAGCGGCTCGGCAACCGCGATGATCTTCAGCTTGCCGTCGCCCGGCGTTGATGACGAGAACGCCGCAGCGCGCAGGGGAAGATCCCGATACATGCGGCCATCGCGCAGCATCGCATGCGGCGTCGGGGACGGCATGCTTGTCCGCGCGGCAGGCTTGGCGATCGACATGCGCGGCCGCACGCGCAGCGTCACACCGGGACGCGCTACCTGAACGTCCACACGATGACTGAGCCCGTTGCGCTCCGACGCCTCCGGATCGAAGGCGACGAGGTAGTACCCTGCCGTCTCGCGGACGATGCGATCGAAAGCGCTGTGATCGGTGGGGGTGAGCCGCATCGACAACCCGCTGGTGACGCCAGCCAGGCTCTCGAGCCCGGCCATCTCTTCGTTGGTGCTGCGGAAACGGCTGGCGGCCGGATCGGCGAAGGCGTTGGCCGCGGAATCGATGACGAAATCCTCCGGCCGGATCACGTAGAAGTTCGCGCGGGCCTCGATCGCTGCCCGGCCTACATTGTCGAAGTGTGCCGATTGAATCTCGCACTGCCCGGGTGGTCCGGTGAGCGGCGCGTCGCGCCGCGGCGTGAGCAGCCCCGAGGAAACGAACACGATCGTTTTTGGAACGTCCAGGCCGACAAGGCCTTCGAGCAGCCCGGTCAGCGCCAGGAGCGTGTCGCGCGTCCGGCAGCTCTTCTCCTGTTCGGTGGTCCGCGCCGATCCCTGGCCAGAGATCCCGGCCAGGAGTTCGCGCACATGGCCATGATCCCTGGTCAGATCGACCTGCAGGCCGCCCCGCGGCATGGTCAAGAGCGCCACGCTGTCGCGCGGCGAGAGGCTGGCGACGAACTTCGACGCCGCATTCATCGCCGGTCGCGTGACGCTGGCACGCAGCGATTCGTTCTCGATAATGAGGATGATCGTGCGGCCCGCATCCCCGACGTAATTACTGCCGAAGGGCGCCGCGAGAGTCGGAAGCCCCGCGTCGGTCTGAGCGCCAAGCGTCGATCCGACCCGAACGTACTGAAAGGATTTGATCTCGCGGGTCCGCCCGTCCATCGACAACGTCAACTCGTCGGGCCTGAGGTCGGGAACCGGACCGCCATCCGCGCCGAAGGCCAGGAGATCGACGGTGACAAACTCGACCCCGACACGAATCGGTGTAGTCTGGCCGGCCAGTCGGACCCCGAGAACCAGGGTCAACGGAACGAGCAGAGCCGCCGCGGCAAATCGCATCGGCGTCAGAATACACCTTCTGCGCCGAAAGGATCCCTTACCGATTTGTTACCGGATTCTCACCACTTCGAGGGTCGTCGTCCGTATCCTTACGTTGAGTTAGTCCTCATGTTTTGGAGGGTCTGGGATGCGAATTCTCATAGCGGGAACGCTGGCGGCGGGGATTGCCATGCTTCCTCTCGCGGCGCAGGCGCAGACGTCCGCCGCGCCGGTACACAAGCATTACGAGCGGCCGCCCGGCTACGACCAGGCGCCGGCGCCAGGAATGCCCCTCGCGCCGCGGCTGCAGAACCTCGGCGTGCACACGTTCAAGGTCACCACGAAGTCGGCGCGCGCGCAGCTCTTCATCAACCAGGGAGTGAACCTCGCTTACGGGTTCAATCACGCCGAGGCGGCCCGCGCGTTTGCCGAGGCGGCGCGGCTCGATCCTGATTGCGCGATGGCCTACTGGGGTCACGCCCTCGTGCTCGGCCCGAACATCAACGCACCGATGGATCCGAAGGACGAAGCAGCGGCCTACGAGCTCGCTCAGAAGGCTCGCAGCCTGAAGCCGAAGGTCACGCGCCGCGAACAAGCCTACATCGATGCGCTCAGCGTCCGCTACACCGGCAAGCCGGAAGATCGGCAGAAAGCGGATCGCGCGTTCGCCGAGGCCATGCGCAAGACGGTAACAGCATTTCCAACGGACCTCGACGCCAAAACCATCTACGCGGAATCGCTGATGGACCTGCGGCCGTGGAACTACTGGACGCGTGACGGCCAGCCGTACGCCGAGACGCGCGACGTGCAGACAATGCTCGAGCAGGTGCTGGCCAGCAATCCAAAACACCCGGGCGCGCTGCACTACTGGATTCATCTCTGGGAGCCGACCGACACACCCGAGCGCGCCGAGGCGGAGGCCGACCGCCTGCTGCCTCTGATGCCGGGCGCCGGCCACATCGTGCACATGCCAGCGCACATCTATATGCGCGTCGGCCGTCACGCGGACGTCGTGACATCGAACCAGCTCGCCGCGAAGGCCGACGAGGACTACATCGCGCAGTGCCGGGTTCAGGGTCTTTATCCGCTTGGCTACTATCCTCACAACCTGCATTTCATCTGGATGGGCGCGAGCGCGTCGGGTCAGAAACAACTCGCGTTCGACGCGGCGAACAAGGTGGCCAACGCCATCCCTCACGAGGCGCTGGGAACGGTGCCAATCCTCCAGGGATTCCTGGTCGTGCCGTACTGGGCGATGGTTCGCTTCGGCATGTGGACCGAGATCCTCGCCGACAAGGGCCCGAGGCACGAAACGCCATTCACACGCGGTGTCTGGCGCTACGCGCGCGCGATGGCCCTGATCGCAACCGACCGCCTGAGCGACGCGGAGGTCGAGCTGACAGGTCTCGACAAGATTCTGGAGGACCCCTCGCTCAAGGGACAGACGACGTTCTCGACGAACACCGGCACGGCGATTCTCAGAATCGCTCCAGAAGTGATCCGGGGCGAGATCGCAGCGAAGCGCAAGGACTGGGACAAGGCCACACTGCATCTCGATCGCGCGATCAGATACGAGGATGCGCTGATATACCAGGAGCCGCCCGACTGGCACGCACCCGTTCGCCTGACTCTCGGTGCGGTGCTCCTCGACGCCGGGCGGCCGGACGAGGCGGAGGCCGTTTACTGGGAGGACCTGAAAAAGAATCCGGAAAGTGGCTGGGCGCTGTATGGCCTCCTGCAGGCGCTGAAGGCGCAGGGCAAGAACGACGACGCGGCGCTGGTGGAGGCACGGTTCAAGAAGGCGTGGAAGGATGCGGATATCACGCTGAACGCATCGAGGATTGGGACGTTGCCGTAGTCCGTAGTCCGTGGTTCGTCGCTCGTCGCTCGTCGCTCGAAAGGCGATTCGAAGAAGCTCTACGAGCTCCGAGCGACGAACCACGAGCCACGAACCACGGCAGGCGTCGTGAATCAGCGTAATAATGACTCGTGACTCCAACTCTCGAAGTTCGACACCTTCAGCTCGTGGACGCGATCGCGGAAACGGGGACGGTGACCGCCGCGGCGATGCGTCTGCACGTCACGCAATCGGCGCTGAGCCATCAGCTTCGTGACATCGAGTCGCGGCTCGACGTCAGGCTGTTCGAGCGAATGGGCCGGCGCATGGTGCTGACAGCGGCGGGTGCGCGGGTGCGCGAGTCAGCGCGTGCAATCCTGCGGGATCTGGTCAGCGCGGAACTCGAAATCAGGCGGCTCAACGGCGATGGCGGCACGATCCGGCTCTGCACGCAGTGCAACACCGGCTACCACTGGCTGCCGCCCCTCCTGAAACAATTCCACGCCAGATATCCGTCGACCGACGTCCAGATCTGCGTCGACGCGACGCCAAGGCCGCTCGACGCGCTGCTGGCCGGCGAAATCGACCTCGCCATCATGACCAACCCGGTGAACGATCGGCGAGTGACGGTCACGGAGCTGTTCCGGGACGAGCTCGTGGCGATCGTATCGACGTCGCATCCGTGGGCCGCGAAGCAGTGGATCAAACCCTCGGCGTTCGCCGCCGAGCACCTGTTCATCTACTCTGCCGACCGATCGGACAGCTACGTCTTTCGTTACGTCCTCGGTCCGGCAGGCGTCGAGCCTGCGCGGGTATCGGAGGTGCCGCTGACCGAAGCCATCGTCGAGCTCGTGAAGGCCGGTCTCGGCGTTGGTGTCGTGGCGCGGTGGGCGGTCGACCCGGCCGTCAGAGCCGGACAGCTGGCGGCCGTGCGCATCACCAAGCCAGGCGTGACTCGAGCGTGGACCGCCGTCATGCGCCGCACCCAGCACAAGAGGCTGGCCGATCGCCCATGGATGCGCGATTTCATCGAACTCCTCGCCGCGCAGGGCCTTCCCGTTCGAATGCAGACGCCGCACGCGCGCCGGCGTGCATGAGCGCGGCTCCTAATTCATATGAAATCTATGAGATTTGCGCACAGCTAGCGCCCCGATAGTCTCGTGGGCAGACGTGAGGCGTCTGACATGATGTGGGATGAAAAAGGGGAGGTCACTATTTTCCGCGTCGTGCTCGTCGTGGTCGTCGCGATCGTTCCCGGGGACTCGTCAGCCGTCGCTCGCTGTCCACAGCGAACAAGCGCCCAGGTATCCATTTCTGAGTACAAGTGAGAAGACAAGTGCGTCCCACACTCCAACGCGCAAAGTCCGAGACTGATTACTCCCGGATGATCTTTTTCCGGAACCGATCGAAGAGCGACTTCACTTCGTCTTGGGCGCGGTTGCGAAGGGCGCGCTTCAGCGCTTCGGCGATGTCGACAAACACCGTCGGTGCGCCCACAGTCCCCGTGATGCGCGCCGGAAGAATGACCCGGTCGTCCTCGCGAGCCAGGCGGTAGAGGTCGCGCCCCGCCTGCGCGGATAGCTCGCGCGAGAGGATGATGTCCGCCTGGAAGTTGAGGGTCTGGCTCGCGAGCGAAAGCGCGCCTTTGGCCGTCATGTCGAAGTCGCGGGACGCGAAGGTCAGATCGTTCGTGGTGAGCCGCTGATCGGCCACTGCGAGGGTCGCACCGAGATGCGAGAAGGTCTCTCCTGAACCGGGCGGCCTGTCGCCGGTGGGCTTCCCGAATGCGAGAATCACGCCCCTGACGATATCCAGCCCCGGAAGCTTGCCATCGCTCAGCACGATCCGGGCACGGCCATGGGCATGGCGAATGGCCGCAGCCGGATCCTGCCCGGCTGCCGCGATGTCGACGGATCCACCGAGCTTGCCGGTGACCGAGCCGGGGGTGCCTGTAAACGCCGCCACCTTCCCGGCATCGAGCCCATCGAACGTTCCCTGCCAGGTGAACTGTGGCTGGGGACCCGATCCCTCGAGACCAACCATGCCTTTGAAGGTGCCATCGAACGCGTTGAGACTCAGACCGTCGAGCCGTGCGTTATTGCCCTCGACGCGACACGTTGCGCTCAGGCTCGAGAAGGCGGCGCCCACAGCGATCCCCTTCTTTGCCTTGAGCCCGATGGTCAGCTCGAGCGGCGCGCCCGCCGGAGCCGGCGGCTTCGCGGCCGGGGCCGACTGAGAACCTGCAGGCGTGGTGGCCGCGATGAACGCCAGCAATCCGTCGACGTCGAGTGAATCTGCGTCGACGTCGAATTTGCCCGTGCGTTTGCTCAGGCTGCTGAACTCTCCCGTCGCGCTGAGATCCGACGTCTCGCTCCTGGCGTCGAACCTCGTTACCGCCAGTCGATCGCTTGCCGTGAGCGCCGAATCCATATCGAGCCGCAGCGTTCGTCCAGCTGCGAGCAACTCGACGTCGCGAAGGTTGAGCGCCGTCACCGAAACGATGCTGAAGCCCGACGACGATCCCGCGGCGGCGGGCTGAGTGTGCGACAGCAGATCGAACAGGGCCAGCGCCCACCGGACGTCGATCCTGCTCCCTTCGATCAGCAGCTCGCCATCCTCGATGCGCTTGCTCAGCAGTGCGCGCAACCCTGTCGACAGCGATGCCCGGTCGATCGTCACCTGCTTGCCGGCGCCGATGCTCACACCCGTGAGGTGGATCGCTGGCTTGGGGAAGATGCGCGGGGCGGCGGTCTGAATCGCGACTGGCTGACCGAGTGCTGCCGAGGCCTGTTGTTCGATGGCGATCCTGACCGCATCGCCGCCGAGGATCATCCGGGCGGCGATTCCAAGCACGACTGCCAGGACGACCAGCACGACCGCAACGACAATGAGCAGCTTCCTCGTCGATGGCATGGCAGATTGTACCAACGTTGCCCGTCCCGGCCGCAGTTCACGAACGGCAGGTAGCCATCGACTGAGGTCGTAGCCAGGCGAACTCGTCACTCTCGGGAAGGGGCTCGTCCCAATCGCAAGGCTCCGATCGGGCAGAGATGATACCGTCGGCGCCTTGAGCCGAATCGCTGTGAAAGTTTGTCTGTGGGCTGCGACGCTCGCGCTGATTTCCGGCGCACTCGGCGCGGCGAGCGACCCTGCAATCGCGTTGCGCGATCGGTTCGCGGCGATCTCCGGGAACGTCGAGGTCATCCCGCCTGAGTATCGCGCCGCGGTCTCCACCGCCCTCGGCAGGGTCGATCTGGCGCTGAAAGCCGACCGCCCTTATCTGGCGCTATTCGAACTGCAGCGTGCGTTCGAAATGCAGGCCGCCTTCGATTTTTCAGCGAAGCGGGCGAACATCACCACTTCCGACGCCTTTCTGAACGAATGGAAACGGATTGGCGCTCCGCCTGCGCCCACCGCACCGGCGCTGAAGCTGCCCATCTTCGTCCAGGCACTGGCGACGTCAGCGGAAGCACGCGGCCCTGCAACGTATCACGCGAGCCTGCCGTACTCCGAGGACTCCAGCGCAGGAATCAGTTCCGGACTCTTCTATCTTGGCGAGTCGGCCGCCGTCTACGAGTTCGCATCGTTCTGCCGCAAGATCGACTGGCCCACCGTCCCCCCAGAGCCGCCGCTGCGATCGATCGACAAGGAGCTGGACGTTCTCGACGCTGAGGTCGCGAAGGCGTATGGCGCAGCGGAAGCTGCGGGACGCGCGGCTTTCATCAACGTGAACGTGACGATCAAGCTGGCACGCGAGACCAACAGCCGCGGACATCATGCGGCCGCGCTGCTGCAGTTCCTGCTCGCCCGCTATCGCTTTGCCATGATCTCGGCACCAGCCGGACCGGCGGCGCCCGACCTTCAGAGCCGGCTCGATTCGGCTCGCGCGTCGCTCGCCGGCAAGAAGGTCGATCACAGCATCGCCGAGATGTTTCTTCAGCTGGCGGCAACACAGATGGCCACAGAAACTCCGGGACCGCGTGCAGCGGTCGTCATCCTCGACGCAGTACTTCCCGCCTATCACAGCGTGGTGACCCCCCAATGAAGCGAATGAAGCGACATGCCGCAGTTCTACTTGCCGCGCTTGCCGTGCAAGGACTGCTCTTTGCCGCGCCGCGCGCGCAGAACTCCTCACAGGTCACGATCACGTTGGTCCGCTGGCCCTTCACGTGAAGCCTTTCAGACCCAGCAAGTTTGCTGATCAAAGACGTCGCCGCTGAGTTCGGCACTCGAGTGAAGGTGGTCACCGAGGACTACGGCAACTCCGACATGGCGAAACGCTTCGGCGTTCGCCGCTACCCCGTGGTCTTCGTGGATGACGTACTCGTTGCCCGACCGAAAGACTTCGGCTTCGGCGGCGCGGAAGACGTGAGCAAGGGCATGTACGTTCCGTGGAAGGAACCGGCGAATCAGGATCGCTTCAAAACCGATCTCCGGACGATGGTGACCCAGCGCCTGCGTGGTGAAAAGGTTGCCGGCCTATCGGCCGAGGGACTGTCGAACGAGGATGCCGCTGACGGACCCGCAACCCTTCCGGAGCTGACGCTGCCCGACATCAACGGGCAGACGCTCCAGGCCAGCCAGCTCTCGGGCCGCATCGTCCTCGTTGAAATGTGGGCGACCTGGTGCCCGCCGTGCCGCTCGACACTACAGTGGCTGAAGACGATCCAGCAGCAGCACAAAGATCGGCTCACGGTGATCGCGATTACCGTCGACTCGAAGCTCGAGGACGTGCAAAAGCTGATGTCCGACTTACAACCCGGCTATCACGTGGTGATGGCCAGCCCAGACGTGCTCGATCCGTTCGGACCAGTCGCGGCCGTTCCGAAGATGTTCTTGTTCGACAGCAATGGCAACCGCGCGCAGGTCTTCTACGGTGCGCCAACCGACCTGCATCAACAGGTCGACAAGCACCTGAAGCAGCTGCTCAAGGATTTGCCGTAGGTTTAGCGAGGGCTTCCTCGATGAGGGTGAACGGCGAGGCAGGCTCGTTCTGGAAGATGCGGGCCTGCCAGTTCGGTACCAGCACATCCAGCAGGAGGAACAGGGCGAGGCCCTGGTCCTGCGACCAGTAGCGCCGGTTGTCCCTCACCAGCTTCAGCACCTCGGCATCACTGGAACCGACCACGCCGCGCGCTTTGATCAGCTTGTACGCCGCCCACTGTCCCGCGCCTTCCATTGTCAGGAACAGCGTCTCGATTTCGGAATAAGGCGTGTTCCGGCCGCTGTAGTACCGAGCGTGGCGATCCCGGATCATCGCCATTACCTTGATCGCGACCTCGCGACGCAACGCCGGATCCGACAGCCCCGCGGCGCGGAACAACATGTCGCGCTCGCGCTCCACCAGACGCGCGAAGCCCTGTTCCTTCTGAAACCGATCCTGAATGACGTCGTCCGTCAGCCGGCCGAGCATGTTGGTTGATCCGATCAGCTGCCTGAGCCGCCGATTGATCGGCACGAGCTGCTGCGTGTGGGTCATCTCGTGGGTGAAGGCACCCTGCAGGTACTCGTCGAGATGGGCGATCTTCGCGCCGCGCTGCGTGCGCCACAGCGACGGCATCGACATCACGAGAAACGTCATCCGTCCGTTGCGATAGAGCGCGGTGCTGGCCTTCACTTCAATCGGAATCTCGACGCGGTTCGGCAGCAAGACCGTCCCGGCATGTGATACCGCTCGAATGTCCACGCCGCTGCCGTCGAAGATCAGCGTCGTCGCTGGAAGCTGGCGAGAGTCAGCGAGCAATTTCGGATCGGTCGGATTGAGATGCCAGATGCAGGACGCGTCGAACAAGACGATCCATGGCAGCGGCGTGGACGGCACCTTCAAAAAGTCGCGCCGGGCCATGTCCCAGCCGTCGAGCGCGCGCTGGAGCCACGCCTGGTTCGTCTGCGACAGATCGCACCCGTTCGTGCGGGCAGACGATGCACCGGGTGTCGCCGACGCCGCGGCGATCACGGTCAGGACAAGAAGGCCGATCGCGGATCTCGTCAGGTGGGACACGCGAATATCCGTGCGCGGGGAGAGTTTCCAGCTGGCGGCTCCGGTCCTCCTCCGGGGCTCGTGAACGGGAAGTGTACTTCAAGCGAGGCCGGGTATTGTAGAGCGATGCGGTATCCCGCCCCCGGACGGTTGGTCGACATCGGAGGGTTCCGGCTGCACCTGAACTGTTCCGGAAACGGCACGCCCGCCGTGGTTCTGGATGCGGCGCTGGGTGGATCGTCTATCAGCTGGTCGCTCGTGCAACCAGCGATCGCGATGCGCACGCGCGTCTGCAGCTATGACCGAGCCGGGTTGGGTTGGAGCGACGGGGGACCAATGCCCCGGACGGCGGGGCGGGTCGCCGACGAACTGCACCAGCTGCTCATGGCGGCGGACGTCCCGCCGCCTTATGTGCTGGTCGGCCACTCGTACGGGGGATTCGTCATGCGGATCTTCGCGACGCGGTATCCGAGCGACGTGGCGGGGCTGATCCTCGTCGATCCCGCGCACCCGGAAGATTGGGTGAACCCGGCACCCAAGGAATTGATCAAGATCGAGCGCGGCGTGAAACTGTGTCAACAAGGCGCGTCGGCCGCACGTTTTGGTCTTGCCCGGCTGGTCAGCGCGCTGACGGAGCTTGGAGCCATTCCCGCCGCCCGAGCCGTGGCGAAAGCCGTCAGCCGCGGGCGGCTGTCGCGAGAAGATGAGGGCATCCTCGCGCCGCTGTGGAAACTGCCACCGCAGTCGCGCCGCCCGCTCCGGCAGTTCTGGGCGAAAGCGAAGTTCTACGAAGCCCTGAGGAGTCACATCGAAACGGTTCCGATCAGCGCCGCCGAAACACTCGGCGCTGGAGTTCACGGCCACGGCGATCTCCCGCTCATCACGATCTCGTCGACCGATCCGGGCGACTACCGGCTGCGGCAGCAGGAGGCACTAGCCAGGCTCTCGACCCGCGGCGAACACATCATCGCGTCGAACAGCGGCCATTGGATCCCGCTGGACCAGCCGGCTGTTGTGATCGAGGCTATCGAAAAATTGCTCGGGGAGCTGTCTCGTTGAGCTCGTGACGGAGGGGACGGGGGGAACGGAACGAGCTTCAACTCAGAGAAACGGAGGAACGGAGAAAACGGACCAACCTTCGCAACTTCAGCGTCCTGAGCCGATGCCGGCCCGGCCTACCGGCCGGGCCGGGCAATCGACCGACACCCCGAGGCGACAAGCCGCGATTGATCGCTCCGGCGGCTTGTGGCCTCGGGGCGTCGGTCGATTGCTCGCCGCGGACGCGCGGCGGCATCGGCTGCCCCTCGTCATTGGAGCGGGTCCCTCCGTTACCTCCGTTCCTCCGTTTCTCCGAGTTGAAGCTCGTTCCGTTCCGTTCCGTTCCGCTCCCTCTCCAACTTCCAACTCCCAAGAGTTCGGAGTCGAACGGCTGACAGCGCTGGAGGCGAATATTTCCGCGCGTCCGGCCGAGGCGCCGTGGCTCGAGGTGCTCCGGCGCATCGGGTCCCGCTGACCACATACGTTGGAAGTTGGACGTTGGACGCGTCCCGGCCTATTGTCCCTTCAGTCGTTGCGCGTCGATCGCATACATCCCTCGTCCGTACGTCGAGATGACGATGACGTTGTCGCGCTTCTGGTATTGAAGGTCGGAGACCTGGGTGGATGGCAAATTGCCGCCCAGGACTCTCCACTGCTTGCCGCCGTCGATCGACGCGAACGCGCCGAAATCGGTGCCAACATACAGCGTGTTCGGGTCCGCCGGATCTTCGCGAATGACGTTGACGGGACCTGCGGGCAGATTGGATGCGAGGCTCGTGAACGTCTTGCCGAAGTCAGTGGACTTGTAGACGTAGACGCCAAAGTCGTCGTCTTCCCTGCCGCGTTGCGTGACGTAGACTGTCCCGTCGGCGTGCTCCGACGGAACGACGCGCGCGTACCACCGGCGCGTCGGCACGCCAGCAGTCAGATCGGTCCACTGCTTGCCGGCATCTCGGGTCACGTGCAGCCGGCCATCGTCGGTGCCCGCATAGGTCAGCCCTTTGACACGCGTCGACTCGGCAAGCGCGGTGATCGTCTGATACGGAATCGCGCTCGAACTCTTCAGCAGCATCTCCGTGGGGTTGTTGCTGGTGAGATCCGGACTGATTCGCTCCCATGCATCGCCGCGATTGGTCGAACGATAGACGAACTGGTAGCCCAGATAGACCGTGTTCGAATCGTGAGGCGACAGGGTGACCGGCGCCATCCACTGCGCGCGGAGGTCCGTTTCGGGTGACTGCGGCCGGATGTTCGTCACGCCTGCCCGGCCGCGGCCGCGGCCTCCGCCTCCAGCGGGAGCCGGAGCCTGACTCAGATTCAGATCCTCTCGCGTGAAGTTGCCGTAGAAGCCATGCGAGTAGACGATATTGGGATTCGCTGGATCGACAGCCTGATTCGATCCCTCCCCGCCAGGCGCGTTCGTCCATTCAACGGCGGGAATCTTGTCCCGCCCCGCACTGATATCTACCCGTCCCCGCCGGCTGCCGTGATCCTGAATCGATCCGTAGGCCCACGCCGGCGAGCTGTTGTCGAGCGTGACGTTGTAGAACTGCGCGCCACCAGCCAGGTTTGCAAATCCCCACTTCTTCCCGGCGTCCTCGGACCAGTAGAAGCCGCCATCGTTGGCGTTGTAGAGGATCGACGGGTTACCCGGATCGATCCAGAGGCCATGATGATCGGAATGCATGCCGCGGAGGGTCGTGAACGTCTTGCCGGCATCGCGGGACACGTGCAGCCCGAGACCCATCGAGTAGATCGTGTCCGGACTCGCCGGGTCGACACGAATCTGACCAAAGACCCACCCATACGTGCCTGAATGGTTGGTCATGAAGTCGTTGCTCTCGCTGACCTTTCGCCACGTCTTGCCCTTGTCGTCAGTCCGGTAGATCTCAGCCGCTTTGATGCGGCTCTCCACGATCGGCCGGCCGTACGCGTCCCGTTCGCCTTCGCGTGGCGGACGTCCCTCGTCGTAGTTGTCCACGAAGGCATAAAGCACGCTCGGGTTGGAGGCGGAAATGTCGATGCCGATGCGGCCCCTGAACTGGGGCGCAGGCAGGCCTTCGCTGGCCTCGACCCAAGCGGAACCGCCGTCCGTGGTCTTCCAGATGCCGCCTTCCTTGTATCCAGACTCCACGCGTGGGTCGCTCCACTTCCGCCGGAGACGCTGCCACATCGACGCGTACACGGTGTTGGGATCCGCGGGATCCATCACGAGATCGATCGCGCCAGTCCGGGCACTACGAAAGAACACCTTGTTCCAGGTCTTGCCCCCATCGGTGGTCTTGAACACGCCGCGCATCTCGTTGTCGGTCCATGCGTGACCGGAAACGGCCACATACACCACGTCCGGATTGGTCGGGTGGACCACGATGCGCGAGATCGTCTGCGAATCAGTCAGGCCCGAGTGCGTGAACGTCTTGCCGGCATCCGTGCTCTTGTAAATCCCGACTCCGGCCATCGACGCGCGGAACAGATTGGCTTCACCGGTGCCGACCCAGACGATGTCGGGATTGGAGGGTGCCACCGCGATGTCGCCGATACTGGTCGAGGCGTAGTTCTCGAACACCGGCTGCCACGTTGCGCCCTTGTCGTCCGTCTTCCAAACACCACTCGTCGCATAGGCGGCATAGATGCGGCGAGCGCCTTCGCGATTCGCCACGGCGATATCGGTCGCTCGACCGCTGATGTTGGTGGGGCCGAGGTACTGCCACGGGATCCCTTTGTAGGGCGACGACTCGACCATCGTTCGATAAGTGTCGAACGCCTTCAGAAGGTATTCGGCGTCGCTCTTCGACGCCTGCTGCGCCCCAATGCCAGGGAGCGACAGAACTGCGGCGACTGGAAGGGCGATCACCAACCGGGCCATCGTCGAGTTTCGGCAGAACGCTCGGACCATTTCCCCTCCGTCAATACAAAAAACGCAGCGTATCATGGGAAAAGTGCCGAGGGTGCCTCGGGTGCCAACGGTGCTGCGGGTGCCAACGGTCCTGTAGTGTTTCTGGGATTCCGGGTCGCAGAGGCAGGAAGCACCGATGCGTCGGCAAGAGCCGTGGCTGCACTACCGGGCGGTTTTCGGGCCACCTGGTTCGCCGCGCGCATTGGCAGTCGACCAGGTCATCCGCGATATCACGTTCGCCCTGCGAAGCCTCATCCGCGGCCTGTTGGGCGTCGACTTTATTCCGTCCTCAAGGCCACCAGCGGATCCACTTTCATTGCGCGGCGCGCCGGAACGTAGCAGGCAATCAGCGCCACGACAATCAGCACCAACGGCACGGCAATGAACGTTGCGGGATCGGTGGGCGTGACCGAGAACAGAAGGCCACGCATGAGGTCGGTCATCGCGTAGCCCGCAGCCACGCCGACGACTGCACCGAGCGCAGCGAGCACCAGCCCCTGGCCGACGATCATGCGCAACACATCCGTTCGAGACGCACCGAGCGCCAGGCGGATACCGATGTCGCGCGTGCGCTGCGACACCAGGTAGGCCATCACTCCGAACAACCCCACGGATGCCAACAACAGCGCGACGAGTGCAAAGCACGTGAGCAGATACATGTTGAAGCGGCGCGGACCGAGCGATTCCGCGACGAGGTCGTCCGCACTCCGGATATCGAAGAACGGAACCTCCTTGTCGATCGAATGCACCGCTTCCCTGATTGAAGCGACGTATGCGTCAGGAGCCAGCGCCCCGCGGATGGCCACGTGCATCGGGTTCCACCCCGAATACATCTTCGACGAGCCGTACACCATCGGGCCGGGATCCGAATCGAGGCTGGCGCCGCGCACGTCGCCCGCGATACCGACGATCCGGCTGGGCTTGTTCGCAAAACTGCGGACGTGAATCATGCGACTGATCGGATCGGCGCCCGGAAAGTACCGCCGTGCCGCCTCCTCGCTGATGATCGTGACCGGCTCGCTCTCGGTCGTGTCGTGTTCATTGAAATCGCGCCCTCTGAGCGGAATGCCCATCGTCCTGAAATAGCCGGGACTGACGAGACGCCAGTCGGCGCCGAGCGCGGTGCCGCCCTCACGCACCGGTGCACCTGGAATGTGGATCTCGCTCGAAGTATTCCCGGCGCTCAGCGGAACACCGGACGATGTGGCTACCGACTGCACGCCAGGCAGCGCCACCAGCCGGTCGAGGAGACGTTCGTAGAACGACCAGGCCTGCGCGCCGCCCTGGTACCTGGTCGACGGCAGGTGAATCCTGGCGGTCACGACGTTTTCATGCCTGAAACCTGGATTCACCTGCTGTAGGCGCCACAAGCTCCTGATAAGTAGTCCGGCGCCAATGAGCAGCGCCACCGAAATTGCCACCTCGCCGATCACGAGTGCGCTCCGGATCCTCTGCCGCGACCCAGAGCCGCCGGCTCCCGCGGTTCCGAGCTTCAGGGTCTCACTCACATTCGGACGGGACACCTGCAGCGCGGGCAGCAGCCCAAAAAGCACCCCTGTTACGACGGCCGACCCCATCGTGAACGCGAGGACACGCCCGTCCATGGTGACTTCGTCGAGCCTCGGCAATCCATCCGGGGCGGCCCAGGTCAGTATTTGAACAAGGCCATACCCGATCGCCAACCCGAAGGCGCTGGCAATGACCGACAACAGCATGGCCTCTACGAGCAGCTGGCGAACGATCCGCCACCGCTCCGCGCCGAGCGCAGAACGAATCGAGAGCTCCCGCTGCCGCGAGGCGCCGCGCGCGAGCAGCAGATTCGCCACGTTCAGACAGGCAATCAGGAGCACGAGGGCGACCGCTCCGGACATGATCATCAGCGATCGCCGGGTCTCGTCCGGTATCAGCCAGTCGTAGAAGGTGCGCAGCCGCACGGTCCAGCCCTCGTTCGAGTCCGGGAACTGCTTTGCGAGACGCGCGGCAATCGTGCTCAGGTCTGCGTGCGCCTGGTCGATCGTCACGCCCGGTTTGAGGCGTCCGAAGACGAGCAGCCGGTGGTCGCCCCGAGACCGCTCGGGATTGGGCGCGAGCGGCACGAGCAACTCCAGCGTTGGCGTACCCCACGCGAACGACGGGGGCAGGATTCCCACGACCGTATAGGGGTTGCCATTGAGGATCAGAGACTGACCGAGCACGTCCCCTGCCCCGCCGAACCGGCGCTGCCAGAATGCATAGGTCAAGATGGCGACACGCGTATTTCCGCCCGGACGATCTTCGTCTGCGCGGAAGTTGCGTCCCATGACGGGCGATGCGCCGAGCACGGGAAGAAAGTCCGCTGTTACGGCGTTGGCGCGGACGATGTCTGCGCCCGATGGACCGCTGGCAGAAAGGCTGGCGTTGGTCATGGCGGCGAGGCCGTCGAACGAAGTGCTGGTCGCACGCCAGTCGAGGAAGTTCGGGTGTGATGCCGAAAACGTGGGCCAGCCACCGGACGGGTTGCTCTCCCAGACTCGAATGAGGCTGTCAGGATCCGCAAACGGCAGGGGCCGCAGCATGACGGCATTGACGACCGTGAAGATCGCCGCATTCGCGCCCACGCCAAGGGCGAGGGCGAGACACGCGAGAAACGTGAACCCCGGACTCTGCCGCAACGTCCGCAGGCCATAGCGGATGTCCTGACGCAAGACATCCAGAAATCGCCAGGACGCTGATTCGGCAGGTTCGATGCGCGGGGGCAGCGACGGAGCAATACTTCGAATCTCGCTGGCGAGCGCTCGCGGCTCGTTCAGTTCCAGGAGCGCATCTCGATACGCCTCCTCTTCCCGAACGCCACGGGCGAGCAGCGATCGATAGCGGGCGTCGACATGTTGCGCAATCTCGTCGATCACGTCGCTGCGCTTGCCGACGTCCTCTCCGAGCGCGCGGGCGATCTCCTGTCTCCAGTTTCGCGTCTCAGGCATTGCCAACCTCGACGATTCGTTTGATGGCGGCCACGAAACGGTCCCAGCCCAGCCGCTGTTCAGCTAGCACACGGCGCCCCTCGGGGGTGATCCGGTAGTAACGCCGCCGGCGCTGTCCGGCTTTTTCGACCCAGCGGCCGATGATCCAGCCGCGCTTCTCGAGCCGGTACAGCAACGGGTAGAGCGAGGCGACCTTGAACCGGACGGCACCGTCGGACCGTTGTTCGATGATCTGGCTCATTTCGTAGCCGTGACGGGGCCGGAACTCGACGAGCGACAGGATCAGCAGCTCTGCGCTGCCCTTTTTGAGCTCGCGGTCCAGGATGCGCGCATGCATATGCTTCACAGCTACATATTGCTCAAAGGTATTTGACGCGTCAATGTGGCGAGTGGTTAGCTGGCGCTTGGCGGGGACCGTGGCCCGTGGTTCGTGGTCCGTAGCTCGTAGCTCGAAGAGCCCCTACGTACGATTAGCACTTCAAGCGGCGAGCTACGAGCGACGGACTACGGCAAGGATCGCCGGAACGGACGTTTTCCGGTTAGCGCGTGGGCTGGGCTTCGCGGTCAACGACTTTCATGGCCAGCGCGATCATCGAGCCGACGTCCGCGACATTGGCGGGGAGCACGAGCGTATTACTCGTTTTGGCGAGCTCGCCGAACTGCTGGATATACTGCTCGGCGACCCGTAGCTGGACCGCCTCGAAGCCGCCGGGGAGCTTGATCGCCTCGGCCACGCGCCTGATTCCCTCGGCGGTGGCGGTCGCCACCGACATGATGGCGGCCGCCTGGCCTTCGGCCTCGTTGATCTGCTGCTGCTTCCGCGCTTCGGACTGCTTGATCACTTCCTGCTTGTTGCCTTCGGCGGTGTTGATCGCCGCGTCGCGGGTGCCTTCGGATGTCAGGATGACCGCGCGCTTCTCGCGCTCGGCGCGCATCTGCTTCTCCATCGCGGCGAGCACGTCGTGCGGCGGCGTGATGTTCTTGATCTCATAGCGCAGGACCTTCACGCCCCACGACTCGCTCGCCTTGTCCAGCTCGCTGACAACCGCGGTGTTGATGTTCGTGCGCTCTTCGAATGACTTGTCCAGATCGATCTTGCCGACTTCGCTGCGCAGCGTTGTCTGGGCGAGCTGGCTGATGGCGAACATGAAGTCGGAGATGCCGTACGAGGCGCGCTCCGGGTTCAGCACCTTGAGGTAGAGCACGCCATCCACGCCAACCTGCACGTTGTCGCGGGTGATGCAGACCTGTGCCGGAATGTCGACGGCCATTTCCTTCAGCGAGTGGCGGTAGCGGATCGTGTCGACGAATGGCATCAGCACGTGGAAACCGGCGCCAAGCGTCGCGCTGTATCTCCCCAGCCTCTCGACCACGTAAGCACTCTGTTGTGGAACGACGATGGCCGTCTTCGCCACGACGATCAGGACGAGCACTGCGAGGATGAAGAAGATGACAAGGCCGCCGGTCATGCACGCACTCCTTCGGATTCGATGAAGATCATCAGCCGGTCGACACGCACGACGCGACAGCGCTGCCCGCGCGACAGCGGTGTCGGCCCGACGTTCCGGGCGGACCA
>Ga0114129_10004855_pt1 | contig 18971 bp, 19 predicted proteins | sample RhiMetdeltSRZDD1_FD_80071 | JGI IMG/M metagenome (GOLD analysis project Ga0114129, IMG submission 80071) | Populus rhizosphere microbial communities from Tennessee, USA - Rhizosphere MetaG P. deltoides SRZDD1 (version 2) (version 2) | ecosystem: Host-associated > Plants > Roots > Rhizosphere >...
AGTAGTGATCAACGTCTCCACCGCGACCCGACTCCGCGGATCCTGACCAAGAAGCGCATCAAGAATGCCATCACTGATCTGATCAGCGATCTTGTCCGGATGTCCCTCCGTGACCGACTCGGAGGTAAACAGGCGGCGTGCCACGCGGCGCTCCTCACGTTGTCGACGATCCAATACCCGCGGCAGTGTAACCACAGGTTCACCACGGCCGGCCGGCATGCTAAGCGTACGTCCCGGGTACCCGGTCAAGATGCCCGACCGTGCCGTTGCGCCGCGCTCATACTGGATCGATAGCGCTCCGGCGCCGCCGGCGGGAGCGCCGGCCCTCCCACCGGACGTCGACGTCGCCGTGCTGGGCGCCGGCATCGCCGGCCTGACGACCGCTTATCTGCTGGCCAACCGGGGCCGCTCGGTCGCGGTGATCGAGGCCCGCGAACTCGCCGCGGGGACCACCGGCCACACCACCGCCAAGATCACCGCGCAGCACGGGCTGATCTACGACCGGCTGCGGCGGCGGTTCGGGGCCGACCGGGCGCGATGGTACGGCGATAGCCAGCTCGCCGCGCTCGACTGGCTCGCCGGTGAGGTGCGCTCCACCGGCATCGCCTGCGACTGGGAGGAGCGCGACAGCTTCGTCTACACGACCGCCGCTGCTGACATGGAGGCGCTGCGCTCGGAGGCGGAGACCGCGGCGAAGCTCGGCCTGCCGGCCGACGTCACCACGGAGGTCGGGCTGCCGTTCGAGGTGGCCGGTGCGGTGCGGTTCACCGGACAGGCCCAGTTCCACCCGCGCAAGTGGCTGCTCGGCCTCGCCGACCGGATCGCCGCGGCCGGCGGGTCGCTGCATCCGGGGGTACGCGCGACCGGGCTCAACGAGGGTGACCCGTGCCGGGTCGAGACCACCGCCGGTGCCCTGGTGGCCCGGGACGTCGTGGTGGCCACGCACTACCCGATCTTCAACCGGGGTGGTTACTTCGCCCGGCTGGCCCCGGTGCGGGACCTGGTCGTGGCCGGGCCGGTGGCCGCGGAGAGCGCACCGCCGGCGATGTACATCGCCAACGACACGCATCACTCGATCCGGACCGCGCCGCTGCCGGACGGCCGCCGCCTGCTCGTGGTCGGCGGGGAGCACTACCGCACCGGCGCGGCCTCGGACGTCACCCGGCGGTACGGCGCGCTCGCCGGCTGGGCCCGGGACCGGCTGGGTCTGACCGAGGTGAGCTACCGCTGGTCGGCGCATGACATGTCCACGGTGGACGGTATGCCCTATATCGGGAAGTACCACCCGTTCGCCCGGCACGTCTGGGTCGCCGCCGGGTTCGGCGCCTGGGGCATGACCAACGGCACGCTGGCCGGCCTGATCCTCGCCGACCTGATCACGGGTACGCGGAACCGCTGGGCCTCGCTGTACGACCCCGACCGGTTCGGTGGCGCCGCCTGGGTCGGCCTGCTGCGGGACAACGCCGCGGTGGCCAAGCACTTCGTCGGGGACCACGTCGGGTCGCTGGGCGGCCCGGACCTCGACGAGCTGGCTCCCGGGCGAGCCACGGTCGTCTGGCGGGGTGCCCGGCCGGTCGCCGTGCACCGGGCCGAGGACGGCACGCTGAGCGCGGTCTCCGCCCGGTGTACCCACCTCGGCTGCCTGGTCCGCTGGAACGACGCGGAGCGGTCCTGGGACTGCCCCTGCCACGGCTCGCGGTTCGAGCGCGACGGAGCCGTGATCCAGGGCCCCGCCACCAGCCCGCTCGCCCAGGTACATCTCTAGCCCTTCGCCCGCGTGATCATGGGGTTGGCGGCCCGACGCCGCGCAACCCGCCCGCCGACCCCATGGTCGACCCCGCGGGCCAGGTCGGGCGGGGACGGGACGGCTAGGTCAGGCGCGCGAGGACGAGGTCCCAGACCGCGTCGGCGAGGTCCTCCTTGGGCCGCTCGCCCAGCTCGGTGACCGAGCCGTCCGCGCCCAGCACCGTGGCCGCGTTCGTCGGCTGCCCGAACACCTTCTCCGTGCCCACCTCGTTGACCACGATCAGGTCCGCCCGCTTGCGGGCCAGCTTCTCGCGCGCATTGCCGAGCGCGCCGCCCTGCGCGCCGCCCAGCGGGTCGGCCGTCTCCGCGGCGAACGCCACGAGCACCTGGCCCGGCGGTTTCCGCGCGCCCAGCTCGGCCGCGATGTCCGGGTTCGTCACCAGGTCGAGGCTTCCGGGCGTACCGCCGGGCGATTTTTTGATCTTCGTGGCGGAGACCACCGCGGGCCGGAAGTCGGCCGGCGCGGCGGCCATGACGACGGCGTCCGCGCCCGCCGCCGCCTCGAGCACCGCCTTGCGCAACTCCTCGGTCGTGCCGGCGCGCAGGACGGTGGCGCCGGCCGGATCCGGCAGCGCGACGTTCGCTGCGACGAGCGTCACCCGGGCGCCGCGGGCGACCGCGGTACGCGCGAACGCGTAACCCTGCCGGCCCGACGACCGGTTGCCGAGGAACCGGACCGGGTCGAGCGGCTCCCGGGTGCCGCCGGCGGTGACCACGACGTGCCGCCCGGCGAGATCGGGCGCGGCGGTACCGCGGGCGAGCACCCGGCGGGCGACGAAGAAGATCTCGTCCGGCTCGGGTAGCCGGCCCTTGCCGGTGTCCACGCCGGTCAGCCGGCCGACGGCGGGTTCGATCACGACCGCGCCGCGGGACCGGAGCAGGGCCACGTTGGCCTGCGTCGCCGGGTGCTCCCACATCTCGGTGTGCATGGCCGGCGCGTAGACGACCGGGCCGCGCGCGGTGAGCAGGGTGTTGGTGAGCAGGTCGTCGGCGAGGCCGTGGGCGGCCCTGGCGAGCAGGTCGGCGGTGGCCGGGGCGACGACGACCAGGTCGGCCTCGCGGCCGAGCCGCACGTGCGGCACTTCGTGGGTTCCGGTCCAGACGTCACCGGAGACCGGGTGGCCGGACAGGGCGGCCCAGGTGGGCTCGCCGACGAACCGCAGGGCAGCGGCGGTGGGCACGACACGGACGTCGTGTCCGGCCTCGGTGAACAGCCGCAGCAGCTCGCACGCCTTGTAGGCGGCGATACCGCCGCCCACGCCGAGAACGACCCTCGGCGTCACGTGATTTCCCCCCTGATCATGGGGTTGGCGGTGCCGCCGGCGGCGTGTCGCGCCGCGCCCCCCATGATCACCGCGGATCAGCCCTCGACGGGCTCGGCGGTCAGCAGGGCGCCGTTGATCTCACGGAGCGCGATCGAGAGCGGCTTCTCCTGCGGAGTCGTCTCCACCAGCGGGCCGACGTATTCGAGCAGGCCCTCGCCGAGCTGGCTGTAGTAGGCGTTGATCTGACGCGCCCGCTTCGCCGCGAAGATCACCAGCGCGTACTTCGACGAGGTCTTCTCGAGCAGCTCGTCGATGGGCGGGTTGGTGATGCCTTCCGGCAGGGCGACGGTTCCGGACAAAGCTACCTCAAATGCGTAGGTGTGGTCACAGGTAAGCTCAGCAATGCTAGCAACTCCTCCGCGGCGTGCTCGACGGAGTCGTTGACGATCGTGATGTCGAACTCGGACTGCGCCGCCAGCTCCTCCCGCGCGTGCTCCAGCCGGTGGCGGATGGTCTCGGGGTCGTCCGTGCCGCGGCCGATCAGGCGGCGGGCCAGCTCGTCCCAGCTCGGCGGCGCGAGGAAGACGAGCAGCGCCTCGGGCATGGCCTTGCGGACCTGGCGGGCACCCTGCAGGTCGATCTTCAGCAGGGCCGGCTCGCCGAGCTGCAGCCGGCGCTCGACCGGGCCGCGCGGCGTGCCGTACAGGTGACCCGCGAACTCGGCCCACTCCAACAGCTCACTCCGGCGGGCCATGATCTCGAACTGGGACCGGTCGACGAAGTAGTAGTGGATCCCGTCGACCTCGTAGTCCCGCCGCGGGCGGGTGGTCACCGATACCGACAGCCAGACCCAAGGCGAGCGCGCCCGGATCAGTTCGATCACGCTGTCCTTCCCGACCCCGGAAGGGCCGGAGAGGACCGTGAGGCGAGCCGCCGGGCGCGCGTCGTCGTCATTGCTCACTGCTTGTTTCTACCCTGCGAGGGTCACTTGCCCCCAGAGAACTCGCCAAGCAGTGCCTTCCGCTGCTGATCCCCGAGGCCGCGCAGGCGCCGGCTGTCGGCGATCTTCAGCTTTTCCATGATCTGGGTGGCCCGGATCTTGCCGATTCCGGGCAGCGCCTGGAGCACCGCCGAGACCTTGAGCTTGCCGACGACGTCATCCGACTCGGCGCGGTCAAGGACATCGGCGAGGGTGGTCTCGCCCTTCTTGAGCTGTTCCTTCAGCTCAGCCCGGGCCTTGCGAATCTCGGCCGCCTTCTCCAGGGCGGCGGCACGCTGTTCGGGGCTCAGTGACGGGAGCGGCACCAGTTCTCCTCAGGTCCCTATGGTGTGGTTGTGTTCCCAGCGCGGGGAAAACTAGCGGTCGGTCGCCGTTTCGGCAACGTCACGACACGCCGAAGACCCCGATCGTGACCTGCCCGATGTCAACCGTTCGGGTCGACCGAACCCCGACAGGCGTCCAGGGCCCGGGCCGCGGCGTCACGGAGCCCGGTCACGCTCGGCCCGGCGGCGAGGATCTCGCGGGAGTACGAGGGGATCACGTTCGACAGGTTCGGACCGAAGATCGCGCGGAGCCGGGCGGGGGTCGCGCCCTGCGCGCCGAGGCCCGGAGCGAGTACCGGACCGTTGAGCCGGGAGAGGTCCAGCAGGCCCGGGTCGACCGTCGCGCCGACCACCACGCCGATGCTCCCGAGCGGCTCCACACCGACGTTGACCTGGGAAATCTCGTCGACAACCAGTTGCGCGACGGTACGCCCGTCGGCCGTCGTCGCGCGCTGCACGGTGGCTCCCTCCGGGTTCGAGGTGAGCGCCAGCACGAGCACTCCACCGCCGTGCGCGAGGGCCATGTCGATCATCGGCCGGAGGCTGCCGACGCCGAGGTACGGGCTCGCGGTGATCGCATCAACATACAAAGGGCTGGATGGATCGAGGTACGCCCGCGCATACGCTCGGACGGTCGTCCCAATATCACCTCGTTTGACGTCAAGCACGGTTACCGTGCCCGTGTCGTGTAACTGTCGGATAGTTGACTCAAGTACCGCTATGCCCTTAGCGCCAAATCGCTCAAAAAACGCAGACTGGGGCTTCACGACCGCGACCCGGTCTCCGAGCGCCTCGACGACCGTGCCGGCGAAGCGGGCGAGGCCGTCCGCGTCCTCCCCGAGCCCCCAGGCGCCCAGCAGCGCCGGGTGCGGGTCGATGCCCACGCACAGCGGGCCACGCTCGTCGAGCGCGCTACGGATGCGCTTGCCGAACACCCTGCTCACCCCTTCTCGGCGGCGGCCGCCATGGCCCGGGCGATCCGGGCGATCTCGTCGTCGGTCGCGACGTACGGCGGCATCGTGTAGATCAGGTCACGGAACGGGCGCAGCCAGACGCCCTCGGCCACGGCGGCGGCGGTCGCCGCGGGAACGTCCACCGGGTGGTCGAGCTGGAGGACGCCGATCGCGCCGAGGACCCGGGCGTCCCCGTGCTTACCGAGGCCGTTACCGAGGCCGTTCCGGAGGCCGTTACCGAGGCCGTTACGGAGGCCGTTCTCGATCCGCCGCACCTCGGCCGCCCAGTCGCCGGCGAGCAGCAGGTCGATGCTCGCCTGGGCCACCGCGCAGGCGAGCGGGTTGCCCATGAACGTCGGCCCGTGCGCCAGCACCGGCACCTCCCCGGTCGAGATGCCGTCGGCCACCTCACCGGTGCACAGGGCCGCGGCAAGGCTCAGGTAGCCGCCGGTCAGGGCCTTGCCGACGCACATGACGTCCGGGGTCACGCCGGCGTGGTCGGCGGCGAACAACGCGCCGGTACGGCCGAAGCCCGTCGCGATCTCGTCGAAGACGAGCAGGATCTGGTACTCCGTGGTCAGCTCGCGGAGCGCCCGCAGGTAACCCGGGCTGTGGAAGCGCATGCCACCGGCACCCTGCACGACCGGCTCGACGATCACCGCGGCGGTGCTGTCCCGGTGTTCGTCCAGGGCTTTCGCCAGCTGGTCCAGGTAGGACCGCTGCGGCGGCGCGTCGAACCCGTCCGGCGGCGGGTCGACGAAGACCTGCCGGGGCAGCACGTGGCTCCACAGCTGGTGCATGCCGACCTCGGGGTCGCAGACGCTCATCGGGTGGAACGTGTCGCCGTGGTACCCGCCGCGCCAGGTGAGCAGCCGGGTCTTGGCCGGCCGCCCCCGGGACCGCCAGTACTGCAGGCACATCTTGAGCGCCACCTCGACCGAGACCGAGCCCGAGTCGCACAGGAAGACGTGGTCGAGCCCGGCCGGTGTCAGCTCCACCAGGGTGCTGGCCAGCCGCACCGCCGGCTCGTGCGTCAGGCCGCCGAACATCACGTGGCTCATCGAGGCGAGTTGATTTCGGACAGCCGCGTCGAGTACCGGGTGGCGGTACCCGTGGATCGCCGCCCACCAGCTCGACATGCCGTCGACGAGTTCGCGGCCGTCGGCCAGCCGGATCCTCGTCCCCTCGGCACCGGCCACGACCAGCGGCTCCATCCGGCCCGGCATCGGCCCGTACGGGTGCCAGACGTGCGCCCGGTCCTTGGCGAGGATCTCCTCGGGTGTCACCCCGACCGCCCGTAATCGCCGTTCGGTACGCGGATCGTGGAGTCGGACCGCATGATCGCGGGTGGACACGGCGATCGGCCCCGGGCGGCCGTGGCGAGCGCCCGCACGAGGGCGGGACCGTGGTAGACGAAGCCGGTGTAGAGCTGCACGAGGCTGGCGCCGGCGTCGAACATCCGCGCGGCGCCGTCCGTATCGACCAGGCCGCCCACGCCGACGATCGGCAGGTCCGGGTGCTGCCGGTGCAGGAACGCCACCACCTCACGGGCCCGTGCGGCGAGCGGGCGCCCGGAGAGCCCGCCGCCGTCGACGGCCGTGGTGTTCGTCGCGATGATCCCGGCCGCGCCCCGGTCGACGCAGACCTGCAGCAGCTCGCCGAGCGCGTGCTCGGTCAGGTCCGGCGCGACCTTGACCAGGACCGGCGGCCCACCCCCGCGGCCGCCACGTCCGACGCCCGGCCCGAGCGCGTCCAGCAACGCCGCCATGTGCGCCCGGTCCTGCAGGGTCCGCAGCCCGGGCGTGTTCGGCGAGGAGACGTTCACCGCGATGTAGTCCGCGTACCCGGCCAGCGTGTCGTACGACGCCAGGTAGTCCTCGATCGCCCGGTCGATCGGCGTCACCTTCGACTTACCCAGCGAGATGCCGAGCGGCACCGGCAGCGGTCCGAGACCGTCGAGCCGGTGGGCCAGCGCCAGGGCGCCCTGGTTGTTGAAGCCCATCCGGTTCACGATCGCCTCGTCGCCCGGCCGCCGGACCAGCCGTGGCCGGTCGTTGCCCGGCTGCGCGTGCCAGGTCACCGTGCCCACCTCGACGAAGCCGAAGCCCAACGCGGGCCAGGCGGGCAGGGCGACGCCGTCCTTGTCCATGCCGGCGGCGAGGCCGACCGGGTTCGGGAAGTCCACGCCGAACACGCGCCGTGGCGCGGCGACCGCGTACCGGGCCCGCAGCGCGGCCAGCAGTCCCGGCTGGCGGGCCGCCGAAGCGAGCCAGCGAAGCGTGCGCTCGTGGGCCGCTTCCGCGTCACCCCCACCGATCCGGAACAGCGCCGGCCGCACCGCCCGCTCGAAAATCATCTCGGCCCCGCGACCCCGCCGCCCGCCGCGCCGCCCGCCCCGCCGCCCGGCCCGGCGTCGGCGTCGGCGCGCAGGGCGGCGTGCAGTTCCTGCAGCGGCCGGACCGTCATCTCGCCCCGGATCAGCGCCTCGATGCCCATCACCGCGGCCGCCGCGCCGGGCACGGTCGTGATGCACGGGATGTCGGCGCCGACCGCGGCGCTGCGGATCTCGTACCCGTCCATCCGCGCCGCCGGGCCCTGGGGCGTGTTGATCACCAGGCGCACCTCGCCGGACGAGATCATCGTGACCGCGTCCCGTAGCCCCGGCCCCTCGTAGTGCTTCGCCACGATCTCGCAGTCCACCCCGTGCCGGCGCAGCACCTCACCGGTCCCGGCCGTCGCCACGATCTCGAAGCCCAGGTCGGCCAGGCGCTTGACCGGGAAGATCATGCCCCGCTTGTCGCGGTTGGCGACCGAGACGAAGATCCGTCCCGCGGTCGGCAGCGACCCGTACGCGGCCGCCTGCGACTTCGCGAACGCGTGCCCGAACTGCACGTCGATGCCCATCACCTCGCCGGTCGACTTCATCTCCGGGCCGAGCAGCGAGTCGACACCCTTGCCGGCCGGCGTCCGGAACCGCTTGAACGGCAGCACCGCCTCCTTCACCGCGATCGGCGCGCCGGCCGGCAGCGCGGCCCCGTCCCCGGAGGCGAGCAGCAGGCCCTCCAGGCGCAGCGAGGCAACCGTAGCGCCCAGCATGATCCGGGCGGCGGCCTTGGCCAGCGGGACGGCGGTCGCCTTCGAGACGAACGGGACGGTACGCGAGGCGCGCGGGTTGGCCTCCAGCACGTACAGGGTGTCGTCCTTGAGCGCGTACTGCACGTTCAGCAGCCCGCGCACCCCGATCCGGCGGGCGATCTCCTCGGTGTACCGCCGCACCGTGTCCAGGTGCAGCCCGCCGAGGGTGATCGGCGGCAGCGCGCACGACGAATCTCCACTGTGGATCCCGGCCTCTTCGATGTGCTCCATCACGCCGCCGAGGTAGACGTCACCCTCCGTATCGCACAGCGCGTCCACGTCGATCTCGATGGCGTCGTCCAGGAACCGGTCCACGAGCACCGGGTGCTCGGGCGAGATGGCCGTGGCGCGGCCGATGTAGTCGCGCAGGGTCGCGTCGTCGTACACGATCTCCATGCCCCGGCCGCCGAGCACATAGGACGGTCGGACCAGCACCGGGTACCCGATATCGTGCGCGATCCGGTGTGCCTGCTCGTACGAGGTCGCGGTGCCGTGCGCCGGCGCCGGCAGCCCGGCCGCGGCGAGCAGCGCGCCGAACGCACCCCGGTCCTCGGCGAGGTGGATCGACTCGGGGGAGGTACCGACGATCGGCACGCCGGCGTCCTTGAGGCGCTGGGCGAGTCCGAGCGGGGTCTGCCCGCCGAGCTGGACGATCACCCCGACCACACCCGGGCCGCCGGCGGCGCGCCCGGCCGAGTGCTCGGCGTGCCAGACCTCGAGCACGTCCTCGAAGGTCAGCGGCTCGAAGTACAACCGGTCCGCGGTGTCGTAGTCGGTCGAGACGGTCTCCGGGTTGCAGTTCACCATGACCGTCTCGTAGCCGGCCTCGCGCAGCGCCATCACCGCGTGCACGCACGAGTAGTCGAACTCGATGCCCTGCCCGATCCGGTTCGGCCCGGAGCCCAGGATCAGTACCTTCGGCCGGTCCGACGGCTCGACCTCGGTCTCCTCGTCGTACGTCGAGTAGTGGTACGGCGTGACCGCCGCGAACTCGGCCGCGCACGTGTCGACCGTCTTGTACACGGGCCGGACGCCGAGCCGGTGCCGCAGCGTGCGTACCCCGTTCTCGCCGGCCATCTCCGGGCGCAACGCGGCCAGCTGGCGGTCGGAGAGCCCGGCCCGCTTGGCCCGGCGCAGCAGCGCCCCGTCCAGCACCGGCGCCGCCGCCACCTCGGCGCGCAGGTCCACAAGGGACGCGACCTGGTCGACGAACCAGGGGTCGTACCCGGACGCCTCGGCCACCTCCGCGACGGTCGTCCCGGCCCGCAGCGCCCGCTCCACGGTGTAGAGCCGCCCGTCGTGCGGCGTCCGCAGTGCTTCCAGGTCGGTCGCCGGCTCGGCCGGCTCGGTCCAGAACCCGGCCGCGGCGGTCTCCATCGAGCGCAGCGCCTTGCCGAGCGCCTCGGTGAAGTTCCGGCCGAGTGACATGGCCTCGCCGACCGACTTCATCGTCGTGGTCAGCTCGCGGTCGGCGCCGGGGAACTTCTCGAACGCGAACCGCGGCACCTTCACCACGACGTAGTCCAGTGCCGGTTCGAACGCCGCTGGTGTCTCCCGGGTGACGTCGTTGGGGATCTCGTCGAGCGTGTACCCGATGGCCAGCTTCGCCGCGATCTTCGCGATCGGGAAGCCGGTCGCCTTCGACGCCAGCGCGGACGAGCGGGACACCCGCGGGTTCATCTCGATGACCACGAGCCGCCCGGTCGAGGGATGCACCGCGAACTGGATGTTGCAGCCGCCGGTGTCGACGCCGACCTCGCGGAGCACGGCGATGCCGAGGTCGCGCATCGCCTGGTACTCCCGATCGGTGAGGGTCATCGCCGGCGCGACCGTGACCGAGTCTCCGGTGTGGACACCCATCGGGTCGACGTTCTCGATGGAACAGACCACCACCACGTTGTCGTGCCGGTCGCGCATCAGCTCGAGCTCGTACTCCTTCCAGCCGAGCACGCTCTCCTCGATCAGCACCTCGCGGACCGGCGAGGCGGCGAGCCCGGCGAGGGCCAGCCGCTGCAGGTCCTCGGCCGTACGGGCCAGACCCGAACCGAGGCCGCCCATGGTGAACGACGGCCGGATCACCACGGGCAGGCCCAGCACGGCCGCCGCCTCCCGGACCGACGGCAGCGACCCGCAGACCCGCGACCGCGGTACCGACCCGCCGGCCCGCGCCACGATCTCCTTGAACAGTTGGCGGTCCTCGCCCCGACGGATCGCGTCGATGTTGGCGCCGATCAGCTCGACGCCGTACTTGGCCAGCACGCCGGCGTCGTGCAGCGCGACGGCGGTGTTCAGCGCGGTCTGCCCACCGAGCGTCGGCAGCAGCGCGTCCGGCCGCTCCCGGGCGATGACCAGCTCGACGTACTCCGGTGTGATCGGCTCGACGTAGGTGGCGTCCGCGAACTCCGGGTCGGTCATGATGGTCGCCGGGTTCGAGTTGACCAGCGAGACGCGCAGCCCCTCGGCCCGCAGCACCCGGCAGGCCTGGGTACCCGAGTAGTCGAACTCGCAGGCCTGCCCGATCACGATCGGGCCCGATCCGATGACGAGTACGTGCGACAGGTCGGTCCGCTTAGGCATCGATCAGCTCCACGAACCGGTCGAACAGGTAGTCCGCGTCGTGCGGCCCGGCCGCGGCCTCCGGGTGGTACTGCACGGTGAACGCCGGTACGTCCAGGCAGCGCAGCCCCTCGACCACCTGATCGTTGAGGCAGACGTGCGACACCTCGACCCGGCCGAACTCGGTGTCCACAGCGGACCCGAGCGGCGCCTCGACGGCGAAGCCGTGGTTGTGCGAGGTCACCTCGACCTTGCCGGTCGCCGTGTCGAGCACCGGCTGGTTGATGCCGCGGTGGCCGTACCCGAGCTTGTACGTGGAGAAGCCGAGCGCCCGGCCGAGGATCTGGCTGCCGAAGCAGATGCCGAACAGCGGGACCCGCTGACCCATCACCGCGCGGGCCAGCGCTACCGGGCCGTCCGCGGTGGCCGGGTCCCCCGGGCCGGGCGAGAAGAACACCGCGTCCGGCCGGACGGCCAGCACATCGTCGAGCCCGGAGGAGGCGGGCAGGATGTGCGTGGTGACCCCGCGCGCGGCCAGCCGCCGTGCCACGTTGCGCTTGATGCCCAGATCCAGCGCGGCGACCGTGAACCGGCGCTGCCCCACGGCGTCCACCGTGTACGGTTCGGCCGTGGTCACCTCGGCCGAGAGGTCCGCGCCGACCATCGCCGGGGTCTGCCGGACCCGCGCGAGCAGCCCGTCCGGGTCGGTGTCCACACTGGACACCCCGACCCGCATGGCCCCCCGTGAACGCAGGTGCCGGGTCAGCGCCCGGGTGTCAACGCCCGCGATGCCGACCACCCCCTCGGCGGCCAGCCGGTCCTCCAGCGCGCCGGTCGACCGCCAGCTGGACGCCAGCCGGGCCGGGTCGCGGACCACGTACCCGGCGACCCAGACCCGCGACGACTCGTCGTCCTCGCCGTTGACCCCGGTGTTCCCGATGTGCGGCGCGGTCTGCACGACGACCTGCCGGTGGTACGACGGGTCGGTCAACGTCTCCTGGTAGCCCGTCATCGACGTGGTGAAGACCGCCTCACCGAACGCCTCGCCGACGCTGCCGTACGCCTCGCCCCGGAACGTCCGCCCGTCCTCCAGGACGAGCATCGCCGCCCGCCGCCTCACCGCTGTGCCTTGCCGTCGAGCACGGTCGGCTCGCCGCGCAGGAACGTGGCGACCACCCGCCCGGGAAGCACGTGGCCGGCGTACGGCGTGTTCCGGCTCCGGCTGGCCAGCCCACCGGGCTCGACCGTCCACTGTGCGGCCGGGTCGACCAGCGTGAGGTTCGCCGGCGCGCCCGGAGCCGGGTCCACCCCGTGCTCGTCCAGTCCCGCGATCCGGGCCGGCGTGCGGGACATCCGCTCGGCGAGGAGATCCCACTGCGGCCCCAGCACCGAGAGCACCACGGAGAGCGCGGTCTCCAGCCCGACCATGCCCGGCCGGGCGTACGCCCACTCGCACTCCTTGTCCTCCACCGCGTGCGGCGCGTGGTCGGTGGCGACCGCGTCGAGGACGCCCTCGATCAGGCCGGCCCGTACCGCGTCCACATCGGACGCGGTACGCAGCGGCGGGTTCACCTTGAAGACCGGGTCGTAGCTCTCCGCCGTACCGTCGGTCAGCAGCAGGTGGTGCGGGCACACCTCGGCGGTGACCCGGCTGGGCTGACCGGTGAGACGCTCCCGGCGCTTGGCCCAGCGCAGGATCTCCACCGAACCGGCGGTCGAGACGTGGCAGACGTGCAACCGCGATCCGACGTGCTCGGCGAGCAGCACGTCCCGCGCGACGATCGCCTCCTCGGCGACGGCCGGCCACCCGGTCAGCCCGAGCCGTGCGGAGACCTCGCCCTCGTGCATCTGCGCGCCCTCGGTGAGCCGCGGCTCCTCCGCGTGCTGCGCGACCACGCCGTCGAACGCCTTGACGTACTCCAGCGCGCGGCGCATCAGCCGGGCGTCCCACACGCAGCGACCGTCGTCGGAGAACATCCGCACCCGGGCCGCCGAGGTCGCCATCGCGCCCAGCTCGGCGAGCCGCTGCCCGCCCAGGCCGACGGTGACCGCGCCCACCGGCTGGACGTCGACCAGGCCGGCCTCGCGGCCGAGCCGCCAGACCTGCTCGACGACGCCCGCCGTGTCGGCCACCGGGTCGGTGTTCGCCATCGCGCACACCGCGGTGTACCCGCCGAGCGCCGCGGCCCGCGAGCCGGTCTCCACGGTCTCCGCGTCCTCCCGGCCGGGCTCGCGCAGGTGGGTGTGCAGGTCTACCAGGCCGGGCAGCGCGACGAGCCCGTCGCCGTCGACCGTGACGTCCGCCCGGAAACCCCGCCCGACGTCGGCCACCACGCCGTCCCGGACCAGCAGGTCGGCGGCCGGGCCACCGACGAGCGACGCGCCCTTGATCACGTACGACGTCATGCGTGCACTCCCCCGAGCAGCAGGTACAGGACGGCCATCCGCACCGACACGCCGTTGGCGACCTGTTCGACGATCGTCGAGCGCGGCGAGTCGGCGACCTCGGGCGCGATCTCCATGCCCCGGTTCATCGGGCCAGGGTGCATGACGATCGCGTGCTCGGCCAGCCGCCGCATGCGCACCGCGTCCAGGCCGTACCGGCGGGCGTACTCCCGGGCGGACGGGAAGAACGAGTCGTCCATCCGCTCGCGCTGGACCCGCAGCATCATCACCACGTCCGCGCCGGGCAGCACCGAGTCCAGGTCGTAGCTGGTCTCGGCGGGCCAGCCGGTGACCCCGACCGGCAGCAGCGTCGGCGGGCCGACCAGCGTCACCTTGGCGCCGAGCGTGTGCAGCAGCAGCACGTTCGAGCGGGCCACCCGGCTGTGCAGTACGTCGCCGACGACCGCGATGTTGAGTCCGGCCAGCCGGCCGAGCCGGGAGCGCATCGTGTACGCGTCGAGCAGCGCCTGGGTCGGGTGCTCGTGGGTACCGTCGCCGGCGTTGATGACCGTCCCGTCGATCCAGCCGGCGAGCCGGTGCGGGGCGCCCGACGCCGGGTGCCGGATGACCACCGCGTCCGCGCCCATCGCCTGCAGCGTCAGCGCGGTGTCCTTGAGGCTCTCCCCCTTGGAGACGCTGGACCCCTTCGCGGAGAAGTTGATCACGTCGGCGGAGAGCCGTTTCGCCGCCGCCTCGAACGAGATCCGGGTCCGCGTGGAGTCCTCGTAGAAGAGGTTGACCACGGTACGCCCGCGCAGCGTCGGCAGCTTCTTCACTTCCCGGCCGGAGACGCTGGCCATCTCGGCGGCGATGTCCAGGACCAGGGTCGCGGTCGCGGCGTCCAGGTCGGCCGCGGAGAGCAGGTGCTTCATCGCGCCTCCTCGATGTGCACCTCGTCGGCGCCGTCGATGTCGCTGATCAGGACCCGGACCGTCTCGGACAGCGCGGTCGGGATGTTCTTGCCGACGTAGTCGGCGCGGATCGGCAGCTCCCGGTGCCCCCGGTCGACGATGACCGCGAGCTGGACGACCCGGGGCCGGCCGATGTCGGAGAGCGCGTCGAGCGCGGCCCGGACCGTACGGCCGGAGAAGAGCACGTCGTCGACGAGCACCACCCGGCGGTCGTCGATACCGCCGCGCGGGACATCCGTGTGGCCGACCGCACGCGCGCCGCGCAGTCTCAGGTCGTCGCGGTAGAGGGTGACGTCGAGCGCCCCGGCCGGGACCTCGATGCCCTCGAATGTCCGGATCCGGTCGGCAAGCCGGCGGGCCAGCGGCACGCCGCGGGTGGGGATCCCGAGCAGGACCGTGTCGGTCGCGCCCTGGGTCTTCTCGAGAATCTGGTGGGCGATCCGGTCGACGATGCGGTGCAGGTCGTCGGGGCCGAGGATGATCTTGCCGGCGGTACGCCCGGCCGGGCTCGGTTGTGCGGCAGCGTACGCCACGGTGGACTCCTTCCCCGCCTCGCCGGACGGGTCGTTAAAGGACGCCTGTGTCGTCTGGGTCTTTCTCTGCCGCGACGTTACCAGTGACCTGCGCGGACACCGCGCCTGGCGGGCCCCGGCGTGGCGTACGTGACACCGGTGACCACCGGTTCTGTTGTAACGACCACTTGACCGACCGTCCCATTCCCCGTACCGTCACGCTCCGTAGCGATCGCTGGGGGAAGCCCCCGGGGAACCACTGGAGTGTCCGCATGCCCTCTGAGTACGCCAAGTCCCTGGGCGCCCGCCTGCGCTCCATCCGTCAGCAGCAGGGCCTGTCCCTGCAGGGCGTGGAGGAGAAGTCGAGCGGGCGCTGGAAGGCCGTCGTCGTCGGCTCGTACGAACGCGGCGACCGCGCGGTGACCGTGTCCCGCCTGGCCGAGCTGGCCGAGTTCTACCGCGTGCCGGTCGCCGAGCTGCTGCCCGACGACGCCAGCGTCCGGCACGGGTCGGCCGGGAAGGTCGTCCTCGACCTGGAGCGGCTCTACGACCTCAAGGACGACGAGGACCACAACCTGACCTACATCGCCCGGTACGCGCGGGCGATCCAGCAACAGCGGGGCGACTACAACGGCCGGGTGCTCTCCATCCGCGCCGACGACCTGCGCGCGCTGGCCATCGTGTACGACTGCTCGACCGACGACCTCGTCGAGCGCCTGACCGAGCACGGCGTGCTCGTCGAGGACCCGCGCGCGTTCTTCGCGCAGTAACGCCCGGTGAAGGGCTCGCCCGGCCGGGGTGGGCCCTTACGCCACTTATCGGGTGTAGTCGGAGATACGCCCGAGTACGCCGTTGAGGAAGCGCGGCGAGTCGTCTGTGGACAGACGGCTGGCCAGCTCGACCGCCTCGCTGATCGCCACGGCCGGGTCCACGTCGTCGGCGTAGAGCAGTTCCCAGACCGCGATCCGGGCGAGGTTGCGGTCCACCGGTGGCATCCGGTCGAGCGTCCAGCCCTCGGCGTAGCTGCCGATCAGCTCGTCGATGCGCTCCGCGTGGTCGGCCACGCCCTCGACGATCGTGATCGTGTACCTGATGTGCTCGGGCCGGGGCTGGTCCAACCGTTCGAGGTAGGCGGCGAGCACCTCACGTACCGGCGCGTCGCGCAGGTCGGCCTGGTAGAGCACGTCGAGCGCCCGCCGGCGGGCCTTGCGGCGGGCCGGCATGGCCTGCTTCGGTGCCTCAGCCACCGTCGGCGCGCCGGCGCTCAGGCGCGGCCGAGATAACGGCCATCGCGCGTGTCGACCTTGATCTTCTCACCGGTGGAGATGAACAGCGGCACCTGGACGGTCGCGCCGGTCTCGACGGTGGCCGGCTTGGTGCCGCCGGTCGACCGGTCCCCCTGCAGGCCCGGCTCGGTGTACGTGATCTCCAGCACCACGCTCGTCGGCAGCTCGATGTAGAGCGGCACGCTCTCGTGGGTCGCCACCACCACGCTGGCCTCGGGCAGCAGGTAGCTCGCCCCGTCGCCGACGGTCGTGGCCGGGACGTGGATCTGGTCGTACGACTCGAGATCCATGAAGATGAAGTCGTCGCCGTCCTGGTACAGGTACTGCATCGAGCGCTTGTCGACGGTCGCGGTGTCCACCTTGGTACCGGCGTTGAAGGTCTTGTCCACCACCTTGCCGGAGAGCACGTTCTTCAGCGTGGTGCGCACGAACGCCCCACCCTTGCCCGGCTTGACATGCTGGAACTCCACAACGGACCAGAGCTCGCCGTCGAGGTTGAGGACCATGCCGTTCTTGAGGTCGTTCGTGGTGGCCATCTGTCTCTCTCGTCATGGGTGGAAACCTGACGAAGTCTACCGACAGGGCTTGCCCGGCTCCGCCAGGGCCTCAATACTAAACCACATGGTTAAGAGTTCTATCGACGCCACGTACGCCGCTCTTGCCGACCCGACCCGGCGCGAGCTGGTCGCGGTGCTCGCCCGGGGTCCGCGCACGGTCGGCGAGCTGGCCGCCCCGCTGCCGATGTCGCTCGTCGCCGCCAGCAAGCACCTCACCGTGCTGCAGCGCGCCGGACTGGTGAGCCGGACCCGGGCCGGGCGCACCCAGGTGTGCCGCCTGCACGGAGAGCCGTTGCGCGAGGCGAGCGAGTGGCTGGACAGGTACCGCCGGTTCTGGACCACCCGCCTCGACTCGCTCGAGACCTACCTCACGGAGACGTCATGACAGCGCTGCGCATCAGCCGGACCCTGCCCGCGCCGCCGGACCGGGTCTGGCGCGCCTTCACCGACCCGACCGCGCTGGCCACCTGGTTCTGGCCGGTGGAGACCTTCGGTACGGTCGCCGAGGTGGACCTGCGGCCGGGCGGGCGGTACCGGATCGACGCCGCCCGCCACGGCTTCGCGGTCAGCGGGTCCTATGTGGAGGTTGACCCGCCGACCCGGCTGGTCTTCACCTGGCGGTGGGACGGCGAGGACGTCGAGACGCTGGTGACCGTCACGCTCGCCGCCAATGGCGACGGCTGCGACCTGGTCCTGGACCACGACCGTTTCCCCGACGTGTCCTCCCGCGACGGCAACGCCCAGGGCTGGTCGGACTGCCTGGACCGCATCCCGGCATGGCTGGCGGCAGCGCCGACGGCGGCGACCGGCTGATCGGGCCGACCGCTGATCGGGCCGACGGCCGATCGGGCCGCCGGATCGTGGCGGCGGCGTCAGCGTGCCCGGGCCAGCCACAGCGGACCCACCGGGCGAAGGGTGATGCTCGACTGGATGGTCGCATCACCGCGTACCTGCACGAGCGTGCCGTCGCAGAACGGTTCCAGCGCGGTGAGCAGCATCCGCCGGGCAAGGTGCGCGCCGAGACAGCTACGTCGCCCGGCGCTGAACGGGATGAACCCCCAGGCCGGCCGGCCGTCGGCGAACCGGTCCGGGCGGAACGCGGCGGGATCCGGCCACAGCCGCGGATCGCGGTGGGTCAGATAGGGCGAGTACAGCACCATCATGCCGGCGGGGATCTCCACCCCGTCCGCACGGGTGTCCCGGTGCGCGACCCGGCTGCCGACCCAGCCCGCCGGGTACAGCCGCAGGACCTCGTCCAGCACCATCGGCAGCGTCTCGCGGTCTCGCCACTGCGCGGCGGCGGCGAGGTGCCACAGGGCCCAGGCGAGCGTGTGCGCGGTCGTATCGTAGCCGGCCGCGAGTGCGACCCGGATCTCCTCGACCGCATTGTCCACATCAGACAGAGCCGCGGCGAGCGTACCCTCCGGCGGCTCGGCCAGCACCCGGCGGATCGTCGCGTCGAGCCGCCGGAACAGCACCGGGCGGGGAAGGAGCGGGCCGGGGTTCTTCCGCTGCAGCGGGGCGAAGAACTCGTCGAGCAGCCGGTCGGGTACCCGGCCGGCGAAGAACGCGGCGTTGAGCATCCGCCGGACCACGCGGCTCGCCCAACCCAGCGCCTCCATCGGACCGACCGGCACGTGCGCGTCCACCACCTCGCGCAACAACCCGGCCAGTGGGTCGATCGCGCGGGAGTGGAAGTGCGGGTTGAGTTGTCGGCGTCGAGGATCGTGCGCGGGCGTGTCGCTGTAGACGACGCCGCCGGACAGGTAGGGGGTGAGTCCGCTCAGGCTTCCCCGGCTGCGGAACGTGTTCAGATCGCCGAGAATGGCGCGGTTCCAGTCCGGGCGGTAGCCGACGAGCACCGGTCGCCACAGCCGCAACCGGAACACCCCACCGGTTTGTGCGCCGTCGGCCAGGAGGCGTACCGGATCGGTGGCCCACCGCCACAGGTGACCGAACACGGGCGTGGTGGCAGGTGCCGGGAGCCGGGTCACGGGTAGCTGCGGTCCTTCCATCGTGCCGCCCGGCGCAGCCCGAGCAGGTACACCGGCAGCGCGGCCGGTGCGGTGACCGGTACCAGGGCCGCCTCGGCGTACGCGCCGCGGCCGGTCTTGGCGTTGACCAGCAGCCGCTCGGCGAGCCCGAGCACCGCCGCCACCTGCCAGACGCGGCCGTGGTTCCAGCGCAGCCACGGCACCGTGTACGCGGTGAGGTTCCACGCG
>Ga0114129_10004856_pt1 | contig 18970 bp, 14 predicted proteins | sample RhiMetdeltSRZDD1_FD_80071 | JGI IMG/M metagenome (GOLD analysis project Ga0114129, IMG submission 80071) | Populus rhizosphere microbial communities from Tennessee, USA - Rhizosphere MetaG P. deltoides SRZDD1 (version 2) (version 2) | ecosystem: Host-associated > Plants > Roots > Rhizosphere >...
AAAATTGGACGATTCCTTCGTCCAATTTTAAATCTCCAGTATTACTTGCTCTCCTTGAAGCCGGCAGGGATCGCCACGTCAGCGTCGGAAACGGTCGTTGAGACGGACACCAACTCAGTCGTGCTGGTCATAAATGACACAGGTCCGGTCTTCTCTACACCTTTGTCTGCGGGCTTGTCGTCATTGCGAGTCGCTGCCTTCTTGCCGAGACCGCCAAGCAATCCGCCCAGCGATTTTGGGATTTCCGTTTGTTTTTTCTCTTCGGCGGGTTTCGCCGCGGGAGCCGTGTCATTTGTATTTGTCGGCCCTGTAAAATTCGCGTGAACGACTGTACGAATCGCGGTCCCATCCATGTTCACCTTCTCGACTTCGAGTTTCCCTAAGGCGTCCTTCAAGCCGGGATAAGCTCCCATCGCCGGCGCCATCTCCGCCGCCATCGACTGAGCAATGGGCAAGTACAGCTTCTGCGCGACCTTGAGATCAAATTCTTCGAGTTCCTTTACAGCGGCGATACGGGGCGTCGTCAACCACATGTTCGACGTCACCATCATCGCGCCCTCCTCCGGTTTCTTATCTTTCTGACGCACAGTCACCGTCGCGACGACTTCCCGACAGTCATACCCGTTTATCTTCGCGGTCTGGCCGGACTCCTGCAGCTTGAAATCGATGGCCATTTCAGGCTCTTTGCCATCGGGATTCTGGGGCGGCTTGGGAGCGGCAGGTGACTTGGCCGCTTCTGCCTTGGCTTTGTCCATTGCGTCCTGCATCTGCTTGCGCATTTGCTCGAATGTGACAACGGTATAGGTCTTTTTCTTCAAATCGATGTGATAAAACTTTTCTTCGGAAAGATCCACCAGATCGGCAGTGTCTTCATTGACAGTCATCTTGCGATTGCCTTTCAGCGCAACCTTGTTCGCGACGCCATCACGAGCCGCCTTGCCGCCGAACACCTTCATGAAACCACCCAACACGCCGGGTAGTTCGATTTTCGTCTTTTCTTCGGTTTTCACGTCAGCACGGACCGCAGGCGCGAGCATGAGGAGACACATCAAGAAAGGAATCGCAATTTTTCGCAGCATCATACGCAGCACCTCTTTACATTCGTGGGAGCGCCCGCATTTTACTTATTCTTTTCTCCGGTTGCCAGCGCCATCGAACCGAGGCTCCGATGCTAGAATCGAAATCACCCATGATCACTGATACCGCAGCGTCATTGGTTAATCTCTTGGGTTTCATCACCGGAGTCGTACTTTACGTCATGCTGCTGTGGATCGTGCTGGCGTCAAGGCGCGGTCTGAATCGCCTGGCTCTTGTGACAGGAGTCTTGGGATTCGTCTGGAATGCCGGTGCATTTGCCGGATATGGCTTAATTAATCTTGGTTTTGCTCAATCTTCACTTCTGTTGCTCGCCGCCGCATTCGGTGCGCTGTGTTTTCTGCCATCAGTACTGATTCACTCGGCTTTGGCGGCTAGTGAAAAGGTTACTCGTCGACAAAACATTCTTATCGCTGTTCCGGCATTCGTCGTCAGCTGCATTGCAGCCGTAATGCATTTTCACTCTGCAGTTACAGCCGGAACCTCACCGTCACAGATTGCACTTCGTGGAGTGACTGCCAGCTTCGGTGCGCTGCTGGTGGCGCTGCTCGTCGTCACACGCGGTCAGGAAAACCGTGCCCGCATTCTTTGGGTGGTGGCGATGTCTGTGTTTGCCGTCTCGGCTTTGCATTTGAGTCATCACCAAGGCAATGATCCCTGGTGGCTCCAGCTCGCAGGGCACCACGCTTCGTTACCGCTTGCTCTGCTGATTCTCTACCAGGATTTTCGCTTTGCGTTCGCCGATATATTTCTGAAACGGGCTCTCGCCTTTATTCTTCTTTCCGGTCTCACGTTTGGCATATTTCAGTTCGCATTGAATCCGCTGCTGGCGTCCAAACCAACGAGCGAGCAAACGACCGCCATAATCCTGACGATGTGGGTCGCTACCGCCCTGGCCTACCCATTTCTAAAACGCGGTGCGGGATGGTTTGTGGACAAAGTCGTTCTGAAGCGAGTGGATTATGTCGAACTGGGAACAGAACTGTCTCGACAAATCGATCGATGCAATTCGCCACAGGCTGTGCTCGATAAAGCGGCCAAAGTTTTGGCTCCCGCTCTGAGCGCATCGTGCATCGAGTGGCTCGAGCTTACTGACGACAGTCCTCACCTGTGGGTTCAACAAGACCGCCGCAGTGCCCGCTTTATTATCCCGACCTCGGAAAGACCCTGGCACGTGCTGAGCGTTCGGGAGTTGACTGGAGGCCGTCGTCTCTTGTCCGACGATATCGCAATGTTGGAGCGGGCCGCCTTGTTGATTGCGCGACGAATCGATGCTCTGCGATCGATGGAAGAACGATATCTCCACGAGGTTCGTGAACAGGAAATCCGCAAACTCGCCGCCGAAGCCGAGCTTCGCGCATTACGTGCTCAAATCAATCCGCATTTCCTCTTTAACGCACTCACGACAATTGGATACCTGATCCAAACCGCACCTGAACGTGCGCTCAGCACGCTCATGAGACTGTCGGGACTTCTTCGCGGAGTGTTGAAGTCGGGTGGTGAATTTGTCACGCTTGGCGAGGAACTCGATTTGGTCGAGGCTTACTTGGACATTGAACGCTCGCGGTTTGAGGAGCGCCTGCGCGTTCACGTTGATGTGGGTTGGGAACTTCGCAGCATTCGAATTCCGGCACTTGTGATTCAACCTCTGGTGGAAAACGCAATCAAACACGGCATCAGCGAACGCCTCGCCGGCGGCGAACTTCGAATTTCCGCTCGGATCGAAAATTCTTTCGCCATCATCGCGGTGATCGACACCGGCATCGGAGTTACCGACACAGCGCTGGCGCTGCGAAAACAACGGGGGCTGGGGCTTTCTAATGTCGAGCAGCGGTTGCAGCGATATGGAAGCTGTAACACACCACTGATGATCCGAAGTACACCGGGCAGCGGAACGACTGTCGAGATCCGAATTCCGCTCCAAACTTCAGACCCCGTCGTTGAGAAAATGAGATCGGCATCTGTATGAGCAACACGGCTGACAAGCTCCGTGTGGTTATTGCAGATGATGAAAGACCAGCGCGCTCATTCCTTGCTGCGATCCTACGCACGTTCGATGACGTTGAAATCTTAGCGGAAGCCGGAAATGGAATGGAGGCCGTAGCGGTAATCGAAGCCACTCTGCCGGATCTCGCGTTTCTTGATTTGCAAATGCCTGAGGTTGATGGTCTCGGTGTTGTTCGGCTGCTCAAGAAAAACAAGACTCCGCTTGTGGCGTTCGTTACCGCATACGATGAATACGCCGTTCGTGCGTTTGAGCTAAACGCGATCGATTACATTCTCAAACCCGTTGAACCGGCACGATTGCGCCGGACGCTTGACCGGGCCCGGGAACGTTTAGAACGCGAAGATCAGCGAGCCGAGGAAACCGAGCGCCTGCGCGCCGCGGCAACAGATTACGAAGCAACGGGCTCCAGGCCACAACTCGAACGGATACCGGTTCGGCTCCGAGACGAAATTGTTCTAGTTCCGGTGCAAGAACTCGCCTCGGTCGTCGCGGAGGGCGAGTTCCTTCATCTCAAGACCACCGAGAATGAAACCTATACGATCTGTTATAGGCTCCGCGATCTCGCCGCGCGGCTCGACCCGACGCGCTTCGTTCGACTCGGACGAGGCACTCTGGTCAATGTCGAAATGATCCGGCGAATCGTTCCGATGCCCGGCGGCACATTCACAATTGTTTTGAGCAACCATCAGGAATTCCGGTCAAGCCGGCTGCAGTCCAGGTTTCTGCGCGAACAACTGCTGAAGCTTTAAGCCTGCTTCAAGTCTTGTGGCGCGCGTGAGTAGATATCCTGGACGAACGGCATTGTGCCGGACCGGCAAGGCGGCATCGTATACACTTACGCCGTTATGATTCCACGTTTCATGCTCTGGCAGTGGCTACTCGGCATCATCAGTGCATTCGCAATAGGTACGGCGAAGACAGGTATTCCCGGACTAGGGTCTTTCGTTGCGCCGCTCATGGTTCTAACAGTCGGAGACGCGCGATACGCCGCGGCGTGGACGCTGCCGATCCTGAGTACCGCTGACATTTTTGCAGTATTCTTTTGGCGGAAGCATGCCGATGCGCGAAAACTTTTTTCTCTGATACCGTGGGTCCTCGTGGGGATGCTCGTCGGGGGATTCGCACTAAATCTAAGTGAACGTGCCCTTCGCCCGCTGATAGGAGGAGTCGTCCTTCTAATGCTTGGCCTGCACATTGCGCGAAAACGCAATCCACACGCGCAGGTGGCAGGAAGCCCGTCGTTTTACGGCACGGTTGCCGGTTTCGCAAGCACGATCGCAAATGCCGCAGCTCCTGTGATGAATATGTATTTGCTCAGTCGCAAGCTGCCGAAAGATCAGTTCGTCGCAACCGGCGCATGGTTCTTTCTCGTGATCAACCTGGCGAAGATTCCGATTTATTCGTGGCACCACTTGTTCAGCCGCGAATCTATGATATTCGACCTGATCATGGCTCCTGCCGTTGTGATCGGAGCGCTGACAGGATTGTGGGTGGTATACAAGATACCGCAGCGGGTTTTCGATCTCTTGATCGTCGTGCTCACAGGTATCTCCGTAATCATTCTCTTCAGGTAAAAACGCAAGTATGGATCTTGCCTTGTCGCGATAGGTGCCTTGCGAGAACGCGTTTACCGACCTAATGCGCCTTGGCAGCTCTCAACACCGGATAGAATTGCGTAAACACATTGTCCGTCTCGGCATTCTGTTTATGACAGGAAACGCAGCCGGCGCTCGCGGGAAATGGCTCGGCCTTGGCCTTGTACGACGAGCCCATTCCATCTGAGAAATTGAAGTAGGCCCATCCTCCCTCGAAACGGCTGCTATCTTTCACAGAAACTTCCAAGCCGACGAACTCTTTCTCATACGATCCTTGAAGTCCTGGCTCTCGCTTGGTGTCGGCCGAAGCCATCTCCATCGCGAGAACTGTGCCTTCGGGAAACTTTCCGGTCTTCGCAAATTCTCGATAGGATTCGGGCTTGATATATACGTTGTGATACATCTGCCCCATGCCGGTTGTTTGTCCTTGCGCCGGCGGATTTGCTGCATAGCTCAACCCAAGCGAACTACCGACAAACACCCATTCCCGGTAATTCACCGGTCGCTGTAGCGTCGTCTTGCCCTCAAACACCGGAGCGGCGGTTTGTGGCGATTGCTGAGCTCCAACACTTGTAAGTCCGAGCAAAAGTACCAAGAACAGCGAGGCGATTAAGACCTTCTTCACGCGTGCTCCTTTAGAAGTCACATTGAACGCTGGCGTCATATCCGCTTAGTCTTTGATCGCGTACCGTAGCACCGGCCGTTTTCGAAGTCAATGTGGGCGGCGAACGGCAAGCTGAACTGAATATTGCTTCGCCGCTGCGCGAACGCGTAGACTACAAACACTGAACAAAAGGAGTACGGAGCATGTGCGATTATTCGCTTCATGGGATTAAGAATCGCCTTGCTGACGAAGGCGAGACCTTAGTAGTCCATCGATTCTATACAGGGTCGAAAGGGCTCACTTCACCCGAGTATCTCAAACCAATCGGAAAGCCTAAAGGACTGATGGCGGCCTTACGAAGCCTATTCGCCGCGCCCTCTAACGAGTGTGCGGTTTGCATTCCGGATGGCGCCAAGCTCGTATTGATCGGGCTCTCGACCGCGCTGCAGGAGGCCCATGGTTTGTGTGATACCGAGAGTGTTACCTTCCGCCAGCTATCTGCAGAAGCCGCAACCTATCGTGATGCCGTCGAATTCAGGAATGGCATGAGGCTTCGCCTGCAAGAACTGCAAGAAGGCCAGACAGTGCAAGTGGTCGCGCTCTCGTCTGACGACGTGCGCGTCCCCGACAAAAATTTTCTTTCGGTCAGAGCACGGATCAACGCGAGAATCTGATTTCATTAACCGTGTAATGACAGTCCTGCGGGGTCAGGTTGACTATCGGGTTGTCCCCCGGGGGATTCCGTGTTGTAGGTGTGTTCTCTGCACATCAGCACTGATTCCTGATGTGCAGAGATGCTCTCGACCATGTACGTCGCCCTGGATGTTCTTTTCACCGTTGTTCATGCTTCGCTGATCGCATTCATCCTAACCGGCTGGATTTGGGCAAAGTCACGCCTCTTGCATCTTGTTGTTGTCGTTTTGACGTTTCTTTCATGGTTCGGCCTCGGGTTTTTCTATGGTTTTGGTTATTGCGCCTGCACCGACTGGCACTGGCGGGTCAAAAGACTGCTAGGTGAAACCGACCTTCCAAATTCTTACGTAAAGTATTATCTCGACAGGCTGACTGGATGGGATTGGCCGGCGCTTTTCGTCCACGCCCTCGTACTTTTCTTCGGCATATGTGCCCTCGCCCTGTCGATCTTCCTGAACTGGCGCAGCCGCCGCCCCGTTTCCGCCCGTCCCGATGCTCCGGATTCGTGTTAGGCTTAACTAGAGTCTTATTCTCGATAAAGCAATGTCAGGTAAGAGCAGGCACAAAGCAAAACCATACTTGGTGCTTGCGATTTCGTTGATCCTCACCGTTGTCGCAGCATGGTTCCTGGATAGCACCACAGCTATGCCTCGACTTGTCGTCCTTGCCATCGGCGGTCTGGCCAGTGTGATTCTGTTCTCTATCTCATGGTCGGAGGCCTCCGCTCGAACCAAGGTTGCTCAAATCGCCGAACGATTGCGCGCCTGCACAGAGGTTCAGGGACATCTGAATACGCAACTTGACCAACACCGAACGAAGCTGCGACAGCTCATTTCGCAAATGCCGGCAGTCGTATGGGAAGCACAGGGCAACCCTGAAGGTGTTCTAAAGCTGACGTTCATCAGTGATTACGTCAAGACCATGCTCGGCTATACCGTAGAAGAATGGATGGAAGAACCGGGTTTCTGGCTTGAAGTTATTCATCATGAGGATCGTGATCGGGTTCGACGTGAAATTGCCGAGGTCTTTGAGACAGGAACCGGCAGCAGCAAATTCCGATGGATCGCGAAAGATGGCCGACTTGTCTGGGTGGAGACGCACCAGTCTGCAATTCTCGATAGCCGCGGCGAGCCAATCGGTGTGCGCGCCGTCACCATGGACATCACAGCGCACCACCAGGCTGAAGAGACACTTCGGGATAAAGAAGCCGGGTTCCAGATCGCCCTTTCTGCCGCACGGATGGCCAGCTGGCACTGGGATCTCGTCACCGGGAGTTTGATCTGGGATAACGTCCAACAGACGTGGGCGGACTTGATCAAACGCGTATTCCCTGCGGACCAGGCACATGTCCGTAACTCTGTCGATGAAGCGCTTCAAAAAGGTCGTGATCTCGATCTCGAATTCCGCGTCACCGCCTCCGACGGCACGGTGCGATGGCTCACGCTTAAGGCCAAGGTTTTCCAAGGCGAAGATGGCCGCCCCGCCTACATCAGCGGCGTTTCAATGGACATCACGGAGCGCCGAAAGGCCGCTGAGGCTTTGCGCGCGAGTGAACAACGGTATCGGCTCGCGGCTCGAGCAACGAACGATGCAATCTGGGACTGGGACTTAACGACAGACGAGGTGCAATGGAACGAAGGTATTCGCACGCTTTTTGGCTACGACTCGGAACAAGTAGGAGACGACGTCAAATGGCGCTTCGAACAAATCCATCACGAAGATCGAGAACGCGTCGTTAACGGCATCAAGGCAGTGATTGAGGGCGGGGGAAGATTCTGGTCGGATGAATATCATTTTCGCTGTGCCAATGGCTCTTACGCGACGGTCACGGACCGCGCGTACATCGAGCACAACGAGTGGGGGCAGGCCGTACGTGTTATCGCCGCTATGACAGACATTACACGGTTGAAACAGGCTGAACGCGAGCGCGAGCAATTGCTGCACCTGGAACATACAGCGCGAAAACAGGCTGAAGCGGCCAATCGAATGAAGGATGAATTTATCGCGACTCTATCGCACGAATTACGGACGCCGATTACACCGATTCTTGGATGGACACAACTCCTCAAAAACAAGAAATCGGATCGCACATCTCTGGAGCGAGGACTGAATGTCATCGAACAGAATGCGCGGGCGCAGGCAAAACTAATCGATGACCTCTTGGACGTCTCGCGATTCGTGACCGGGAAGATGCAGCTCAAAATCCAGGCTGTGCAGCTACGGCCGATCCTGCAAGCCGCAATCGATGCCGTACAAACGGCCGCGGACGCAAAAGGGGTACGCATCGAGACCGTGACTAGCCATGCCCCTTTGCAAATTGCAGCCGATCCGGATCGCCTGCAGCAGGTGGTGTGGAATCTGCTCTCCAATGCGATTCGGTTCACACCGACTGGCGGAACGATCACCGTTTCGTCCGAACAAACGGAGAGTGCAATTCGGATCAGCGTTCGCGATAACGGCGAAGGAATCGATCCCGGATTCCTGCCACATGTGTTCGACAGATTCAGCCAGGCGGACAGCACCAATATGCGGACTCACGGTGGTCTCGGAGTCGGATTGGCTATCGTTCGCCACATCGTGGAACTGCATGGAGGGAATGCGACGGTCGAAAGTCCGGGCAAAGGCAAGGGTTCAACGTTTACAGTCACGTTGCCGATCCGACCCGCCGAGGCTCCAGCGTCACGAATGAAAGCTTCGCCGCGGCGGCTTACCAAAACACTCGCAAATCTCGACGGCATTCGTTTGTTGGTCGTCGACGATGAGCCCGACGCCCGAGAACTGTTGGCCTTAGTGCTCCGTCACGAAGGAGCCATAGTCACAACGGCATCATCGGTGAAAGGAGCCCTCGCTGAGCTCGAGGAGAGTTCGCCGGACATTTTGATTTCCGATATTGCTATGCCCGAAGAGAACGGCTACGTTCTCCTCGAGAAATTACGAGAGATAGAACGGCTGCAGCGAAAACATCCCATGCCGGCGATCGCTCTTACGGCGTATGCTCGTGAAGAAGACCAAAGACGCGCCCTCGAGGCAGGCTTCGAAGTGCATTTGTCTAAGCCAATCGAGTCTGAGAAGTTGATCTCCGCCATTGTTAGCGTGGCGAGCAAATATTTAGGGAAAGCCGGTTAATTACCAGAGACAAATATGATTCAGTTACGATCTCGAAATCAGCGTGGTCATTTCAATCACGGATGGCTCGACACGTATCACACATTTTCATTCGATCGGTATTACGATCCTCAACACATGGGCTTTCGCGCGCTGCGCGTCATCAACGAAGATCGGGTTGCGCCCGCCCAGGGCTTCGGAACGCATCCGCATCGAGACATGGAAATCATCACCTACATTCTCGAGGGCGCGCTCGAACACAAAGACAGTATGGGCACCGGTTCGATTATCCGTCCCGGCGAAGTGCAGCGCATGAGCGCAGGCACGGGAGTCACCCACAGCGAGTTCAATCCTTCGCACACCGAACCAGTTCACTTGTTGCAGATCTGGATTTTGCCCGAAGCCGAAGGCATAAAGCCGAGCTATGAGCAGAGGCAGTTCAGCCGTGACGAGTTGCGCGGAAAGTTTCGACTCGTCGCCGCGCGAAACCCAATCGAAGGCGCCGTGCGCATCCATCAAGATGTTCGGCTGTTTGCCACGGTACTCGATGGCGGCGACATAGAGCATAAACTGGAACCTGGCCGATTTGCATGGGTCCAAGTTGCCCGCGGTTCGATGCTCATGAATGGCAACGAGCTCCAGGCCGGCGACGGCGCAGCACTCAGCAATGAGACAGCGGTCGAATTATCTGGTCAGGGCGAAGCACTCGTGTTCGATTTGAACTAGCCGCTTCCACGACTAGCGATCGGCGAGTGGCTGATCCCTAAAGTGCCACCGCAATCCCGCAGCGATTGCTTCTACTGTTTCAAGACGTTACAGTGTTAGAACGTATGTCTGCAAAAGTGCACGCCTCTTCGGGGATGTCACTTTCCGCCCGGTACGAGGCGCTGTTCGCAATATCCAGGGCCCTCAGCGGAAACGGAGACTGTAAGCAACTCTTCAACGTCCTGGGTAAGGAACTGAGGAACGTGATCAGTTCCGATCTGGTTGTCGTCGTTTTGTACGACGAGAGTTCGAATCATGCGGAGCCTCACACGATCGAAGTGTTGAACTGCCCCTCGATTCCCTTGCCAACCGAAGTACCGACCGAAGACACTCTGAGTTGGTGGGTACATGAAAACCAACGGCCACTGATCATCCCATTCGTGGAGATCGAGACGCGTTTTCCACGTGTCATGGACTTCCTGAAGAAGCATGGAATTCAGTCCGCATGCGTCCTCCCCCTTCGAACCGCACATCGGCGGTTAGGCAGTTTCGTCTGCGGCAGCCTCTTTCGTGATGCCCATGCCGAAGACGAAGTCCGGTTTCTGTCGTTGGTGGCCGATCAGCTGGCATTGATGATCGACGACCGGCTGAACTTTCAAGCGTCACTGGACGCGCGAGCCGAGCTGCAGCGCGAAAAGGATCGGTTGAAGGTCCTCCTGGACCTGAACAACACAGTCGTTTCGAATCTCGACTTGTTAGACCTTTTGCGGGCGATTTCTGCAAGCGTTCGTTCCGTTATGAATTGCGACGGAGTCGGTATCGCACTGCCGGATCCAAAAACACAAGAGTTGCAGATGTATGCACTCGATTTTCCTCACAGCAAAGGTTTCGTTGAAGAAGGTTGTGAGCTGACTCGGGACTCGGCGGCGGCGCGGGTGTTCGAAACAGGCAAGCCGCTATCGCTGAACGACGACGACGTGGCTCGGCATGAAATTGCCGTGGCGGAAGGGATTAAGTCGCTGTGTTTGTTGCCTCTCGTCGGCCGCAATGGACCCTTGGGTGTATTGAGCTTGGCCAGACGTCAGGAAGATGCCTTCACCGACGACGCCATCGATTTTTTGACCAAAATCGCCAACCAAATTGCTATCGCGGTCGAGAATGCGCTCGCATATCGCGAGATCGCGGATCTGAAGGATCAGCTCGCGCAAGAAAAGCTATACCTGGAAGACGAGATTCGAACCGAACGCGGATTTGAAGAGATTGTCGGTCACAGTCCTTCCCTTCGAAAAGTCTTAAGAGAAATCGAAACCGTCGCGGCAACAGAGTCGACGGTGTTGATTTATGGGGAAACCGGTAGCGGCAAGGAGCTCATCGCTCGTGCGATTCACACTTTGAGTAACCGCCGTCAGAATGCGTTCGTGAAATTGAACTGCGCCGCTATTCCGACCGGCCTGCTCGAAAGCGAACTTTTCGGTCATGAAAAAGGTGCATTCACTGGCGCCATCAACCAGCAGATCGGCCGCTTCGAACTCGCAAACCACGGGACGGTGTTCTTGGACGAGATCGGCGAAATTCCTTTAGAACTCCAGCCCAAATTACTCCGCGTTCTTCAGGAACGTGAGTTCGAGCGCCTGGGAAGCAGCCGCACATTACGAACCGACGCCCGGTTGATAGCCGCAACGAATCGGGACCTTCAGAAAATGGTCAATGACGAGAAGTTTAGGTCCGACTTGTTCTACCGCTTAAACGTCTTTCCTGTGCGCGTCCCGCCTTTGCGTGAACGCACAGAGGACATACCGCTCCTGGTCCGCCACTTTGTACAGCAGTTCTCACGACGCATGAATAAGATGATTGACACCATTCCGGCAGAAGCCATGACCGCTCTGATGCGTTACGAGTGGCCTGGGAATATCCGGGAAATGCAAAACTTCATCGAACGGGCGGTAATACTGTCGTCTGGACATACATTGCAGGTTCCGCTCTCTGATTTTCGAGCGGAAGCTCCAACGGCAATTCCGAACGCAACGGACACGTTGGAGCAAGCTGAGAGAAAACACATAACAAAGGTTCTCGAAGAAACGAAATGGGTCGTTGCAGGACCGAGAGGCGCAGCCCTGCGATTGGGTATGAAGCGGTCTACGCTTCAGCTCCGCATGAAAAAACTGGGCATCTTACGTCCTGCAAAATGACACTTCGAATGAAAGGCAGGTGGCTGTGGCAAACGCGCGGTGTACACATGAAAAAGACATTCGGTCCGTCAAGCCTTCCGCCGCAGGGTGCGAAGAGTGCCTCAAGATTGGAGATGACTGGGTTCACTTGCGACTGTGTCTACATTGCGGGCACGTCGGATGCTGCGATTCCTCGAAAAACAAACACGCAACGAAACACTTTCGCGCAACGAAACATCCGATCGTTAAATCAATCGAGCCCGGCGAAGATTGGGGCTGGTGCTACGCCGACGAGGTGGTGTTCGAGCCTGCACCCCGGGCCTGAAACGAGCGAAAAGGGTTTTAGCCACCAGAACACAAAACACACAAAACAGTTCCATAAAGCTGTTGTGCTTTATGCCTTTTGTGGCTAACCCTCATTCCCAACCGCCTCCAAGCGCCCGGTACAGCTGAACCACGGCAGTAAGCTCTTGCTGTCGCAGGCGGGCCAAGGCCAACTCGCCTTGAAAGAGGTTTCTCTCGGCATCAAGAACCTGGAGATAGCTCTCGATACCGCCGCGATAGCGCATTTCCGATAGCCGGTTGGTTTCGCGTAACGCTTGGACGAGACGTTCCTGCTGGCTTCGTTGCTCGCGAGTCTTCTCGTATCCGATCAAGGCATCGGAAACCTCTCGAAACGCGTTCTGGATTGTCTTGTCGTAACTCACAACCATCTCTCGCTGGACAGCTTCTGCAAATTGAACTCTCGAACGGATTCGACCGGCATTGAAAATCGGCAACGACGCAGGTGACGCAAAAGTCCACGCGCGCGCCGGACCTGTAAATAGCCCTGTAAGCGCGCGGCTTTGCCCACCCATGAAAGCCGTGAGATCGATCTGCGGAAAATACTGCGCTCGTGCTGCCCCGATCTGCGCATTTGCTGCAATCAACGTTTGCTCTGCTTCTCGAACATCGGGACGACGTTCCAGAAGGGCGGATGGTAATCCTGCCGGCACTGCGAGCGGCGTCTGCAGTTCCTCGAGCGTTCGGCCACGCGGAATGTCGCCGGGGCTGTTGCCGAGAAGCACACTCAAGGCGTTTTCTGTTTGGCCGATCTCGCGTTCCGTGCTGGCGACTTGCGCCGTCGCGCTGTAAAGAAATTGTTCTGCCTGGCTCTCGTCGAGTGCAGTTACGGCTCCCTGGCGGTGGCGTATCTGCGTCAAACGCAGACTGTCCTCGGCTACTTTGCGGGTCTTTTGCGAAATTTCTAGTTCGAGATCAAGTTCACGTAGAGCCATGTAAGTCGATGTTACATCAGCAATAAGAGTTGTAGTAACTCCACGCCTCGCTTCCTCGGTCGCCAGGTATTGGGCGCGTGCCGCTTCATTCAACCGCCGTACGCGTCCCCACACATCCAACTCCCAACCGAGGCTGAATCCAAATTGCGTATAGCTCACGTCACTCAACAACGTTGATCCGGCCGGCAGCTTGAAGGATCCGGTCTTGGAGGTGCGTACCGCAGCGAACTGAGCCTGGGCGTCGACTGTCGGGAACAGGAATGAACGCTGCTCACCGAGTTCCGAGCGTGACTGCATTATGCGTTCTGCCGCGATCCGCAAATCGAAATTGCCTGCGATTGCCGTCGTGATGAGTTGCTTTAGAACGTCATCCTTAAATAGATCAAACCATTTGGTATCCGCCAAACTCGTCGTGGATGGCGTGGATAGTTGGTCGAAGCTTGCGCCCCGAAAGTTTGCCGGCGCTTGCACATCCGGACGACGGTAATTTGGTCCAACCGTGCATGAAACTAAAAGGAGTGTTGAAAGTAATATTGCCTTTCTCATTTGCTGACTCCGGATGGCTGCACACCAAGCTGCTTGTTTAGAGCGGATCGGCCTTCTGCCAGGCGATCGATGACGACGTAAAGTACGGGAACGATGAACACCGCCAATAGTGTCGCCGCCAACATTCCGCCGAGCACAGCGGTGCCCAGCCCACGTCGGGAGGCACCGCCGGCACCGGCAGCGATCGTGAGCGGGACGACGCCAAGGATGAACGCAAAAGACGTCATGAGGATGGGCCGCAACCGAAGATGCGCGGCTTCGATTGCAGCGTCCGTTATCGACTTGCCTTCTTCGCGTCTCAGCTTTGCGTATTCCACGATCAAGATCGCGTTTTTCGCGGCGAGGCCGATCAAGGTGACGATGCCGATTTGTGTGTAGATGTCGTAAGGATAAGCGCGGAGATATACCGCGAAAAGGGCGCCAAAAAGTCCGAGTGGTACCGCCAGTACGACTGCGAACGGTATAGTCCAACTTTCATACAGCGCCGCCAAAAACAAAAAGACCAGCAAAGCAGCGAACCCGAAAATGAAAGCTTCCTTACCCGCTGCGAGTTTTTGTTGAAAGACAGTGCCTGTCCACTCATAACCGTAGCCTGCGGGCAGGACTTTGCTGGCAATCTCCTCCATCGCTGCGGCTGTTTGACCGGAACTGTAGCCGATGCCGTTTTGACCAATGATCCTTGCGGCTCGAAACCGGTTATAACGGTAGATGACTTCAGGGCCGGAGAGCGGATCAACGGAAGCTATGGTACTCAGGGGCACCATGCTTCCTTCATTGGTGCGTACATAGAACCTGTTAATGTCGGCCGGTCGCCCACGATATTCGGGTTCCGCCTGCATCATGACGCGCCAGGTTCGACCAAAGCGATTGAAGTCATTCACGTATAACCCGCCCAGAAAAGTCTGGAGCGTGCTGTAAACGTCGGTGAGAGGGACTCCAAGCGTTTGGACCTTTTCGGTATTCAGGTTGACCTTGTATTGCGGAACGTTGGCGCGGAATGAGCTATTGGCGTTGAACATCTCCGGACGGCCTTGAGCAGCGTCGAGGACTGATTGCGCCACCGCCGCGAGCTCGTTCACATCACCACCGGCCCGGTCTTCGATCATGAATTCGAAGCCTCCTGCCAGGCTCAAGCCGAGAATGGGAGGAAGTCCAAAACCGAAGACTATCGCGTCTTGCACTTCGCTGAATCGCCCCTGCATGCGTCGCAGGATCGAGGTCAGCTGCTCGTCTGCACCTTTGCGTTCGTCCCAAGGTTTAAGCGCAACGAAAATCGAGGTGGTGTTTGAGTTCGTCGTCTGGCTTGTAATGTCCTGCCCGCCCAGCGTGAAGAAATCGGCGACACCGGGGGTCGAAGCGATGATGCTCTCCACTTGCTTTGTTACTTGCTGGTTCCGTTCAAACGAAGCCGCATCCGGCAGTCGAACACTTACGAAAAGCGCTCCTTGATCTTCTTCGGGAAGGAAACCGGCCGGCAATGTCTTGAATAGGCCCGCGGCCGCAAGGAAGAATCCGAGCAAGGCCAAAAGCGCGAACGCAGACCGTCGAATCAAAAACCTTACACCGCTCAGATACCGAATGGTGGCCCAGTCGAACCCTTGATTGAACCGACCAAACCAGCGCGATAGTAGACCATGTTGTTCATGCTTGGGCCGCAGGATCAGTGCGCTCAAAGCCGGTGTCAGCGACAACGCGTTAAAAGCGGACAGCAGCACCGAAGTCGCGATAGTCAGCGCGAATTGTCTGTAGATCTCTCCGGAAATTCCGCCCAGAAAGGCGACGGGTATAAAGACCGCCGCGAGGATAAACGCGATAGCAACAACTGGACCTGAGACTTCAGACATAGCTAGTACGGTTGCTTCACGCGGTGGCATTCCTCGGTCGATATTCAGTTGGACGGCTTCGACGACGACGATGGAATCATCAACGACAATGCCGATCGCCAAGACCAGTCCAAACATGCTGGTCAGATTGATCGAGAATCCAAGCGCGGGAAACAGTGCGAACGTCGCAATTAACGCCACAGGTACGGTCAGCAGCGGGATAAGCGTGGCGCGCCAGTCCTGCAGGAAAACGAAGACAACGAGAATCACAAGGAAGACAGCTACGAGCAAGGTTTCAACGACATCGGCAATCGCCGCTCGAACGAATCGCGTGGAGTCATACGGAACTTTGTATTCAATGCCAGGAGGGAAACTTTTTTTCGCTTGTTCCATAAACGCCGAGACGCGTGCGGCAGTGTCAACGGCGTTCGCTCCAGGGGAGAGATATACAATCACCGCTGATGCAAACTTGCCGTTCATGCCGCTGAACCCTCTGTTGTAGTCTTGTGCGCCCATCTCAACGCGGCCGACGTCCCGAATCCTGAGCAGAGACCCATCGGGTTGGGCTCGAACAACGATATCGGCGAATTGGGATGGCTCCACCAGCCGCCCCGGAGCATTAACTGGATATTGGAAATCCAGGCCGGACGGTGTTGGCAATTGGCCAAGAGCGCCGGCAGGGTTTTGCCTATTCTGTGCAGTCAGAGCGTTTGTGAGGTCGTTTGTTGTAAGGCCCAACTTCGCAAGTTTGTCCGGGTTGATCCACACCCGCATTCCGTAGTCCTGCGGGGCGGCCAAACGAGCATCGCCCACTCCAGGTAGGCTTCCGATCTTGTCGAGGAGATTGATCGTTACAAAATTGTTCACAAACAATGCATCGTAACGGTCGTCACTGGCGAACACCGAAATGGCCATGAGAAAAACCGGTGACACTTTCTTTACGGTCACGCCTTCGCGCTGCACTTCGGGCGGGAGAAGAGGCAATGCCAAACTGACTTTATTTTGCGTCTTAACCGTGGCCAGATCGATGTCTGTCCCCAGCTCATACGTCACATCGATCGTGATCTGGCCATTGTTCGATGAGCGAGAGAAGAAATAGAGCAACCCGTCGAGACCTAGAAGCTGCTGTTCAATCGGCTGCGCGACGGTTTTCTCGAGATCCAGCGAATTGCCGCCGCGATAATTGGCAGTTATCTGAACAACGGGAGGCACGACTTGTGGATATGCCGCAATCGGAAGCGATGGGATAGTGACCGCACCAAGAAGAATCATCACAATTGCGATAACCATCGCAAAGACGGGGCGGTCGATGAAGAACTTGGCCACGTGTTACCTCGCTTTCGCCTCAGGTTTTAGAGAAGTTGCCGGAACATAGGGTTTTGGTGCCACGACGATTCCGGGCCTGGCTTTTTGAACACCATCCACGATCACCCTGTCTCCGGCTTTAAGGCCGTTCTCGATAATCCAGCCGTCTTCAACACGTTCTCCCGTTGTGACGGGGCGCGCTACGACTTTGTGATCTGAGTCGATCGTTAACACGGACTGCAAGCCCTGCGTCTCCTGCACGGACCGTTGGGGTACCAAAATGGCGTTGTGCTTGTCCGCGATCTTCAGACGTACGCGCCCGAATTGACCAGGGAGGATGGAGCGTTGCGGATTTGAAAACGTCGCCTGGAGCTCGAGTGTTCCCGTTTTAGGATCGACTTGATTCGCGGCGTTCTGGATCCGGCCTTTGTAAGGAAGCGTTGTTCCATCTGCCAGGATGAGGTCGAGCGGTAATTCCGTTTTGTCACGTAGGAATCGCTGCTGGTATTCGAGATACTCTGCCTCACTGATGTTGAACCGCACCCAAATGGGATCCAGCGGAACAATTGTCGTCAGCGCCTGGGATGAATTCTTAGTAACAAGTCCACCTACCTGCACGAGACTGTCTCCGATCAGACCAGTGATCGGAGCCGCGATCGTCGAATATTCCAGATTCAACTCTGCAGTTCGAAGCAATGCTCGATTGGATTCGAGTTGCGCGTGAGACGAGTCGACCTGCGTACGGGTGGACAGACGGGTTTGTTCGACATTAGCGGTTTTGGCTTTGACATTGGCCTGGTTCGCCTGCAGCGCTGCTAATGCGTTATCCAGGTCCTGCCGTGCCGCCGCGTCTTCCTTAACTAACGGTTCAAGGCGTTCGACATCGAGCTTGGCTTTGAGCAAGTTCGCCTCAGCCTGAGCCAGATCCGCCTCAGCCTGCGTCAACGCAACCTGCTTTCTCGAGAACTCCGCTGCGGCTTCGGCCTGCGCGACATCGCCCTTTGCCTTCGCGACATCAGCCTGGTATGGGCGGGCATCGAGCACGTACAACGGCTGGCCGGCCTTTACAGTCGAACCTGGCGTGAACAATCGTTTGTCGATGTATCCATCGACGCGGCCGCGCACCTCGACCATGTCGCGGGCAAACGTCTGTGCGGCATAGTCGCGATAGATCGGCGCATCGCCAAGTTCGACGTCTAGAACGGAAACGCTTGGCGGCGGTGGCGTCGAACCCGTCGATGACGCGCTCGCCCGTGATTGACACCCCACAACAAACAATAACAACGCCAGCGTAAGAGGAAGCTTGATCGTTTGAATTTGGTTTCTGCTCCACATGCCCCCCACTGATGCAACAACGAGGCCAAGGTTTTGCGAGCCAGGACTTCGCACAACCATCGGCCTGTAAATGAAGGGAGCCGAGGACTTGTCGGCTATGTGGAGAACTGGAAGCGATTGAAGCGGACCTGCCTCGTTGCCACGAGGTTGGCAGTGCCGCCAGCCCGCTGGCATCCGATTTCGCGAATGCGCTCGATCAGCGATGAAATCGTTCGATTATAGAAACGGGCACAAAGATGCTTCACTGAGGCATGTAAAGGAAGGATGAAATGTTAAGAATTACTTCGAACGAGGCGCCCGACCGGCTTGTACTCAAACTGGAGGGGAAGCTCGTCGGAGCTTGGGTTCCGGAACTGGAGTCGTGTTGGCGTTCTACGGTCACCCGATCCGGCAGCCGTCCGCTTGTCGTTGACGTAACGGATGTGCAATGCATCGATGCCGCGGGCCGCTACACGCTGGCGTTGCTCCATCTCTGTGGCGCGCAGCTGACCGCGTCGGGTCCAATGTCGGATCTAGTTCACGAAATAACTAAAAGTTGGCCGCCCGCAGCCCGAGCTTAACGTATTCCCGTTTCGCCTGTAGGCGCGGTCATAGACCGCGCCTACAGGCGGAAACGCTCTTGCGATTTTCTACGACATGGTACTTCCGGACTGCTGACAAGGGCACTCCCACACATTGGGCAGTAATTGAAGCCAAGCAGGGACTCATGGC
>Ga0114129_10004857_pt1 | contig 18969 bp, 13 predicted proteins | sample RhiMetdeltSRZDD1_FD_80071 | JGI IMG/M metagenome (GOLD analysis project Ga0114129, IMG submission 80071) | Populus rhizosphere microbial communities from Tennessee, USA - Rhizosphere MetaG P. deltoides SRZDD1 (version 2) (version 2) | ecosystem: Host-associated > Plants > Roots > Rhizosphere >...
ACACGAGGAAGGCGCCGAAGACGTAGATCACCCAGTGGAAGCGCGCGAGGAGCGCGGCCCCGGCCACGATGAAGACGGCGCGCATGACGAGGGCCCCCAGGATCCCCCAGAACAGCACGCGGTGCTGGTAGGCCGCGGGCACCGCGAAGTACGAGAAGACCATCAGGAACACGAAGATGTTGTCGACGGACAGCGCCTTCTCGATGAGATAACCGGTGAGGAACTCGAGGGCCCGCTCGCTGCCGAACGACCAGTAGATGAACAGGTTGAAGGTGAGGGCGAGCCCCACCCACACGATGCTCCAAGCCAGGGCCTCGTGGTATCGCACCGCGTGAGGGGTCCGATGGAACACGCCCAGGTCCAGCGCGAGCATCGCTACCACGAAGATCGTGAATGCCGCCCACAGCGCCGGTGTTCCGACGCTGGGTGCCGGCCCCGCCGCCCCGACTATCGATTCGATCACCACTGGCTCCTTTGCGTGGCCGTGGCGGCGAAAAGACGACACACCACGGACTTTTGAGTCGCGTGGTAGTCTCGCGCGGGCGTTCGGATGCGGGTGCCGGACCAGACCGGGAGCCCGCGCCGCGGGCCCCGTGTTGACGGCCTGGACCACCGCGCCCTGCGGCGCGGCGGCTACTCCCTACCTGCAAGCAGCATACGGACCCGGCACCGGTCGGGTCAAGGCGAACGGGAGCGACCTGCCGGGACCTGGGGTCGTTGGGCGATTCATCGGGATTGACGATGGATTTCCTCGCGGGCACAGTGAGGTTGATGGCTCGATCGACCGATTTCCGCACCGGTTCGGCTTCCGTCTACGGCGCGTTGGGGCCCACGTCGGCGGTCGTCAGCGGACGACGCACGACCCCGCCGGCCGAGACCTCGTCGGCTCCGCTGTCCGGATCGTCGCGGGTCTGGCCGTCCATGTCGTCGGTGACCCAGGAGTAGAAGAGCGCGTTCGCATAGCCCACCGCGGGGCTGGCGGACGACAGCTTGAGCAGGCCGTCCACCAGGGTCAGCTGCGGGTTGGTGACCCACCACTGGCCCGGCGTGGCCGAGATGCCCAGGCTGCCCGCCGTCGGCCAGGCGACGTTGTTGCTGTAGGTCATGTTGATGGGCGTGTAGATGTGCTGGATCATCTGCGGCGCCGAACCCGTCAGGATGTTGTTGGCGACCACGCAGTCCTTCGGCGCCAGGGTGTGCGTCCCGAAGCCCATGGCGATCGGCTCGTTGTTCATGTTGACGACGGTGTTGTGGACCACGAGCGCGCGCTGTGTCTGCGCGTGACTGAAGCTACAGGTGTAGCAGTCGCCGCTGCCGAGGAGGATCGGAAAAGTGCGGGCCCCGTCGATGTAGTTGTTGAAGATGCGATGGTCCATCTCGTAGACGCGCACGCCGGCGCCGCCGCTCTTCTGCCCCTGGAGGATGAAGTTGCCGTAGATCTGCCCCTTGTTGCCGGCGCGGGCCACGATCCCTCCGTTCGACGTACGGACGGTGTTGTAGCGGATGACGTTCGCCGATGACTTCATGGAGATGATCTCGGGGTCGCCGTCGCAGTTCGTGAACAGGTTGTATTCGACGACGGTCCGCAGCTCCTGATAGTCGCCGACCGTCCCCAGGCCGCCCAGCACGACGCACTCGGCGGTGCCGGACGCCATGTCGTGGAAGTAGTTGTGGTCGACACGGGTGTCGCGCGCCATCTCCGGGTTGTACACGCCGCCGCCGTTGGCCCACGTTTCGCGGCTCAGGCTCGAGCCGGGGGCGTTGACGCGGTTGCCCAGCGGCCACACGTAGTGCACGCCATCCACGGTGTTGGGGCCGAAGTCGTTGTGGTCGATCCGATTGAAGTTGCTGTTGCCGTTCAGCATCACGAAGCCGGTGCCGTTGGCGTGCCCGCTCGGCTTGAAGTTGCAGCGGGTGAGGCGGCAGTTGTTCGAGTCGTCGAACGACACGATGACGCTCCGCGTCTCGCCGTCGAGGGTCGTGCTGCCGCCGCCGGACGTGATGCGGAAGCCGTCGACGGTGACGTGGTTGGCGGTGCGGATGCGCAGGATTCCGGAGCTGATCGTGGCCAGGCCGCGGTTGGCGGCGCGGATCACGATCGGGTTCGCGCTGGTGCCGTCGGCGGTCACCGTGAACGCGGAGTAGCTTCCATCCGCGACCACGATGCAGTCTCCCGCGACCGCGCCCGACACGGCGGAGGCCAGCGCCGACGAGGTCGAGACGTTGACGATGCGGAGGCAGCCGCCCGCGGGGGCCGTCGGTGTCGGCGTGGGGGTGGTGACGGCGGTCGGGGTGACCGTCGGCATGGGGGTGGGCGTCGGCGTCGCGCAGCCCGTGCACGGGGTACCCCAGAGCTCGACCTCGGTGAGGCTGTTGAACGTGCCCACGTTCGACATGTGGCCGACGTAGCGCACGAAACGCGCGGTTGCGCCGCCGATGTCGTGGGTCTCGAGCTGGGTGGTGGTGCCGCTGGTGAGCGCGTTGGTCAGCACGTTCGTCCAGGGGCCGCTGCCGCTCCCGCTCACCTGGAGGTCGAAACGGTTCTGCCGGTTGTTGCCGTTGTAGACGGCGATCTTCACGTACGCGATGGTCCTCATGATGCCGAGGTCGTACTGGATCCAGGCGCCGTCACCGTTGCCGGACCAGCGGGTGGCGAGGCCGCCGTCCACGGTGTTGGCGGGGAGGTTGCCGTCGTTGGTGCTCGCGCTGACGCCGGAGCCGGGCGGCGTGAGCTCGACGACCTCCGGCGTGGGCGTCGGCGTGCTGCCGGTGGGATCGGGCGACATCGTCGGCGTGGGCGTGGAGGTCGGTGTCGCCGTCGCGTCGGGCGTGCTCGTGGGTGCGGGGGTCGGAGTGGGCGGGGGCGAAAAGAGGCTGATCTCGCTCACGCTGTTCCACGTCGCCTTGGCGGGATCGTTGTTCCCGTGGCCGACGTAGCGCACCCAGCGCGCGTCCGTGTCCGCGAAGTCGAATGTCTCCTCCGCGGTGGTGGTGCCGCCGGACTCGACGTTCGTGAGCACGTTGCTCCAGGCGCCGGAGATCGTCGCGACCTGGAGGTCGAAGCGGCTCCGGCGGAGGTTGCCGTTGAAGAAAGCGACCCGCACGTGGCCCATGGGGCGCACGCTGCCGAGGTCGAGCTGCAGCCAGGCGCCGTCGCCGTTGGCCGACCAGCGCGTGGTCAGGTTGTCGTCCACGGCGTTGCCCGGGAGGTTCCCGTCGTTCGTGCTGGCGCTGACGGCGGAGGCGGGCGGCGTAATCTCCGTCTGCGCCACGGCCGGCCCGGCCATCACGAGGAGCCCCAAGGCGCACCCAGTGGCCGCACCCGCGTGTCGAACATAGGAGGGCGACTTGCGAACGATGGCCTCAATCGAGAAATGCATGGGACTCCTTGACCGAAGAGAAACGAAGAGGGTCGCGACAAGGTAGTCCGCGGAGTCGCGCGGCCACAAGAATCGTCAGTAGAAGGAAGAAGTAGATGAAAGCAGGAGCCCGAGCGTGCAGAACGATCTATCCGCGGGCCATCACGCCGAACCGGCCGGCCCTCGGGGCGTCAGCGGCCCGCCCTCGCGCGCCCGCCCCGGGAGATGCCGACGCGGCCGCGAGGTTACCGGCCGTCCAGCGCCCGCGTGGGAACCGCTTCGGTATCGGCGCCCGCATCGCCGTGACCGACACCGAGGGCCGCACTCAGATCCGTGAAGTCCGTTCCGGTGGTGGATACCTGTCACAGAACGATCTGCGCGCGCTCTTCGGCCTCGGCGGCGACAAGGGCGCTACACGGTCCTGTCGATTCACTGAGGACCCTCGACGGGCGCGATCACGTCGTCCCTCCACGCTCCCAGCCGGACCCGTCTGTCGTTGCGCCCCAGCGCGTCCCATCGCACGGGCGTGGCCGCCGCCGTGGAGGACGACAGGTCTCGCCAGGCGTCGAGCAGTCGGGCCCGATTGAGGCCCGCGCGCTGGAGAGCCTGTGCCAGCAGCCGCACGGCGTCGTACGCCTGCCCGGCCGCGTCGTCCGGAGGCTCGCCCCAGCGCTGCTCGTACCGTGAGACGAACCCATCCCAGGCCCGTCCCACCTCGTGGAAGACGGGCACCGTCACGCCTTCGGCGGCGGGACCGGCCGCGCGGCGGAACGCCCGCCGCGCCAACGGCGCGCCGCCGAGGATGACGCCGGGATACTCCCGTCGGCGCAAGTCCGTCACCAGCCGGGCGGCGGCGCCGGCCGGCGCGAGGACGACGATCGACTGCGGGCGAGGGGCGAGGAGTCGCTTCGCCAGGGTGCCGGCGTCCAGGTCTTCCATCGAGAACTCGACGACAGTCGCCGGCGTGGGCAGCCCTCGCGCGGTGAGCGCACGGCGCAAGGACACGAGCGACGCATGGCTGTCGTGCTCGGCGGCGGCGGCGACGGCGAGAGTGCGGCCGACGCGTGCGACGGAGTCGGCGAGGAGGGCGGCGAGGCGATCATCCCCCGGGGACATCGAGAACGTCCAGGGAACGCGCGCCATGTGCACGGTGTCGTCCGTGCTCGCCGGACTGATCGTGAGGACGCGCGTCTTGAGGGCGATCTGCGCGGCCAGGTGCGCGGCCGCGCCGTCCGTCGATGCGATCACGGCCCACACCTCGTCGCGGTACACGAGGCGGACCAGCAGGGCGGCGCCCGCCGTCCAGGGGCTCCCGGACCACGCGGGGACCAGGCGGAAGGGCACGCCCTGGTATCCGCCCGCGGCGTTTTCTTCCTCGAGCGCGAGCACCGCACCCCGCCAGGGCTCGAGGCCCTCCGAGGCGTCGTCGCCGGCGGGACCGAACCACGCGATCCGAATCTCGTCCACTCGAGGCTCCGGCCGCTCGCGGCCCGGACCGCGGTAGACGAGCGGAGCGTCCCCCGCGCGATGGTAGGGCTCCGGCGACTCCGCGTCCGCCGGCATCGCCGCCCACGCCGCGAGGAGCACGGGCAGGAGCGTCACGGGCGCGGGCCCGCCGGGATGAGCAGGTCTTCGCGCGACAGGTACGTCCATTTCCCCTTCTCGAGCCGCGCCAGGTACGTCGGGCCGTCGTCGTCGAGGACCGCCGAGAAGGCGATGTCGCCGGTGATGCCCGGCCACGGCCGCGGCAGATGGGCCACGACGTCGCGGATCTTCGCGCGATTGAGCCCGGCGGCCTGGATGGCCCAGAGCATGAGGTTCATCCCGTCGTACGCATGCGCGGCATACGTCTCGGCCTCGACCCCGAAGCGCCGCCGGTAGTCGTCGCGGAAGCGCGTCAGGCGCGGGTCGGTGCGCTCGGGCTTCCACGGAAACGCGGCGACGACGCCGTCTCCGTTGCCGGCCGCGCGTTCCACGAACGCGTCGGAGACGGTGCGGTCGCTGCCGAAGAACCGCTGCTTCATCCCGAGCGCGCGCATCTGGTTGAGGATGGCGGCGGCGTCGCGGGCGTCGCCCCAGTGCACGACCGCATCGGGCTTCACGGCGTCGATCCGCCGCAGCTCCAGCTCGAAATCCGTCTGCCCGACCTTATACGCCATCTCGATCGGGATGGGATGTCCCAGGCGCCGGCTGCTGTCGCGCACCTCGCGCACCCCGAAACGTCCATAGCGGTTGCTGGCCCGGATGATGGCGACCCGCGCGAGGCCGAGCTTGCGATACCAGTAGTCGGCAAGCAGGTACGCCTGCTGGCGATCGTCGCCGATCACGCGCGCGACCCACGGGATGTTCGTCTCGACGAAGGTCGGATCGGTGTCGCCGGTGTTGATCATGAGCACCTCGGCCTTGAGCGCCACCCGGATGGCGATGTGGCTGTTGGCCCCGTCGATCGTGCCCAGGATCCCCCAGACCTCGTCCTGGTAGGCCTGCTTGATGATCTCGTTTCCGGACGAGCCCCACAGCCCGTTGTCGTTGCTCGTCACGAGCTCGAACGGGATCCGCCGCCGGAGGTAGCCGCCGCGCCGGTTCCATTCCTCGACGGCGAGGCGCGCCCCCTGCAGCATCGGCACGCCCAGCGCCTCTTCGTGACTTCTTCCGCCGGTCGCAATCGATACCGTGGAATCGATGGGGCCGATGAAGCCCACCTTGACGGACGCGAGCTCCTCCGGCTCCGGGAGCGCGCGGCCGGGTCCCGCATAATCCATTTGCAGCAGGAAGTTCTCCTTGAACGGCTTCACGCCGCCGAAGGGCGTGACATCCGCCGCCGTCCGGGCGTAGCGCGCATCCTTCTTGAGGGGGAGGGCGGGCGTGCGGTAGGCGCCGGCCGCATCGATGGCGGCGAGCATCGCTTGCACGTCCGGAGCGTCGAGGGGGATCCAGTCGGACGCGGCCGTCGTCGAGGAAGGCTGAGCGCCGGCGGTCAAGGGCACCATCGAGGCGAGGAACGCCACGATCCCGGCCAGGCGGGGCATGGCTACCGCTCCCCGGCGGGCATCCACGGCCGTTCCCGGAGACCGGCGTAGTAGCCGCGGCCGATGCCCCAGCCGAGTCCCTTGGCCGTACCCACCCAGATGTCGTCGCCGTCGACGTCGGCGGCGATGATGAAGTCGTGCGGGACTCCGATCGGCATCTCGACGTCTTCCACCATGTGGCCCTTCCGCGTCACGCTGGCGCGGCCGCGCCCGGTCTGGGGATCGCGCGTGTAGGCGACCCAGGTGTCGCCGGGCGCGTCGGTAATGATGCCGAGCCCGCGGTCGGAGCAGTACAGGGCCTCCTGCGCGCTGCGCGCCCGGATGTTGTTGACGAAGTCCGACGGCAGCCCGCCCTCCTGCTGCGCGTAGCCGCGCCAGTGGCGGCCGTCGTAGCGCGACCCGCCGAAGTAGGACGAGACCCACATCACCCCGTCCACCACGTCGGCTCCGGTGACGATCACGTGGTTGATGCCGTCGTCCCGGAAGAGATCGATCTCCATCTCGCCGTCGGGATCGAGGTGCTCCTTCCAGCGGCCCGTCTTCACCTCGTACTCGAGCACGCCGCTGCCCCATACCGCGAGGTACACCTTGCCGTCCGCGTAACACGCGCCGTAGTTCCAGATCTCCTCCATCGGCGCGTTCTTCTCGGTGAAGACGGTCCACTCGCCGGTCGTCGTGTTGTAGCGCGAGGCCCCCGCGGTGGTGGCGACCCACACGTTCTCGTTCTCGATGGCCAGCCCGTACACCACGTCGTTCACGAGGCCGCTGTTCAACTGGTTCCAGTGCTCGAAGCGGCCGCCGGAGAGCCGCGCGAGGCCCGCACCGAAGAGTCCCAGCCAGACGTCGCCTTTGTCCTTGTCCACGGCGATCGCGGTGACCACCTTCCACGGCAGGCCGTCCTTCTCCTGCCACGTCCGGACGACCTTCGCCGTCGTCTTGTCGATGAGCGCGAGGCCGCCCTCGGTGCCGACCCAGACGTTCGTCCCGTCGACCTTCACCGCGAAGATGTGGTCGTTCGGGAGGCCGTCCTCCACCGTGAAGTGCTTCCACTGCGTGTACACGTAGGGCAGGAGGGGCGCGGGGCGGCCCATCCCTTGCTCGGCGAACGCGGGCACGGCCAGGCCGGCCAGGACCAGCGCGGCAGGAATCAGTCGTTCGTTCATCCGAGGCTCACCTTTTGTTAGAGCGTCTTCAGGTATTCGACGAGGTCGTTGAGCTGGTCCTTCGTCATGTCGTTCGTCACGCCGTGGGTGTCATATGGATTGAAGCGTGTCCAGATCTCCTCGAGCGTCGGCGCCATGCCGTTGTGGAGGTAGGGCGCCGAGTCGTAGATGTTGTTGAGGGCGGGCACGTCGAACCGGCCCTGGCGGTCCAGCGCCTGCCGCGTGCCCACGTCACGCCGCGAGCGGTCGCTGTAGTACGGAGGAAAGTGGCAAGTCACGCACCGGCCCTCGGGGGGGACCTCGCGGCCGTCGTTCGCGCGCGTGCGCTCGAAGAGGCGCTTGCCGCGGCGCTGGGCGGCGGTCAGCTCGGCGCCCGGCGGCCGGTGCCGATTCGGCGGCCGCGGGAGCGTCACCGTGTAGTCGTTCAGGGCGGAGAGCTCGTCGGGAGTGAACGGGTCGATGCGCGTGAAGAAGACGGCCAGCCGCGGTCCGCACTGGCGGGCCAGGGTCACGTTGGTCCCCTCCCACTTGAACGGGTCGGTGTCGAAGATCCCGCGCAGCGTCCGGTTGTCCACCGGGCTCACCCCGATGCCGTCGGCCTCGATGTCGTAGGTGATCCCGTCCACGTGTCCGTCGGGGTGGCAGGTGTGGCAGGAGAACTGCCGCTGGAAGGCGATCCTCGCGCTATGGAAGAGCCGCTCCCCGCGGCGCAGGCGGGTGATCGTGGTGGGGCCGCCCAGGTCCACGCGTGCGACCGCCTCCCGGCGCGCGAGATCGATGACGGTCAGCGAGTCGTCCAGGCTGTTCGCTACCCATGCCGTCTTGCCGTCGGGCGATACCGCCACGCCGCGCGGGCTCGCCTTCGTTTCGACGGAGCCCACCACGAGCTCCGTCGAGCGCCCGAGATGGTTCGGAAGCACGTCGCGTCGCTCCTCGCGCGACGACGCGCGGAGAAGCGCGAGCAGCTTCTCCACGTCCACGATCGCCACGCGGTTGGTGCCCGAGCTCGTCACGAGGGCGAGGCGGCCGTCGGGCGTGAACGCCACGTCGGTGGCGTCCGCGAAGTAGCGGTTGGGCTCGTCGAGCAGGACCTCGTCGACGGTGCCGTCCTTCCAGAGGACGGCCAGCCCGTTGGTGATCGTCCAGCCCTGGACGAGGCGGGTCATCGGTACGAGGTTCTTGGTCCGATTGAGCGTGGCCAGGGCGAACTCTCCACTCGGGTGCCAGGCCACGCCGAGGAGCAGGTTGGCGTCGGGCACCGTCCGGCGATCGGTAATCCTCCCCGTCGCGGCATCGACGACGGTGACCTCCGATTCCGGAGGCATGCGGAATCCGACGAGACGGGAGAGCGCGTTGGTCACGAGCAGCTGCCCGCCATCGGGCGAGAGCGCGGTCGACCAGGGGTTGCGGCTCGCGGCCAGGCGTCGCATCTCGGCGCCCGTGCCCAGGTCTACGACGGAGATGCTGTCGGCGGCCGTGTTCGCGACGAAGAGCCTTCCGCCCGCAGCATCGACGGCCAGCCCGTGCGGGTCGTCGCCGACTGCGATCGATTGGATGACGCGGCGGGTGGCGGTGTCGATCACGGAGACGGCGTCGTCGAGCCGGCGGCTGACGTAGGCCCGGCGGCCGTCCGGGTGGAAGGCCACGTCCGTGGCCTGCGGGCCGACCACGATCTCGTCGACCTTCCGGCGCGTCCGTGCGTCGACCACGACGACGGTTCCCGCGGACTCGCAGGTCACCCAGACCTCGCGCCCGCCCGGGCGGAACGCGAGGTTGAGGGGATTCTTGTACGTGACCGCGAGGTCGGACAGCAGCGACGTGTGCGGCGGCGGCGAAGCCGGCTCCTCGAGGCGGGCCGCCGTCCCCCGCACCTCTCCGGCGGCGTTGCCGTCGATCCGGTGCGCGATGCGAGCCCACGCCTTCTCCACGTCGAGGGGCGCCTTGCCGTGGACGGTGACGTGGGAGCCCTTCGCATAGTGGCAGACCTGGCAGTCGCGCAGCGTCATCTTGCGCAGGCCGGCGCGACGGGAGGCCTCGGGATCGCGCATGACCGCCGCGTCCATGTATTCGCTCCCCGGCCCGTGACACTTCTCGCACTGCACGCCGTCCTCGAGGCGGAAGTCGGCGTCGCGCTCCCACCGCTCCGCCTCGGCGGCCGTCGCATGGCAGCCGAGGCAGATGGGCGAGCGGTGCGGCTCGTCGGTCACGCCCGACAGCCGCGCCATCTCCCGGCCCTCCTGCGTGAACAGCGAGAGGTAGGCGCGCGCGTGGCGCGTCTCCCGCCACGTCGCGTACTGATGTCCGGAGACCTTGCCGTCGTGACAGGCCGCGCAGGCCTTGGCGCCCACGTACACGGGCGATTTGGCGGCCTGCGCCCGCGCGTCGCTCGCGGCCGCCGCCACCACCGCGGCCGCGACCCCGGCCAGGACTCGATCACGCACGACGTTGCCGCGGCCGGGCACGTCAGTCGGCCTCCGGCAGGATGATGAGGATCTGGTCGGCGGCGACGTCGTGCAGCCGCCGCGTGCGGCCGTCCGGCCAGCGGATCTCCACGCCCTCCGCTCGGGCGGCGTCACCGAGCCCGAAGTGGACGCGCGGGTCGCCCTGCGAGAGATAGCCGTTCACGGCGATGACGTCCCGGCGCTGGACGCGCTCGCCCGCCGTCACCGTCACCCGCGCGCCGATGGCGGTGCGGCGCCCGCCCGCCGCGCGCACGTCGAGCTCGAGCCAGTGGTGGCCGGTGCCGCCTTCGTTGCGCAGGAGGTGAGGCCGGCCGTCCAGCTCCACCACCACGAGGTCGATGTCGCCGTCGTCGTCGAAGTCAGCCCAGGTGGCGCCGCGGCCGACCCACTTCTTCTGGAAGTACGAGCCGGCGGTGCGCGCCACGTCGACGAAGCGGCCGGTGCCGTCATTGCGCGCCAGCACCGGATCCTCGGCATAAAGATGATGGGCGTTGCCGTTCGCGATGAACACGTCCGGGTGCGTGTCGTTGTCGTAGTCGAGAAGGACCGCGCCCCAGCCGATGTACTGTCCGCAGATCTCCGCCAGGCCCGACGCGTAGGCCCGATCTTCGTAGAAGTCGCCCGCCCGCGTGAGGAGGCTGCCGTAGTCCATGTCGGGGATCAGGATGTCCAGTCGCTGGTCTCCGTTGACGTCCCCGACGGCGGGCCCCATGGACGACACGCCCTGTCCGTTCTGTCCCAGGGCCAGGCCGAGAAGGAGGCCCTTTTCGCGGAAGGTCCCGTCGCCCTGGTTCTCGAAGTAGTCGTTCTCCATGGCGTCGTTCGCGACGTAGAGGTCCGCAAGGCCGTCGTCGTTGAGATCGGCGGCGACCGCGCTCATGGCGCGCCCTCCCGGGCGCCACAGGCCGGCCGCCTTCGTCACGTCGCTGAACCTGCCGCCGCCGTCGTTGCGATAGAGGGCGCTCGTCGTGCCGTTGTAGCTCAGCGGACCGGGATAGCCGGCGGCGGCATAGAAGGAGCGGAACCGTCCTTCGTCGTACTCGAGGTAGTTGGCGACGAACACGTCGAGATCGCCGTCGCGATCGTAGTCGAGCCAGGCGGCATTGACGCTCCAGCGAGGGTCGGCCAGCCCGGACGCTTCGGAGACGTCGGTGAACGTGCCGTCGCCGTTGTTGCGGTAGAGCTCGTTGGGCCCGTAGGCGAGAACGTAGAGGTCGACGTCGCCGTCGTCGTCGTAGTCGGCGGCCGAGCAGCCGAAGGCGAAGCCCTTGCCGGCGACGCCGGCCTTCTCGGTGACGTCGGAGAAGGTCCAGCCGCCCTCGTTCCGGTACAGGGCGTTGCGAAGTTGCCCGGCGCGCTCGCGGCCGCGGTTGTCGTTCACCGCCTTCGTCCATCGGCCGTTCGGGAAGTAGATGTCGAGACGTCCGTCGTTGTCGTAATCGAAGACGCACACGCCCGTGCCCGTGCCCTCGACGATGTTGCTCAGCTCGAGGTCGCCGAAGCTCTGCTGGAACGTGATTCCGGCGGTCTCCGCAACGTCGCTGAAAGTCGGCAGCGTCGTGGTGGGGGCCGCCGCTCCGACCGCGAGCAGCGCGCTCGCCAGCGCGGCCGTCGCGCGCGTCATCGGCTTGCTCCCGCCGCGCCGTCGCGCGTGGGACCACTGTCCCAGGCCGCGCCGAGGTCGATCCATTCGATGAACGTCCGGATCTCGTCCGCGCTCGGGGCGCGCCCCTCGGGAATCGACTTCACGCGGCCGCCGGTGGCATCCCACGGCCGGCGCGTGTCGCGGCCCAACAGATGCCAGGCGAGCGGGCTCGTGCGCGCCTGGCCGGGTTCCACGTAGCCCGCCAGGAGCACGTCGTAGGCGGCGCGCGCCCCGTCGCCATGCGCCAACGCCGGCGGGGCGCCGCCGTCCGCGTGGCACGAGAGGCACCGCGCTTCGAGGAGCGGGGCGACGTCGTGGCGGAAGTCCACGCAGCGGCGCTCGCTTGCCGGCGCCGTCAGCACGTCCGCGGGCCGCTGCAGCGCCTTCACGAAGCGATTGGGCGGTGTCCGCTCCGGATCCTCGTGACAGCCGATGCACCCGCGCGATTCACGAGGTCGTGCCCAGATCCATGCGGAGCTGCGAAGGGCCAGGCCGTCGGCGTCGAGAAGCTGCAGCTGCAGCGCCGTGTCCGCCGGGACCTGCAGATGGAACGAGCCGTCTCCGGCCAGCGGCACCTCGCCGAGCACGCGACGCGGCGCCAGCGGCTCCGTGCTCGCCGGCGTCTCCGGCCGCGCCAGGCCTTCGATCACGCGCAGGCGCTTCGCGGTACCCGTCGGCAACGCCGACGGTCCGAGTTCAGTGATGCCGACGTCGAGGCCGTACAGCGTGCCCGTCCTGTCGTCTTCGCTCACCACGCTCGAGCGTCCGTCCGGCCGCGGGTGCGGCGCCACCACGCGGGCCTGAATGTCGTGCCAGTCGGGGTCGTCGTAAAGACGCATCTTCCTTCCGGTGGCGAGATCGAAGTGATATACGCCGTACGTGCCGCGGCCGTCCTCCGGACGCCAGGACACGCGCAGGCCGCCGCGCGGGTCGGCGCTCGGCGAATGGAAGAGGCCGTCGGCGGGCGCGCTCAGCGGCCGATACGAATGAAGGTTCCGTCGGAGGCTGACCGCGGCCAGCGTTCCGGATCCGTCGCCGGCCACGGCATCCGCCTCGACGAAGACGACCTGCCGGTCGGCCGCGGGCGTGGCCATGTGTTTGACGCGCCGGCCCTCGTCGGCGGCGAAGACGAGCGCGTCGGTGCCGTCCAGGTTGAGACCGAGAAGGACCACGCGGCCGTTCGGCCCCCGCGCGAGCGAGTGCCTCTGCCAGCTCGCGTAGACGATCCGCCCATCCTCGAGCACGGTGGGATCGAAGTCGTTCGACAGGTTGAACGTCAGCCGCTCCACGCCGGATCCGTCCAGCCGACACGAGTAGAGGCTCGTGTTCCGTCCCCGGCCGGCTTCGTTCACGACTCCGGGAGTCTCTCCGACGAAGGCCACGATCTCGTGTGCTTCCGTCGATGTCGCGGTCAGCGTGTAGACGGGGGGGAGGTAGAGCGGATGTCGCGCCCCACCGGGCGGGCAGACCACCGCGCGCTCGCCGGGCCCGTCGATCTCACGCTCGTAGAGACACCATGGATCGGCGGGGCCTCTCCTGGCGGCGAACAGGATCCTCCGGCCGTCGAAGGAGACCGCCGGGTCGGCGGCACTGTGGAATTCCGGCGTCAGCACGGTGACGCGGCCGGAGGCGGCGACCCACACGATCCGGCCGCCCTCCTCCGCCGGGTCGCGGAGCGTGCCATTCGCAAGCGCCTTCGCCGAACGCGACGCGGGGAGCTGCGTCAGCACCATTGCGGGCCTCGGCTCCGCCGGCGCTTCGGCGGCCCGCACCCAGAGTGCGCTTGCCGCGACCAGCACCCGCACGAAGCCCACGCCCGCTCTCATCGCGGGTGGCCGCGCGGGTCAGGAACGATCGCGGTCGCATCCAGCTCGAACAGCAGATCGTCACGGCAGACGTCGGCGAGCGTGGCGATGGAGGGCACGTCGGCGAGCCCCGTGTCGATCGCCATCCGCTCGTAGGCCGGTACGTCCGAGGTCTTCTTGACGAACGCCGTCACCTGCCGGAGGTCCGACAAGGAGGCGCCCTCGCTCTCGAGCAGGGCGGCGACGTTTTCGACAGTGCGCCTGAGCTGCGCCGCGAAATCGCCGGCGTGGATGGTGGCGCCCCGCTCGTCGATCGAGGCCGTGCCCGAGACGAACAGGTAGCGGAAGCCGCCGACGGTCAGCGACACCCCGCGCGCGAAGGCCGAGCCGTACTCCGTCGCCTCGTTCTGCCGGCGGTTGTGGAGGCGCCGCATCTCGAGCTCTCCGCCGTCGGTCGGCCGCGCCGCCAGGAGGTCGAGCGCACACCAGCCGTCGCCGGGCGCCTGGCCGCCGATCGCCGTACTGGCGGGGAGAATGCCGTGGCCGGCCAGGCGCATCCGCCGGAAAGCGTCATTGCGGGCGGCGTTGAAGTCGTCGTACCAGTCGAGGATGTCGCGGAGATAGAACCAGGTCCGGGCGACGTCGCCGAACGACATTCCCTCCGCATCGAGGAGCGTCTCGGCGGTGGCGATGGCGGCGGTGGTGTCGTCGGCCGGACCTCGTGCGCGGCGGGCGGCGCACTGTCCCGTGTCGCTCAGGCCGACGAACCGTGCATTCCGGGCCTCCACCACGCGGCCTCGAACCTGGCCACGGTGACACAGCGCTCGCACCGCGCCGCGCGCGCCGCGTACGGCCAGCACGTGGATTCCGGCGAAGCCGCTGCCGCCGTGGATCGGTGTTCCCTGGACGACCGTCGGCGGGACGTCCCACTCCTCACGGCCACCCACCGCCCGCATCCGGCCGCGCCTCACACACGGCATGGCGGCCAGCGTGACGAAGACGCGTTCGAGGAGCGGTACCGCTCCGCGTTCGCGCAGCGCGGCGTCGATGGCGACATAGGCGCGCGCCGCGTCGAGGTCCACCGGCGCCATGGGCGCGGGCATCCAGGTCAGGAACAGCAGATCGGCGCCGCGCTCGCTGACGCTCAAGCACCCGCTCGCATCCGGCCCGCGGAGGGCCGCATCGGAGATTGCCGCCACGTGCTCGTGCATGTTCGTTCTCTTCACCTCGGGCTCTCTAGCCCGCTAAAAATGCGACCCACTGAGCGATTCTGCAGAGAGGTGCAATCGATGTGCCGCGTGCAATGCGCGAGCGCGTGCCGTTCGCGCACGTGGGGTAAGGGGGCGCAATTCGAGATCAGGTCCGGTGAACGTTGGGAAAAAGCACGATGTCCGGCGCGGAGCGCTCATCGACGATGGACGGCGCAGTTCCTGCCGCAAGTGTTTCCGGCGCCGAGCCGCAGATGTTTCGGAATGCGGCGGTCGATTCATAAAGGCTAAGACGAGATCGATCGGCAGCCCCGGGTCGTGCGTCGCGATGGGGTGCGTCGCGACGCGGTTCGCATCGGCACGGTGGTTGCAGCATGCCGAAGACCACTGGTGCTCGTCCTTCTTCCCATGATCTATCAACCCATCGCCGCTGGAGGCGACGGACGGAGGTGAGTGTGAAGGGACCGCTTTGGGTCGTGGGTCTGGCGGTGGCCGTGCTCGCGGGCATCGGACGGCTCGCCGCGGCGGAGGAAGCAGCCGAACGAGAGATCCTGGCCACGGAGCGGGAAGCGATGGAGGGGTGGCGGCGGGGAGACCCGGACCCGCTGCTCCGCACCCTCGATCCGCAGATCACGTACATTCACGTCGTCACGAACGGGCGCCTGGAAGGCGTCGCCGCCGTCAAGGCACTTCTCGACACCTATCGCGGCCGGCCTCTCTTCGACAGCTACGAGATCGTGGAGCCCAGGGTGCAGGGGAGCGGCGACACGTACGTCTTGACCTACCGGTGCGTGACGCGCAACGGCACGGTCACTCGCCGCTGGAACGCCACCCAGATCTATCGCCGCACGCAGGGCGCATGGCGCGTTCTCCACACGCACTGGTCCGCGCTTCCGCCCGCTCCCGCCGCCTCGTCCGCCGAGGCCTGCGGTAGTGCGCGGCCGGCGCTGGACGCGATCAAGAGCGCCGAGGGCCTCGTCATCTCTCCCGACGGCACCCTCTACTTCTCCCAGCCGTTCGCGAGTGAGCAGCCGACCTCCCTCGGACGGTATCGGCCGCCGTACGACAAAGGGCCGGACGCGCGCTGGCTCGACCTGGGCGGCAATGCGCTGGGGATCACCCTCGATCCGAAGCGTCAGGTGCTCTACGCCGGCTCGCGCACGCTCGGGAAGCTGTTGCGTGTCACGCTGGCGGAGCCGCCGGTGGTCACGGCGCTGGCCGACGTGGAGCCCGACATCAACGGGGTGACGCTGGGCGAGGACGCGGCGGTGTACTACAGCGATCAGAAGGGCGGACACCTCTATCGCGTGGCGCCCGATGGGACGAAGTCGCGTGTGACGGCCGAGCCCCCACTGACGCAGCCGAACGGGGTCGCGTTCGGCGCCGACGGTCGCCTGTACGTCGTTTCATGGACGACGAACGAGGTCACCGCCCTCACGCTGCGCGACGGATCGGAGGCGTCTCGAGCGGTGTTCGCCACGCTTCCGGAGGCGCGCGCCGACGGCATTGCGTTCGATGCGGCGGGCAACGCCCACGTCACCGCCCGCGGCGTGCTCTATCGCCTCAGCGCCGACGGGCGGACTGTCGACTCCCTCGGTCCTTCGAACGGCGCGAACGTGGAGTTCGGCGCCGGCGCGTTGTCGTGCGGCGACATCTACGTGGCGGGGAACGGGAAGGGGGTTTTGCGACACGAGTCGCAGGCGCGAGGCAAGGACGTTCCGTGGCATCGCCCGTGAGGGGTAAGGCGTCGCCGTTCTTCCGCTACACTGCGCAGGGGGGGGAACCGGTATGTCGGACCTCGTGGTCTGGTCGGGCCCGGTCGGCGGTGCGGTGATCGGCCTCTATCTCGTCGCGCAATACTGGCTGACCGGCACGCCGCTCGGCTGCTCGACGGGGTACGGGAACTTCTGCGCGATGCTCTCTCGGGCGCGCTATTTTCGCACCGGTGACTACGCGACGTGGAACAACTGGCGCTTGTGGTTTGCCCTCGGCCTGCCGCTGGGCGGCGCGGTGGCGATGCTGACCTCCGGCATTGCACCGGAGCTCACGCTGTCGATGGGCGCGCTCTATGACACGGTGTTGCCCAGCTCGCCGATCGGGCGCACCGCGTACCTGGTCGCCGGCGGAGCCCTCATCGGCTTCGGGGCGCGCATGGCGGGAGGCTGTCAGAGCGGACACAGCATCAACGGGATGTCGCTGCTGAACCTGCCGAGCCTGGTGGCCTCGGTGGGCTTCTTCATCGGCGGGATCGTGGCGGTCCAGGCGCTCTTCCGGTGGATGCGATGAAGTACGCCTTTCTGCCGCTGGGAGCCTTGTTCGGATTCCTGCTGAGCCGCGCCGGCGCGACGACATACGACTACTACGCGAAGTTGTTCCTGTTCGAGGACCTCCAACTGGTCTGGGTGATCGGCACCGCGGTCGTCGTCGGCATTCCGGGACTGGCGCTTCTCAAGCGAGCCCGAGCCCGCGCGCTGCTGACGGGTGAGCCCATCGAGCTCCGCGGCAAACCGATGACGCGGGAGCTGCCCCTCGGCGCGGTGATGCTGGGCGTGGGCTGGGGCCTCTGCGCCGCCTGTCCGGGCACCGTGCTGACCATGGTCGGTGAGGGCAAGCTCTCGGCGCTGGCGACTGTGATCGGGATCGCGCTGGGGACGTACGGGTACGGCGTGTGGCACGACGCGAAGCGGGTGCGGTCTTCGCAAGCGCCGTGATGGCCTGACCCGAACCGGACCTCCGCTGTCGCACTGCGACGCTATCTTCTTATGATGCGCCTGCGAGTTGCGGTCGGAGCGTTGGCCGGTCTGACGTTGTCGTGCCAGTCGGAGATGCCGGTCAAGCCCACGGCCGCCAGGCCGGCGGCCCGACCGGCCGGCGCCACCGGGGTCATCCTCGCCGCGCCCGCTGTCCCGTCGCCCACGCCGGCGCCCATCATCCTGATCGAGCTTCCGGCTCCGACGCCGAGACCCGTGGCCACCGCCACGGCCAACGCGACGATCACGCCCACGCCCACCGCGACGCCACGCCCGGTCGCCACGCCGGCGCCCAGGCCGGCCGACCCTTTCTGTCTCGACCTGGCCACCGTGCCCTCGTCGCCGGTCCCCGTCTTCACCGGCCGCGGCTGCCGCACGAGTGAAGGCTTCCTCCCGGTGCTGGACCCGGGGACGCAGGCCGACGGTTGCATCCGAAACTGGCGGTGCGAGGACGGCGACCAGCGCTATCAGCCGATAGAACGCATCGGGACCTCGCTCAATACCGGCGGCCAGGGCGGCGTGCACCGGTGCAACCCAGGCGAGGGCATGGGCCCCGAGTTCATCTGCGACGGGGGACGGCCGGGCCAGGAGGCGTACGGCCGCAACGTCACCGATGCGGGCGCGATCATTCAGCCCGCGCCGGAGCCCAACGGCCGCGTGCCGGGGGCGTGGGAGCGCGCGGGGATCTGCCGGCCGGTGCTCTGCGGCGCGACGCCGCGCCCGACGCCGTAGGAGAGCCATTTGCCAGAAGCGTGGCTCAGCGGACCGATCGACGGGATCGATCCTTATCTAATGCCGGTGGCGCACGCCCTCGTCCAGGTGCGCGACGACGTCGTATCGGCGCTGATGGACCTTGCGCCCGAGGAGCCGGGCGTCGGACCCGACGGTGCGGCCTCCATCGCGTTCCATGCCGCCCACCTGGCCGGGAGCGTGGACCGTTTGTTCACCTACGCGCGCGGCGAGTCCCTGTCGCCGGTGCAGACGCAGGGACTGAAGGCCGAGAAAGACGGCACACTCGCCGACCGCGAGGCGTTGATCGCTCTCGTCGGCGACGCGGTGGCCCGCGCCCTCGACCAACTGCGCGCGACCCCGCGGCAGAGCCTGCTCGACGACAGGAAGGTCGGCCGTGCGGGCCTGCCGAGCAACGTCCTCGGCTTGTTGTTCCACGCCGCCGAGCACGCCCAGCGGCACGCCGGTCAGATCGCGACGACGGCGAAGATCGTCAAGGCGCGCGCCGGCTCGGCCGGACTGTGAACGAGCTGGGGAAGGAAGCGAGTGCCACGAGCGCGGCCAGCAGCAGGGTAAGGCCCAGGGCGATCGACCAGGCGGGAAGGTGCGTGCCGAGGACACCGAGGGCGCAAGCGGCGCCGGCGGCTACGAGCTCCTCATGGACGAGCGTGCCGAGGAGCCGCCGCTGGAACGCGACGTGTCCGATGAGATAGAGCGCGACACCGCCACACAACGCGAGACGCGGGCCGGCCTCGAGCGGTCGATCGACGTGCGCGAGCGTCGCCTTGGCGCCGACCGCGAAGACGATGATCCCCGCCA
>Ga0114129_10004858_pt1 | contig 18968 bp, 12 predicted proteins | sample RhiMetdeltSRZDD1_FD_80071 | JGI IMG/M metagenome (GOLD analysis project Ga0114129, IMG submission 80071) | Populus rhizosphere microbial communities from Tennessee, USA - Rhizosphere MetaG P. deltoides SRZDD1 (version 2) (version 2) | ecosystem: Host-associated > Plants > Roots > Rhizosphere >...
CCTCCTATTCGTTCCTGTGGACGTTCCCGTGCCGCGGATCCCATCCCGAGGACGGCTTCCGCCTCATCGCCCGCTCCGTCGACAACTGCGGCAATGTGAGCGACGCCCTAAGCGTCCCGCTGCAACTCATCGGCCGCTCCCACTGCTTCCGCTCGGACGCGACCGCGCCCCAGGCCGGCGTGTGGCTGAGCGAGCTCCAGCCGCCGGGTGCGCGCGGCCAGGTGGTGGTGGACGGCGCCCAGGCCGTGTTCCCTTCGGCCGGGCCCGAGTCCTTTACGACTCCCCTCGGCCCCGGAAGCCACCGCTTCGAGGCCACGCTCGTGGCCGGACGCGGCGAAGGCCGCGGCTCGGGAGCGAGCTGGCGCTTCGACCTGTCGTCGCTCCGGCTCGTCGCAGGGTCGCTCCGGCTCGTGTCCGGCGACGTCGCCCAGGTGGCGGGCGACGCGGTCGTGTTCCGCCTGCGCGGCCGTGCGGGCGAGCGCGTCGTGTTCAGCTTCGAAGTGGCGAGGCCGTAGGCGGAAGCCCGGTGCGCGCGCTCAGCGTGCGCCGCAGAAGGCCCGGACCTCCTGGGCGACCCGCTCGAGCGACTCGAGCGGCAGCTCCGGGTAGAGCGGGACCTGGATCACCTCGTGCGACAGCCGCTCCGACACGGGCAGGTCCCCGGCCTTGCCGCAAGCGGCGGCCATCGCCGGCTGCAGATGGATCGGGCGCGGATAGTGGACCGCCGTCGCGATCCCGCGCGCGTGGAGGTGTGCCTGCAAGCCGTCGCGATTCGTCGCGCGCAAGCTGTAGAGATGCCAGGCCGAGCGGCCCCAGGCCTGCTCGCGCGGAAGCACCAGGCCGGCCGTGCCCTCGAGCAGCCGGCTGTAGGCGAGCGCCCGCTCGAGTCTTTCGCTCGCCCAGCGCTCGAGCTCGGGCAGCTTGGCGCGCAGCACCGCGGCCTGCAGCGCGTCGAGGCGGCTGTTGGTCCCGACCACGACGTTGTCGTACTTCGTGGCCCCGCCGCCGTGATTGGCGATCTGCCGGACGCGAGCGGCGAAGTCGGCGTCGTCCGTCGTGATGGCGCCCGCGTCCCCGTAGGCGCCGAGGTTCTTGCCCGGGTAGAAGCTGAAGCACGCCGCGTGAGCGAGCGAGCCGGCGCGTCGCCCCGAGACCTCGGCCCCGTGGGCCTGCGCCGCGTCCTCGAGGACGGGCAGGCGATGGCGCGCGGCCACGGCGAGGATCGCCGGCATGTTCGCGGGGTGCCCGTAGAGATGGACCGGCAGGATCAGCTTGGTGCGCGGCGTGATCGCGCCCTCGAGCGCGCCCGGGTCCATCGTGAAGGAGGCCTCCTCCACGTCCACGAACACGGGGCGCGCCCCGTTCAGCAGGATCGCCTCGCCGGTCGCGATGAAGGTGTTGGCTACGGTGACGACCTCGTCACCCGGTCCCACCCCATAGGCCCGAAGCGCAAGCGTCAGGGCGTCGGTGCCGTTTGCGACGCCCACGGCGTGGCGCACGCCGCAGAAAGCGGCGAACTCCTGCTCGAAGAGCCGGCACTCCTCGCCCCCGATGAACTGGGTGCTGGCCACGACGCGGGCGATGCCGGCGTCGATCGCCTCCTGGATGCGGAGGTACTGGGCGCGCAGGTCGACCATCGGCACGGTCATCAGGCCCGCAGTCTACCTTCCGGATCTCTAAGCACAATAACAAGCAACGGGCTGCGAGCGCAGCCCGATTCACTCGGGCGGAGCGAGCGGGGGGTCCAAGGGGGGGGCGGCGCAGCACCCCCCTTTCAAAGACAGCTCGACGACGGTCACGCGCTCGCGGGTGTCGAGGACCCCGCGGCCTTCGTCGACCGCCAACACGACCGTGCTGAGGCCCCGCGCCAGTGCGAGCGGGACGCGCAGCTTCGTCTCCCCCGAGAGAGGGACGACGGCCGCCGGCGCTGCTTCCGAGGCCAGGCGCACGCTCCGATGGCTCAAGTCGCCGCCGGCGACAGACGCCACGAGGCGGGTGCCCGGCCGGCCGGAGTAGGGGCTGAGCGTCAGCGCCAGATCGGCGCCGAGCGCATCGGGCGTGAACACCACGACCTTGGTACGTCCCTCGCCGATCGTGAAGAGAGGCCGCCCCGCGGCTCGGTCCGTCCCGAGCCCCGACGGGTTGACCACGTGCACCACGAGCGGACGGATCGGCCGAACGAGCCGCACATAGCCGCCGCCGAGCGACTCCGTGCCGCTCGCGTCGAACGGGACGAAGCCGGCGACGAGCGGGACGACGCGAACGTCGTCGAGTCGCGCCAGCGCCTGCGCATAGAGGACGTCGCCGCCCACCGGATGGTTCGAGATCGAGGCGCTGTCCACCCAGTCGCCCAGGATCGTCCGCGGATAGGCCAGAAGGCCGGTGTAGGCCGAGAGCCAGCGGTTCACGTTCGCCGGTCGTCCCACGACGACGAGGATCCCCGGCGGAAGCGCCTGGATGCGCTGCTTCAAGGCGGGGAGGTTCGGGAGCGGCGCCTCACCCGGGAAGACCTCGCGCATCGTAAGACCCAGCCGCTCGCTCCAGTCCCAGTGAGCGACGAGAAGGCTCAGGGGCAGCACCAGCGCCAGACTGCACACGAGCGTCCTCGCTCGAGGCACGAGCCGCCGCACGAGCGTTTGCAGTCCCAAGCTCGCGAGCAGCAGGAACACCGGGAAGGACCATTGGGCGAGCTTGAACACGTTCCAGGTGTGGCCCCGCGTGTGCTTCCAGGGGTCGAGCACGAGGACGGCGTAGTAGCCAAGCGCGAGGCCCAACAGGATGGCCAGGGCCGCCAGCCCGCGGCTGCGCTCGCGGCGCAGGGCCCACACCAGGCCGAAAAGCGCCAGCCCGAGATAGAGCGGTGCGAGCCCGCGGTTCAGGAGCGTCCAGGGAAAGGCCTCGACGCTCGTCCAGCCAGGGCCGAGCACGCGAGTGCCCGTGGCGAACTGGAAGAACTCGAGGGCGCTCCAGGCAACGTGGCCGCCGGCCACGTCGGTCATGAAATGCCGCAGGCGCAGCACCATGCCGACGAGATCGCGCAGGCCCAGGACCAGGAAGAGAGCAACGACCCCTGCCGCGAACGTGGCTAGGCTGCGGGTCCGCCCAAGGCGACGCGCACGGCGAAAAGCGTGAAGGGCCGTGAGGCCGGCCACGAAGCCGAGCGCGGGGAGGAGCGGCAGATAGACGATCAGCAGGAATACGAAGGGGATGGCGACGAGTACCGCGTTGCCGAAACGAAGCCGCTGTGGCCGGGCGCTGCGGACGAGCAATACCAGAGCGAGGAGCGTCACGCCGAGCGCGTAGGTCTGTTGCAGAAAGCCGTTGTGATGGCCCCAGTAGAGCGGGTGCGGCACCACGGCGAAGACGAGCGCGGCGCTCGCGGCCGCGGCCGAGCCGAGGCGCAACAGGCTGCGCCCGACGAGAAACAGCGCGGCCGCGACCAGGACCATCCCGAGGGCCGCGGTCGACGGGTACACGAGCGTCGCCACCTCGGCCCTCGTCGCTGCTTGAACCAGAGCCAGCAGGTGGGCGATCCCGAGGTCGTAGTGCAGGCTCTGCCACAGCCACGGGACACCCGTGACCGGCGAGAACGCGTCGAGCGCGCAGGCCTCCGAGAAGCCGTGCCGCTGCAGCCACTCGCTGAACGCGCTGTAGGTGTAGGTGTCGTTGCCGATGGCGAAGCCCCCCGTCCGCAGCACCGGCAGTTCGGCCACGAGCGCGGTGGTCGCGACCGGCACGCCGAGCGCGAGCCATTCGGTGCCGCGGCCTCGCGGCCGGAGCGCGTCGACGAGGCGCTTTCGCCTCCAGGCGAGGGCGAGCGGAAGCAGCAGCAGCGCGGGCACCAGCGGAACGATGTCCGGGGTGGAAAAGCCTGCGCCCGAGAGCCCGATGCTCAGCAGGGTCAGGAAGGCCGCGCCCAGGATGAGCGATCCCGCGGCACCCGTCGGACCGAAGCGGCGCAGGAGATCCGCGCCGAAGCCGCCCACGACGATGCGGCCGGCCAGGAGCGCGACGAGCATCAGAGCGGCGGTGAGCAGCAGCGACCCGGCCGCGCTCACGAGCCCACACTCGCGTCCGCGGGCGGCACCACGACGTCGGGGAGCTGCGGATTGGACTCGGGGGTGAGCCGGACGAACAGGAAATCGTGATCCGGGCTCTCCCAAGTCTCGGGCCGGCCCGCGACCGCGAGCGCCACACGCAGGTCCTGGGCGGCGTCGGGGTAGGCCTTCCGGTTCACGAGGATTCCGGCGAAGCCCATGCGCTCGAGCGCCGCGGCCATTCGCGCCGGCTCGAGCGACTCCACGCGCCGCTGCCAGGCGTCCTGCGCGCGCCCCTTGTCCGAGCCGTAGCTGAAGCGAAGCCGCTTCGCGTGGAGGTACGGACGGAGGTGCTCGTAGTCGGAGGCGGCGAGCAGTCGCTGCCCCTCGGGGAAGTCGACGACCGGGAGCTGGAACAGCATCGCGCCTTCGGGAAGGGCGGCCTCCAGCGAGCGCGTGAAGGCGCCGTCCGACGCGACGCGAGCGCCGAGCTCCCGGATCGCCGCTCCGCGCGTGCGTGGCGGGAGCTGGTCCGCGAGCGTCAGGCTTGCCGCGACCGTCGCCGCCGCGACGCTCGCCGTGCGGCGCCGAGCCAGGGCCGTCCGCGAGAGTGCGAGCACGCCCCACAGCAGCACGAGCGCGAGGATCCAGATGCTGTTGCGGCTGGTCGCCCGCAGCCAGACGAAGCCCGAGAGGCCGACGAGGCCGTTCACACCTCCCACGACCGAATACAGAAGGATCCAGACCACCGCGAGCGCGGTGGCGGGTGCTTTTCGCGCGGGCCGGCCGAGCGCCGCACGCGCGGCGCGAAGCGTGAGCGCGAGGAGCGCTGCGACGCCGGCGAGGCCCAGGTAGACAGGCCCCATCTCGCCGCGCACCAGCGCCAGCCGCAGGTACGCGGCCCCGGCCGCGCGCCACGGCACGATGGCACCTTCACCGATCGGCAGCACGAGCTCGATCGGCTTGAGCGCGTAGCGCTCCAGGTTCCCGTAGGGCCGCAGCAGCGCGTCGACCGGCCCCTCGCTCACACGCTGCAGCAGCAGGTTGGCGTTGTCCGCCAGCACTGCCGCGACGAGCCCGACGAGCAGCAGCAGCGCCCCGAGCGCGGCGCGCGGCGAGCGCCGCACGAGCCATTGAGCGACCGACGCGAAGCCGAGGAACTGGGCGAAGAGCGCCGCATAGTAGATGTTGTGCAAGCCGGCGGCGAGGACGATCGCCGCGGCCGCCCAGAAGCGGCGCGAGCCCGGAACGAGCCCGCGGCGCGCGAACGCCCACGTCACGACCAGGATCGCAAGCGGGATCGGCCAGTAGAAGCTGAGCGTGAGGTGGGACAGCGAGCGGTGAAAGAAGAAGGGCGAGAGGGCGAAGCCGCACGCCCCCGCGAAGGCCCATTCCGGACGCGCCCCGAAGTAGACGCTCACCGCCTGGAACGAGAGCGCCGCCAGCACCGCGGCAAGCAGCACCAGCAGGTTGGCCGCAGGAAAGAGCCCCAGCGCTCGCACGACCAGGCCGGCAAACCCGTACTGCAGCTTGTGCTGGCGCAGGAAACCATTCCAGCTCGCTCCGTGGGGCGCGCCGAGCTCGGGGACCTCCAGCCTGCCGAAGGGCGTCAGATGGCCGTCCTCAGCAGCCCGCAGCATCGCGAGCGTGTACCAGGCGTCGGCCGAGTAGTCGACCGGAACGCGCCAAGCCTCGAGGCTGGTGCGGCCCGTCGTGACGCACCATAGACTGGCGACGACCAGGGCCAGGACGAAGGCGGCGAGGGCGCGCCGTCTCACGGCGCGCCACCGCCGAGACCGCGCAGGCGCTCGAGCACGGCCGCCACGTTGCGGTCCCAGGTGAAGGATTCGGTGACCAGGCGGCGCGCCTCGGAGCCCAGAGCCTCCCGCTCGGCGCGCGGCATCTCGACCGCGCGCCGGATTCCCGCGATCAGCGAGTCGACCGAGCCGGGATCGACGAGGACCGCGGCACGCGTCCGCCCATCTGCGCCGGCTTTGGGCGGGGGCTCACCCGGCCGCCAGCCCTTTAGCACCCAGCCGATCTGGTCGAGGTCCGACGCCACGATCGGCTTCGCCATCGCCATGTACTCGAACAGCTTCGTCGGACTGCCGAAGAAGGGCGTCCCGTCGGGATTGGGGACGTGCGGCGAGAGCAGGATGTCCGACGCGGCGAGCGTCGCCGGTGTTTCCACCTGCGGCCTCGTCCCCGACAGCGTCACGAACGGAGCGTTGCCGCCGTCGCCCAGGATGGCCCGCACCTTGGGGGCGAGCGCGCCGTCGCCGACATAGAGGAAGTGGAGGCGACGGCTCTCGAGCCAGGCCCGCTCCTCGTCGATCAGCCGCCGGATCGCGCTCGCAAGAACATCGGTGCCGTGCCAGGTCCCGAACGTTCCCACGAACGTCAGCAGCTCGGCATCGGTCGGAACCCCCAGCGACTCGCGGGCCCGACGTCTCTCGTCGGGCCCGAAGCGAGCGGGGTCGAACGCGTCCGGGTCGATTCCGTTCGGGTAGAACAGCACACGCTCGCGCGACGCGCCGAATGAGACGGCCTGCTCGACGAGTGGCTGCGAAACCACGACGACCAGGTCGGCGTGCCGCAGGCTCGCGTTCTCGATCTTCTCGGCCAGCGCCTCGAAGCGCACGCGCTCGCCCCAGTGGCGCTGGGCCCAGACCTCGGAGCCGTTGAACTCGAGGACGAGTGGCACGCCCAGGCGCTCGCGCAGCAGCACCCCCGACATATCGTTGAGGGCGAAGCGCTGGTAGATGAAGTCCGGCGCGTCGCGAGCCGCCTCGCTGCGAGCGGCACGCAGGAAGACACCTTGATAGCGGTGCGGGTTGAGCTCGAAGGGGAACGAGATCAGGAAGGCCGGTGGAACCACGATCTGTGGCGTTGCCGGAGTGACGAGCGGCTGCACGCTCGAGCTCAGGAGACGGACGGCGATGCCCGAGCGCGCCAGCGCGTTCGCGACGCCCGCCACGTGAGCCACCGATCCGCCGACGTTCGCGCCGAAGCTGAGCGTCGGCTTGAGGTAGAGGCAGCTCAGGCAGCCGCGGAGTTCGCGCGGCACGAAAGGCCGGATCCCAAAGCGGCGCGCTCTCCAAGCGCTCGCTGCGAGGGCCATCCCGCCTGCCAGAAGGCCGGCTGCTACGCGAACCGCGGCCCGGACGGCGCTCCATGCACCCAGCGGAACGACCTCTTCGTAAGGGACCTGCCGCTCTCGGCGTGCTGCGGGCACCAGGAAGGCGAGCAGGACCAGATAGTCCTCGAACAGGAGCAGCTCGGGCGCCGGCCCCGTCGCGACGACCGTGGCCGCGCGCCAGCGTCGCAGCGAGCCGATCCCGGCTCGACGCAGTCCTGCGAGGTCGGCGAACGCCACGGAGGGCCCGAAGCGGGAGCTGAAGAAGCTTCGGGCCTCGGCAGAAGGAGGCGTGGGAGACAGAACCAGGGCCGCGACCGGAGAGGGGCTGGGCATGCGAGCGATGACGGCTCGCAGCCTACCATGGCGACGCTGATCTCCCCGCCTCGCGGGGGCGGCGGGGTGCTGGCGGCCTTCGCCCGCGGCGTCACCCGCTGATAAGCTCCGCCCAGCGTGCCGTCCAGCCGGAACTCCGACGCACCGAACAAGCTCCGCACGAGCCGGATCGCCCGCGTGCTCGTCCTTTGCCTCGCAGCCGGCTTCCTCCTTGCCAACCTGGCCGTGCGTGGCCACGCGTTTTACGCGGCGACCGGAGGGGCGTGGACCACGACTCTCGCGCTGGCCGGTGCGGGCCTGGTGACGCTGGCGTGCCTGCTCAGGCCGTCGCTGCTCGGCCCGGCGCTCTCCCTGTTCGGGGCCTCGTTCTGCCTGTATGGCTTCCATTCGTATCGGCTTGCGAGCCAGTCCTTCGAGCTGCTGCTGACGGCGCTCGCGCTCGCGCTGCTGCTTCGGCTCGCTCGGGGTCATGGCGCGCTCGCGCCGCCCTCGGGAGCGCCGGCCTTCATGCTCCTGCTCTACGCGCTTCTGGCCACGGTCTCGCTGCTGCTCATTCCCGTGTCGGTGCTCGAGCATCGCCTGTTTCTGGAGGGTGGCGGCATCGGGCACGCCGTCCTCGCTGCGTTTCCGAATGACCCGCTCTACCCGATCGCCTCGGTCAACCGGCTGTGGCTTTTCGTGCTCTTCGCAGCCTTGCTCGCCGCGCAGTCGGACGGCCGGGGGCTCTACCGCAGGCTGTTCGGCGGGATTGCCTGGTCCGCGATTGCAGCGGTTGTGCTCGGCCTCTTGGATTTCTCCGGCGTGCTGCCGCTCGACCGCTACAACCTGTCGCGGCTCTTCTACGGTGCCCAGTACCGGCGGCTGCAGTCGAGCTTCGGCAATCCGAGCTGGTTCGCCTGCTTCGTCGCATGCGTGCTTCCCTTCGTGCTTCTGGAGTTCCGGCAGGCGCGCGGGTGGGCTCGCATGGCGCTCGCGGTCGCCTTCCCGCTTTGCGCGGCCGGCCTGTTCCTATCGGGAGCGCGAGCTGCCTGGCTCGCCGTCCTGGTCGTGCTCGCCGCGCTCGTCGCCGCGGGCCTGGTGGCTTACCGTGAGGGGCGTCCGCTGGAGAAGCCGGATGCGCCAGCCTGGCTGGCGCTCGGCTCGACGGTCGCGACGGTCACGCTGCTGGTGGTGATCGCCTTGACGACTCCCGCCACGATTGCTCCAGGCGACTCCGGGCCACCCGGCCGCCTGGAGGGACTCTCGCGCGAGATGCAATACCGCGGCGTCGGGCTCACGTCCCCGCGGCGCCTAGCGGCCGCATACGCGCTCGAGCTGGCGCGGCTGAAGCCCTTGCTTGGCCTCGGCCACGAGAGCTTCAACCTCCACTTGCGTGCCCAGCTGGAGATCCCGGGCTCGGGCGTCTCGAAGCTGATGAGCAACACGGTCACAAAAGACGCATCGGAGACCGTCTTCGACGACAGCCACAACACCTACCTCCAGGTCCTCACCGGCACGGGCGCGCTCGGGCTCGCCGTCTGGATCGCCCTCGCGAGCGCCGGGCTCGCGGCCGCGACCAGGGCGTTTCGCCGCGACTTCGCGCCGGAGGCCCTGGCGGTGCTGCTCGGCCTTCTCGTGTTCCATTTCTACGGCCTGTTCCAGGGCATGGCCTACGTCCCGATGACGTTCTGCTTGCTCCCATTGCTGACGGGCTACGCCACGACGCTCGACGCGGCGCCCGCCGCTCCGGCTGATGCGCGGTTCCGAAAGGCCGTCGTCGCCGCGGCCGTCCTCGTGGTCGGCGCCGCCTTTGGCTACGCTCGCGACAACGGATAGATGAGCTTGAAGCGGCGGCTCGGCGTCGCAGCTTATCTCCCCGACGAGGCCGCGGAGTTCGAGGGCTTCTATCGAACCGAGACGGGAGCCGCTGGCGAGTTCCGCTGGATGGGGGGCCGCGGGATCGTCAACCTCAGGCGCGCCCAGCCGTTTCGGCTGCGCTTCAGCTGCGAGAATCCGGGCGCGGAGCACGAGCCCGTCGTGCTGTCGTGGCGATTCGAAGGGCGGGATGCGGGGCAGGTCGTGTTCCGCCGGCCGGGCAGCCTGGAGCAGAGCTTCTCGTTCGACTCGCCGGGAGCGCTCCGACTCGCCGTCTCGCGCACTTTTCGTCCCGGAGGCGGCGACCTACGCGAGCTGGGTATCGCGGTCAGCGCGATCGTTTGGGAGTGACGCCGTCTGCGACGACCACCACCGAAGGAGTGAAGGCCGGAACCACGTCGCGCAGCGCCGCGAGGAGCGCGTCACGGTCGCCCTTCTGTGCCACTGCGTAGAGGCGTTCGACGCGCTCCCGCAGGTCGGCCGGGGGCGGCGGGCTCTCGACCGCGCGCACCTTGGAACGCACCTCGCGGCTCTTGGCCGCCTCCTCGGCGGTCATCAGCTCCTCGTCCAGGCGAGGGGCGATTCGGCGCTTGACGACGGAGGGAGGCTTGCCGCAGGGCGAAGCCCACGAGACTCAGCGGTCTTGCCGGCCCCATCCCCACCGCAGCCTGGCGTGCCTGGCCGCGCCCAGTGCAGTGAGAGCGGGTCTCCAGCGCCAGGCGCGAAAAGAGTGTCAAGATCAGGGCCGTGCCGGATCCCGAACACGACCTCCTGAGCGTCGTCATCCCCTGCTACAACGAGATCACGGTGCTGCCGCTCCTGGAGGACCGCCTGCGGTCGGCGCTCGATGGCCTTGGCATGCGCTGGGAGGTCGTGTTCGTCGACGATGGGTCGAAGGATGGCTCCTACGAGCGACTCGCCGCGCTTCACGCCAGAGACGCACGGTTCAAGGTCGTTCGTCTCTCCCGTAACTTCGGTCACCAGGCCGCGATCGCCGCGGGGCTTTCCTTCGCGGGGGGCGAAGCCGTCGCGATCCTTGACGCCGACCTCCAGGATCCGCCTGAACTCATCGCTACGTGCCTGAAGCACTGGCGTGAGGGCGACCAGGTCGTCTACTGCCAGCGCGAACAGCGCAAGGAAGGCCCGCTGTTGCGGCTGCTGTTCGCGTCCTTCTATCGCCTGCTGCGCGCCTCGTCGGAGGTCGCGATGCCGCTCGACGCGGGTGACTTCTGCCTGATGGACCGGCGTGTGGTCGACGTGATCAACGCGATGCCGGAGCACCGAGTGTTCGTCCGCGGGCTGCGGGCGTGGGCGGGTTTTCGGCAGCGGGCGCTGCCTTATGCTCGGCCGGCGCGTGCGGCGGGTGAGACCAAGTACGGCCTGGGCCGTCTGCTATCGCTCGCGGCGAACGGGCTGTTCTCCTTCACTCTGATCCCACTGCGCGTCGCTACGTTCCTGGGCTTGATGTTGAGTGCCTTGAGCGGTGCCTGGGGTGTCTTCGTGCTAGCTTGGCGGATCTTCGGGTTCCGCTTTTTCGGGCTCACGGCGTCGCAGCTTCCCGGCTGGTCGGGCTTCGTGCTGCTGCTGATCTTGTTCGGCAGCGTGCAGCTCGTGCTGCTCGGCGTGCTCGGCGAGTATGTCGGCCGAATCTACGAGGAAACCAAAGGCCGTCCGCGGTGGGTGATCGAGGCTGCCCACGGCTTCGAGGGAAAGCCCGGCCGCCGCTGAGCAGGCGTTCGCGCCGGCACTCAGCCTGCGAAACGGCGCACGGCAGCCATCACCGAGGTTCCGATCGGCGGGTTCTGCACAAGGCGTAGCTCGGTCCGCATGATCGACTTGAGCGCGTGATCGGCCAGCCGGTTTGGTGGCTGGAAGCCCGAACGGATCGTGTCGGCGCTGGGGCGGCGTCCGGCGATGATTCGCCTTAGGGCAAGCAGTGGTACCAGGCTGAGTCCCCAGTAGCGGATTGCCACAGGCTTCCCGTCCAGGCGCGAAAGCTCCGTGGCGATTGTCCGCCTCGAGTAGCGGCGCAAGTGCCCCGCCGCTACGTCGTAGGCACTGAAAAGCGACTGGAGCGCCGGCACATTGACGAACAAGTGACCGCCGGGGCGCAGGTGCTCGAGGGCGGCGGCGAGAAGCGCTTGCGGTTCCGATACGTGCTCGATGACGTCGAAAAGAAAGCAGATGTCATACGAGGCTGCCAGCGACCGATTCGGCTGCCTGACGTCGTAGTAAAGCGTGTGCCCGCGAGCGGGTCCAGCCATGCGCAGCGCCGGCAGGTTGAGGTCGGTGATGTCGACGGCCCATTTCGTATGGCTCTCGAGCTGCTCGCGAAAGCGGCCGGCGCCGCCGCCGATGTCGAGCGCTCGTAGCGCGCCGTCCCGGCCAATGCCCAAACGTTCGCAGAGCTGCAGCGTTACTGCGAGGCGCCACTGCATCCAGAAATGCGTGGCGTCGGCGAACGCGTACCAGTCGTCGGGAAAGGGCGTCTCCGCGACCGGTGACAGGTACTCGATCGCCCGATCGCTCGGAGCATCACGCTTCGCCGCGATCCGCGCTTCCGCCGCTGGCAGCCTGCCTCCTCCCACGTATCTACTCTAGCGGTGACGGCTCGGGTTCGTCGAGCCGTGGACGGCGCGCCCACGGCGACACCTCCGCGGCGCCGGGTCTTGGAGCTGTTCGTGTTACTGCTGGCACTGCTGGCGCTCTTCCGCCTGTCGTTCCCGTGCGGGAATCCCGATCTCGAGCCGACCGGCGTGAGCTGGGCGTCGCCGTCAGCGCGATGCGCTGGGAATGACGCCGGCTCCGGCGGGCACAACCGCGGGCGTGAAGCCAGGCACAACCTCGCGCAACGCCGCGAGCACCGCCTCCCGATCACCCTTCAGGGCCGCCGCGTAGAGCCGGTCGATCTGCTGTAGCAGGTCGACGGGGGGCGGCGGGCTCTCGACCGCCCGCACCTTGGGGCGCACTTCCCGGCTGCGGGCCGCCTCGTCCGCCGTCATGAGCTCCTCGTCGAGCTTCTCGCCCGGCCGCAGACCCGTGATCTCGATCCGGATGTCCTTGTCGGGCACGTGGCCCGACAGCGAGACCATCATCCGCGCGAGGTCCAGGATCAGGATCGGCTCGCCCATCTCGAGGATCAGCAGCTCGCCGTAGCCCTTCAAGCCGGCGAGGAGCACCAGCCCGACCGCTTCGGGGATCGTCATCAGGTAGCGGCGACACTCCGGGTGCGTGACCGTCACTGGCCCCCCGCGCGCGATCTGCTCTTTGAAGAGCGGCACGACGCTGCCGGCGCTCCCGAGCACGTTGCCGAAGCGGACCGTGCTGAAGCGAGTCTTCGAGACGGCGGCGCGCTGCTGGACCACCAACTCGGCGAGCTTCTTCGTGGCGCCCATGACGCTCGCGGGATTGACGGCCTTGTCGGTCGAGACGAGCACGAAACGCTCGACTCCGAGGCGGTCGGCGGCCGTGACCAGGTTCAGGCAGCCGACCACGTTGTTTTTGACCGCCTCCTCGGGCGCGTATTCCATGAGCGGCACGTGCTTGTGCGCCGCGGCGTGCACGACGTCCTGCGGCCGGTACTCGCGCAGCAGCTGCTCCACGCGCGCCCCGTCCCGGATGTCCACCACCTGTGCCTCGACCTGCAATTCGGGATAGTGGTGCCGGAGGCTTCGGAACAGGAAGTAGAGATTGTTCTCGTCGATGTCGGCCAGCACCAGCAGGGCAGGTGCGTGCGCGGCGATCTGGCGGCAGGCCTCGCTGCCGATCGAGCCAGCCGCTCCTGTGACGAGGATGCGCCGGCCGCGCACGAGGGCGTCCATCTCCGCCTCGTCGAAGCGCACCTCGTTGCGCGGCAGCAGGTGGTCCGGCGAGAGGTCCGAGAGCGCTGACCCGTCGGCCCGGTCGTTGAGGTACGCGAACGAGACAGGCAGCACCTTGTAGCTGAGCTTGAGCTCGGCGCAGGCGGCCAGGATCTCGCGCACGCGCGCGGCCGGCAGGCGTGGGATCGCGAACAGCAATTGGTGGACGTCGCGGCTCCTGGCGATCTCGGGGAGGCGGCTGATCGGGCCGAGCACGGGCCGACCGCCGATCCACTGGCCCCACTTGCGGCGGTCGTCGTCGACGAAGCCGACCACGTCGTAGGCGTGCTCCTCGGAGCGCAGCAGGTCGCGATGCAGAAGGTCGCCGGCCGAGCCCGCGCCCACGATCAACGTGCGGGTGCGCGCACCCGAGCGCGAACGGGTCTGCGCGAGCAGCCAGGTCTGGGCGAAACGCGGCGAGAAGCGGAAGGCTCCCACCAGGCTGGCGGTCAGGAAGAACTCCATCACCAGCACCGAGCGCGGCGGGCCCGGCCGTTGCAGGAAGTAGAAGACGGCCACGAACACGGCCGTCCCCGCGAGCGTCGCGCCCACGACGCGCAGCGCCTCGTGCAGCCCCGAGAAGCGGAACGACCACCGATGCAGGCCGAAGACGAGGTGCAAAGACAGGCGCAACATCAGGAATACCGGCAAGAAGTGCCACAGGATCTCGCGGTGCTCCAGCGGGATCCGCGCGTCGAACCGCAGCAGATACGCGGTATAGAGCGAAGTCAGGATCAGCAGCGCGTCGAAGCCCAGGATCAGGACCAGCCGGCGGGCTCCGGCGAACCAGGGCGGCGCGTGCCAGCGCCACTCAGCCGTCACGCCGCCCTCGCCGTCGTTGCAGCCACCGACTCCGTGGCGAAAAACGCCACTGCCAAGCCGAGCGCCGCCCATGCCCAGACCGTGGGGCTCGCACTCCACCAGGCTCCGAGGGCGGCCGCGGTGAGCGCGGCCGAGGCGATTCCGATCGACAGCGTGACCCGGGCGTGGCCGAAGCGACGGGCCAGCTTCTGGTACAGGTGCTCGCGGTGTGCTTCGTGGACGCGCTCGCCGCGCAGCGCGCGGCGGGCGAGTGTCCAGGTGGCGTCGGCCAGGAACAGCCAGAGGCTGAGGCTGACGAAGAATACCGCGCGCGCCCGAACGTCCGGCGGCGCGGTCAGTGGCAGAGCCGCGAGCGTGAATCCCAGAAAATAGCTGCCGACGTCGCCGAGAAAGACGCTCGCGGGCGCCCAGTTGAACGGAAGGAAGCCGGCGGCGGCCCCGGCCAGCGCCGCCGCCAGCAGGACCGCGAACGGATCCCAGACAGCGATCACGATGCCTCCGCTCGTGACGGCGGCCTGGAGCGCGGCGAGCCCGTCGATGCCGTCGAGAAAGTTGAAGAAGTTGACCACGGCAACGATCCAGAGAACGGCCAGGGGCCGGGCGAGGGGGCCTAGCGGAAGGTCCAGGGGGGGCGGCAGCGGAAATCGGTCTGGGCCCCCGAGGCCTGAGACGACCGCGGCCGCCACCGCAAGTTGCGCCACGAAGCGGCTGACGGGCGACAGCCCGTAGCGGTCGTCCCAGAGCCCGATCGCGGCAAGGGCCAAGCCCCCCGAGAGGACCGCGACGGTGCCGGTTCTCCCCGCCCAGGCCGAGTGGACGAGCCAGAGAGCGGCGAGAACCGAGACCACGATCGCCGCCCCCCCACCGCGCGGCACGAGCGACTGGTGAGAAGAGCGCACGTTGGGTCGATCCAGGAGGCCCCAGCGTCGAGCGGCAGAGCGAAAAGCGGGCGTAAAGACGGCCGCCAGGAAGAGGGCAAAGAGGAACAGAGCAACCGGCGACGTCCAAAGTCCATTCATTTCAAGTCTGTCAGGCCGGCCGGCGGAAGCTGGCCGTGGCGCATCCCCACGCTCATTCGCACCCATCATAGAATGCCTTAGGAAGTCCAGTGACTATCAGGCCATCCAAACTGGGACGCTCGTTCTTCCGAGGCCTGGCATGGGTGACCGGCGTTGTGCTGGCAATCGCGATTGCCGCCACGGGCCGAAGGTTCGCTGAGCGGCCGCGATCGATCAGCCCGGAAGCCACACCGGCGCTCTTGCTAAAGGAGTTGATTGCCAAAGACCTACCCCAGCTAGCCACACCCGCCCTTGACGATTCGAGCAGGCTGACGCTCTTGCGTCGGTGGGCATACGAGAATACCGATTGGTCAACGCCGGGCGCTAATCTCGACGAGGACCGCACCAATGGCTTCTACGACATGGATGCGCCCGAGCTCTTCAGAGCCTTCAGGAATGACAAAGGTGGCGTGCTCTGCGGTGGGACCGCCTACGCTTTCATGCAACTCTGTCGGCTCTACGGCTACGATGCCCTGACGCTCGACTTCGGTGCCCCGGGTGTGTGGGCCCACATCGTCACCCTCGTGAGGCTGAGCCATGGCGGTCGCGACGTCTGGTCCGTTCAAGATCCTACCTACGACGTGACGTACGTGCATCGAGATGGTGCACCCTTCGATTACCTCGACCTCCTGCGGGCGTTGCGCGACAGACAGGATAGCCGGGTTCTCGTCGAGAAAGGCCAGGGCCGGTCACGCGAGTACATCGTCGCTCCTCACGAGGCCGAGTCGATGCTCCCTGTGCTCAGCGCGGATGAATCCTTCGAGGTCTTCGTCGGCCCCCTGCCCAACGGTGCGCTGAAGTATCGAAGGCGCTACTCGATCGACAAGTTCAAGCAGATCAACGGGCCGTCCATAGCGGGATTTCTGGCGCGCGAAGGACATCCAGAAGACGCTGTCTACTTGTTTCTTTATCCCATAGGGATCTCGGGTGGACCGGCATTCGATCAGGCGCAGATCCATGTGCCTCGAGAGATCCGACCCCACTTCATGATGAAACGGGCGCGTGAGGTCCTGGGGCTTGGCGGTGAGGGCGGATAGCCGCCGAGCGCCCTGATTACTCGAAGCCGCAGGGCAGCTGTTCTGGCGTGCGCCACGGAGCGATCAGAGCGCCGCTCGCCTCGGAAACAGCCGTCTCAGAATACCCCGGGCGACTTGCTCAGTCCCCGGCGTGGGTCTGGAGCACAATCACCCGCGCGCGGCCTCCTGCGCCGCGCGGCAGGTCAGGCTGAGGCACTCGCGCGTCGAAGGCACGAACGCGAACGCAAGCGCCTCGATCGGTCGCCGCAGGCGCCTCTCCCAGCTCGGCTGCAGCGAGTAGTTGTAGCAGTCCTCGTGGAGGACATCGAGCCCGGCGAGCGCCGCCACCGCTCGCAGCTCGTCGAGCGTGTACTCGTGATGATGGCCTACGAATGGTACCGCCGATTCGTAGATGATCCGCGCGTCCGTGAGTGGCGTTCGGCCCATCAGGAATGCGACGCGCTTGGGCCAGTACGCAATGTTCGGCACCTCGATGTGGACGATCCCACTGGGGCCGAGCAAGCCCTTCACGTTGCCGAGAAACGGCCTCAGCGAGTGCGGGTAGTGCTCGATGACCGCCATCACCGTGACCGCGTCGAATTGCGCAGGGAGCCGCTGGTCCGTTGCGAACGGGTCGTAGTCGACTACGGCGATACTGCGTGCCTCGATCGCACGGAAGAGCGGGTCGAAGGCACCGCCGTAATAGCCCAGCGACTCGGTCATGGTCACGTCGAACCCGAGCGCCTTGAGCGTGACGGCGAACACGCCCCAGAAGCCGCCGACATCGCAGATGCGCCGCCCCGGCGCGAGCGCCGCGAGCTGGAGGTAGGCGCGGTAGAAGCGGACGGACGAGGCCTCGAGGTAGCTCCTGAAGTCGTAGGCATCGGGGGCCCAACGGCGGCAGTTCTCAGCAAGCCGTTCCTGCATTTTTGGGCTCCAGTGGGCATACACCTCCCTGACGGTTTCCTGGTGGACTCGGTCGAACTCCGGGAACGGCAGGACGCTCATTGAAAACCTCTCGCGGGCCGCCGGCGGTCGCTTGCGCTCGCCGGGCGAGGCCTGGCTGGGCCGCGCGCGACCGTCTAGCTTACCCGAGTTGCGCTCGGTCGCTCTGCCTCAGCCTCGACGCCGCCGGTCGCAGCGAGGGGGGGAGGGCCAGGATTGCCACGGCGGCGCGCTGCACGCCCGTCACGCGGGGTCCTCGGGGGCAATACGGACGGTGAGAGCCGGCTCTAGGTCTCCCTCCCGGGTCCAAAGCATGCGAACGGTGCGGAGTGCGACCCCGTAGCTCGGCGACACACGTCCTTCACCGATCGTGAGCGTCCAGGTGCCCTGCGGGCCCCACTCCATCGAGAAGCGCCTGCCCCTGGCTTGAAGGGACACGCGGCCCGGAGCCTGCTCCATCGCCTCCACTCCCGGGGCGAGGTGCAGCGGGATCTCAATCCGGTGGCGGCCACAGCCTTCGAAGGCGTCCTTGATCACAAGCGCATGCATCCGGTGGTCGAGCGTGATCGTCCGGACCGGCGTGACGGGCTCCGGGAGGCGCTCGTAACCCGCATGTGCCCCGCAGAAGACGTCGGCTTCGCCGCAAGCCTTGAAGCTGCGGACGCTCGGTCGAGCGTCGTACTCGAGGTCCCACAGCAAGCCCGGCTTGAACCGATTCATCTCCTCGCCGTCGATCTGCGGCGTGTTGTGGTATGCCGTCGAGCGAAAACGGTTGCGCTCATCGAACGAGCGCGTGTAGACGAACGCGCCACAGTCCGAGACGAGGTGTACGCCGTCGAGAGCGGCCTCGAAGGAAAGGCAATCGTTGTGGCCGTGACCTCCGCGGTCGGCGAGCCCGATGCGGCCGCAATCGATGAAGACGTGATCGACCTCGTTCCGCAGCACGTAGAAGCCGCCGTCGGGAAAGCCGGTTGAGCGCGGCGGCCGCGCTGGCGTCGCCGTGTCGGGCAGCGCCGCCGTGGCGGCGGGTCCGAGCAGCCAGAAGGCTTCGCTGCGGCTCCCCGCGAAGGCGTCGCGCAGCTCCGCGACGCCAAACACCGCGCCGACGACGCCTGCGAGGTAGCGGTGGTCGTTGAGCGGCTGGCTCCCAAGCGGGAGGGCGCGTGCGTCGTCCGCGTCGCCCCAGAGCGGCGTCCCGCCGTCGGGCCGACAGTAGGCCGCGGCAAAGCGCGCCATCGCTACCAGGCGCTCGCGATACGCCGCCGGCACGTCGAGGGCCAGGGCGGCTCGGTAGAGCGCCGGCAGCAGAAACAGCTCGGCCACCAGCCGGTGGTAGGCGATCGACGCCTCGAAGTCGACGCCGTCGGGATACACCTGCCGCGGGATCTCCTCGCATAGCAGTGACCAGCCCCGCTCCAGCCAGCGCTCGGCGTCCCTTCCCTGGCCGAAGAAGAGCCCCGCGAACGCCAGACCCGCGGCGTCGGCGGTGCAGTGGTTCCCGTTGACGTCGGAATGCTCGAGGTGCCGCTCGGTGAAGTCGCCGTGCAGATAAAGCGCGCACAGGAAGCGCTCGCGGAAGCCGGGGTCTGCCCAGGCACGGCTCGCGTGGAACACCCGGAAGAACCAGGTCCAGCTCAGGATCCGGAGCGCGGCCTCGATCGTGCAGGACCAGTTGACGGTCCAGGCATAGGGGTTGGCCCTGGCCCAGTCGTCGAGCACATCGCGCACGGCCTCCGCGTAGCGCTCGTCGCCGGTGAGCAGGTACGCCTGGCCCGCTGGGATCAGCCACTGCAGCCGCGAGAGCTCCCAGGGAACCTTGACGTCGCTCGTGTCGTGCGGGTCGACGTAGTCGATGTCGCGCATGTACCGACGCGGCCAGGCCACGCCGGAGCGGAAGTCCCGCA
>Ga0114129_10004860_pt1 | contig 18965 bp, 13 predicted proteins | sample RhiMetdeltSRZDD1_FD_80071 | JGI IMG/M metagenome (GOLD analysis project Ga0114129, IMG submission 80071) | Populus rhizosphere microbial communities from Tennessee, USA - Rhizosphere MetaG P. deltoides SRZDD1 (version 2) (version 2) | ecosystem: Host-associated > Plants > Roots > Rhizosphere >...
GAGCTCGCTCCCGGTCCGGATCTGAATCGCGGCGCCGCTCTCGAGGAAGGTCTGCGCGATCTCGGCGAAGTTCTGCATGTACGGACCAAACACGATTGGCTTCCCGAACACCGCGGGCTCCAGGATATTGTGACCTCCAGCATCGACCAGGCTGCCGCCGACGAAGACAGCAGTCGCGATTTGATAGAGCTGCGCGAGCTCGCCGATGGTGTCGAGGACGATCACGTCGTGCCGCGGTTCGGCGTCGACTCGCAGCTCGCTCCGGCGCGCGACGCTCCAGCCCGCACGCCGCGCCAGGCGTTCCGTCTCGTCGAAGCGTTCGGGTTTGCGGGGCGCGATTATCAGGAGCGCCGTCGGCATCGTTGCGCGAATCCGCTGGAACGCCTCGAGCACCGGCGCCTCTTCGCCTTTGAGCGTGCTCGCCGCGATGACGACGAGGCGGGAAGGGCTGATCCGGAAGTAGCGGAGCACACGGCTGCCGACGCGGCTGCTGCCGTATCGGCCGGCGTCGGGGCCGCGTCTGTCCGCGTTGTCAGGGCGGCCGTGCCAATCGAGCGAGTCGAATTTAAGCGAGCCGGTAACCGTGACGCGATCCGAAGGCGCACCAATTTCGATGATGCGCCGCGCGGACTCCTCGCTCTGCATGCAGAAGCAGTCGATGTGCTGGAGCACGCGACGGAAGAACGGCCGCACGAGGCGGTAACGTGGATACGAACGTGACGAGATCCGCCCGTTCACGAGCGCCGTTTTTACGCCCGATCGATGACAGGCATGCAGAAGGTTGGGCCAGATCTCGGTCTCGATCATGATGAACAGCTGCGGTTTCACCAGCCGCAGCGTGCGCTTTACGATGAAGCCAAGGTCGAACGGAAAATAGAAGACCTCGTCGAGGTACTGCAGGTTGTTCTGCGCGACCCGCTGCCCCGTCATGGTCGTTGTCGACAGGAACAACCGCAGCCGCGGGTATCGCTCTCGCAGATCCGGCAGAAGCGCGCGGGCGGTCAACACTTCACCGACCGACACGGCGTGGATCCAGATCGATCGGTCGCCGTCGAGGTTGAACGAGACCGGAAGGTAACCCATCCGCTGATACAGGTTGCCGATGTACTTGTGATAGCGGATGGCCTGATACAAGAGATAGGGAGACACGATCACGACAAACGCCACGATGAGAACGCTGTAAATGGCGTACATGACTGTGACGTGAAGCGGGTCCGGTTTGAGCCGACGCTACCACGTGGTTTGCTGACGGTGCAAGCGCACCGCAACTGCGAGCTTTGAGTATAGAATCGATGGTTTCATCGTTGACGATTGCCGATCATCTACTGGTCGTCGCGGAGGACTTGTGACATGGCTCTGAAAGTCGGGATCAACGGATTCGGCCGCATCGGCCGCAACATCATGCGCGGCGCGATGGGCGACAGCTCGATTGACTTCGTGGCGGTCAACGATTTGACGAACGCGGCCACGCTCGCGCACCTGCTCAAATACGATTCGATTCTCGGCAACCTGAGAGCCGATATCTCTGCCAGCGGCGACCGTATCAAGGTCGACGAGGAGGAATTCCAGGTCCTCTCCGTCAAGGATCCCGCGCAGCTGCCCTGGAAGGATCTCGGCGTCGACGTCGTGTTCGAATCGACCGGCCTCTTCACCGGTCGTGACGATGCGGCGAAGCATTTGAGTGCGGGCGCGAAGAAGGTGGTGATCACGGCGCCGGCGAAGAAACCGGACATCACAATCGTGCTCGGAGTGAACGAAGACAAATACAATCCGGGATCGCACCACATCATCTCGAACGCTTCGTGCACGACGAACTGCCTGGCACCCATCGCGAAGGTGTTGCAGGACACGTTCGGGATCCGCAAAGGGTGGATGACGACCGTTCACTCGTACACGAACGATCAGAACCTGCTCGACCTGCCGCACAAGGATCTTCGACGGGCGCGGGCAGCGGCGCTCTCCATCATTCCGACGACGACCGGAGCGGCACTGGCTGTGGGCGAAGTACTGCCCGAGCTGAAGGGAAAACTGGATGGCATCGCCATGCGCGTGCCAACCCCCAATGTCTCGGTCGTCGATCTGGCGGCTATTCTCGGTCGCAAGACGTCCAAAGACGAAGTGAACGCGGCATTCAAGCAGGCGGCCACCGGATCCCTGAAGGGCATCCTGCAATACGAGGAAGCGCCGCTCGTCTCGATCGATTTTCGAGGCAACGAGCACTCCTCCATTCTCGACGCGCGCTACACGAGCGTGATGGATGGCGACTTCGTGAAGGTCCTCTCGTGGTACGACAACGAGTGGGGTTACTCGAGCCGCTGCGTCGACATGGTGCGGTACCTCGCGAAGAAGGGTTTGTAGTCGGTGACCATTCGAAGCATCAAGGACGTCGACCTGAAGGACCGGAAGGTCTTCATCCGGGTCGACTTCAACGTGCCAATCAAAGGCGGCGCGATCGCGGACGACACGCGCATTCGCGCGTCGCTGCCGACGATTCAGTATGCGCTCGAGCAGGCGGCGGCGACGGTCATCCTCGCGTCCCACCTTGGCCGACCGAAAGGCAAGCCGAAACCCGAGTACTCGCTGCGCCCCGTCGCGGACCGTGTGGCCGAACTCCTGTCACGCCCGGTGCAATTCGCGGAGGACTGCGTCGGCGCGCCGGCGAGGCGCGCGATTGACGCTGCCGGCCGGGGTGGCGTCGTCCTCCTCGAGAATCTGCGGTTTCATTCCGAGGAGGAGCAGAACGACGGCGGGTTCGCTCGCGAGCTCGCGGCGCTGGCCGACGTCTACGTCAACGACGCGTTCGGATCGGCGCACCGCGCCCACGCGTCGACCGAGGGAATCGTTCATCACATCAAGGAAGTCGCCGCGGGTCTGCTGATGATGGCCGAGCTCCAGTATCTGGGCCGGGTGCTCGAGCGCCCCGATCGCCCGTTCGTGGCCGTTCTCGGCGGCGCCAAGGTCTCGGACAAGCTCGAGGTCATCGACAACTTCGTCACGCGCGTCGACGCGTTGCTCATCGGCGGCGCGATGGCATATACATTCCTGAAGGCGCGCGGAGTGCCCGTCGGAAAATCACTCGTCGAGGACGATTTGGTGGATGCCGCGCGCGAGATCGAACGCCGCGCGCGGGAACGCGGACTCCGATTCGAGCTGCCCGTGGACCACGTCGTCGCGCCGAAGCTCGAGAAAGGTGTGGCCGCTGAAACGCTCGCCGTGGGCGATGCGGCGATCGGCGATCGCATGGGGCTCGACATCGGACCGCAAACCGTGCAGATTTATCGTACGATCATTGGCGGCGCAAAGACGGTCGTCTGGAATGGTCCGATGGGCGTCTTCGAGATCGACGCGTTCGCGACCGGGACGATGGAGATGGCGCGAGCTGTTGCCGCGGTCCGGGGAACGACGGTGATTGGCGGCGGCGATTCCATCGCCGCCATCGGGAAAGCCGGCGTGACCGATCGCATCACGCACATTTCCACGGGCGGCGGCGCGTCACTGGAATTCCTGGCGGGGCGCAAACTTCCGGGCGTCGAGGCACTGGAATGGGCCACCAAGAAAAGATGACGCCAAGTCATCACGAACGCGAGTCTTGTCCTCGAAGGATGAAATGAAGCGAGTCACCGGCGCGATTTTCGCGGAAGCAGAATCGTGAATCCTCGAATTCCCTTCATCGCCGCGAACTGGAAGATGTACAAGACCGTCCACGAGTCGGTCGTGTTCGTCAAAGAGTTCCGCAGCCTCGTGAAGGACATCACGGACGTCGAAATCGTTGTCGCGCCGGCATTTACGGCGGTGCACGCGGTCGCCGAAGCGGCGCGCAACTCACCCATCGGCGTCGCCGGCCAGAACATGCACTGGGAGCGTGAAGGCGCATTCACCGGCGAGGTCAGCGCCAGCATGTTGAAGGAAGCGGGCGCCGAGTACGTGATCATCGGGCACTCGGAAAGACGCCGCCTGTTCGGCGAGACAAATGCCGCCGTCAACCGGAAGGTGGTAGCAGCGCTCGGGGTCAAGCTGACGCCGATCATGTGCATCGGCGAGACGCTCGAAGAACGCGACGCGAACCAGACGCTTCCCGTCCTCGACACGCAGTTGAAGGAAGGGCTCGATGGTTTCACCGCCGAGCAGGTCGGTGCCCTCGTGATCTCTTACGAGCCGGTCTGGGCAATCGGCACCGGTCGCAACGCCACTCCCGAACAGGCCGGCGAAGCGCACACCCACATCCGCGGCCGACTGCGTTCGTGGTTCGGTGCAGACGCCGCCGAGCACTGCCACGTGATCTACGGCGGCAGCGTCAAACCGGACAATGTTCACTCCCTCGTAGCGCTCCCCGACGTGGACGGCGCGCTCGTCGGCGGCGCGAGCCTCGAACTCCGGTCTTTTTTCGACATCGTGGCGCGCAGCCGCCACAGCACGGTATGATCGGGCGTTATAGCTGCACATCAAAGACGACTGTAGTTTCCGCGCGAACGCTATTCCCTACTCCGCTATCTAAGATCCGTCTAATGTCGCGCCCATCAGAGAGTAAGCCAGAGGCCGCCTAGAACGGCTATTGTAGTACGTCACTTTGTGATGGGTGTAACTTCGACCAGGTCCATGTGCGCCCAGTCCCGGAGAACACGCCGAGAGCGCTGACAGTGACAGCTGAAAACGGTCTCGCCCCAGGTGGCATTCCGCACATGACCAGCCATTCCTGCTTGGGTGCGCTCACGATCGCCACGATGGCGGTGCTCGCCGCGGCGGAAAGCCCCGGGCAGACACCAACCTCACAGGCCGGCTCGCCGATTGTGTTCGAGAATGTCTCCGATACCGCCGGCCTTTCGTTCATCCTCGATCAGCACCCCACTCCCGAGAAAAACATGGTCGAGACGATGGCCGGAGGGCTGGCGGTATTCGACTACGACGGCGACGGCTTGCCCGATATCTTCTTCACCAACGGCGCGTCCCTGCCCGCGCTTCGAAAGGAATCGCCGAGGGACTGGAACCGGCTGTTCCGAAACATTGGCGGGCTACGATTCATGGACGTTACCGACGCGGCGGGCGTTCGGGGCGACGGGTACGCAACCGGAGCGGCCGCCGGAGACTACGACAACGACGGCCACATCGATTTGTTCGTGGCCGGTGTTCAGCGCAACCAACTGCTTCGTAACTCGGGCGGCCGTTTTCAAGACGTCACGGCCACAGCCGGGATCAAGAACTACCCGTGGTCGGTGGCCGCGGGTTGGTTCGATTACGACAACGACGGTTGGCTGGATCTCTTTATCGTCAACTACGTCGACTGGACGCCAGAAACGAATAAGTTCTGCGGCGATCGCGCGAAGAATCTGCGCGTGTACTGCCATCCGAAGCACTATCGCGGGCTTGCCAATGCGCTGTACAGAAATCGTCACGACGGTACGTTCGAGGACGTAACCGAGCGTTCCGGGATCGGAAAATACATCGGCAAAGGGATGAGCGTGGCCTTCGCCGACTACGACGGCGATGGGTTCACGGACGTGTTCGTCACGAACGACGCCGTTCCGGACTTCCTGTTTCACAATCGCCGCGACGGAACGTTCGAGGAAGTCGGGCTCCTGGCCGGTGTGTCGGTGCCGGCGAGCGGACAACCGGTCTCGAGCATGGGTGTCGACTTCCGCGATTACGACAACGATGGGAGGCCAGACATCGTGCTGACGGCGCTCACCGGCGAAACATTTCCGCTCTTCAAGAACGAGGGGTCTGGAATCTTCCGCGACGTCACGTATCAAAGCGGACTGGCCACGAGCACGGTTCGCCTGAGCGGATGGGCCGCGATCCTTGCCGACCTCGATAACGATGGGTTCAAGGACCTCATCACGGCCAATTCACACGCGAACGATCGCGTCGAAGCCTTCGAAGCCACGACATATCGTCAGACGAACGCCGTGTTTCACAATGTCAACGGACGGTTCGAGAATCTCGCGTCCCGCGCCGGCCCGGACTTCGCGGTGTCGCGGGCGCATCGCGGCATCGGCGTCGGCGACTTCGACGGCGACGGCCGCCTTGATGTTGTCGTCACGGTGCTCGGCGATCGGCCGCAGTTACTCCACAACATCAGCGCCGCCGACAACGGCTGGCTGACGCTCAGGCTGATTGGCCAGTCGAGTAACCGCCAAGGCATCGGCACACTGATCCACGTGGGATCGCAGACCGATCACATGACGACGAGCGTGGGTTACGCTTCGTCGAGCGACTACGGCGTACATTTCGGCCTGGGAGCGGCGCGAACCGTGGATCGCATCGAACTGTTGTGGCCGAGCGGCGTGAAGCAGGTGCTGGATCGTGTGACTGCGAATCGCGTGCTGACCGTCACCGAACCGAAGAAATGACTACGGTCAGTGAACCGCGGAAGCGCCCCAATAATCATTTCGGTGGTGTGAGCGTTCTCTCCACGTTGCCGCTCGACGCCGTTCGCTGACGCAGTTTCTGGTATTCCGCCATGGCCTTCTGCGCGTCGGCGGGCCGGCCAAGCGCCTGGAACGCTCGAGCGAGCTGCAAATGCGTGTCGCCGTTTTCGTCCTGTTTCGCCGCGACCGTGAGATGCGGCAGCGCCTCTTCGTATCGCCCCGTCTGCACGTAGGCGCGGCCGAGTAAGGCGTGTGTCGCGACCGGAGCGTCCTTCGCGGTCACCGCACCCTCGAGTATCGGAATGGCGCGCTCGATCTGCTGACTCTGTAGCAGCGCGTCACCATACATGAACAAGAGGGACGCGTCGGAACGTTCGCGGTTCAGCCGCTCGAGAAGCGGGAGCGCTTCGTCCGTGTTGTGGGCCTTCAGAAGCGCACCGGCGAGCGCGCGCTCAATCGCCGGACTTCCAGGCGACAGCGTCAGGGCTGCTCGGAGTTCAGTGACCGCCTCCGTATGTCGTCCGCTCGATTGCGCGAGCTCAGCGCGAATCAGATGGAGTTCGACGGAAGGCGGCAGCGTCTCGAGTTGAGCGACGGCCTCGGTCGCTAATCGGTTCGCCGCGCGAATCGTCCAGTACCGGCCGCTCGGAGTCAGCGACTGCATGGCAGCCGCAAGCGATTCTCGAAACCTGCCGGCGAGAAAGTCGCACTCCGCGACACGCGCGGCGCACTCGGCGGCCGAGCGCCGCTTGACGGCTCGCAATTCCTGGGCGGCCCATTCGGGCTTCCCCGCGCGCTCGTACAGTTCCGCAACCGCTTCGTGGAGGCCGCCCACCGGCGGCGTGCCGTCGAGCACTCGGCGATAGATCGCGAGCGCCGCCGGAAACTTCTCCTGCGACACGGCGACATCGGCGACCACGAGCTCGAGGAGCGGCGAGTTTGGAGCCTGCCGCTGGAGCGCAGCGAGGGCCGCCTCGCTGATGCCCTCGTAACTTCGAGCGAGACCGTACCACGCCTTCGGATTGTCCGACTGCAGCGTCGTCAGGGCGCGGTAGTGCTGTGCAGATTTCGTGAACTGCGAGGTTCCGAGGTATGCGCGCGCCAGCATCTCGCGAGCCTCTGCGTTCTGCGGCATGGCCGTGACGGCGCGCTCGAGCGGCGGCACCGCCTCTTTGCTGCGTCCGAGATCCAGAAGTGAGGCGCCGAGGAACAGTGACGCAGGTGCGAGTGAAGGGGTGAGACGGACGGACTTCTGAAGTGGCCCCAAGGCATCCGCCGGATGGCCCGCCATGTAGCGAGCCATCCCGAGATTCATCAGCAGGCCGGCGTCGTCCGGGCGCGCCGACGTGAGCTCTTCGTAGATCCTAGCGGCGTCGTCGAAGCGGCCCGCCTGCATCGCCGCGGCTCCTTCCGCCGCGCGGGCACCGACCGCCTCGTTCGTCTGAGCGCCAGCGCATTCTGATCCGGCAACGACGATCAGCACCGCTACCAGCGGTACCCGCACCAGACCGATCATGGCGTATCGTCCAGCCTTTGTCGGCTGAAGCCGCAACCTGCGGGAGGCTCGTCGTGACGGTCCTGTCGTCAGAACTGGAACCGCGCGCCGAGACGGATGTTTCGCTCGCCGCTCCCGAAATCGCGCGCGGTGTCACCGACGGTGAAGGTGCGCCCGAACGTGCCACTGTTCAGGTCCGTGTCGGGATTGCCCCACCTCGGGTGATTGAACAGGTTGAAGAACTCCACGCGGAACTCGGCTCGCTTGCCGCCCGACCGGATCGGGAATCCACGGAAGATGGAGAAGTCGACGTTCCAGTACCCAGGTCCGCGGAACTGATTCCGGCCGGTATTCCCAAGCGACGTGCCGGTTGGCTGACTGAACGGCGTCGGATCGAAGTAGAACCCCGCGTCCCCCTTGTCACCGATCACCTTGTACGATCCGTTCAAGTTCGCGGTCTGCATGTTCCCCCCGGGCATGTTGAGATCGGCGCCGCTTGCGGTGATCGTCAACGGGGTTCCGGAAGCCGCCGTGTAGATGCCGTTGACCTGCCAGTCGCCCAGGACGGCGCGCGCCGCCTTGCTGCCGGAGCCGCCCTGCGTCTTGTACGGCAGCTCGTACACGAACGCCATCTGGAAGATCTGCGGCCGATCGTAGCCGGCGAGCGCGTAGTTTCGGCTCAGGAGGCTGGGAGCGCTGTACGCCACCTGGTCCCAGCCGTCGTCATCGGTCTCATTTTTCGCGCGCGACAGCGTGTAAGCCCCCTTCAGCAGGAGACCGTGCGTGAACGGGCGGTTGATCGCGACCTGCAGCGAGTGATAGCGCGACTTGGTAATCGGGCCCCAGAGCAGGACATCGTTCGTCCGTCCGAGTGTCGGGAAGAACGGCTGGCTCGCCGCGCCTCCACCCGGCACGTCCGACGCGTTCGCGTTGAAGTCGGCAAAGCCCCCACTCTTCGCTGTTCCTACATACGCGACGTCAACAGCCAGATCGTACGGCAGGCGCCGCTCGACGGCGGCGTTCCACGAATGGATTCGACTGCGGGACACATCGGCCATCGGAGAACGCATCAGGTACGCGTTGGGCAGCGGAATTCGACCGGATGAGACGTCGGGTCCGACGACGTTGGGAATGCCTCGTTCCAGCGTCGTGGCAAAGCCGTACGGATCGGTCGCGGTGAAGTCGGCCGCGAGCGTCAGCGGGTAGAAACCGCGCAGCGGCCGCGAGAACGGCAACGGGTTGTAGGTAATGCCGTACCCGGCGCGGAACACCGTCTCATTGTTGATCCGGTACACGGCGCCGAGCCGCGGCGCGAACAACTTCTTGCTTACCTTGATATCCAGGTCGGTCGGAACGCCACCCAGGCCGCCGAGCAGGACGTTGAGCGACCTCAGTTGCCGCGTGCTGGTCAGATCGTCGGCGCCTTCGATCCGCTCGATCCCGCGATCCGCTCGTGTCATCAGCGGGTAATACTCGTACCGGAGCCCGAGGTCGAGTGTCAGTTGAGTGTTGACCTGCCACCTGTCGCGAGCGTAGAAGGCATTCTGCCACTCTCTCGTGGTCATCAGCTCGTTCTGCACGCTCTCGCCCGCATGTGAGATCAGGCCGAGCAGGAACGCTGCGTACCCGTTGTAGCCATTCGCGGTCTGCGTGCCACCTTTGACTGCGGTGGCATTGGCCGCGGCGTCCAACTGCCCTCGCGGACCAGCTCCGAGCTCTGGCTGCCAGTGGTTCATCCAGAGCCTGTTGAGCGAGTACCCGCCGCGGAACTCGTGCGGTCCTTAACCTTCGTCACGTTCCCGGATAGCGCGTAGGTTCGCTCGTCACGCTGCACAGGATTCCAGCCATCGGGATTCCCCAGCGTTGAGAATGAGGCCGAGGTGGTCACCAGCGGAATCCCGGCATAGCGTGGATCGCCGCTGAAATTGGCGCCGCCGTTCATGCCTGGGATCCCGAGCGTGTCGAGACCGTAGTTGCCAAACCCGAAGTCCCCCGCGATCGTTTCGTGAGTCATCCTCGAAATGCCGTACGTGGCATCGAAAACGGTCGTCGGATTGATCGTCCACGTCGTCCCGAACGTGTACATGTTGACGGTCGTATCGCCGTTCCCGCGATCGTTGTACGGCAGATTTGGAAAGAGCGCTTTGACGTTGGCGCCCATGCGCTCGTACTTGCCCCAGATCTGTGCGGCGGGAGAGGGGTTCCAGTTAATCTTCAGATCGTAGTTGTTGCGATCGAACTTCCGCGGGAGGCTCCGCTCGAAGTTACGGGTGAAGCCCTGGCCCCCGACATTACCGCCAGACGTGCTGCCTGCGGCGTTCGGGAGCGGGTACAGGTCCTGGAGCTTTCTCGCAACGGCGCTGATCAAGCCCGGGGGAATCACGTTGCCCTGAAACGGTATGCGCCCGGTTCCGTCCGGGTTGCCGGTCCGCGGGTCGTAGATGACTTGCAGTGATCCGTCGGTGTTGAAGGCCTGGCTGAAGTCGCCGTTGCGCAGCGCCGCCGGTGGAACGTTGTAGAAGAACTGCTGCGGCGTCGTCTGATACTGGCCCTCCCACGCGCCGAAGAAGAACACGCGGTTCTTTTGGATTGGTCCGCCGAGCGTCGCGCCGTCGATATGCGCACTCGCCGGATTCTTCACCGTCGCGAAGTATGGCTTGGCGTTCAGCTTCTCATTGTTGTAGAACGCGAACCCGGAACCCGCCAACTTGTTCGTGCCCGATTTGGTGATAACGGTGATCGCCGCGCCGCCGGCCATCCCCTGTTCCGCGTCGAAGTTGCTCGTGCTGACGTTGACCGTATCGACGGTTTCGGCCGGAGACACGATCATCGTGTGGTGCGGCAGCCAGATGTTCACGTTGGTCGCACCATCCGTCTTGGTCCCGTTGTTGTTCCGGTCGAGGCCATTCACGTTCGTGCTCAGCGCGCGCCCTGGCGTGTCGACTTCGCTGTTCTGGACGCGCGCCGGAGTCGCGCCGGGTACGAGATTGATCAGCGTCTGGTAATTCCGGTTCTGGGGCAGCGGCAGCTGCGTGATCGCGTCGGACCTGATCTCGGTGTGGGTGTCGGCCTTGTCGGTCTGCAGCAGCTGTGACTCCGACGCGACGGTCACCGTGTCGGTCAGCGCGCCGATGTCCAGTGCCGCATCGACGCGACTGACCTCGTTGACCGAGACCGGTACGCCGGTCTTCACGAATTCCTTGAAGCCCTGCAGCGTGATCTTCACGTCGTAGCGGCCGGCCAGGACGTTTGTGAATGAATACGCGCCGGTTTCGTTCGAAACGCCTGTGCGCGTCAGACCAGTATCACGGTTGGTGATCGTCACGGTGACCCCTGGAACTGCGGCCCCCGAGGCGTCCGAGATCTGGCCGACGATGCTTCCGTACAGCACTTGAGCGCCTGCGCCCGAAGGCGTCAAGATGCTGAAGACCGCGAATGTAGCAAGAATTGCGAAGAGACGCGCCCTGTGCCTCACCACGCCTCACCTCCAGACATCGGAGACGGATCCTGTTTCCGTAGCGAGTGTGCAAGTGCGCGAAAGATAGCCAGATCGGGGCGCCAAGTCAACCGATTCTGACGGAGGTCGAAGGTATCTAACCCACAGACGAGCCAAAAGTTAAGCGCTTGTTGCGACTGGCGTGACTTGCTCTTCGCGCCATCACGGATCGAGTGGGAGATCGTTTCCGGCTGATGGGCGCGCCACGCCTGCGACAGAACGCAGGAAACCGTACGAGCCTTGTCTAAACATCTGACCGCTGGTAAGATCGAGCGTTGTGCTCTACTACCTGCTCTCGTTCTTGTATGTCCTCTCCTGTCTGCTGCTCCTGCTCGTCGTGCTGCTGCAGCAAGGCAAAGGGGGCGACATGGCGAGCGCGTTCGGCGGCGGCGGAAGCCAGACGGCGTTCGGCGCCCGGGCGGGCGCGACGGTGCTGACCAAGGCGACGACCGTGCTCGGTGTGTTGTTCATGCTCGGCGCGATCGCGCTTGGCATTCTCGGCCAACGCGGTCCCGGATCGCTGATGGGGGGGTACGGCGCCCCCGCGCGGCAGGTGCCTGTCGTCCCGCCGACGCAGAGCGCGCCGACGCAGACGCCCGCACAGCAGCCGTCGGAGAAGCAGCAGACACCCGAGGCGCCGAAGACACCGGAGAAGCAGCCGGAGAAGAAGTAGGGCGGGGCCTTTAGACCCCGTCGCTTTGAGTACCACCCTCCTCGCGAAAGTGGCGGAACTGGCAGACGCACCAGCTTGAGGGGCTGGCGTTCGCAAGAACGTGGGGGTTCGAATCCCCCCTTTCGCACCAACCTCTAAGATATCAAGAAACCAGTGACTTGCCAGGAAGGGACGCGGCAGGAGCAGTGTCAGCTTGGGCGGCGTTCTGTGTCTGTCGTCACCGATGCAGCGCTCAGCGGGACGTGCCCGAGCAAAACGCGACGCAACCGACACCCACGCTGCCGTTCCGCCGCCTTTCGGAACGACGGATTCGGGCGCCCTGACGATATTGTTTTGCCGAGTGACAGCCCGTTAGGCGGCGGCGAGCCGCGGGCTGCGCCGGATCAAGCGGTGGAGAATCCGATCGAGCCCCGCGAAGCGGCCGCTGCCCGTGAGCAGGATAACGACGAGCGCGGCCAGTTCCACGAGGTTCTTGTTGACGAGGAGGTAGCTGCCTTCACTGGGGATCGCGTAGAAGTACCCGATCCAGGGCGGCGCGGCGAGATAGAACATCAGCAGGAAGCCGATCCCGATCACGCTGGCCAGTCGCGTGAAGAGGCCCAGCATCAGGCAGACGCCGACGATCGTGAGCACCCACATCGTGATGAGGTCCGCACTGGCGAGCAGGTCGGGCCGAGTGGTGAGCCACCGGAACTGCTCGGCGAGTGGCCCCCTGGCCTGTTTCAGATAGCCGGCCGCCGTCCATGACGGGGCCGTCAGCTTGCTGAGGCCTTCGTAGAGGAAGTGCCACCCGACCAGGACCCGCAGCGCTGTGATCGCGATCATCGGCGCACGGGCGAACGTCGTCGCTTCCATCGCCGGCTCCATTAGATGGTGAGTTCCTCGCGCTTGAACGCCAGCCGGCTCTTCGCGTCGATCGCCTCGTTGACCTTGAGGACGGTCACCGCGCTTTCGTAGGCGATCTCGGCCGGACAGTTGAGTGCGGCCTTGCCGCGTACGGCGTCGAAGAAGTTCTGCAGATGCGGCTGATGATACGGATCGCGCAGCGACACGGGAACGGTGTGCTGGTCGGGGGCGACCGACTCGCGCACGTCGGCAACCGCGCCTGACGCGGTCTGTTCCTTCGCCTCCTGCTCCTTGGGCGCGCTGATGTAGCCCTTCTGGATCCACTCGTCCCAGGCCGGCGCGTTCGGGTCGCGGTACAACTGACCCGGGTAGTTCAGCTCCGACTCGGAAATGAGGAGCGTCCCCTGATCACCCATGAAACTCTCGTAATAGCCCTGGCTGCCGTTGGTGGTCTGCGTCTGGTAGTACGCCTTGGCAGGGCCCAGCGGGGTGTCATAGTCGTAGATGACCATCACCGTGTCGTGCCACTGGTGCGTCTTCGGGTCGTGGTAGAGCAGCCCGCCGCTGGCCATCACTCCAGAGGGGCTCGCGCCGAGGAACCAGTTGTAGATGTCGATCTGGTGCGAGCCGAGATCCACGATCGGTCCGCCACCGAGGCCCTTGTACCATCGCCAGTTGCGGAACTGCTGCATGTCCGTGAACCCGTACTGCTTCAGCTTGTCCGCCGGAATCGCGTAGCGATCGGGGGCTCCGAGGTCTGGCGCGACGGCACGGTTCCACTGCCCGGCGACGGTGACGATCCGTCCGAGCAGCTTCGCCTCGCCCAGCAGCTTCTGATAGGCGTGGATGTAGCGCGGGTTCGAGCGGCGCTGGTGGCCAATCTGCAGGAGCTTGCCGGTCTCGCGCTGCGCGAGGACCATGCTTCGGGCGCCCTCGAGCGTGTTGGACATCTCCTTCTCGCAGTACACGTGCTTGCCGGCCTTCAGGGCGGCAATCGTGTGTCGCGCGTGCCAGAAGTCGGGCGTGGCGATGATCACCGCGTCGAGCTCTCTCTCCTTGTCGAGCATCTCGCGGTAGTCCTCGTAGCCGTTCGGCTCTTGCTTGAACCGCTTGAGGGTGTTGACGACCCGGCGCAGGTTGTACTCGGTCCAGATGTCGCACACCGCGCGGAACCGCAGGCCCGGGATGCGGAGCATCGACTCCATGAGCACCTGGCCCTGGGCGCCGGCGCCGAGCAGCGCGACGTTGATCTCCTGCAGGCCCGCGGCGGCGGCGGGCGTGGTGGCGGCCGCCGCCTCCGTACCGCGGCGGTGTTGTTGCTGCCGGCTCCAGGCGTAGCCGAAGAGCCCGAGCGCCGGCACCGTGGACAGCCCCCTCAGCAGCTCGCGCCGATCCAGCTTCGGTGGCGCGCCGGCCGCGGCGGGCGTCTTGCTCTTCCCCTTGTCGTCCTCGTCGGCCATCAGTCGTCTCCTGCTGTCGTGTGTCACTTCGGCTGCTGCTTTTCGTGGCGCGGCGCCCGCGTGTGATGCAACCCGCGCGAGTATACTCGCGCGCTCACCGTGAACCGCGGCCCGCGGATCCGTTCAGGAGCCGCGCGTTCCGGCTGCGGAGGCCGGAGCGGGCCCGATGAAGTGGAGCAGGTCCGCCGTACCCGGGGATGCTCCGTCAGGGAGGACCCACGCCTCGAGGCCGGGGCTTCGCTCGCACAAGGCCGCGATCTGGTCGACGCCCAGCAGCATGAAGGCCGTCGTCAACGCGTCCGCGACAGCGGCAGGCGCGAGTCTCGGCCCGGCGTTGGCGGCTGCGTCTACGGCTGGCCGCGGGAGCGCGACCCAGGCGGCGAGCCGCCCGCGCACCGGGACGCCTGTGCGCGGGTCCAGGATGTGGTCCCCCTTTCTCACACCTGACGCGCTGAGCGCCGCCTGGCGCATCGTCAGTCGGGAGAAGACCCGCGAGGGCTCGCGCGGATCGCTCAGCGTCAGCGGCCATCCGTCGCAGCCCGCCGGCGGCTCGAGTGCGAAGGCGGAGCTGAAGCCGCCGTGGACGAACGCCCGGTCGAGGCCCCACTCCTCCAGCAGTTCCGCCATCAGATCCACCGCGTACCCCTTGCCGATCCCACCGAGATCGAGCCGAACGCCGCTGGCCGCGGCGCGCACCACGAAGGCATCGGCGTCGACCTCGAGCGACGGGAGCCCGGTGCCGATCGCAACGTCGAACCCACCGTCGGTCAGGTCATACACGTGCTGTGCGATGAGGAGGCATTCGATCGCGGCCTCGCCGACGCGTGCGCTCTGTCCCGCCGTCAGGTGATTGAGCCGAGTGATGTCACTGTTGGACCGGAAGCGGCTCAACTCGCCTTCGAGGCGGTCCACGACGGCGAAGGCCGCCTGCGCCGCCTGCGCGGCGTAGCGCGCGTCGGGGTGCGACGCGTAAACCTCGAACACAGTGTGCATGGCCTCGTGCGAGAAACGCGAAAGATCGCCGAGCTCGCGAGGTCCCGCGATCCCGATCCCGCCGTCGAGGTCCGGTGCGTCGGCACGCATGGGCGAAAGCACGCGCGGAGCGGACGCCACCAACGGCAGCCGCTCCGGCAGAGCGCTGCAACCGATCCTAGAGCGACCAGCCCGTACGATAGGTGTGCTGCACGTACTGGTCGGCGTCGGACATGTTGGTGATCGTCATGTTCGCCGCGTCCCACAACAGGCGCTGGCCCGGATAGCGCAGCGCGATGTTGCCGAGCAGCACCGTTTCGGTGAACGGACCGGCGTAGTCGAAGTGCGACACCGCCTGCCCCTTCTGTCGGATCGCATCGAGCCAGTTCTTCTCGTGGCCAGGGCGTCCTTCAGGCACCCTGGGCAGCGTCCGCGGCGGACGCTGGAACGCCTGCATCGCCGACTCCGGGATGAGGCGCGGGCTCTCCGAGTAGGTCTCGCACCACATCTTGCCCTTGTCCCCGATGAAGATCGTGCCCGACTGCGGCAGCCTCCGTTCCGGCTCGAGATCCTGTGGGCGCTCGGGCAGGAGGCCGCCGTCGTACCAGTGCAGCTTCACCGGTGGCATGGTGCCGCGCTCGGGGAAGGTCAGATGGATCATCGACGACGGAGGATAGCTATCGTTGTACTGCACGCGCTGGCCGAACCCTTTCTGTCCAGGCTCCGGGGGCAGGAAGTTGTAGGCGATCGTCGCCTCGACGCTGCTCGGCGCGCCGAGCTTCAGGACCGTGTTCGCCGCGTCCATGACGTGACACGCCATGTCGCCCATCGCGCCGGCACCGAAATCCTGCCAGGCGCGCCAGCCGAACGGGTGGTACGTCTTGTGGAACCGGCGCATTGGCGCCGGACCCAGCCACAGCTCCCAGTCCAGGCCCTCCGGCACGGCCTGCTCTTCCGTCGGCCGCGGCATGCCCTGCGGCCAGATCGGGCGATTCGTCCAGCAGTGCACCTCGCGCACCTGGCCGATGGCGCCGGCCTCGAACCACTCCTGCATCAGGCGCAGCCCCTCCTCGGAGCGCCCCTGATTGCCCATCTGCGTCACGACCTTGTACTTCCGTGCCGCCTCCGTCAGCGCGCGCGCCTCGCTGATGGTGCGCGTCAGCGGCTTCTGCACGTAGACGTGCTTGCCGAGCTGCATTGCCGCCATCGCGATCACGGCGTGCGTGTGATCGGGCGTCGCGACGAGCACCGCGTCGATGTCCTTCTGCTTCTCCAACATCACGCGGAAGTCTTTGTAGTCGGTCGCCTTCGGGAACTGCTCCAGCGTCGTCCCGCGCTGCGCCCGGCCGGCCTTGGCAGCCGCGCTCTCGTCGCAATCGCAGAGCGCAACGATGTTGTCGGTCTTCGCCACGTTGAGCAGGTTGTTCGTGCCCATCGCATTGGCGTTCGCGTAGCCCACGATAGCCACGTTGACGGTGTCGCTGGGCGCCTGGAAGCCTACGCCCAGCACATGCCGCGGCACGATCGTCAGGCCAGCGGCGGTGGCGGCCACCGTGCCAACGAACTGCCGGCGTGAAACCTCGGGAGGGGTTGTCTTTTCGGCCATTGCGGTCTCCTTCACCAGAAGCGCGTTGCGCGCCCGACAAATGTATCCCGAGCTGACCGCCGCACAGCTGGGAATCGGAGCGGCTTCGTGCTGCCTTTCATAATTACGGTGACGCACCGAGGGTGACGAGGCGCCCGCCGGGCAAGGCGCGAGGCGTGAAAATATCGGGAATATTTGAGCGCCGAGCAACGCCGCCAGGTGGGATGCATCGCCAGCCGAATGCCACCGTAATTATGAAAGTCAGCACTTAACCTCCCCCACCAGCGGCACGGGCCAGGAAACGATCCCACAGCCCGCGCTCGACGTAGAGCGTCAGGAGGACGTCCGGCCTGAGCCCGAAGAACTCCGAGACGTAGCGCTCGCCGAGGGCGGCGTCGAGCCTCTCCGTATGACCCATCGACGACACGATGACGGGAGCGTTCAGGTCGGGTGCGCCGTTCGTGTCCGTCCAATAGCCGACGTGCGTCATCGACCGCAGATACCAGGGCAGCGGCCACTGTTCGTCGGGCGTGGCGATTACCGTGACTTGCATCTGTTCCCGCTCGCGGTGCAGGGCGGCGAGGTCGCGGATGCGCGCCGCCATGCGGATCGCATCGGGGACCGTCTGCGCGTAGACGTAAGGATTGCGCGGGTCCGACGCGTAGACGACCGACGCCCGCCACGCCTGCCATCCCAGGTGAGCGGAGGCCATCGCGAGCACGCCAGCCAGCAACACGCGAAGCCGACGGGACGTCGTCGCCTGCGCGAGCGCCGAGACACCGATGCCGGCGGCCACTATGGTCAGGGTGTAGAAGGGGAGGAGGTTCCAGGGCGTCTTGTAGGGGATGGCAGAGAAGATCGCGAGGGTGATGGCCGCGTTTCCCGTGAGGTATCGACGCCAGAACGCCGTTTCGGGCCGCGATGGATCGGGCGCGGTCCACGCCGTCACCGCACCGACGGCGGCCAGGACGAGTACCACCGCCTCCGTCCACCTCAGGCCACCGGACGACGACCACGAGAGGAGGCCGAGGTAGTAGTGCCACGGGTGCACGTGGCCGGCTGGACTTACGCCGCGCTGAAAGTACGTGGCGGCGGCCCGAAACGGCTCGAGGGCGTCACGCGGATGAGCGAGGAAGGACGAGTAGAAGAGCGCCGCGATTCCCGCGCCGGCCACGAGGCCTACGAGCAGGGCGATCCGCCACCGTGCGTTCGCCGGCGCGTCGGACGGCCGCGTCGCCCCCAGCGACCACCACGCAAGAGCGCACGCGGCGAGAGACGCAGGGATCACGATGGCCGACGTCTCCTTGGTCGCGGCGGCCAGGCCTGCGGCGATGCCGGCCACGACCGGCCACCGCACTCCGCGCTCCGTCGTCGCGCGTCCGATCGCGATCGCGAACGTCAGCGCGAAGCAGGCGAACATCGACTCCTGGATGTACATCCGCGAGTAGAAGACCATGGCGGGAGAGAGCGCCATCAGCATGGCGCCAGCCGCGACCGCCGTACGGCCGACACCGGCCGGCGACAGCGACAGCAGCAGGATTGTCGCTGTGCCGAACGCCGCCGGCATGACGCGCAGCGTCCACTCGTCGAGCGAGGCCAGCGTCGCCTGGCCGCGCAGCCAGGCGAAGGGCAGCGTCAGGTAGTAGAGCGTCGGGCCGTGATGGTCCCGAGCATCGTAGGCGTACTCGCCGCGCTCCAGCAGCGCGCCGAACTTGACCGCCTGGTTGGCCTCGTCGTGATGCATCGGCCGGACATCCAGACGGACCAGCCGCAGTGTGAGCCCGACAGCCAGCGCGATCGCGACGATGACCGCCGCGCTCGCACGGGTCATTTCGGCGCGCCGTAGACCTCGACTTCGACGTAGTGGCTCAGGTCGTTCGTGGTGTTCCCGTTGGAGTAGAGGCGGACGTACCGCGCCTTCACGCCCTTCGGGTCGATGAGCCTGCCCTCGGCGACCTCGACGTACTCCTTATCGGTCCCAACCCCGAGCTTCGCGGAGTTGTCGTGGTCGTTGTTGAAGATCGTCGTCACGCCGGCCTTGAAGGCCGGATCGTCGGATACGCTGACGACAAC
>Ga0114129_10004861_pt1 | contig 18961 bp, 19 predicted proteins | sample RhiMetdeltSRZDD1_FD_80071 | JGI IMG/M metagenome (GOLD analysis project Ga0114129, IMG submission 80071) | Populus rhizosphere microbial communities from Tennessee, USA - Rhizosphere MetaG P. deltoides SRZDD1 (version 2) (version 2) | ecosystem: Host-associated > Plants > Roots > Rhizosphere >...
AAGCGGGGCTCGTCCCCGGCGGCGCGACGCGGATCAAGATTCTCGCGCGGGGCGACGTCGGGAAGAACCTCACGGTCCACGCGCACAAGTTCAGTGGGAAGGCGGCAGAAAAGATCGCCGCGTCGGGCGGCGCGACGGAGCAACTCGCGTGAACGACAGCCTGAAGAACATCTTCACGGTCTCGGACCTGCGGAAGCGCGTCCTGTACACGCTGGGCCTGCTCGCGGTGTACCGCGTCGGGCACCACATCACGATCCCGGGCGTGGACAACACCGCGGTGCTGCAGTTCGCCGAGAGCCTGAAGAACACGATGTTCGGCCTCTACGACATGTTCTCCGGCGGGAGCCTGTCGCGCATGACGATCTTCGCGCTCGGCATCATGCCGTACATCAGCGCGTCGATCATCCTGCAGCTGCTGACGGTCGTCTGGCCGTACCTCGAGAAGCTCTCGAAGGAAGGCGAGCTCGGCCGGCGGAAGATCACGCAGTACACGCGCTACGGGACGATCCTGCTCAGCGTCGTGCAGTCGGTCGGCATCGCGGTCTTCCTCGAGAAGAACACGGCGCCGGGCGGGTATCACCTCGTGATGCATCCGGGCTGGGGCTTCCGGCTGATGACGGTGCTGACGCTCACGACCGGCACCTGCTTCGTGATGTGGCTCGGCGAGCAGATCACGGAGCGGGGCATCGGCAACGGCATGTCGCTGCTCATCTACGCGGGCATCGTCGTCGGCTTCCCGCGCGCGGTGATGCAGACGTTCGAGCAGATGCGGACCGGTCAGATCGGTCTCATCCGCATCCTGGTGCTGATGGTGCTGATGGTCGCCGTGGTCGCCGCGATCATCTTCGTCGAGCGCGGGCAGCGGCGCGTCACGGTGCAGTACGCCAAACGCGTCGTCGGGCGGCGCATGTACGGCGGGTCGAGCACGCACATCCCGCTGAAGGTGAACACGTCGGGCGTCATCCCGGTCATCTTCGCGTCGTCGATTCTGGCGTTTCCCGCCACGATCGCGCAGGCGTTTCCCGGTCGCTGGAGCGAGGTCTTCACGACGCAGCTCGCGCCGGGCAATCCGCTCTACAACCTGCTCTACGTGGTCGGCATCATCTTCTTCACGTACTTCTACACGGCCATCGTCTTCAACCCGGATGACGTCGCCGAGAACATGCGGAAGTACGGAGGATTCGTGCCGGGGATTCGTCCGGGCAAGCGGACGGCGGAATACATCGACACGATCCTGGCGCGCATCACGCTCGCGGGCGCGGTGTATCTCGCGATCATCGCGCTGCTGCCGAACTTCCTGATCAGCGGCTTCAAGGTGGCGCCGATTCCGTACATCGGCGACTGGCTCGACGCCGCACTCCCGAAGTTCATCACCGAAGGGATGAACGTGACGTTCTTCTTCGGCGGCACGTCGCTGTTGATCGTCGTCGGCGTCGCGATGGATACGGTGCAGCAGGTGGAGTCGCAGCTGATCATGCGGCACTACGACGGCTTCATGAAGAAGACGCGTATCCGCGGGCGAAGAGCCTAGCGTGGCAGGTTTCACGTCTGAAGTCTGGAGTGCGAAGGCTTCGAACTTCCGGCCTCGGACTTCAGACTTGAAACGTATGTCACTGAATCTGATCATGCTCGGGCCGCCGGGCGCGGGAAAGGGGACGCAGAGCGAGCGTCTCGCCCGGACCCGCGGCATCCCGACGATCGCGACCGGCGACATTCTTCGCGAGGCCGTGCACGCGGGCACCGAAATCGGCCGCCGCGCGAGGGCCATCATGGACCGCGGCGAGCTGGTGAGCGACGACGTGATGATCGGGATCGTGCGGGAGCGGCTGGAGCGGCCCGACGCGCTCGGCGGATTCATTCTCGACGGGTTTCCGCGGACGGTCGCGCAGGCGATCGCGCTCGACGAGATCATGCAGGGGCGCGATCCGCTGATGGTGATCGAGATTGCCGTGCCGGAGCCGGAGCTGGTGCGGCGCCTGGGCACACGCTTGATCTGCCAGGACTGCGGGATCAACGCGGACATCGCCGATCGCGAGTCGGCGTCCGGCGACCGTCTCGTGACGCCGGCGTCCGGCGCCGGCGCCGAAACGACGGCGGCCCGGGATGCGATGTCGGGGCACATGCGCTGCCGCCGGTGCGGCGGCGTGCTGGTGCAGCGGTCGGACGATTCGGACGAGGTCGTCCTGGAGCGATTGAAGGTGTATCGCGCGAACACGCAGCCGCTCGTCGACTTCTACGGATCGCGGCCGACGTTCCGCGCGATCAACGGCGCGCAGCCGCCGGATCGCGTCGCGTCGGACATCACGGCGGCCATCGACGGCGTGGGCGGCGACGGGGTGCAGGGAGTCCGGCGGTGATCGTCTGCCGATCCGCGGCGGAGCTCGAGCGGATGCGCGCAGCCGGCCGGCTCGTGGCCGAGGTGCTCGCCGAGCTGTCGCAGCTGGTCGCGCCGGGCGTGACGACGGCGGACCTCGATGAGATGGCGGAGAAGCGGATCAGGAACGCGGGCGCGACGGCGGCGTTCAAGGGCTACCACGGGTACCCGGCGACGATTTGCGCGTCAATAAATGAGGAAGTGATCCACGGGATCCCCTCGGGGCGGCGCGTGCTGAACGAAGGCGACGTCATCTCGATCGACGTGGGCGCCTCGCTCGACGGCTTCTACGGCGACAGCGCCGTCACGCTGCCGGTCGGCCAGGTGTCGGAAGAGGCGGCGACGCTGCTGCGCGTGACCGAGGAAGCGCTCTACAAGGCGATCGAGCGCGTGCGGCCCGGCGGCCGCGTGTCGGACATCGGCCACGCCGTGCAGCAGCACGTCGAGGCGTACGGCTTCAGCGTCGTGCGCGAGTTCGTGGGGCACGGCATCGGCCAGCGGATGCACGAGGAGCCGCAGGTGCCGAACTACGGCGAGCCCGGGCGCGGGCCTCGACTCGCGGAAGGCATGGTCCTCGCGATCGAGCCGATGGTGAACGCGGGGAAGCCGGCGGTGAAGGTGCTCGCGGACGGGTGGACCGCCGTGACGCGCGACAGCAGCCTGTCGGCGCACTTCGAGCACACGGTGGCGGTGACGGCGGACGGCCCATGGATTCTGACGGCGAGGGAAGTTCCGGTCGCCGCGCGCAAGTAACGGGCGCGGTGACCGAGATCTTGCCGAAGGCGATGTACCGCGTCCGGCTCGACGAAGGCGGTCTGGTGATGGCGCACATCGCCGACCGGATGGATCGCAACTTCGTCCGGATCCTCGTCGGCGATCGCGTCCGGCTGGAGTTGTCGCCGGTCGATCTGGGCCGCGGCCGGATCGTTGGGAAGCTGTAATCGCAGCGCTGAACGCGCTGAACCCGCAGACAAACATGATCTGCGTGTTCTGCGGCTTCTGCGCTGGAATCGTGAAGGACACGTATGAAGGTTCGAGCGTCAGTCAAACGGATTTGCGACAAGTGCAAGATCGTGCGCCGGCGCGGCGTCGTGCGCGTGATCTGCCCGAATCAGAAGCATAAACAGAGGCAAGGGTGAAGAGGTGCCAGGTGCTTGGTGCCAGGTGCCGTGCCAGCTGCTGGGTGCCTCGTGCAAGTTGCAGCAGGCGGCACCGGGCACCCGGCACCCGCACCCGGCACGTAGCACCAAGCACCAGGCACTGGAGTAAAAAGCATGGCTCGAATCGCAGGAGTGGATCTTCCGCGCACCAAACGCGTTGAGATCGGACTGACCTACATCTACGGCATCGGCCGTGTGCGCTCGAACAACATCCTGAAGGACGCGGGCGTCAGCGCCGACGTCCGCGTCAAGGATCTCTCCGAGGACGACGTGCGGAAGATCAGCCGCGTCATCGAGGAGCAGGGCGGCGTCGAAGGCGACCTGCGCAAGGAAGTCTCGATGAACATCAAGCGGCTGATGGAGATCGGGTGCTATCGTGGCGCCCGCCACCGCCGCGGGCTGCCCGTGCGGGGCCAGCGCACGCGCACGAACGCGCGGACGCGAAAGGGACCGCGCAAGGGCGCGATCGCCAAGAAGAAGGTCGTATGAAGTTGGTGAATTGGTGAATTGGTGAATTGGTGAGTTGGTGAGTTGGTGAGTTGGTAGCCTGGTGAATTGATCTCTTATGGCCAAAAGCGAAGCGGCGGCGGCGGAAGGCGCAACACCTGAGAAAAAGGAAGGCGCGCCAAAACGGAAGAAGACGTTCAAGAAGCGCGGCGAGAAGCGCATCGTCCACCACGGGCTCGCGCACATTCACGCGTCGTTCAACAACACGACCGTGACGATCACCGACACCGAGGGCAACGTGGTCGCGTGGTCGAGCGCCGGCGGCATCGGCTTCAAGGGGTCGCGCAAAGGGACGCCGTTCGCGGCGACGCAGGCCGCGCTCAACGCGGGCAACGCCGCGAAGACGGTCGGGATGCGGTCGCTCGACGTGCGCGTGAAGGGTCCCGGCTCCGGCCGCGAGTCCGCAATCCGGGCGCTGCAGACCGTGGGCCTGGAAGTCAAATCGATTCGGGACGTGACGCCGATTCCGCACAACGGATGCCGGCCGCCGAAGCGGAGACGGGTGTAGTGGGTAAGTTGGTGAGTTCGTGAATTGGTGAATTGGTGAGTTGGTGATTTCGAGGTTCTGATGGCGCGATATATCGGTCCGGTCTGTCGGTTGTGCCGCCGCGAGGCGATGAAGCTGTTCCTGAAGGGCGAGCGCTGCTACACGGAGAAGTGCGCGATCGAGAAGCGCAACTTCCCGCCCGGTCAGCACGGCAAGACGCGGAAGGCGAAGCTCGCGGGCTACGGCCTGCAGCTGCGCGAGAAGCAGAAGGTGAAGCGCATCTACGGTGTCCTGGAGGATCAGTTCCGCCGCTACTTCGAGACCGCCGAGCGCGCGCGCGGCATCACCGGCGTGACGCTGCTGCAGCTCCTGGAGCGGCGGCTCGACAACGTCGTCTATCGTCTCGGGCTGGCGACGTCGCGTCCGCAGGCGCGTCAGCTCGTCCGCCACGGCCACTTCCTGGTCAACGGGAAGAAGGTCGACATCCCGTCGTACTCGGTGGAAGAGGGCGACGTGATCACCGTGCTGTCCCGGTCGCAGAAGAATTCGACGATCGAGCACGCGATGGAGGAAGTGAAGGGGCGCGGCATCCCCGACTGGCTGTCGTTCGACCCGGGCTCGATCTCCGGACGCGTCGTCTCGACGCCGACGCGCGAGCAGATCAATTTGCCCGTGCAGGAGCAGCTGATCGTCGAGTTGTATTCGAAGTAGATGCGAGATTTCAGATTGCAGATTTCAGATTTCAGATTGATTTGCAGATTGTGGTCGGCAAATCTGAACTCTGAACTCTGAACTCTGAAATCTCCGAAAGCGTTCGCATCCGCCGGCCCGCAGCCTTGACAGACCTGCGGCGGGAGGCCGGCGGTCACTTGCAGGTCTGGAGGCCCGTCTGCGGGCCCGTGAGCGAGTCCGGGATCGCGATCCCGGATCAGGAAGGAACAGCAATGCTCTGGAAAGGTTTTCAGCGTCCCAAGCGCCTCGAGTTCGAGCGTGAAACCCTGACGGATCGATTCGGACGGTTCTACGCGCAGCCGTTCGAGCGCGGCTTCGGCACGACGATCGGGAACGCGCTGCGCCGCGTGCTCCTGTCGTCGATCGAAGGCGCCGCTATCACCGCCGTGAAGATCGACGGCGTGCTCCACGAGTTCTCCCCGATTCCCGGCGTCGTCGAGGACGCGACCGACATCATCCTCAACCTGAAGCAGATTCCGCTGAAGGTGCACTCGGATCAGACGAAGACGCTGACGCTGCGCGTCGACCGTCCGGGCGAGGTCCGCGCGCGCGACATCCAGGCCGACGGTGACGTCGAGATTCTCGAGCCGGACGCCCACATCGCGACGGTGGCCGAGCACGGCAAGCTGCACATGGAGATGCGGATGAAGCGCGGCCGCGGCTACGTGTCGGCCGACAAGAACTTCGACGAGGATCTCGGCATCGGCTGGATTCCGATCGACTCCGTGCACTCGCCGATCAAGAAGGTGAACTACCTCGTCGAGGCGGCGCGCCTCGGACAGACGACCGACTACGACAAGCTGACGGTCGACGTCTGGACGAACGGATCGATCAACGCGCGCGACGCGGTGTCGCTCGCGGCCAAGCTCATTCGCGACCACCTGAACATCTTCATCAACCTCGAGGAAGGCGCCGAGCAGGCGGCCGAGGCGTCGTCCGACGCGCCGCGCACCGGCGCGAGCAACGAGAACCTGGACAAGAGCGTCGAGGAGCTGGAGCTCTCCGTCCGCTCGTACAACTGCCTGAAGAACGCGAACATCCGCACGATCAGGGAGCTGGTCCAGAAGACCGAAGCGGAGATGCTCAAGACGAAGAACTTCGGGCGCAAGAGCCTGAACGAGATCAAGGAAATCCTGTCGACGATGGGGCTGGGCCTCGGCATGCGCGTCGATCAGCCCACGGCCGCCTCGCAGGAATAGCGTCGCCCAAATCCCGACCAGGATCGCTGTATGAGACACAGAGTGGCACATCGGAAACTGGGGCGCGTCACCGAGCATCGCATCGCGATGCTGCGCAATCAGGCGACGGCGCTCCTTCGGTACGAGCACCTGACGACCACCGTGCCGCGCGCGAAGGAGCTGCGGCCGTTCGTCGAGCGGCTGATCACGATCGCCAAGCGCGGCGTGGCCGGCGGCAGCAAGAACGGCCACGTCCTCACGGCGCGGCGGCTGGTGATGCACGATCTGCAGGATCGCGAGGTCGTCGGCAAGCTGTTCGACACGATCGCGCCGCGCTTCGCGTCGCGCCCGGGCGGCTACACCCGTCTGCTGCGCCTCGGCTACCGCAAAGGCGACAGCGCCGAAGTGGCCCAGGTCGAGCTCGTGGGCAGCGAGTTCAACCCGCGCGCCAAGACGGAGGCCGAGGCGGCAACGGACAAAGACGCGAAGCCGAAGACGCGCGGCGTCGGTGGACGGCTGCGCGCCGCGGCCGAGCGGCTGCGCGGGAAGAAAGAAGAAGAGGGAGCGGCCGAGCCGCGCGGAAAGAAGAAGCCGGCCAGGCGCGCCAAGAAAGCCAACAAGGACGAAGACGAGGAGTAAGCCGGCAGCTGATCACGGTCCGCCAGAAGGCGGACACGACGTACGGATTGGAAAAGCCCTGCGAGAAATCGCGGGGCTTTTTCGTGTACGGGTGCCCTTCTTGCACCCCCCCGCCGCATGAAGACAAAACTGAGAGCATCAAGGATCGATGGATGAGCCTCTACACGCGCGCCGCCGTGTCCGACGTGATGCGCGCGGCACCGTTCATTGCACTCGGCGCGGCGGTGGCGGCGACGGTCGTCGCACGCCGGCACTGAGTGCCGACCGCCGAGGACACGACGGTAACCTCGCGATCCTTGGTGCGCGAAGCGCCCGATTGACACCCGTCGGATACCTGTTTAGTCTAGGCCTTGATGAAATCAGGGTCCGAGCCAGGCGAGAGCCGCGATCTGTTTCGCGGCGCCCTGGAGATGATGATTCTCCACGCGCTGCGCCGGCAGCCGTCCCACGGTTACGCGCTCGTCCAGCACATCAGGCGCACGTCGAACGATCTGCTGCAGGTCGAAGAAGGCTCACTGTACCCCGCGCTGCAGCGGCTCCTCAAAGCCGGCCTCGTGAAGTCCCGGTGGGAGACCTCGGCGACGGGCCGCCGCGTGCGCACGTATGAAGTGACCGCCCGCGGCGCGAAGCATCTGGATCGTGAGATCTCCAGCTTCGAGCAGATGCTCGAGGGCATCACGCGCGTGCTGGCGCCGGTGAAGCCGTGACGTGGGTGCCGCGGCTCTTCTCGCGGTCGAGAATCGAGCGCGAGCTTTCCGAGGAGATTCTCGGTCACCTGAACGAAAAGATCGATGAGCTCGTCGCGCGCGGGGTGGCACCTGAGGAGGCGTTGCGTCAGGCACGCCGGGAATTCGGGAATGTCGCTCTCGTCGAGCAGCAGGCGCGGGAGGTCTGGGCCTGGCGATGGGCCGACGACCTCGTGTCGGACGTACGCTTCGCGCTGCGGCAGCTTCGAAAATCGCCGGCATTCGTCGCGGCGGCCGTCCTGACCCTGGCGCTCGGGATCGGCGCGAACACCGCCGTCTTCAGCGTCGTGAATGCCGTCGTGCTCCGACCGCTGCCGTTCCCGCAGCCCGGAAGGCTCATGTCCGTCTCGCCGCGGAGCGACGCGGGTCCCGCCGGCGGGTACGAAGTGTCGTATCCGAACTTCTTCGACCTTCGCGACGAGAACGACGTCTTCGAACATCTGGTTTCGTATCGCTCCGCGAAGCTCTCGCTCACCGGGTTCGCGGAGCCGGTACAACTGCGCGCCGGAATCGTCTCGTGCGACCTCTTTGCACTGCTCGGCGTTCAGCCGGTCGTCGGGCGCGCGTTTCGGCCGGAGGACGAAGATCGCGACGCGCGAACGGTCATCGTCAGTCACGCGCTTTGGAAGGCGACCCTCGGCGGAGATGCTGCGATCGTCGGGAGGACAATCGAGCTCGATCGGGAGCCCTACGTCGTCGTCGGCATCGCTCCCGACGGATTCAATTTTCCGGTCGGCGGCGAGCAGGTTCAGGTCTGGACGACGCTGGCGATCGACGCGCGATCCGCCACCGTGCAGCCGGTCACACGTCAACGCGGCGCCCGCATGTTGAGCGTCATGGGCCGGCTGCGCGACGGCGTCTCCCTTCAACAGGCGCAAGGTCAGATGGACGGCATCGCCGCCTCGCTCGTGGAGCGGTACCCGAACGAGAACCGGCGGTGGCCCAGAATCCACCTTCGGCCCGCGCTGGACGATGTGGCGGGAGGTTCGCGAGATCCGCTGTTCTTCCTCTTCGGCGCGGTCGCACTGGTGCTGCTCCTGGCCTGCGCCAATCTCGCGAACCTGTTGCTGAGCCGGTCGGCCGAGCGAACGCGCGAGTTCGCGCTGCGAGCGGCGATCGGCGCCGCGCGGTCGAGGATCGTCCGGCAGGTCATCGCCGAGAGCCTGACGCTGGCATCGATCGGCGGCGTTGCGGGGGTGATCCTGGCGGGCCTTCTGATCCGGGTCGCCGTCCCGCTGGCTGGCACGAGCATTCCGCGCATCGAACAGGCGAGCGTGGACGACCCGGTGCTCCTGTTCGCCGTCGCGCTCACCGTCGTCACAACCGTGCTCTTCAGCCTCGCGCCGGCCGCGGGGCTGATCCGCGGCGAGCTCCACGACTCGCTCAAAGAGGGGGCGTCCGCGAACATCCACGGATCCGATCGGCTGGGCAACGCGCTGATCGTCGTCCAGATTGCGCTCGGCCTGATCCTGCTCACCGGCGCCGGTTTGCTCACCGCCGGCTTCGTCCATCTGACCCGCCGCGATCCCGGATTTCAGCCGGACCGGCTGCTCACGTTCAGTGTCAGTCTGCCCGACGCCCAATACCCGCGGCGCCGGCAGCTCGATTTCTATTCCGAGCTGATCGCGCGGCTTGGCGGGCTGCCGGGCGCGACGTCCGCCGCGCTCGTCATGCCGCTGCCGCTCACCGGCAGCAGTATGACGGTGGGGTTCAACATCGCCGACCGGCCGTCGGCGCCGTACGCGCGGCCAAGCTCGAACATGGCGATTGTGAGCGCCGGGTTCTTTCAGACCGCAGGCATTCAGTTGCTGAAGGGACGCGTGTTCACCGAGAAGGACGATGCGGACAGTCCGCCGGTGCTGGTCGTCAATCGGGCTTTCGCCGACAGGTTCTTTCCGGGAGAGGATGCGGTCGGAAAGCGGATCGAGCCGGGCGCGACGTCCGACGCGCGCGGCACGCGAATGCGTGAGATCGTCGGCGTCGTGGGGAACGCGCGGCAATCGCCCATGGCCGCGCGCCCCGAAGCCATTTACTACTTCCCGTACCCTCAGCTGCCCTGGTGTTGTCCTTCCGTCGTGGTGCGAGCTGCGGCATCTCCGGCGCCGCTCGAAGCATCGGCGCGCTCGGTCGTGTCGTCGATGGATCGGCAGCTGCCTGTGTTCGACGTCCGTACGGCCGCTCAGATCCTGTCGCGAGCCGTCACGCCGGCGGCGTTCCTGACGGCCCTCCTGGTTTGTTTTGCGACGATCGGCCTCGTGCTGGCGTCGGTCGGCCTGTACGGCGTCCTGAGCTACGCGGTCGTGAAGAGGACGCGCGAAATCGGCATCCGGATCGCGCTGGGCGCGAGCCGTTCAGCCGTGCTCGCCATGGTGCTGCGCCATGCGGCGGCGCTGCTCGCGGCGGGCCTCATCGCCGGCGTCGCCGGAAGCCTGGCGGCGCGGCGGTTCATCCGTGCGCTGTTGATCGGCGTGGACGCCGCAAGTCCGGCGCTCCTCTTCGGCGCCATGTTGGTGATGGTCGCCGCGGCATGGCTCGCGGCGTACCTTCCCGCACGGCGCGCCGCTTCCATCGATCCGACGCTCGCGCTCCGAACCGACTGACCGCCGCGCGGCCGTTATACCTCTTCTACTTCAACGCCCGCGCGTTCGGCCTTGGACGCCGCGATGATCTTCGTCTGCAGGTGCGCCGGCACCTCGTCGTAGTGCGAGTACTCCATGTGGTACGAGCCGCGGCCGCCGGTCGCGGACGTCAGGTGCTGCTCGTAGGTGAGCATTTCCGACATCGGCACCTGGGCCTTGATGATCGTCATCGCGCCGCGCGTGTCCATGCCGCCGATGCGGCCGCGCCGGCCGTTCAGATCGCCCATGAGATCGCCGGCGAAGTCGGAGGGCGCGTAGACCTCGACGTTCATGATCGGCTCGAGGATCGTCGGGCGCGCGCGCGTCATCGCGTCCTTGAACGCCAGCGATCCGGCCAGCTTGAACGACAGCTCGTTCGAGTCGACGTCGTGGTACGACCCGTCGAACACCGTCACGCGGAAATCGACCATCGGGTACCCCGCCAGGTAACCGCGCGCCCGCGCTTCCTGTATGCCTTTCTCGACTGCGGGGATGAACTGCCGCGGAATGGAGCCGCCGAAGATGTCGTCGACGAACTCGAAGTCGGAGCCGCGCGAGAGCGGCTCGACCTTGATCTTGCAGTCGCCGAACTGCCCGTGGCCGCCGGTCTGCTTCTTGTGCCGCCCGTGCGCCTCGGTCGACGCCTTGATCGTCTCCCGATACGGGACGCGCGGCGGCTTGAGGTTCACTTCGACGCCGAACCGCCGCTTCAGCTTCGCGACCGTCACCTCGATGTGCAGCTGTCCCTGTCCTGAGAGCAGCAGCTCTTTCGTCTGCGGATCGCGGCTGTAGCGGATCGAGGGATCCTCTTCCTCGAGCCGGTGCATCGCGGTGCTGATCTTGTCCTCGTCGCCGCGGCTCTTCGGTTCGATCGCGTACGACAGCACCGGCTCCGGGAACTTCACGGCCGGGAAGCGGATCGGATCGTTTTTGTCGCCGAGCGTGTCGTTCGTCAGCGTGTCTTTCAGCTTCGCGACGGCGCCGAGATCGCCGGCTTTGACCTCGGGCACGCTCGTCTGCGTCTTTCCCTGCAGCAGCAACAGGTGGCCGAACCGCTCGACCGCGTCGCGGGTCTTGTTGTGGCAGTTGGAATCGGCCTTCAGCGATCCGGAGACGACGCGGAACATGGTGATGCGGCCGGCGAACGGATCCGCCACCGTCTTCCACACGAAGGCGGCGGCCGGCGCCTTCTCGTCGGCCGCGCGCGTCGTCTCGGAGCCGTCCCTGGCGATCGCGGGGTACGGCCGGTCGATCGGCGACGGCAGGTAGGCCAGGATCGCGTCGAGCAGCTGCGGCGCGCCGACGTTCAACAGGCCGGACGTGCAGACGAGCGGAAAGATCTTGGCGGCGATGGTGGCGGCGCGCAGCCCGGCGAGGAGCTCCGCGTCGGTCAGCGTGCCCGCCTCGAAGAACTTTTCCATCAGCTGCTCATCGTTCTCCGCGACCATCTCGATGAGCGCCTCGCGCGCCCCGTCGACCTGCGCCGCCATGCTGTCGGGGACCGCCGTCTCGCTGAACTTGCCGCTTTCGTCGGTCTGGTACGTGTACGCCTTCTTCGTGACGAGATCGACGACGCCCTTGAAGCCTTTCTCCTCGCCGATCGGGAGCTGAATGGGGATCACCGTGCGGTTGCACGCCTCGCGCAGCGACGCGAGCGAACGCTCGAGGCTCGAGCGCTCGCGATCGAGGCGGTTGACGACGACGAGACGCGGCAGCGACAGCTCGTCGGCAATCTCCCACACTTTTTCGGTCTGCACCATGACGCCGGCAACCGCGTCGACGACGACGAGCGCCGCGTCGGTGACGTGCAGCGCCGCGCGCGCGTCGCTCAGGAAGTTGCCGATCCCCGGCGTGTCGATCAGGTTGATTTTCTGCTTGTTCCACTCGGCGTACGCGAGGCTGGCCGAGAGCGTGTGCTTGCGAGCGATCTCTTCTTCGTCGTAATCCGTCACCGTCGTCCCGTCGTCGACCTTGCCGAAGCGGTTGACCATTCCCGCGTTCGAGAGGATCGCCGACGCCACCTGCGTCTTGCCCGATCCGCTGTGGCCGACGAGGGCGACGTTTCTGATGCTGCCGGCGTCATACACCTTCATAAACGGAGTCCCCTTAATTGGTGAATTCGTGAGTTGGCGAGTTGGTGAATGGCCGAACTCCACTCACCAACTCACCAACTCTCCAAATCGCCAATTGCGCGTGTCGTGAAATTGGGCGAGTTCGTGAATGGCCGAACTCCACTCGCCAACTCACCAACTCTCCAAATCGCCAATTGCGCGTGTGTACCAGCGGGAATCATATTTCCGGCCAAAGGTCGCCGCAAGGTACGGCTACGGCCGGGGTGTCTCCAGATCGGGGAGATTTCCGTCCTTGTCCTCGGGATCGCGCGCGGCCGCGCGCTCCTCGACGATGATCTCGACGGCGTTGCGGCGATCCTCGCTGAGCATGTCGTACACCGTGCCGACGGCGGCGGTGCCGACGCCGCCGCGCCGATGGGCTCGCCGCGTTCGACGGACGGCGAGCACGAGCAGGACGATGCCGACGACCCACAGCATGCCGGAGATCGATTCGAGGCTCACGACACCTCACGATGTGCGTTGAGGGTCGACACGCAGGTCGACCCCTACTCGTAGCGCAGCGCCTCGATCGGATCGAGACGCGAGGCTTTGAACGCGGGCCACATACCGAAGAAGATGCCGACCGACGCGGAGAAGCCGAGACCGATCGCGAACGACCACCACGGCAGCGAAATCGGGAATCCGGAAACCCAGTGCACGGTCCAGCCGATGCCGCTGCCGAGCGCGATGCCGAGCACGCCGCCGAGCGAGGTCAGGAAGGCGGCCTCCATCAGGAACTGAAAGAGGATCTCGGCGCGGCGCGCGCCGAGCGCCTTGCGGACGCCGATCTCGCGCGTGCGCTCGGTGACGGAGATCGACATGATCGCCATCACGCCGATGCCGCCGACCATCAGCGCGATCGACGAGATCACGACGAGCGCGAAGAACGTCGCCTGGCTGATGCGGTCCCACAGCCGCAGGAACGAGTCCTGCGTGACCATGTCGAAGTCGTCGGGCTGATCGAGGCGGAGGTTGTGGCGGATGCGCATGACGCGCTCGACGTCGGCGAGCGCGTCCGCCTGCGTGACACCGTCGCGCGGCACGACCGCGATGCCGATCGGCATCGTCGTTCCGGTGCGGCCGGCCCGGACCGGCTTGAGCCCGTAGATCCGCTGGTAGGTCGTGAACGGAATCGTCACGAAGTCGTCGGCGTTGTTCAGGAACCCGCCGCCCGTCGCACGCTTGTCGAAGGCCCCGACGACCAGGAAGCGGTTGTTCCCGACCCGCACCGTCTTTCCGATCGCGTCGACGCCGGCGTCCTCGAACAGCTTCTTGTACGCCGTGTAGCCGAGCACGCAGACGTTCGAGCGGAAGTGCACCTCGGTGCCGTTGAAGTAGCGTCCGGCCTTGAAGGGAATCCGCGTGCCCTCCGCGAACTTCTCCGTCGTGCCAAAGACGATGAGCGTCTTCGTCTTCTGATCGCGATAGAAGACGCGGTTGTTGTTGTTGCCCGGCGGGCCGGCGGCGCCGAGCTGGATGTCGACGATCGAGAGCGTCGTCGTCTGTTCCTCGAGCGCCCGCATGTCGGAGACCGTCAGATTCGGCCGCTTGAAGAGCTCCTTGATCTCGATGCCGCTGGTGAAGCTGACGGCGCTGAACCGGTAGACGAAGATCGTGTTCGGCCCGATCTGCCGCATCAGATCGCGAATCGATTGATCGAAGCCGCGGATCAGCGCCGTCATGCCGACGATCGACGTGACGCCGATGACGACGCCGAGCACGGTCAGCGCGGAGCGCATCTTGTTCGTGCGCACCGTGTCGAACGCCAGGCCGATGACTTCCGCGAGGAGGCCGAGCCTGATCGCCATCGCTACGCTCGCCTTCGCGTGCGTCGTGCGCTTCGTGTCTTCGTGATGTACACGCGTTGCAGCATGGCTGTCATTCGCGCCGAAGGGCTTCGATCGGATCGAGGCGTGCCGCGCGCATCGCCGGATACAGCCCGAAGAACAAGCCGACGATCGCGGTGATCCCGATGCCGAGCACCACCGACCAGACTTCGACCGCCGCGGGAATCGGCGTGAACGAGGCGATGACGAGCGCGATGGCGATCCCGAAGATCGTGCCGATGACGCCGCCGAACATCGACAGCACGACCGATTCGGTGAGCATCTGCGACATGATGTCGGAGCGGCGCGCGCCGAGCGCCTTGCGGAGCCCGATCTCGCGCGTCCGTTCGGTGACCGCCATCAGCATGATGTTCATGATCACGATGCCGCCGACGACGAGCGAGAGACCGACGACGCCGACCAGGACCGCGAAGATGCCGTTGGTCGCGTTGTGATAGAGGTCCAGGATCGTGTCGGACGTGAACATGCCGAAGTTGTCGGGCTGCCGTGGCTTCAGCCGCCGCGCCGACCGTAACGCCAGCGTCGCCTCGTCCATCGCGTAGGTGATGGCGTTGAGATCCCGCGGCTTCACCATCAGCTCGAGCGACCGCCGCGATCCGAAGAGCATCTGGAACTGCGTGAGCGGAATCACGGCGAACTCGTCCTGCGTCTGCCCGAGGAACGCGCCGCGCTTCTGGCTGACGCCGACGATCCGGAAGTGCACGCCTTCGATCTGAATGACCTTGTCGATCGGATCGCCGTCGCCGAACAACCGATCGGCAATGCCCCATCCGACGACGGCGACGGGACGCGCGCTCTGGACTTCGGTCGGGCTCATGAGCCGGCCCCGCTCGGCGTCGAAGCTCGAGAAGTTCACGTACTCCTGCGTGACGCCCTGAATCTGCAGGCCCTCGAGCGACTTGTCGCGATAGGTGATGCGGCCGCGCCCGCTCGAGTCCGCCATGACGGCGGTGATCGTGTCGCTGGCCGCTCGATGGATCGCGCGCATGTCGTTGAGCGTCACGCGCGGATTCGAGCGCACCTTGTCGAATTCGTCGTCGCTGCGCGTGATGGGAAACTGCTGGACGGCGAACGAATCGGCGCCCGCCTGGTTGAGGATCTGCTGCTTGACCGAGGCGTTCAGTCCCTGAATCAGCGACACGACCGCGATGATCGACGTGACGGCGACGATGTTGCCGAGCACGGTCATGAACGACCGCAGCTTCGCCGACCAGATCGCTTCGAGCGCGATGCCCGCCGATTCGATGAACTGACCCACCGGCCTTCCTGCCCCTCCTGCCTTTCCCGCCCTACCTGCCCTACTTCTTGGTGTTGTCCACCTTCACCAGATCGCCGTCCGCAAGACCGCGGACGGAGTTGTACGGTCCGGTGATCACCTGGTCGCCGGTCTTGAGTCCCGACAACACCTCGAAGTACTTGTCGCCGGCGATGCCCATCTTGATCGGCACGAACTCGGCTTTGCCGTCGCGCATCACGAAGACGCCCTCGGTCTCTTTCCGCGTCTGACCCGGCTTGAGCTCCTCGGCGGACGCGACCGGTTCGACCGTGGGTCTCTTGCGCTTGTCGTCGGTGCGCGGCTGTTTCACGACTTGATTGTTCGCGTCGTAGATCAGCTCGCGGACGGCCACGGCCGGGATCGGAACCGACACGACCGCTTTCCGCGTCGCCGTCGTGATGTCCGCCGTGCACGTGAAGCCGGGCCGCACTTCGGGAATCGGCTCGTCGACGACGACCACGACCTTGAAGTTCGTCGCCTGCGTGCCGCTCGATTGTCCGGCGGCGCCGCCGCTGCCGGTCGGCTGAATCGGGCTGTTCCCGATCTCGGTGACGTGACCCCTGAAACTCTTGTCCTGGATCGCGTCGATCGTGATCTTCGCCTGCTGTCCGAGCTGCACGTGCGGCACGTTGGTCTCGTCGACTTCGACCTCGGCCTGGATGACGCCCATGTCGGCGAGCGTGAGCAACACCGTCCCGGCATTGTTCATGGTGCCGATGACAGCGGTCTCCCCCTCCTGAATGTTGCGGCGCGTGACGATGCCATCGATCGGCGACAGGATGCGGTTCTTGCTCAGGTCGTACTGCGCGCTCTCGAGCACGGCGCGCTCCTGGGCGATGCGGCTTTCCTGCGGCCGCAGCAGCTTCTCGCGCTCCTGCACCGCCGACTCCGCCACCTTCACGTCGTTCAGCGCCTTCTCGAGCGCTTCGCGCGTGGTCAGCTGCTGCTTCCAGAGATCCTCCTGGCGCGCGAGGTTCTGCTGCGCCTGCTGCAGCTGGGCCTTCGCCGTCTCGATCGACTGCCGCATCTGATCGAGCGACTGTTGCGCGGCCTGCAGCGACGCGGTGTTGCTGTCGACGCGCGTGCGGAGCGACTTGGGATCGATCTGCAGGAGGAACTGGCCGATCTTGACCCGATCGCCTTCGTTCACCGCGAGGTTGACGACGCGGCCGGGTGTGTCGGCGCTGATGTTGACGAGCCGCTTCGGCTGAATCTTGCCGGACGCCGAGACGATGGCTTCGAGGTCGCGCGCCTTGATCGTCTCGGCCGTCACGACCTTCCCTTTGTCCTTCTTGAAGTACAGGTTCGCGCCGACGACCGCGGCGCCGACCACGACCACCCCGATGACAATGAGGATCTTTTTCTTCCGAGACATCTACGCTCCTGACATGACGGTCTTGATGCCGGCGATCGCCGCGCCGATGACCACGTAGATGACCATCAGCGTGGTGGCGATCGGGGCGGTTCGCTTCCGGTACAGCACGCCGAGGCCGATGGCGAGGCTCACAATCCACCAGATGACGAACAGATCGATCGATCCGAGCAGGCGCGCCGCGAAGGAGCTCTCGTCGAGAAACGGCGCGAACACGGCGAGGTTCGTCACGCCCGACATCGACTCCCGCGCGTAGGCGAGCGGCTGCCCGAACAGCTGCGCCAGGGCCATGACGACCCCGGAGTGCGCGATGATGGCGAACACCTGCTTGAACCGCGCGTCGCCGCCGAGGATCGCGTTGAACACGCCCAACGCGATCGCCGCGACGATGACGGCCATCAGGGTCTGGAAGACCATCTGGAAGATCGGTCCCGTGTAGCGGGCCCTCTCGATCCCCTGCTGCATCCGCTGATAGGCGGCATCCGGGATCCGCATGCCGAACGACTCCATCATGCGCACCTGCTGGTCGAGCATCGCCTGCTTGCCGACGTCGGTCGACAGGAACACGAACGTCGCCGCCGCGCCGACGAGGAGCACGAATGCGAACGCGCCGAGCCATCGCGGCCGCGCCGCGACGCCGGCGTACGTGTCGCGCGGCGAAAAGAGGACGCCGAGCAGCCGAGCGGGCAGCGGACGATCGGCCGGCAGCACCACGCCGCCGACGGAGCCGGCCGGCGCTGGCGATGTGGGTCCGGCAGTTGTGGTCGTCATATCTCGTGCCTCTTGCTCTATTCGGATAAAGACGGGCGCCGTCGGGCGGTTGTTCGGTGACCTTTCGATGACGTCCGGCCGTTGGTCCACGGCTCGTGCGCGCTGAACACCTTGCGCAGCACGCCCAGGCCGCCCCGCAGGCGCCGCCGCGACGGCAGGTCGAGCGGCGCCAGGACCTCGGCGAGGTGCGCTTCGGCGGCGCGCCCGACGCGCTCGAGCGCGGCGCGTCCGGTCGGCGTCAGTTCGACGAGGGCGACGCGGCGGTCAGCGCCGGGGGCGGTGCGCCGCACCCAGCCGCGCTCGACGATGGCGCTGATCGAATTGGACATCGCCGGCAGGCTGACGCCCTGAATGGCCGCGAGCTCCGTCAGCATTCGTGGGCCGTTGCTTAGAACCCACAGGAGACGGAAATGTGCCGGGGCCGCCAGCTCTCCGCCCGCCCGGAGCTCGGCGGCGACCGTGCGCATCACGAGCGGAACGATTTCAAGGATGTCGCGCGCCGTCTCGCGCGCCTGGACTCGGGTCATGACGCCCGGAAACCTGAGGGGTTGGTTACGAGCCTTAATGGTTAAGGGTGCTAAGTTATCAGACGTCGCCGCCGGTCTCAAGGTTCGGAGGGGACCCATCGAACCTGCTGAATCTTGTGAACCGTGAAGATCTGTTTTACGATGCGTTCGCTTCAGTCGAGAAGGAGCTGAGCGTGGTCGGATTCGTTCCGAAGGAGATGTTCTTCACCAAGGGTGTCGGCAAGCACCGCGAGAAGCTGACGTCGTTCGAGCTCGCGCTCCGCTCGGCCGGCATCGCGGCGTGCAACCTCGTTCGCGTGTCGAGCATCTTTCCCCCCAAGTGCCGCATCCTGCCGCGCGCGCAGGGCATGAAGCGCCTCGAGCCGGGCCAGGTCACCTTCGTCGTGATGTCCGAGGCCGCCACGCGCGAGCCGCACCGGCTGATCGCGGCGACGGTCGGCGTCGCCATCCCGCGCGACCGGGACCTGTACGGCTACCTGTCGGAGCACCACAGCTTCGGCGAGAGCGAGGACGTGGCCGGCGACTATGCCGAGGAGCTCGCCGCCGAGATGCTGGCGACGACGCTCGGCCTCGACTTCGATCCGGACAAGAGCTGGGACGAAAAGAAGGAAGTGTA
>Ga0114129_10004862_pt1 | contig 18961 bp, 9 predicted proteins | sample RhiMetdeltSRZDD1_FD_80071 | JGI IMG/M metagenome (GOLD analysis project Ga0114129, IMG submission 80071) | Populus rhizosphere microbial communities from Tennessee, USA - Rhizosphere MetaG P. deltoides SRZDD1 (version 2) (version 2) | ecosystem: Host-associated > Plants > Roots > Rhizosphere >...
CGCGCGCGAGCCGGGCCAGCAGCGGCCGGCGATCCAGGGCCGTCTGCCGGCGACGCTGCGGCCGCCGCAGCTTCGAATCGTCGAGACGAAGCCGGCGCGCGACGTGATGATGATCCGTCCGCTCACCGGCGCCGGCCGTCCCTCTCGGCCGCTCGCCGCAGACGACGTCCTCTACTGGCGCGGCGACTTATTCTGAATCTGCAATCTGAAATCCAATCTGAAATCTAAAATCTGAAATCTGAAATCCTCAGATCGATTTGCTTCGTCTCGCCTTCGTTGATCGTCAGCGTCGACGCCTTCGTCTTGATCCGTTCGAGGAACTCCGGATCGTTCACGTCACCCGTATCGACTCGATCGAGCGCGATGATGTAGTACTCGCCCGGCGCCAGGCCGGTGACCTTGTATCGGCCGTCCTGGTCGGGGCGGCCGAGGCTCTGATAGCGGCCTGCAATCGGCCATCGCGCCGGCTCCTGCGCGAACACGATCGTCGTGTAGTCCTTCAACGCCTCGCCGCGCGCGTTCGTGACGACTCCGGTAATCGTCGTCAGCCTGTTCGTGATCTCGACCTCGAGTCCGGTGAGCTCCTCGCCCGCTTTGATCTCGAACCCGGCGTCGGTGACGTCGGTGCCGTTCAGGCGGACGGAGCGCACGGCCCACCCCGGACCCGTTGGGGCGAGCGTGGCGCGGTATCTGCCGGGCGTCGAACGCAGCTCGAAGCTCATGTCGTCGGCGACCGTCGCCGGCATCATCGGGCCGAGCATGAACATCAGTTGGACCGGCGTCGCCGAAATCATCAGCCGCGACGGCAGCGACGCGGCCGCCGCGGGATCGACGATGACGCGGCCCCGCGCGACCGAGGGCGGCGAGGCGGCGAGCTGCAGGCCGTCGACGTCCTCCGTCCCGATAGTGATCCGCGTGAACGCCACTTCCGTCTCGGTCGGCGGCCTGCCGTTCTGCTGCGCGCGCAGGATGTACTCGCCCGGCGCGAGGCCGCTCATCGAAAACGTGCCATCTGGCCTGATCGGCGCAGCCATGTTAACCACCATGAAGCCGGACGCCTGCATGAACAGCAGCATCCCCATCATGGGCCGCCCGTGCGAGTCGACGACCGTTCCCGACACGCGCGCGGTCTTCACGGGCCGCATCGTCATCACGACGTTGCTCACCTGCGTGCCGACGCCGATCGTCAGACGCTGCGCCATGTTCATTTCCGTGGTGCCGGGAAAGTAAACGGGTGCATACCCGACGCGGTCTTCGCTCGTGCCAAACGCGAAGTTCCGGTAGGTCGCCTGCAGGTAATACTGCCCCGGCGGCACGCCGAAGATTCTGAAGTCGCCGAGATCGTCGGTCTGGCCGACGCGGCCCGCGGGCACGAGGCGCCGCTGGCCCTGCACGTATTGATAGCGCTGCGGCGTGACGGTCACGTCCGACAGCGGCTCGCCGTACTCGTCGAGAATGCGGCCCGTGATGACGCCGCCCGGCGGCAGGTTGAAGCCGACGCGCTCGATCGTCTGGCCGTCGAGGATCTCGATCGGCTTTCCCGGCTCGTTCGGACGCGTCTGTCCGTACTGCATCGAGACGTAGCTGCCTTTGGCCGCCAGCAGCGTGTAGCGGCCGGCGCGCAGCTCCCGGAACTCGAACAGGCCGCGCGGATCGGTCGTCGTCAACCGGCTGTCCCGCTGGACGTTCGCCCCGGCCGGCACGTCCGCCTGCGTGATTCGCACCTGCGCCTTTCGCAGCGGCTGACCGGTGTCGGCCGCCACCACGAAGCCGCGCAGCACCGCGGTGCCGGGCGGCTGTTCCGCGGCGGCCGCGCCCGGCTGCGCCGGACGGCCCGGCTGCTGCGGCGGGACGCCTGGCGTTGTCGTGAACGTGGTCTGCGCGCCTGCGCCTCCCGGCACGACAGCTGCCAGCGCAACGGTCAGGGCGATCGCACGTACGCTCATTGCTTCGCCTCTTTCACCAACGCGACGTCGAGGTTCTTTCGCTCGCCATCCGCGACCGAGACGCGCGTCGCCCGCTCGCGCATGCGCGACAGGAATTCCGGATCGCTCCACTCGCCCAGCTCGAGGTCCTCGAGCGCGACGACGAAGTAGTCGCCTTCCGGAACCCGCGCGTGATACGCAAGGCTCTCATCGGGCCGGCCGGCGCTGACGTACCGCGTGGGCGGCATCCAGCGGTCCGCATCCTGAGCGAAGACAACGACCCAGGCATCTCGCACCGGCGCGCCGTTCTGGTCCATCACCTTGCCCGTCACTTCGGTCACGCGCGTGGTCATCTCGATCGACACGCCTTCGACGACGCTGTTCGCGGGGACGTCGAGACCAGAGTCGGTGACGTCGACGCCGTTCAGACGGACGGCGTGCAGCCGCCAGTCGCCGGAGGGCTGCGCCATGATGCGGTTCGGACCCGCGGTTGCCCGCAGCTCGAACGTGTAGTCATCGTTGATGCGCCCCGGCCCGCCGCCGACGTTCGGCGGCACGCCAACCACGGAAACGTTGAACGCGGAGGCTCTGGGCGGCGTCGCGCCGCGATCGACGAGGATGTGTCCGCGAATGGTCGACTGCCGGCCCGTGACGATTTGCACGCCCCTCACGTCGCCATCGGTGACCGTCACCGGCTGCATGCCGACTTCGTCGGAACCCATGACCCGAAGGATGTAGTCGCCCGGCGTGATCCCGCCGAGCGTGAACGTGCCGTCCGGACGCACCTGGCTCGGGCCGCGAGGCGCGATGCCGAAGCCGATCCGCTCCGTTGCGATTACCATGGCGCCGGCGAGCGGCTTTCCCGCCGAGTCGAACGCCGTTCCGCTGACGCGCGCCGCATGAACGGGCAGCAGCGTCATGTTGACACCGGCAACGGTCTGCCCCGAAGCCACGGTGATCCGCTGGGCTTCGGCCATGTTCGCGGTACCGGGGAAATAGGTGGCGGCGTACGCGGAACGGTCATCGGTGTCACCGCCCATGAACAGATTGCGCAGCGTCGCGCTCAGGTAGTACTGTCCCGGCGTCAGACCGTACAAGCGGTATTCGCCGAGATCGTTCGTCTGAATCGGACGCCCGCCGGTCGGCATCATCCGCCGCTCGCCGTTGATGTAGCGCAGCTGCGTCGTCACGACCATGACGTCAGTCACCGGCTCGCCGAACTCATCCACGATTTTTCCGGTGATCGCGGCGCTGCGCTGGAGCGCGAAGTTGATGTCGCCCAGCGTCTGACCGTCCGCGACATCGACCGGTTTTCCGAGACCGGTCGGCTTCGTCTGACCGTGGGCAACGCGGATGTAGTTGGGCTTGAACGCGGTGACCGTGAATTTCCCGGCGGGCAGCTCGGTGAGCTCGTACGCGCCGTTCGCGTCCGTCGTGACCATCTTGTTGGCCTGGGACTCCGCCAGCTGGGCGCGCACCTCCACGCGCGCCATCGGCGCGTTCGTGCCGGCTGCGACCACGCGGCCGCGAATGGTTGCGGTGCCGGCCTTGAGCGGAGCGTCGCGCGCGGGCGCCGCCGGTGGTGGAGGAGGGGGCGGCGGGGGCGGCGGCACTTGCGCGGCCGCGCTTGCCGCCGTCAGGAGAAACGCAAGAAAGATCGACCGCGACATGCGAACCTCGCGGATGTTAGACACCGACGTATGTACGCCGAGTCGCCACATGTAGGCCGGGTCGTTTAGACCCGGCATGTTAGACATGCCACATGTAGGCCGGGTCTTTTAACCCGGCATTTTAGACGTTGCGGCTGGTGATCTCGCCGGGTCCAACCGCCTTCGCGCCTCCGGCGCTTCGGCGAGTCTCGCCGGAGCTCGCACGGCCTTCGGGCGAGCGGAGGCGGAAGGACCCGGCCTACACCTGGCTATCGAGGATCCGGCTTTCTCCCCGCGTCCAGCTGGTCGAAATTCAGGATCGCGTTGTAGACGAGGAAGTAGCTGCCGTAAGTCTCGCCGCGCCACACCGGGTTGTTCGAGAACGTCACGACGTGGCCCTTCTCCAGCGGCGTGTCCACGACGGCGGCGTGCTGCGCGATTTCGCCTCCGTTTTCGACGAGGCCTGAGACGAGGAGCTCGCGCGTGTCGGCGTAGCGAAGGACGACGCGCGGCCGCGCCGCCGGTGGAATCACGTCGACGCCGTTGCGGAGCTGCTCGCTCGTCAGCGGAACGGCACGCCACAGGTCGACGCGCTCCTCACGCGTGGCTTCGATGCCCGCGCGGCCCTGCGGCGTGTCGGGATCATCGGCCGTTCCTCGTCCGGTCGGCCGGTTGCCGCCGTCATCCGGCCCGAGGCGTCGTCCGCCGCGGCCGCCGACGAGGTTCGACAGGTTGAAGATCGGTCCGTTGTCGCACCAGACCGCGAGGTTGTCCGAGTATCCGTACGCGATCGGACTCGCGTCGTCGACCATCTTCGACCGCACGGCGCTGCCGACGATGCGGAGGCGCTGGCGCGGCGCGATCGACAGGCCCGGTGTGAAGCCGGTCCCGACGGCCAGGTCGGCCGTGTCCATCGACGTGATCAGCAGGCCGCCCCTGCGGACGAAGGCCTGAAGGTTGTGCACGCCGACCCACCCGAGGCCGGGCCGCGTGTCGTCCGTCTGATCTTCGGAGCCGAGGTTCGGCGTTTCCGGTGTTTTCTTCCACGGCAGCGCGTTGCCGAACATCGGCTGGCCGTTCACGATCCCATCCGGGTTCCGACCGACGGGCGGAAAAACGATCACGTCGAACTTCGCGTTGAGGTTGTCGTCCTTGGCGACCTGCTGCGTGCTGACGTAGGTGAACGGGACCTTCGCGAGGTCGAATGCCTGGCGCCACCAGCCTTCGGTCTGCGTCCGCTGCCACGTGTGAAGGATCGCGATCCGAGGCGCCCGTGTCGGGTGCGTCTTCACCGACGGCGCTGACGCCACGGCGGTGACCTGCAGTCCGAGCTCCTCCGCCGCGCTCCGAATCGCCGATGCATCGACGTTTTGAATGATGAAGCTGCCGCGGCTGAATTTCGTGCCAGCCGCCTCGAAGGGTTCTTCCGCCGCGTCGAACGCCGCGTCCTTGAATCTGTAGCGCAGCGTCGCGAGCGCCGTGTCGGCGTTGTGATTGACGAGGAACACCGATCCCGTACCTGCGAGTTCGCCTTTCGCGCGCGCCGCGCCGGCGACGCGCTCGACCGGCGCGTCGAGCAGCTTCAGATCGACGACGCGGACGGCCTGGACGTTGAACAGCTCGGGGAAGGTCCAGCCGGTGTCGTCGTACGGCGTACGCTGTGGATCGTTCGGGCTCCAGTACTGATAGTCGAGCAGCGCGTCCGCGATGCGGCTGTACGGCTGATCCATCCGAACGATGTACGAGCCCGCCGGAAACGTGCGCGTCGTCGTGCCGCGTTCGGCCGGTTTCGCCGCATCCTGTTGATCGCTCGGTCCACCCACCTGCCCTTCCCGCCCCTCCTGTCCGGCCTGTCCCTCCCGCCCGTTCGTATTCGTCGTCGTCGGCCGCGCCGCGGGCTTCTTCGACGGCAGGGTGACGGTGAACTCCGCGGACGCGCGCGAGATCTCGACGCCCTGCTTCTGCAGGACGCGCAGCAGCTCCGCCTGCGCGCCCGGACGCGGATCGTCCGCCGGCAGCACGTAGCCGGCGGGCCCCTCCGTCCGTGCTTTGAGAATCGATCGCTTGCTCTTCACATAGAAGTTGTGAAGGAACAGCCCCTTGTTCGCCGCGATGTAGTGGAGCGACGTGAGCAGGCCGGTCTGCTGATAGTTGTTGTTGTTGCGCTGAGACCAGAGCGTCTTCGGGAGCGGCGGATTCTGCTTGTACCACGTCCGCGCGTACTCGTCGGGCCGGAGCTCGCGCTCCACCGTGTCGGCGCCGCCGTTGCCGAACGTTTCATACAGGCGGCTGATGCCGTTGTGCAGCGCGGCGACGAACATCAGGTAGCCGGGCGACCACGTATCGAACACGCCGTGCGCGAAGACGCCGGGCATGCCGAACTTCGTCATCTCCGAGACGTTGTGCCAGCCAATCATCTGCCACTCGTCGGCGAGGATCGGATCGATCCACGCGTTGTACGGACCGTCGCCGATCGTGTTGTCGTAGAGATACGGGACCGACTCGTGGAGGTCGTGCAGCACCTGCGGGCGCCACTGCAGGTAGGTGTTGATGACGTTCTCGGTCAGCTTCAGCGTCACGCCCATCGCATCGCGGTTGTTGTCGTGCGCGACGTATTTGCCCCAGTAGACCAGGCCCGGCCAGTTCTTGCCCGGATTCGCCAGGTGCCACTTGTAGATGTCGACCATCTTGTTCCGCCCGTCGACTTCGACGACGGGCGTGATGAGCGTGATCAGATTGTTGCGAATCGCCCTGATGTACTCGTGGTCGTCGACGGTCAGGCGGTACGCCAGCTCCATCAGCGCGGTCGGCGATCCGGTCTCGGGCGAGTGAATCGTGCCGGTGATGTAGTACACCGGCGCCGCTCCGGCAATCAGGTTTCCGGCGTGCGCATCGTCCATGTTGATCGTGCGCGGGTCGGCGAGCTTCGCGAGGCGATCCTGATTGTCCTGCAGCTTCACGATCAGCGCTTCGGACGCGATGGCGACGGCGATCATCTCGCGCCCTTCCTCGGTCCGGCCAATCGAGTACACCTTCACGCGCGGGCTCGCCTTCTCGAGCATCCGCATGTACTGGTAGACCTCTTCGGCGTACGGCAGCTTTCCGGGCGCGCCCGCGACGTCGCCGAGGATCGCTTTCGGCGTCGGGACGGTCTTCGACGCGGGCAGATAGTCGACGAGCGGCGACGTGAAGAACGGCTGCGTCGTGTACTCCTTGATCTTCGCGGTGTATTCCTCGTCGATCGCGATCCTGGGGTCGCGCGTGAACGGTGCGTCGAAGGAAGTCGCGGCCGGCGCCGATTTTTGTTCCGCGCCGAGGACGATTGCGTGGGAGATGCCGGCCGCGATCGCTGTCGAGAATCCGACGGCGATGAGAAGGCGACGCAGCGCGCGGGCAGTGATCATGAAAACCTCGTGAAAGCGCCAATTATTACACCGATGTTGATTGACCGCGTGCAGGCCCGCCACTAGAATTCGCAACGGTTTCCTCCCTCCCAAAAGGTTTCATCGCCTATGAGAATTCGACGGGTTGCAGCAACGGCGGCTCTGGTTGCGTGCGTGTTGTGGCAGTCCGGCGCAGAGCCGCGTGCTGTCGGCGGCGGCTCGATCGCGCTGGGCGCAGTCGACTTGGCGTACACGCAGGACTTCAACACGCTCGCGAGCAGCGGGACGTCGAGCGTGCTGCCAACAGGCTGGATGTTCGAGGAGGCCGGTACCAGCGCGAACACCACGTACAACAGCGGCAGCGGTTCGAGTGGAACGGGCGACACGTACAGCTTCGGCGCGGCGGCTAGCATCGATCGTGCGCTCGGCGGCGTCCAGAGCGGCACGTTGATCCCGACGATCGGCGCATCGTTCACGAATGCGACCGGCAACACCATCACGAGCCTGACGATTTCGTACTTCGGAGAGCAATGGCGGCTTGGCGCGAGCGGCCGCAACGACAGGCTCGACTTTCAGTACAGCCTCAACGCGACGTCCCTGATCAGCGGAACCTTCATCGACGTCGACGCCCTCGACTTCACGGCACCGGTCGGTACGGGCACGGCCGGCATGACGTTCGACGGCAACGCCAACCACGTGTCGGTCAGCAGCACGATCACCGGACTCAGCATTCCAAACGGCGCGACGTTCTGGATCCGGTGGTCCGATTTCAACGCATCCGGCGCCGACGATGGGCTCGCGATCGACGACTTCTCCATCACGCCGCACGCCGCGCCGGTGCCGACCAATCCTGCGGTGAGTGGCGCGGCGAGCCCCGCCGCCATCCAGCCGGGCGAATCATCGCTGCTGACGGTGACCGTCACGCCGGGTCAGAACCCGACGAGCAGCGGCATTCAGGTGATCGGCAATCTCTCCGCAATCGGCGGAAGCGCGGCGCAGCAATTCCTCGACGACGGGACGAACGGCGACGTGACGCCGAACGACAGCGTTTTCTCGTTTCTCGGGACCGTCGCGGGAGGCACGAGCCTCGGCAACAAATCGCTGCCGATCGGCGTCAGCGACGCCCAGAGCCGCACGGCCTCGACGTCAATCGCGTTGACCGTGCGCGCGGCCACGATCGCGACCCTGCCGTTCTTTCAGGATTGGACCGACGTGAACCAGATCGCGCAGGACGACAACTGGAACTTCGTGGCCGGCGTGGTCGGATACCGGGGCGACGGCCTGACCAGCGGGACCGGAACCGATCCGCGAACGATCGTCGCCGACGGCACCGGGACGCCGATCGACGTCAACGCGAACCGCAGCGATCCGAATACCTTCAACACTGGCGGCGTCGCCGAGTTCGACGGCATCTCGAATCCGGTCGTCGCGCTGCAGGGCTCGGGCACGGCGAGCGCGCCGTTCCTGCTGATCAGCATCGACACGCAGGGTCAGAACAACATTCAGGTCACGTACAACGTCCGCGACGTCGACGGCTCCGCTGACAACGCGGCGCAGCAGGTTGCGCTGCAATATCGAGTCGGGAACAGCGGAACGTTCACGAACATCGCGGCCGGCTACGTGGCCGACGCGACCGAAGGCGGGTCGGCGACGAAGGTGACGCCGATCAGCGTCTTTCTGCCCGCGGCCGCCGAGAACCAGCCGCTCGTCCAGCTGCGCATCATCACGACGAACGCGGTCGGCAACGACGAATGGGTCGGGATCGACGACATCGCTATCCAGTCGTCGACGACGTCCACGAATCCCGTGGCCAGCGGCGCCGCGAACCCGAACGCCGGCTGGGCCGGCGATCAGACGCTGCTGACCGCCACCGTGACGCCCGGCAACAACCCGGCGAGCACAGGGCTCGCCGTCGCCGGCGATCTCACGGCCGTCGGTGGCAGCGCGTCGCAGGCGTTCTTCGACGACGGCACGAATGGCGACGCGCTGGCCGGCGACAATGTCTTCTCGTTCCGCGCGACGGTCGCGCCAGGTACGCCGATCGGATTGAAATCGATCCCGATCGCCGTGCTCGACGCACAGAACCGCTCGGCTTCGACGACGATCGGCTACACGGTCCAGCCGACCACGACGATCACGCCGATCCACACGATTCAGGGATCTGGCTCGGTGTCCCCGTTCGCCGGCCAGGTCGTCACGACGACTGGCATCGTGACCGGTGTGAAGTCCAGCGGCCTTTACATCCAGACGCCCGATGCCGAGGCCGACGCCGATCCGAACACCTCGGAAGGCATACAGGTCTTCGGCTCGCCCGTGCCGTCGGGCGCCGCCGTCGGGAATCTGGTGCGCGTCACCGGCACCGTCAGCGAGTTCGTTCCCGCCGCCGACCCTGGCAGCCCGCCGCTGACGGAGATCGTCAACTACACGGTTGCGATGCTCTCGACCGGAAACGCGCTTCCGGCGCCGCAGCTGGTCACGTTCAACGACATCAACATGACGACTGGATCGGAGCCGCTCGAGCGGTTCGAGGGGATGCGCGTGCAGATCCCGCAGCTCATCGCGACCGGCCCGACGGGCGGGTTCGTCAACGAACCGGCCGCGACGTCCACGAGCAACGGCGTGTTCCATGCGGTGATGCCGGGCGTGCCGCGGCCGTTCCGCGAGCCGGGGATCAACGCGGGGAATCCGGTGCCGAACGACAACGCGCCCAATCCGCCGCCCGCGAACGTGCCGCAGTTCGACACCAACCCGGAGCGCCTGCGCATCGAGTCGACCACCCTCGGCGGCTCGGCCGTCAACGTCGCCACAGGCGCGCTCGTCGAGAACGTCGTCGGGGTGGTCGACTTCCGGTTCCGCGCGTATACGATCCTGCTCGACCCGAACGCGCCGCCGACGGTCTCCGGCGGCATGACGGTGACGCCCGTTCGCGCGATGACGGACGGCGAGTTCACGGTCGCGTCGTTCAACATGGAACGCTTTTTCGACACGACCGATGACGCCGGCGTCGACGATGCGGTGCTCACGCCGACCGCGTTCGGCAACCGGCTGGCGAAAGCGTCGCTCGCGATTCGCAACGTCCTCAGGATCCCGGACATCATCGGCGTCGAGGAGATGGAAAACCTGCAGACGCTGCAGGCGCTGGCGAACCAGGTCAACAGCGATGCCGCCGCCGCGGGTCAGCCGAACGTCAGCTATCAGGCGTTCCTCGAAGAGGGGAACGACATCGGCGGCATCGACGTCGGGTTCCTCGTCAACGCGTCGCGCGTGCAGGTCGTCGACGTGGTGCAGTACGGCAAGACGGCGACCTACATCGATCCGAACACCAATCAGCCCGCGACGCTCAACGACCGGCCGCCGCTCGTACTGCGTGCGATCGTTCAGGTGCCCGGCTTCTCATCGTACCCCGTGACGGTGATCGTGAACCATCTGCGCTCGCTGAACGGCGTCGACGATCCGACCGACAGGCGCGTCCGCACGAAGCGGCGCGCGCAGGCCGAGTTCCTCGCGAACCTCATTCAGGGGCGTCAGACGGCGGATCCGACCGAGCGCATCATCTCGGTCGGCGATTACAACGCGTTCCAGTTCAACGACGGGTTCGTCGACTCGATTGGCACCGTCAAGGGAACGCCGGCGCCGCCCGATCAGGTGACGCAGGCCAGTCCGGATCTCGTGACCCCCGACCTCATCGATCTCGTCGACGGCGTGACGGCCGATCAGCGCTACTCGTACTCGTTCGACGGCAACGCTCAGGAGATCGACCACGTGCTCGTGACCGCCGGCGCGCAGAATCGCCTGTCGGTCATCGGGCTGCAATACGGACGCATGGACGCCGACTTCCCGGAAATCTATCGCGCCAGCGCCACGCGTCCGGAGCGCCTCTCGGACCACGACCCGCTCGTCGGTTTCTTCGCCATCAACAGCCCGCCGGTCTGCGCGACGGCGACGGCCACGATGCCGCCGATCTTCCCGGTCGATCACGGCCAGCGCGGCTTCAGCCTCGCGAACGTGACCGACGCGGACGGCGATCCGGTGGCGATCACGATCACCGACATCTGCCAGGACGAACCGCCGAACTTCGAAAACATCCCGCAGTGGGCCGTCGACGGCGATATCCTCAGCGGGTCGACCGGGTGGGTGCGGGCCGAGCGCAGCGGCACGCGCGTCCAGCCGGGCAACGGCCGCGTCTACCACGTCTTCTTCACGGGCGACGATGGACATCCGGGCGGCGTCTGCCAGGGCGACGTGAAGATCCAGGTGCCGCTGACGGCGGGCGGATCCGCGGTCGACGGCGGCCCGCTGTACGATTCGAAGACCGGCAACGCCTGCCGCGTGCGATGAGCGTTCGCGTGTACGCCGGGTCCTCCGGACCCGGCGCACGTACGTGACGTCCGCTTTTGGGCGGACCCGGCACCGAACTAGTGTCCGCCTTCAGGCGGACCACTCGAGGAGCAGCGCCGATGAGAAAGATCGTCGTCGTTATGGCGTCGTTCGTCGCGTTGACGGCTCTCGCGCGCGCACAGTCGTCAACCGCCGGAGGCAGCGCCGACAGTGCCGCTCGCGACGCGATGCTGCGCGGCATCGACGGCCGCCGGGATGCGTATGCCGACGTCGCGAAGCAGATCTGGTCGTTCGCGGAGGTCGGATATCAGGAGCAGAAGAGCAGCGCGCTGCTGCAGCAGCAGCTGAGAGCGGCGGGTTTCACGGTCCGGTCCGGCGTGGCCGACATTCCAACCGCCTTCGTCGCGACGTATGGATCCGGCAAGCCGGTGATCGGCGTGATCGGCGAGTTCGACGCGCTGCCCGGGCTGTCGCAGGAGCCGGCGCCGCGGCGCAGCGCGATCGTGCAGGAAGGCGCCGGGCACGGCTGCGGTCACAACCTGCTCGGGACCGCGGCGCTGGCCGCCGCGATTGCCGTGAAGGAATGGCTGGCGGCCGGCCATCCCGGCACGCTCCGCTACTACGGCACGCCGGCCGAAGAAGGCGGCGCGGGCAAGGTGTACATGGTCCGCGCGGGCCTCTTCAGCGATGTCGACGCGATCGTCACGTGGCATCCCGGCGATCGCAACGAAGCCAGCCCCGCGACCAACCTCGCCAACATCACCGGCAAGTTCCGTTTTCACGGCGTCGCCGCGCACGCCGCGGCCGCGCCGCACAAAGGACGCTCCGCGCTCGACGCGGTCGAGGCCATGGACTACATGGTCAACATGCTGCGCGAGCACGTGCCGCAGGAAACGCGGATCCACTACATCATCACGCGCGGCGGCGCGGCGCCGAACATCGTGCCCGACTTCGCCGAGGCGTACTACTACGCGCGCCAGCCCGACATGCGTATCCTCGACGGCGTGTGGGAACGGATCGTCGACGCCGCGAAGGGCGCCGCGCTCGGCACCGGCACCACGATGGACTTCGAGATCACCGGCGCGGTGTGGAACGTCCTGCCGAACGAGTACCTCTCCGGCGTGATGAACCGGAACCTCGAGCGCGTCGGCGGCTTCAGCTACACGGCCGACGAACAGAAGTTCGCGGAGGAGCTGCGCAAGACGCTGACCGAGCCGCCGACGGCCGCGCTCGGATCCCAGGAGAAGGTCCAGCCGTCGCGCGCCGGCGCCGTCGGCACCGCGTCGACCGATCTCGCCGACGTGAGCTGGAACGTGCCGACCGTGTCGATGACCGCGGCGACGTTCGTCCCCGGCGTGCCGGCGCACAGCTGGCAGGCGACGGCGTGCGCGGGCGGCACGATCGGCGTCAAAGGCATGATGGTCGCCGCGAAAGCGATGGCGCTGACGACCGTCGATCTCTTCACCGATCCGTCGCACGTTCAGAAGGCGCGCGCCGAGTTCGATCAGAAGCGCGGCCCGGGGTTCGTGTACAAGACCCGCCTCGCCGATCGCAAGCCCGCGCTCGACTATCGGAAGTAGGCCGGGTCGTTTGGACCGGGCAACGTGAAGGCGGATCGAGCCGGGTCCGGAGGACCCGGCCTACACTTGGTGACCGCGTCGCAACGCGCGCGCAATGACTTTCGCGGCGAGGGCGCCGCTGCGGCCGTCGAGGCCGCTGCCGGGATGCGCGCCGGACCCGCATATATAGAGGTTGCGGATCGGCGTGGCGTAGCGCGCCCAGCCCAGCGTCGGGCGTGCGATGAACAGCTGATCGAGCGCGAGCTCGCCGTGGAAGATGTGGCCGCCCGTGAGCCCGTATTGCCGCTCGAGATCGAGCGGCGTGATGACCTCGCGCGCGAGCACGGACGCGGCGAAGCCGGGCGCGGCGCGTTCGATCGTCGCGGTCGATCTCTTGGCGAGCCGATCGCGCTCGGCATCCCAGTCGGTGTCACGCAGGCGGTACGGCGCGTACTGCACGTACGCGGACACGATGTGCTGTCCCGCCGGCGCGAGCGACGGATCGCCAATCGTCGGAATCGTCAGCTCGATCCAGGGATCGTCGGAGAAGCGCCCGTACTTGGCGGCGTCGAATGCGCGCTCGATCGCATCGATGTTCGCGGCGAGGCGAACGCGGCCGGACATCGCCGCCCGCTGCTCCGGCTCTGACAGCGATCCGTTGGAGCCGATTGCCGCAAACCGCGGAAGCGCCGACACCGCGTAGTTGATCTTCGCCAGCGTTCCGTTCGTCCGGATGTTCCGCACGCGCCGCACGAACTCCGGGTCGAGGTACGCGGCGTCTACGAGCGTGAGGAAGGTCCGTTTCGGATCGACGTTCGACACGACGGCACGCGCATCGAGCGTCTCGCCGGTCGCGAGCGTGACGCCCGTCGCCACACCATCGTTCACGGTGATCCGCGCGACCTCCGCGCCGGTCCGTACGGTCACGCCGGCCTGACGTGCGGCGCCGGCCAGCGCATCGGCGATCGCGCCGACGCCGCCCGTCGCAACGGTACCGGCCGCGAACGGGTGGCCGTCGCGGGCGCCGAGCCAGAGCAGCATCGCGGCGCTGCCCGCCGACCACGGCCCCAGGAAGGATCCGAGGATGCCGCCGCCGGCGACGCTCGCGCGGAGCGGCTCGCTTTCGAACCATTCGCCGGCGAGGTCGGCGATCGCCATCGGCAGCCAGCGCAGCAACCGGTACGCATCGGCGCGCCCGAGCTTTCGAAACGCGCGGCCGGCCTTCAGCAGCTCGAACAGATCCGCGCCCGACGGATCGTCAATCGACGGCGGTGTGGCGCGGCCGATCGCGCGCACGACCTCGCTGACGCGCCGGAAGCTGTCGAGAAACTTCGGATACTGCGCGGCGTCCTTCGGCGACTGCGTCCGAATCTCGCGCGCCGCTCGCGCGGGGTCACGCCAGAGCACGAGGGCGCGCGCGGCATCGGCGATCGCGCACAGGTCCGCGTGCGGCTCCACGATCCGCAGCCCGTGCCGATCGAGCGCGAGCGCGCGAACGATCGTCGCGTCAATGGACGCCGAATGCGAGAGCGCCGGCCCGCGGAATCCGGGCGCGATCTCGCTGGTCCGCGCGCACCCGCCGACGCGATCGGTCCGTTCGACGACCGTCACCGTGCGGCCGGCGCGCGCCAGAAGGGCCGCGGCGACGAGCCCGTTGTGCCCGCCCCCAATGACGATGACGTCGGTCATTCTCTAATTTCTTCCGAAGACGACGGTGGCACTCGAATGGCGTCGGCGCGGCCGGGCGATCGCGCGTGCGCGCCGGGCGAAAGGACAACTGATTGACGGCTCATTATTTAGCAAACGTGTGCAAAACGCGACGCGTCTCGCGCGCCGCGACAGATCTGTGTGTGCGCCGCGCCGTTTGTAATTCAACACCATCTGGCACACAGGCTGCAGCGCACGTCCGCATGCGACGTGTTCTCAGGCTGCTCCGCGACGTCTCTGGAGTCAACCTGCTCGAGGCGGCGATTATCACTCCGCTGCTCCTCATCATCACGTTCGGGATCGTCGACTTCGCGTCGATGTTCTACGCATATCTCGCGCTCGAAAACGGCGTGAGCCTGGCGACGCGGTATGCCGTGACGGGCAATCAGATGGACGACCCGAGCAATCCGGGCACGGTCCTTTCGCGCACCGACTCGATCAAGCTCGCGATGCGCCAGGCGACGCCGACGCTGACGATTCCCGATGGCGCGTTCAGCTTCTCGCATCTGCCGCAAGGGTCGACGACGTGGGTCGGCGGCGTCGGCGGGCCGAACGACATCGAGAAAGTCACGGTGCAGTACACCTGGAATTTGATGACGCCGCTCATCCGGCCGTTCTTCCCGGGCGGAATGATCCAGATCCAGGTCGATTCCGCGATGAAGAACGAAGGCAGGTTCCAATGACGGCCCGCCTCCGCTCGGTCGGCCTCCGCGCGCGCTCCAGTTCGGAGCGCGGACAGAGCATCGTCGAGATGGCGATGATTCTGCCGCTGCTGATGGTCGTCGTGCTCGGCGTCATCGAGGTGAGCTACGCCGTGCTGGATCACCACGTCATCACGAAGCTCACCCGCGAAGGCTCCAACCTGATCTCGCGCGACGCGACGCTGCTGGATGCATCGCTGGCGCTCAGGAACATGAGCACGGGCGCGGTGAACTTCAGTTCACGCTCGCGGATGATCTTCTCGATCGTCAAGCGCGTGAATACGGCCGGCGCCGCCAATTTCGGCAAGGACATTCTGTACGCGCGCTACGAGTACGGCGCGCTCGCGGCCTCCAGCAAGCTGACGACCCGGGGCAGCGGCTCGTTCAGCGGTCCGCCCGAATACGTCGCCACCAATTCAGACAACGACACGAGCCTGCAGCTGACGAATTTCCCGCCCAACCTGGTCACACCGGGCGGCATGCTGTACGTCACGGAAATCTACAGCAGGCACGATTTGATCACGCCGTTCAATCAGTTCGGGATCGTGATCCCGAACATCCTGTATTCAATCGCGTATTTCTGATTCCGCACAAGGCTGGCTGATATGAGGACCAGGACCAACGAACGCGGCTTCGCGCTGATTTACATGACGATCATGCTGGCGACGCTGCTGCTGTTTTCGGGTCTCGCCATCGACAGCGGGCGCGCCTACGTGGTGAAAGCCCAGCTGACGAAGGCGGTCGACGGCGCGGCGCTCGGCGCCGCGCGCGCCCTGAACAGCGGTGATCCGCGCCGCGAAGCGGTCCAGATCTTCAAGGCCAACTTCCCCGACGGCTTCTACGGCGTCTCGACGGCCGCCGATCCGACGTCGTCGCCGAGTTTCTTCTCATCGAGCGTCGATGCCACGACCGGCGTGAACACGGTGAAGGTCACCGCGTCGGTCGTCATGCCCACGACGTTCATGAAGCTGGGCAACTTCAACGACGTGACGGTGACGAGCACGGGCGAGGCGACGCGCCGCATGGTGGACCTGTCGCTCGTCATCGATCAGTCGTCGTCGATCGGCTGGCAGTGGCCGATTGTGGTGCAGGCGGTCCAGACCTTCATCGATTCGTTCGATGGAGCCCACGATCGCATGTCGCTCATTACGTTCGGCAATACGGCAACCGTGCGCGATCCCATGCCGGCCGCCCGCGGCTTCGACAAGACCGCGCTCAAGTCTCACCTCCCGGCCGGGCCATCCGGCAGCACGAACATGGTCGAGGGGATCTATCGCGGATGGGACGAGCTGCGATCGGTGCCGGCGGGCACGCAGTCGGGCCTGCGCATCATCGTGCTGTTCACCGACGGCGCATCGAACGGCGTGCCGGCGAACTGGGACGGCAGCGCCGTTGCGAAGTCGCTGCGAACCTACGACTTCCCGAAGAACTTTCCCGATCCGGACAACCAGACGTGGAACAACCCCGTGCTCGGCGGACTCTTCAACACGAACACGGGCACGCAGAATCCGGCGCCGAGCCTGACCGTCGATATCACGAACGTGACCGACTACAAGACGAAGACGATCCTGGCGAACCCGGGTGTCTGGCCGGCCCTGCCGACGCTGCCCGACAACAGCTGGCACACGCAGCATCGGAGCCCGGGCATCCCGACGGCGTTCCCGATGCAGACGGGCGCGCTCAAGGTGAACGGTGTGGCGCAGAGCTCGCTGACGCGCCGCGGGCTGATCATCAACCCGGCGACGACCAAGCCGTACGCGAGCATCTGGAACGTGAACAACGCGGCCAGAAACGTGCTCGAGATCATCGCGAACGAGGCGCGGAACGACAACGGCGACTACAAGATTCGCATCTACACCATCGGGATGGGCGAGCTGGTCCGCTACAACCTCGGCACGATGCCCGAGAAGCCCGAGGACATCCTGAAGCGGATCTCGAACGACAAGACGTCGCCGGACTACAACCCCGATCAGCTGACCGGGATGTATTTCTTCGCGCCGACGGCGGCCGACGTCGGGCCGGCGTTCCAGGGGATTCAGAACCAGATTCTTCGTCTGAGCAAGTAAGCAGCGCCTGCTCATCACGAAGCCACGAAGAACACGAAGATCACGAATGAGCGTCAGTGTGTCTGACCCAGGATCCGGAGCGCTGCATTTCGTCCCGGCGCGCCCATGATGCCGCCGCCGGGATGGGTCGCCGATCCGCACATCCATAAATCCCGGATCGGCGTCGCATACTGCGCCCATCCCGGCACCGGACGCGCGAAGAACAGCTGCTCGAGCGTCAGCTCGCCCTGAAAGATATTCCCCTCGGTCAGGCCGAACTCGCGCTCGAGGTCGAGCGGCGTGAGGACCTGGCGATGCCGGATGATGTCGCGGATGTTCGGCGCGTACTCCGCCAGCGTGTCGACGACGGTGTTGCCGAACGCCTCCCGCTGGTCGTCCCAGCTCCCTGACGCCAGCTTGTACGGCGCGTACTGGACGAAGCACGACAGGATGTGCTTCCCCGGCGGCGCGACCGACGGATCGGTCAGCGTCGGAATCACCATATCGATGTACGGACGGCGCGAGAACTCGCCGTACTTCGCCTGGTCGTACGCGCGCTCCATGTAATCGACGCTCGGCGAGATCGAGATCGCACCGCGCAGGTGCGGCCCTTCGCCCGGCAGGCAGGTGAAGTTGGGGAGCGCGTCCAGCGCCAGATTCACCTTGCCCGATGAGCCGCGGAACTTGTAGCGCCGAACTTCGTCGAGAAAGTCACCCGGCAGCTCCTTCGCGTCGATGAACTTGAGAAACGTCAGGTTCGGATCGACGCTGGACACGACGACGTTGGACTCGAGCTCGTCGCCGTTGGTCAGCACGACCCCGCTGGCGCGGCCGTTGGTCACCCTGACTCGAGCAACCGGCGCCTCCGTGCGGATCTCGACGCCGGCCTCGCGGGCGGCGGACGCGATCGCGTTCGAGATCGCCCCGGTGCCCCCGCGCGCGAACCCCCAGGATCGGAACGCACCGTCGATCTCGCCCATGTAGTGGTGCAGCAGTACGTACGCCGTCCCCGGCGATCGCACGCCGAGAAACGTCCCGATGATGCCCGACGCCGACATCGTCGCCTTCAGCACGTCGGTCTCGAACCACTGGTCGAGAAAATCGACGGCGCTCATCGTCATGAGCTGGACCTGGTTGTAGCGGTCGACGTCCGACAGGCCGCGAAAGCGCCGCCCGAGGAACAGCAGCTTCATCAGGTCCCGCGGGTTCAGGGAGGCCGGATCCGGCGGCGTCATGTTCAGGATCGGTTTGACGAACCGCGCCATCTCGATCATCGCCTTGCCGTACTCGTCGTACGCCTCGGCGTCGAGCCGTGAATGCCGCGCGATCTCGCGCCGCGTCCTCGCATGATCGTTCACGCGCCACAGGTAATCGCCGTTCGGCATCGGCGTGAACGTTCCGTCCAGCGGGAGAATCTCGAGCCCGTGCCGCGCCAGATCCAGATCGCGGATGATCTCCGGTCTCAGCAGTGAGACGACGTAGGAGCAGACCGAGAATCGGAAGCCTGGAAATACCTCCTCCGTCACCGCGGCGCCGCCCAGCACGTGGCGGCGCTCGAGCACGAGCACCTTGCGTCGCGCGCGCGCGAGGTACGCGGCGGCCGTAAGGCCGTTGTGCCCACCTCCGATCACGATGACGTCGTACTTCATTTCAG
>Ga0114129_10004865_pt1 | contig 18955 bp, 20 predicted proteins | sample RhiMetdeltSRZDD1_FD_80071 | JGI IMG/M metagenome (GOLD analysis project Ga0114129, IMG submission 80071) | Populus rhizosphere microbial communities from Tennessee, USA - Rhizosphere MetaG P. deltoides SRZDD1 (version 2) (version 2) | ecosystem: Host-associated > Plants > Roots > Rhizosphere >...
GACATCGTCGACGCTCGGATCGCCGGCCTCGACGTCTGCCGCGTCGCGCCGCACTTCGAGCGCCCCGGAGATCACGTCGGCGGCCAAGCCCTTGCGCCGCAGCTCGAACTGGAGGGCTCGCTCCCCACGTGGGTGCGCCCGGTCGCGCGACTCAAGCCATGTCTGCGCGAACGCCTCGTCGTCGAGGATCCCGAGCCCTGTCAGCTTCTCGATCGCCGCGTCGATCAGGCCTGCCCGATAGCCGGCGTCCGTCAGGCGTCGCCGGACCTCATCCGTCGATCGCGGACGCACCTCGAGAAAGCGCAACGCCGCCTCAAGAACGACGTTCGGGTCCTCGACCGCGGCTCGTCGCTCGCGGGCGGCCGCAGGATGCTCGCGCCGTCGCGTCAATCCGGTGCCGGCGCAGCGAGCGAGCTGCTCTGCCAGAGTCTCCAGAGCTCGTCCGCGATTACGGTGTAGTTGGCTTCGGGACCCGCTATGGACTCGTCGAACCATGCCACGAATTCGGCGTGAACCATCGTCCGGACCATTTCGGCGGACGCCATGTGCTTGAGCATCGGCAGGATCGTCTCGGCCTCGAGGTCGTATTCGTCAGGCGGAGCGCCCATTTCGATCAGCCCGATCGGATCGTGAGCGCGAAGGAGTGCGCCGACCTGCTCGAGGGCCGCTCGGTAGGCCGAAGTCAGGCGCGTGCGGTCGGTGGTTACTCGGCTTCCTCGATTCCTTCGACCGGCAGGGCCACCGTGGCGATCGCGCCGCGGATCCGACCGTCGATGTCGGCGGCGATCACGGGATTGCCCTTGAGGAACTCCTTCGAGGCCTCGCGACCCTGGCCGAGCCGCGTCTCGCCGAAGGTGAACCACGCGCCGGTCTTGTCGACGATGCCCATCGCGACGCCGACGTCGAGGAGGCCGCCCTCCTTCGAGACGCCCTCGCCGTACATCACGTCGAACTCGGCCACGCGGAACGGCGGCGCAACCTTGTTCTTGACGACCTTGACGCGGACCCGGTTGCCGACCGACTCGGTGCCGGTCTTGATCGTCTCAACACGGCGGATGTCGAGCCGGACGCTCGCATAGAACTTCAGCGCCCGGCCGCCGGGCGTCGTCTCGGGGTTGCCGAACATCACGCCGATCTTCTCGCGCAGCTGGTTCGTGAAGACGAGCGCGGTATTCGAGCGCGAGACAGCGCCGGTCAGCTTTCGCAGGGCCTGGCTCATGAGCCGCGCCTGGATGCCGACGAACGAATCGCCCATCTCGCCTTCGATCTCGGCGCGCGGCACAAGTGCCGCCACCGAGTCGACGACGACGACATCGATGCCGGCTGAACGGATGAGCGTCTCCGTGATCTCGAGCGCCTGCTCGCCGGTGTCCGGCTGGGAGACAAGGAGCTCATCGACGTTCACGCCGCAGGCCCGAGCGTAACCCGGATCCAGGGCATGCTCCACGTCGATGAAGGCGGCCACGCCGCCCTTACGCTGGGCCTCGGCGATGATGTGCTGGCAGACGGTCGTCTTGCCCGACGACTCCGGCCCGAAGATCTCGGTGATCCGGCCGCGGGGAATGCCACCGACGCCGAGCGCGAGATCGAGCGCGATCGAGCCGCTGGGGATCACGTCGACCGCCTGCCGTGCGGCCGAGCCGAGCTTCATGATCGAGCCGGTGCCGAACTGCTTCTCGATCGAGAGGATCGCTGCCGCCACGGCCTTGCCGCGCTCCGCGCTGGCCTTCTCCGTGACCACGCGCTCGCCGTTCCGCTGCTCAGTCACCATCGCCTGATCACGCTCCTGTCCTGCGACCGTCCACCCGAACGGACGCAAGCACGCCCGCGTGAGGGATCAGCCTTCGTTCTCGGCCTCGTCGTTCCAGCGCGGCTTGCGCGGCTTGCGGATCAGCTCGACGTTCATCGGCGGCTGGTCGAGCGGCTGCAGCTTCGGCACGCCGGACGTGTCCTTCTTCTTCTTTTTCGCTTCGCGGCTGGGACGGTCTCGTGAGCCCATCGATGCTTCCTCCGCGCTGAAGCGACGTTAGCGAACGCTGGTTCACGCCGACTTAACCGCCGCTTCGCTGCGACTTTCGCCTGCGCGCGAGCGCAGCTCGGCGCGTGTCTCAGGGAACGTTCCGGAACGGAGCGCGGCGCGAATCCGTGCCATGAAGTCTAGGGTGAAGGTGAGGTTGTGACAAGTTGCGAGCCGGTAGCCGAGGAGCTCCCGGGCGCGCAGCAGATGGGCCAGGTAGGCCCTCGAGAACCGCGTGCAGAGCAGGCACGGGCAGTCATCCTGGACCGGCCTCGGGTCGTCGAGCATCGAGCTGTTGCGGATGTTCAGGCGACCACCGGGGACGAGGAGGCGGCCGTTCCGTGCGTCGCGCGCCGGCATGACCGAATCAAACAGGTCGACGCCCGCGTCGACGGCCTCCAGGAGGTCAAGCGGTGAGCCGAGACCCATCAGGTAGCGCGGCCGTGGATCGTCCGCGAGCATCGGGATGACAACGTCGAGCGCGTCCAACCGCTGGACTGGCGACTCATCCCCCGCGAGTCCGCCGATGCACAGGCCATCGAACGGCAGTGCGGCGATGGCGGCGGTCGATTCGGCCCGCAGCTCGCGGTCGACGCCGCCCTGGATGATCCCGAAGAGCGCCTGATCCGGCCTCGAGTGCGCTTCGAGCGAGCGCTCCGCCCAGCGCGCGGTCCTTGCTGTCGCATCGGCGACGACTGCGCGCTCGGACGACGGGTAGACCGGCTGGTCGAACGCGACCGCGACGTCGGCGCCGAGCGCCTCCTGGGCCGCGATCGAAAGCTCGGGCGTGAAGCGGTGGACCGAACCGTCGATGTGGCTCCGGAATGTCACGCCGTCGTCGTCGACAACACGCAGGTGGTCGAGCGAGACGACCTGGAAGCCGCCGCTGTCGGTGAGGATCGGGCCGTCCCAGGCCATGAACGTGTGCAGCCCACCGAGCCGCTCAACCCGCTCGTGGCCGGGCCGCAGGTACAGGTGGTAGGTGTTCGCGAGGATGATCGTGGCGCCGGTCGCGCGGATGTCGTCAGGGTCGAGCGCCTTGACGGTCGCGTTGGTGCCGACAGGCATGAACTGCGGCGTCTCGACGACGCCATGCGTCAGCTCCAACCGCCCGAGCCGGCCTCGAGTCCCTCGCGGTGGCGCCCCGCCGGTGCTGAATGACGCCGCTCCAGTCAGCGCGGCGGCTCCGCTTCAGGTGCGGGCTCGACTCCGCCGTCCCAGAGCGACGGCATGTCCGGCTCCGCGCGGCGGGGTGGCGGGATCTCGTAGCCAAGCTTCGATAGGTGGATCCGGGCGAGCTCCGTCGCGATCCGGCCTTGCGGCGTCCGATCGATGAATCCGAGGCGCAGCAGGAACGGCTCGTAGACGTCCTCGATCGTCTCCACCTCCTCGCTGAGGACGGCCCCGAGCGCCGCCACGCCCACCGGCCCCGAGGCGAACTTCTGGACGATCGCGGCCAGGAGCTTGCGGTCCGTGGTGTCGAGGCCCTCGTGGTCGATGTCGAGCTGTTGCATCGCTTCGTTCGCGACGTTCTCGTCCAGGCGGCCGTCGCGATGGACCTGGGCGAAGTCTCGAACGCGCTTCAGCAGGCGGTTGACGATCCGCGGCGTCCCGCGGCCCCGGCGCGCGATCGCGGCGATCGCAGCCGTATCGATCGGCACGTCGAGGATGTGGGCGGAGCGCTCGACGATCGCCGCCAGATCGTTATCGGCGTAGAAGTCGAGGCGATAGGTCGCCCCGAATCGATCGCGAAGGGGCGATGAGATGCGGCCGGCTCGGGTCGTCGCGCCGACGACCGTGAAGGGCTTGAGGCTGAGGCGGAGCGACCGTGCGCTCGGGCCCTTGCCGATCATCACGTCCAGCGCGTAGTCCTCCATCGCCGGGTAGAGAACCTCCTCGACCGCACGGTTGAGCCGGTGGACCTCGTCGATGAACAGGACATCGCGCTCGTCGAGGCTGGTGAGGACCGCGGCCAGGTCGCCCGGCCGCTCGATCGCCGGCCCCGACGTGTATCGGATGTTCACGCCCAGCTCGCGGGCGATGATCGTCGCGAGCGTCGTCTTGCCGAGGCCGGGCGGGCCGTAGAGGAGGATGTGGTCCGCCGCTTCTCCCCTGCCCTTGGCGGCTTCAATCAGGACGGAAAGGTTCGCCTTGACCTCGCGCTGGCCGATGTATTCGTCGAGCGTGCGGGGCCGCAGCGAGCCCTCGACCGCGATATCCGCCTCGTGCAAATCCGCCGCCAGAATCCGCGCACGATCGTCGTCCGTCATGGGGTCAGCCATCGAGGCCCAAGTCTACCATTCGTCGATCCATATCGTACAGATGTTCGAACGCGTTCGCCGCGCCCGAGCCTGTCCAGATTCTTGCAAATACGACCCCGGGTCGTACTCGGCAGGGTTCCACCACGGTTGATGACGTCGGCGCGTGACGAAGGTGCACGGATCCGCAGCCCGGTCACCGTCCTGGCGTCGATTTCAGCACGAAGCGGTTCCTTATACGACTGCGGATCGTATCTGCAACTGAATCGGACCTACCGCGGGGTAAGCACGATCCGGGCTCGTGTCTGGCGGGAATCTGCTGGGCTTGGGCTCAGTCCCGGAGGAGGCCCCGGAGGGCGGCTTTGACGCGATCTTCCAGGGAACCCTCCACGCCCGCTGGGCCCGCGGCACGCGTCGCCGCCCGGGCCTCGGCCAGCGAGTAGCCGAGGGCCTGGAGCGCGGCCACGACCTCACCCTCGCCGCCGGGCGCACCCGGAACGCCGAGAGCCGAGGCCGAAACGCCGGCCGCTGCGACCTTCTCCTTGAGCTCGAAGATCACGCGCTCGGCGAGCTTCTTGCCGATGCCCGGAATCGCCGTCAGCACGGCTTGATCCTGGGCCATGATCGCGAGCTGGAGGTCGGGGGTTGGTCGAGAGCCAACGATGGCCAGCGCAACCTTCGGGCCAACTCCGGTAACCGTCAGCAGCAGCGTGAAGAATCCCAGGTCGTCGTCCGAGCGGAAGCCGTAGAGCGCCTGCTGGTCCTCGCGGACGAGGTGGTAGGTGTGCAGCTTGAGCCGGCCGCCCGGCACCGCCGAGGCAAGGATCGCTGGCGCGGCGAAGACCCGATATCCCACCCCGCCGACCTCGATGACGAGGGCGTCGAAGCCGACGGCAGCGACGATGCCGTCAAGCGAGGCGATCACGATCGCCGCTCGGCGGCCAGCGCCTCCTGAACCGCACGCTCGTATGCAGTGGTGCCACGCTCGATGGGCCCGGCTGCGGCACGGTCGAGCACGGCCGAGCGAGCGACCGAATCGCCCGAGCGTTCGCGCGTCGCGGCCCAGATCGAGGCTGCAAGGGCATCGGCGGCGTCATCGGGCGTTGGTGGAGCCGAGAGCCCCAGCGACACCTGGACCATCTTCGCGACCTGGGCCTTGTCGGCCGCTCCGTGGCCCGCGACCGCGGACTTGATCTCCGACGGCGTCGCCTCACGCACGGGCACCGCGGCCTCCGCCGCCGCGAGCAGGATCACGCCGCGCGCCTGGCCGACCGCGATGGCCGTCTGCGCGTTCTTCGAGAAGAACAGCCGCTCGATGGCCACGAGGTCGGGCTGGTGGAGCGCGAACAGGTCGCCGAGGAAGCGGTGGATGGCCATCAGCCGGGCGCCAAGGTCGAGATCCGGCGACGTTTCGAAACATCCGAAGTCGACCGCGCGAAGCTGTCCGCCGGTCCCTTCGACGATTCCATATCCGAGCGCTGCGGTTCCCGGGTCGACGCCCAGGACTCTCACCCGGCGACCTCGGCGAAGATGTCCTCGGGGATGTCGAAGTTCGCGGAGACGCGCTGGACATCCTCGAGATCCTCGAGCGCTTCGACGAGGCGGAGGTTCTGGCGCGCCCGATCCGCGTCGAGCGCGACGAGGTTCTTCGCGATCATCGCGTTCTCCGCTGACTCGACGGCCCAGCCGCCGCTCTCGAGTGCGGTTCGAACGGCCTGGAGGTCGCCCGGGTCCGTGTAGACCTCGACGATCTCTGAATCGCTCGTGTCGACGTCATCGGCGCCTGCGTCGATCGCGGCGAGCGCGATGTCGTCGGCCGGCTGGCCCTTCGCTGCGATGCTGATCACGCCCCGAGGCGAGAACTGCCAGGCAACGGCGCCCGTGCCCGCAAGCTGGCCGCCGGCCTTCGTGAAGACCGAGCGGACCTCCGCGGCGGTACGGTTGCGATTATCGGTCGCGGCCTCGACGAGGAGCGCCACGCCGCCAGGGCCGTAGCCCTCGTACATGATCTCCTCGTACTGCTCGCCCTCGGCGCCGCCCGTGGCCTTCTCGATCGAGCGCTTGATGTTGTCCTGGGGCATGTTCACGGCCCGCGCCTTGTCCATCGCGAGGCGCAGGCGGTAGTTCGCGTCAGGATCGCCCCCACCGGAGCGCGCAGCGACACTGATCTCGCGCGCAATCTTGGTGAAGACGGCCCCTCGCTTGGCGTCGTTCGCGCCCTTCTGGCGCTTGATCGTCGACCATTTGGAGTGTCCCGACATTCGGCCGGGAGTATACCGGACTACTATGTCCGGACCCCCTCCGGGTCCTGATCAGGGGACCCGTTTCGAGCCTGTCCGAGCCCCCCGCAGCCGAGGTTGGACCGATTCGATGACGATGAAGAGCGTCGACCTGCCCCACCTAAGGAGCGTCGTCCTCGCCGGCCACTCCGGTGCCGGGAAGACGACGCTCGCCGAGCAGCTCCTCTTCCGGAGCGGCGCCGTGAACCGTCTAGGCAAGGTCGAAGACGGCACCGCGCATCTCGACTACGAGCCCGAGGAGCACAAGCGTCGCTCGACGGTGACCCTCGCGGTCGCAACGTTCGAGACCGACGGCACGCGCGTCAGCCTCGTGGATACGCCCGGCTACCTCGACTTCGGGGCCGAGACGATCTCCGGCTTCAACGCCGCCGACGGTGCGCTGTTCGTCGTCGATGCCTCGCATCCGGTTGATGCCGGCCTCGAGGCGGCCGTCGGGTTCGGTCGTTCGACCGGCACGGCCGCGTGCTTCTTCATCAACAAGTCGGAGCGCGAGAACGCCGACCCATCTGCGGCGCTCGATGCTCTGCGGGCGACGTTCGGGACGAAGGTCGCACCGCTCCACCTCGCGATCGGCGCGGCCGAGAAGTTCGTGGGCTACATCGACCTCGTTCACCGGAAGGCGTTCAAGCTCGAGGGCTCGAAGGAGGTCGAGACCGAGATCCCGGCCGAGCTCGAGGCCGAGGTTGCCCGTCGCCGCGACCAGCTCCTCGAAGCCGCGGCGGAAGCCGACGACGACGTCCTGATGAAGTACCTCGAGGGCGAGGAGATCAGCGACGCCGAGCTCCAAGCGTGCCTCAGGAAGGGCGTCAAGGAATCGATCCTCGCGCCGGTGCTCGTGGGCAGTGCGGCGGCCGGGATCGGCCTCCAGGCGCTCCTCGACGCGATCGTCCGCTACCTGCCCTCGCCGGCGGACGAGGCGCCCGTGCAGGCGAAGGACAAGAGCGGCGCACTGGTCGACGTCCCGCCGGACCCGAACGGTCCGCTCCTCGTGCGCGTCTTCAAGACGGCCGCGGACCCGTTTGTCGGCCGGTTGACATACCTCCGCGTGTTCTCGGGGACGCTCCGGAGCCAGGACCACACCTGGAACGCGACGCGGAACGAGGACGAGCGAATTGGCCAGCTCCTCCTGCTCCACGGCAAAGACCAGGAGCCGATCGGCGAGCTCAAGGCCGGCGAAATTGGCGCGGTTGCGAAGCTTGCCGTCACGGCCACCGGCGACTCGCTCTCGTCACGCGACAAGCCGCTCGTCCTGCCGCCGATCGCCTTCCCCGAGCCGACCCTCCAGCTCGCGGTCGAGCCCCAGTCCAAGGGCGACCTCGACAAGATGGGTCCCGCCCTCCAGCGGATGCTCGAGGAAGAACCGTCGGCACGTGTTGAACGCTCCGACACCGGCGAGCAGATCCTGCGGACGATCGGCGAGGCCCACACCTCGGTCATCGTCGAGCGCCTCAAGCGCAAGTTCGGTGCGGCGATCGTGACCCGGACGCCGCGCGTGTCGTACAAGGAAACCATCCGCGGCAAGACCCAGGTCCACGGTCGCTACAAGAAGCAGACCGGCGGCCACGGCATGTTCGGCGATGTCTGGATCGAGCTCGAGCCGAACCCGGGCGGCGGCGTGGAGTTCGGCTCCCGTGTCGTCGGCGGCTCGGTCCCGAAGCAGTTCTTCCCCGGCGTCGAGAAGGGCATCCGCGAGACCGCCGCGGAGGGCGTGATCGCGGGCTACCCGCTCTCGGACTTCAAGGCGACGCTCTACGACGGCTCATTCCACTCCGTGGACTCGAACGAGCTGTCGTTCAAGATCGCCGCGTCGATGGCGCTGAAGGAAGGCGTCCACCAGGCGAAGCCGGTGCTCCTCGAGCCGATCATGGTCGTCGAGATCCGCGCTCCCGAGGCGTACATGGGCGAGGTCAACCGCGACCTCAACGGCCGGCGCGGCCGCGTCCTAGGCATGGACAGCGCGAACGGCCAACAGGTCATCTCGGCGCACGTACCCCAATCCGAGCTGTTCTCCTACGCCACCGAGCTGCGCTCGATCACGGGCGGCCGCGGCACGTTCTCGGCCAGCCTCGACCATTACGAGGAGGTGCCGGCGCACCTCGCCGAGAAGGTGATCGAGGTCCACCGCAAGGAGCTCGAAGCGACGGGCCACCCGGGCGGCCACTAGCTCATCGGCCGGCGTCGGTCCCGGCGCCGGAAGCGTCCGTCCAAGGGCGAGGCGCCCGCCCCGGGCGGAGGCCGCTAGCGCATCGACCGGCGCCCGCCTTGCAGGGCCCGGCGTGGCAGTCTCTTGCAGATTCTCGCCCCATGGCAGTTATGCAAGACGAAGGCGCCCGGTCGACCTCAGTCGACGGCCATCACCTCGCCATTCGTGCGCGAGGTGCGTCCCCAGATGGTGTCCCCGCCTCGCACGAAGTGGCTCTCGAGGACGTGAGCCCGCTTAACTGCCACTCAGTGGCAATCTGACGAATCTCGGCTCACCGTGTCGGGTTACTGCGAAGTTCCGCAAGGGCCGACACGAGCCTGAGTCGGCCCTCGTAAATCGCGCGGCCGACGATCGCTCCTGAGCAACCGGCGTCGCGGACGGCTCGGAGGTCGTCGACGGACCGGATGCCCGCCGATGCAATCAGGTTTGCATTCCCTGCCCAGGCTCGCACGCTCCGGAGGAGCGCGAGATCCGGTCCTCCGAGGGTGCCGTCTCGGTCGATCGCGGTGACCTCGAACGTCCGCACCCCTTGCGCGATCAACCCTTCGATGGCCGGTTCGAGGTCACTCGCCTCGCCGCCAATGAACCAACCGCCGCCGACAGCCTGACCTCCGCGAACGTCGAGGGCGACCGCGACCCGATCCGCGCCAAACGCATGGATCAGCTGCCCGGCGAGGTCCCCGGTGAGCGCAGCCGTGCCGAGCACGACCCGCGCGGCTCCCGCCTCGAGGTACTGCTCGGCGGTCGCTGCGTCGCGGACCCCGCCACCGACCTCAACTTGCGCCGTGTCGCCGACCGCGTCGATGATCCCGTCGACGAGCTCGGATTGGACCGGCCGCCCTTCGCGCGCTCCGTCCAGGTCGACGACGTGGAGCCAGCGAGTCCCCTGCCCCACCAGCTCGAGCGCCGTGGCGACGGGAGCGTCGCTGTACGCCGTCTCCCGATCGAAGTCGCCCTCGCGGAGGCGGACCACGCGTCCGCCTCGAAGGTCGATCGCCGCCAGGATCTCGAACTCAGCCATTGACTTCTTCATCATGCTATCGTATTAACACACTAACACGCTACTACGACAGCATGGCAGCGTGGCAGCACGGCAGCACAACGAAGTGGAAGCAGGTGGCCGATGGTCGCAGACGATTCCTGGCGGACGCCGGACACGAACGCGCTCCTCGATGCGATCCTCCGACTCAAGACCCGCGCTGAAGCGGAGCGCTTCTTCCGGGACCTCTGCACGCTCGGCGAGCTGCGCGATCTCGCTCATCGCTGGGCGGTCGTCCGGTTCCTGGCCGCCGGCCTCCATTACACGGAGATCTCGCGGCTGACCGGGGCCAGCACGGCCACGATCACGCGCATCGCCTCGTGGCTGAATCACGGCGAAGGTGGCTACAAGCTGATGCTCGAGCGCGCCCAGGACCAGCTGCCGGCCAAACCGGCCAAATCGGCCAAGCCAGCAAGGCCGGCCAAGCCGAAGGCATCGGGTCGAAGGTGACCCGCGACCGACTCCGCCTCGCGATCCCGAACAAGGGCCGGATGGTCGATCCCGCACTGGCCCTGCTCCACGACGCGGGGCTCGTGTTCGACGAGCACGATCGAAGCCTGGTGGCACACGTTTCGAACTACGAGCTCGACATCCTGTTCGTCCGGACGACCGACGTCATCGAGTTCGTCCGGGACGGTGTCGCGGAGCTCGGGATCACGGGGCTGGACCTCCTCGCCGAGAGCGGCGTCGAGCTCGAGCAGGTCCGAACCCTTGGCTTCGGGCAATGCCGCCTCGCCGTGGCCGTCGCGAACGACGCGCCATACGACCAGGTGAGCGACCTGCGTGGCCTCCGAGTTGCGACGGCACATCCCGCATCCGCGCGCCGATTCTTCGACAAGGAACGAGTCGAGGTCGACGTCATCGCGCTTTCCGGAGCTGTCGAGGTCGCGCCGCGGCTCGGGTTGGCGGAGGCGATCGTCGATCTCGTGTCGACCGGCTCGACGCTCGCGATGAACGGCCTCCGTCCGATTGCCGACGTCCTCGAATCCCAGGCTGTCCTCGTCGCCAGCCCGGACGCGATGAATGGACATGCACCGAAGATGGCGGCGATCGAGACCATGCTCAGCGCCGTCCTTGCCGCCCGCGGCCGCAAGTACCTGATGATGAACGCGCCCGCGAGCCACCTCCAGGAGCTGGAGGCGCTGCTCCCCGGCCTGGAGTCGCCGAGCGTCATTCCGCTCGCCCACGAGGGCATGATCGCGGTGCACTCCGTGGTCGGCGCCGACGACGTCTGGGACCTGCTGCCGCGCCTGAAGGCCGCCGGCGCATCGGGCATCCTCGTCCTTCCGATCGAGAAGATCGTCGCGTGACCGCAGACCGCGTGACCGCTGTCACCGCAACGGCCCTCCGCCTGCCCCGCCTCGACCTCGCGGCAACGGATGCCGAAACGACCTCGGCCCGCCGTGCGCTCTGTCGCCGCGGCGCCGTCCCGGACGCGCGAGTTCGCGAGCTGACCCGCGGGATCCTCGATGGCCTGCGGTCGAACACCGACGACGGCGTTCGGCGTGCGAACGTCGAGTTCGGAGGCGGCCTCGCCGACGGCCGGCTATTGCTCGATCGAGGCGAGCTCGAACGCGCGCGAGACGCGCTCGAGACAGACGTGCGCGCAGCGCTCGAGGCCGCCATCGCCAACGTCCGTCGCTTCGCGGAGACCCAGCGCCCGATCAGCGCGACCACGGACATCGTCCCCGGCGTGTCGATCGAACGGCGCTGGGTGCCGCTTCGCCGCGTCGGCTGTTATGTGCCCGGTGGCTCGGCGGCGTATCCCTCGAGCCTGATCATGACTGTCGTCCCGGCCCAGGTTGCGGGCGTGGAGCAGGTCGTCGTTGCCTCCCCCGCCGCGGCCGACGGGACCCTGGATCCGGTCCTCCTCGGCGCGGCCGGGCTCCTGGAGATCGAGACGTTCGTCGTCGCCGGCGGCGCCCAGGCCATCGGTGCGCTGGCGTTCGGCTTGCCAGATGCGGGGCTCGAACCCGTGGATCGGATCGTCGGGCCGGGCAATGCCTGGGTCACCGCGGCCAAGCTGGAGCTCGCCGGGGACGTCGGCATCGACCTCCCCGCCGGACCGTCGGAAGGCCTCGTCCTCGTGGATGGCAGCGCCCATCCGGAGCTCGCCGCGGCCGACCTGCTCACGCAGGCCGAGCACGGGCCCGACTCGCCCGCAATCCTGGTGACGATCGATCCGGCGATCGCCGACAGCATCGAAGCCGCCGTCGCGCGCCAGCTCGCCAACGCCGCGAGACGCGACATCCTGACGACCGCGCTCGAACGCCACGGCCAAATCGTCCTCGCACCGGACCTCGCCGCGGCCGTCAGCTTCGTGAATGACTATGCGCCGGAGCACCTCTCGATCGACGTCGAGCCACTCGAGGCCACCGTCGCCCAGATCCGGAACGCCGGCTCGGTGTTCGTCGGGCGCTGGGCGCCGGAGTCCGCCGGCGACTACGCGACGGGCGCGAACCACGTCCTCCCGACCGGCGGCCTCGCGCGGGCCAGCGGCGCGCTCGCAACGGAGACGTACGGCAAGTTCGTCCAGGTCCAGCGGCTGACCCGCGACGGCCTCGCCGCGCTTCGGCCGACGATCGGCAGGCTCGCCGCTGTCGAGGGCCTGCTCGCGCACCAGGCCGCGGCGGATCTCCGATTCGCGGACGAGCGGCCGTGAGCCCGACGCCCGTGACCTTCACCGCGCCCGCGCCCCCGACTGCGTACACCTGGGAGGCGACCGACGAGGAAGTCGCCGCACGCTACGGCCTGCCGATCGAAGCGATCGCCCGGTTCGACCTGAACACGTCGCCAACGCCTCCCGCTGTTGCCGAGCGCAGGCTTGCGCGCGGCGCCTTCGAAACGGGGCTCTCCGAGTACCCGCCCGCCGACTACCGCCGGCTCGTGGATGCCGCCGCTCGCCGCTACGGCGTCAACCGCGAGGACATCCTCGTCGGCGCGGGCGCGGACGAGGTGCTCGACATCGCCGCGAAAGCGTTCCTGCCGGCCGGGAGCATCGCGATCATCCCGTCGCCCTCGTATGCCATGTACCGAGTCCTCTCGGAGCAGCGCGCGGCCGTCGTCACGGCGGTCCCCCGGCGCGGCGCGGCCGACGGATATGCGATCGATCTCGACGCGACGCGCGCCGCCGCCCGCGGCGCGAGCCTCATCTGGCTCTGCAGCCCGAACAACCCGACCGCGCTGCCCGAACCCGACGGCGCGATCGCCGGGCTCCTGGACTCCCTCGCCGCCGACGCCGCCACCAACCAGTTCCGGCCGCCGGCCGTCCTGCTCGACGAGGCGTACGCGGAGTTCGTCGGTCAGTCGCTGGTGGAGCTCCGGCGAAGCTATCCCCGCCTCGTCATCGTTCGGACGCTGAGCAAGGGCTACGGCCTGGCCGGCCTGCGGGTCGGATTCGCGATCTCCGATCCGGCGACGATCGCCGAGATGGCGCCGTACCGGCCTCCGGGCTCCGTCTCGGTCGTGTCCGTCAGCGTCGCGACCGCAGCGCTGGAGGACGACACCGCGACAGACGCGAACCTGGAGCGCGTCGTCGGCGAGCGGGCACGGCTGGCGAGAGCCCTGGCCGAGGCCGGCTGGTCGATCGGGCCTTCGGTCACGAACTTCCTCCTGGCCGACTTCGGCAACCCGGAACGTGCCGCCGCCGTGGCCGAGGCGATGCTCCGACGCGGCCTCGTGCCGCGCACGTTCGGACCGACGCATCCGCTCGCGGCACACCTCCGGCTGACGATCCGTGACACGGCCCAGAACGACCGGCTGATCGCGGCCGCGCTCGAGATTGAAGGCGGCAAGCCGTGACCGGGCAGGCGGGCGCGGTCGAGGTCCTCGAACGGACCGGACGCCGCGTCGTCGTGCGACGCGCAACCCGCGAGACGACGGTCGCGCTGACGCTCGACCTCGACGGTTCCGGCAGCGCGAACGTTCGAACAGGCGTCGGGTTCTTCGACCACCTGCTCTCGACCCTGGCGCACCACGCGCTGCTCGACCTCGAGATCGGCACGACCGGCGACCTCGAGGTTGACGACCACCACACCGTCGAGGACACCGCGCTCGTCCTTGGTGCGGCATTCGCGGAGGCGCTCGGGGATCGGGCCGGCATCGCCCGGTTCGGCGACGCGAGCGTGCCGATGGACGAGGCGCTCGGCTTCGCGACCGTCGACGTCGGTGGCCGGCCGTACGCCGTCATCGAGCTGCCGTTCCGCGGCGAACGCGCCGGGGAGCTGACGCTCCAGAACGTCGAACACGCGCTCGAGGCGTTCGCCCGAACCGCCGGCGTCACACTCCACGTTCGGGCAGCCGGTCGAAACGACCATCACATCGCCGAGGCGGCGTTCAAGTCGCTCGCACGAGCGCTCCGTGCGGCAATCGCTCCCGACCCGCGGCGGAGCGGCGTCGCCTCGACGAAGGGCTCGCTCGGGTGAGCGGGACTCCCCTGCCCGTGGCGGTCGTCGACTACGGCGCTGGCAACCTCGTGAGCATCGAGCAGGCGCTGACGCACGTCGGTGCGCAGCCCTGGCGAGCCCGGCGGGCCGCGGAACTGGCGAATGCAGCCGCGCTCATCGTTCCCGGGGTTGGCGCCGCGGGACCGGCGATGGCCCGGCTTCGTCGAAGTGGCCTCGTGGACCCGATCCGCGACTGGATCGCGGCGGACCGGCCGTTCCTGGGGATCTGCCTCGGGCTCCAGCTGCTCTTCGACTCGAGCGACGAGGACGGCGCGCGAACGCTCGGCATCCTGCCCGGGGTGAGCCGCCGGCTCGTCGACGCCCCGACGTTGCCGCACATCGGCTGGAACCAGGTCCGCCGGCGACGTTCGCATCCCTTGTTCGACGGCCTTTCGGATGATGCCGACCTGTACTTCGTCCACTCGTATGCCGGCGCCCCAACCGCCGCCGCTAGCGACGCGATCCTGGCCGAAACGGAGCACGGACGGCTGTTCGTGTCGGCGGTCGCCCGTTCGAACCTCCTCGGCGTCCAGTTCCATCCTGAACGCAGCGGGGCGGACGGCCTGCGCGTCCTGTCGAACTTCGTGCGACTGGCGGCAACCGCGAATGCGCGGGCCGCGTGATGCTCCGTCGCCGCGTCATCCCGTGCCTCGACGTTGCCGGCGGGCGTGTCGTGAAAGGCACGCGCTTCGTCGACCTCGTGGACTCGGGCGATCCGCCGGAGCTGGCCGCGCGCTACGCCGATGAGGGCGCGGACGAGCTCGTGTTCCTGGACATCTCCGCTGCACCCGAGGGCCGTTCGACCCTCCTCGACATCGTCGAACGCACCGCCCGGCGTGCGTTCATCCCGCTGACGGTCGGCGGCGGCGTCCGGTCGGTGATCGAGATGCGCGCGGTCCTGCGCGCGGGTGCGGACAAGGTCTCGTTGAACACCGCGGCGGTGGCGGATCCGTCGCTGATCACGCGCTGCGCGCGTCGTTTCGGGTCGCAGGCGGTCGTCGTGGCGATCGATGCTCGTCGTCGGGCGGATACGGCGAGCTGGGAAGTCGTCGTCCGAGGCGGCCGTGAGCCGACCGGACGGGACGCGGTCACCTGGGCGCTCGAGGCGGTTGAGCGCGGGGCGGGCGAGCTGCTTGTCACCTCGATCGACCGCGACGGCACGCGTTCCGGCTACGACACGGAGCTCCTCCGAGCGATCTCGTCGCGAGTGCCTGTTCCCGTGATCGCCTCCGGGGGCGCGGCCGGTCCGGAGGACTTCGTCGCGGCCGTTCGCGACGGCGGCGCCGACGCCGTGCTTGCCGCTTCGATCTTCCACCAGCGGCTCCACGCCATCGCGGACGTCAAGGCCGCGATGCAGGCGGCCGGCCTGTCGGTGCGGGCGGCATGATCGATTCGACATCCGTGAAGTTCGGCGCCGATGGGCTCGTGCCGGTCATCGCCCAGGACGTCGCTGACCGTCGCGTGCTCATGCTCGGCTACGCCGACGAGGAGGCGATCGAGGCGACGCGGGCGACCGGCGAGCTGCACTTTCACTCGCGCTCCCGGGGCCGCCTGTGGCGCAAGGGCGAGACGAGCGGCAACCTACTCCGGGTCGTCGACCTCGCGCTCGATTGCGACGCGGACGCCGTGCTGGCGACGGTCGAACCCGTCGGCCCGACGTGCCATCGTGGCACCCGCTCCTGCTTCGATCCCGACAATGCGGCTGCCGAGCCAGCCGCGCCACAAGGATTTGCCTGGCTCGAGGAGCTGTGGCAGACGATCGAGGAACGCGCCACGACGCGACCAGCTGGCTCCTACACCGCCACGCTGCTGAACGGCGGCGTCGACGCGGTCGGGCGCAAGGTCACCGAGGAGGCGACGGAGTTCCTCCTCGCGGCCAAGGATGACGCTGCCGCGGAGACCTCGGGGCTGGCGCGCGACAAGACTCGCACCGAGCTCGCCGGCGAGGCCGCCGACCTCGTCTACCACGCGCTCGTGTTGCTCGCCGAACGGGGCCTGCCCCCGTCCGACGTCATTGGTGCCCTGCGCGAGCGCCACCGTCGATGAACGCCAGGGATCCGCACGTCCTGGGGCCAGGCCTGCTGCCGACGCCGTTCTCGGCCGACGAGATCCGGGCCGGCTGCCCCGTGGGGCGGACGATCCGGCTGCTCGTCGAGCGCGATGGCGCCGAGCCCAGCCTCAGAACGAATCGCTTCATCGCGGCCGATGACGACGGGGCGATCATCGAAAGCCAGCGACTCACGATCGGAGGCGAGCCGATCGGCGAGCCCGTCGCGGACCGTTCGACGTGGCTCCAGCTTCAGGAACACGCCGCCTTCCCGGCCGATCGAACAACGCGCACGACCACGACGGTCGAGCTCCCGTTCGGTGTCCTCGAATGCCTGCGCTACGACATGGTCGAGGGCGACACGACAAACACCTTCTGGTTCGCGCGCGTCGCGCCCGGGATGCCGGTCAAGTACCAGACGGTCGAGGCCGGGCGTGTGACGAGCACGGTCACGATGACCGCGAACGAGCTGCCCTAACCCACGCGGGACCGAGCCGTTACGACGCCCAGGTGACCCGGATCGGCCCTCGGAGTCCGGGCAAGGGCAGAGACGCCGCCTCCGCTTCGACCGCTGCCCGCTCCCCCGGCGAGAGCCGTCGCCAGGCCTCGATCGTGAGGTCGGCTTCCGCACGACGCCAGGTCCCGACGACCTCGCCCCCAACGAGGACCGCGCCCGGCCATACTCGGGAGGTCCAGAGCTCGGCGCGGCGCTTCGCATCGGCGACGAGGAGCTGGCGATCCGTCCCCCAGAAGAGGTAGTAGGTATCGCCGCTCGGCAGGAATCGCGCCTGGGCCGGCGGGCCAGCTTTGGCGCGCAGCGCTGACTCATCCCTGGCCAGGATCCACGCGTCCCCGACTGGCGTTCGGACCGGCGTCAGCTCATCGGCAAGCGCCTCGAAGACCGGGCCGCCTCTGCGCGGCTTCAGACCCGCCCAGTTCGTGAACCCAACCGGCGTGCCCGTTCCGAAGACATGGAGATATCGCCGCGCGAGCTCGAGCCGAGCCTCGTCGGCTGCCATCACAGGTCGAGGAATCATCCAGATCACGGGCTGCCGCGCGCCTTCCCAGCGCATGAGGACCGTGCCCGTTGGCGCGGCATAGCGGAGCGAATTCGGACCCACACCGAGCCCTCGACCAGCTTCGCCGTACGTCATCCGTCGGTCGCCGAGGAACCCCTTGAGGCGCGACGCCGTGTCCTCCGCCCGTCGCAGACCGGCGGCGTCGATCGGCAGCCGGCCCAGCGTGAAGACCGCGATGTCGGGTTCCGCAACGACGTAGGCGCTGAACCGCGGGCCCCAGACCTGGACGAGCGACGGATGCTCCCAGGTCGACGAGTCGGCCCCGGCTACCCGCGCATGAATCGACAGCAGCGCGGCCCGAGGCATGCTGTCCGGGAGCCCGGCCCAGGCCGCGCGACGGAGGGACTCCGCGCTCATCGGCAGGCGCTCATCAAGCGCGCCGACGCTGCGTCGGAACGCCAGGATCTGCTCCCGGCTCAGTTCGAGTCGAGGCTCCGTCACGCCATTCCAGGCCTATCCAGGCGCGCTTGGGGCTCGCTCAGCGTGTTGCCGCGATGCGGCCCAGCTCGCGGCGCCGCTTACCGATGCGGACCTCGTACCAGGCGCCGCCGATCGCGGCCGGTAGCGGGGCGGCGGGATCGCGGAGCGGTTCGCCGTTCACGGTGATCCCGCCGTTCTGAATCATCCGGCGTGCCTCACCGTTCGAGGAGAAGAGGCCGGCAGCGGCCAACGCCGCCGCGGCACCCGCCGAAACAGCGGCCGGTTCGAGCGTGAATCCCCCAACCGATCCGTGCAGGCGCTCGAGGACCACCGGGTCACGGATCGGCTCCGGCGCGAACAAGGCCTCGGAATCACGCACCGCCGCCTCGGCAGCGGCTTCGCCGTGGACCCGCGTTGTCAGGTCCTTCGCCAGCCAGCGTTGGGCCGCGCGGGCGCCCGGGTTCGAGGCCACCTCGGCCTCGAGACGTGCGACCTCGTCCGCGGACAAGGTGGTGAACCAGCGCAGGTACACGGCCATGTCGCGGTCGTCCGTGTTCAACCAGTGCTGGTAGAACGCGAACGGCGGAGTGCCTTCGGCGCTGAGCCAGATCGACTCGCCGTCCTCGCTCTTCCCGAACTTCGCGCCAGACGGCGCAAGCAGCAACGGGTACGACAGCGCGTACGCGAGTGCCTCACCTTCGGCCGCGCCGCCCTTCCGCCGGATCAGCTCCAGACCGGCCGTGATGTTGCCCCACTGGTCCGCGCCGCCCATCTGCATCTCGACGCCGTGGACCCGGTAGAGATGCTCGAAGTCGACGGCCTGGAGCAACATGTAACTAAATTCGGTATACGAAAGGCCGCGTTCGAGACGAAGTTGTACCGAGTCTTTCGCGAGCATGTACGGCACCGTGAAGTGCTTGCCGGTGTCGCGCAGGAAGTCGATGACCTCGAGCTCGCCGAGCCAGTCGAGGTTGTTGACCATCTCCGCGTCGGTGGGGCCGGTCCCGAAATGAAGGAACCGCCCGAGCTGTTCGCGCTGCGACGCCACATTCGCGGCGAGCGTCTCGCGATCCAGGAGCTGGCGCTCCCCCGCCGCTCGACCCGATGGATCGCCGATCATCCCCGTCCCGCCGCCGACCAGCACGAC
>Ga0114129_10004866_pt1 | contig 18954 bp, 13 predicted proteins | sample RhiMetdeltSRZDD1_FD_80071 | JGI IMG/M metagenome (GOLD analysis project Ga0114129, IMG submission 80071) | Populus rhizosphere microbial communities from Tennessee, USA - Rhizosphere MetaG P. deltoides SRZDD1 (version 2) (version 2) | ecosystem: Host-associated > Plants > Roots > Rhizosphere >...
GAGCGGCGCGGCCATGAGCCCGGTGAAGAAGATGTACATCACGAAATCGCCCAGGGTCATCCGGCCGGCAATGATGTCACTGCCGCCCACCCAGATCATGATGGCGCCGATCCCGCCCACCACCACCGTCGAGAGCGTTGTCACCAGGCCGATGCCGTTCATGGTGGTGGCGACGTTCCGGAACAGTTTGTTGATGCCTTTGGTAAAGACGTAGTCCTCCCGGCGCTCGGCGACGTACGACTTGACGATCCGGATGCCGCCGAACGATTCGGTGAGCCGGCCGCTGACTGCCGCCTGGAGCTTGCTGCGCTCCCTGAAGATCGGGCGCAGCTTGGTGAAGGCGTACGCCATCCCGCCCGCAAAGATCAGCAACACCACCAGGGTCCCTGTGGTGAGGCGCCAGTTGAGCCAGAACAGGGCCGCCATGGCGATAGCCGCTTTGAGCAGACCGCCCGCGAGCTGCACCAGCCCGGTGCCCACCAGATTCCGGATACCCTCCGCGTCGTTCATGACGCGGGAGAGCAGGATGCCGGTCTGGGTGGAATCGAAGTAACGGACCGGCAGGCGCAGCACATGGGCCTGGACTTCGCGGCGCAGGTCGGTAATCGCGCGCTGGGCAGCGATGCCCAGGACCCGCACCAAGCCGAACGAGGTGATGGCCTGCACCACCGTCGCGCCCAGGACCGCCAACGCGATTGGTGTCAGGAGGTGGCGCTTGCCCTGGGTCAGCACGTCGTCGATCAGCAGCTTCGAGCTGGCCGGCAGCACCAGGCTGGCGAGCTGATTCACCACCATGATCAGGAAGCCGAGTGCGATCCGGCCGCGGTACTTCCAGATCAGCTCGCGGGATTCCCTCCAGGCAAGGCTGAAGGTGATCTTTTTCTTCTTCTTCGGTTCGGGGCCGGTCATCAGGTTCCCCGGCGCGCGGCGAGGGCCTTGTCCACCCGCTGGCGGAAATACGCGAAGAGCGCTTTGCCTTCCTCGCACTGGGTGGCGAGCCACTCCGCGTTGCGGAAGGCGCGCGGCGAGGTCGCTGCCCTGAGCTCCGCCAGCCAGGGAAATGCCTTGGCCAGGACGAAGAAACCCTCGCCGCTATTCTCGGCCAGGTAGTCCGGGTTCACGATTCCATGCCGGGCAAGGCTGAACGCCATCTCCCAGTACCCGGCCACCTGCCGGTATGGGGCGTTGGCGGGGTGGTCCGGCTTGGTCACCGCCAGGAGCTCCTCGGCGGATTGGGGCCAGAACTCGGCCGTGATGAAGCGTCTCGATTCTCGCATGACCGGCTCGCGCCGGAGATCGTACAAGCGCAGTACCAGATCCGCATCATGGTGATCGGGTGAGTCCTTGATCATGGCCCCGCGGGCGCGGGGCACCGGGATGCTGGTCATCGGGTTTCCTCGGGAAGCGGGCCGGGAGCTGTCGGCGCTCGTCGCCCCCGGAAGATCCGGGCCGACAGGCGAAGCAGTTTCTCCCGGGTCTCGTCCAGAATCTCGTAGTACGTCGGAATCGCCACCAGGGTGAGCACGGTGGAAGTAATTACTCCACCGATCACCGCTACCCCCAGCGGCGCCCGGAATTGGGAGCCCTCTCCGGTGCCCAGCGCCACGGGAGTCATTCCCGCGATCAAGGCGAAGGTCGTCATCAGGATCGGCCGGAGCCGGATCGCGCCCGCCTCGATCAACGCTTCGCGCAGCGGCTTCCCGTCCCGCTCCCGCGACCACTTCGCAAAATCGATCAGCAGGATCGCATTTTTGGCCACGATTCCCATGAGCAGGATCACCCCGATCAGGCTCATGATATTGATTGACGTGCCGGTGACCGCGAGGGCCAGCATCACCCCGATCAGGGAGAGCGGCAGCGACATCATGATGGCGAGCGGATCGACGAACGAGCCGAACTGAATCGCCAGGATGAGGTACATGAAGAGGGCGGCCACGCCGAGCGCCAGAAAGATATTCCCGAAGATCTCGGTTTGCTGCGCCGCGTCGCCCCCCTGGGTGATCGAGACACCTTCGGGCAGGGGGATCTGACGCACCCGCTCCATCGCGTCGGTCATGACCTCTCCGGTGGAGCGGCCGGAGGCGTTCCAGCCCACGATCACCACCAGGTCCCGGTTCAGGTGGTCGATCACGGCCGGACCAATGCCCTGGGTGATCGTCGCCACCTGCCCCAGCGGCACCGTCGCCGCCGGCGATGTCGCCGTGGCCGGAATCACCAGCGGCAGGTCCCGGAGATCGGTGAGTCGCTGGCGCGCCTCGGGCGAGAGGCGGACCATCACATCGCGCGTTTCACCGCCCGGATCGAGCCAGTCCCCGGCGTCGATGCCTGCAAAGGCGGGCCGGAGTGACTGTGCCACCTGGCCCACCGTGACACCCAGCGTGCCTGCCAACCCCCGGTCCACGTCCACGTTGATCTCGGGCTTCTGTCCCTTGGTGGACAACGCGATGTCGACCGCGTTCGGCACCTTCTCGATCTCCGCTCGAACCAGATCCGCGATGGCCGTCAGGTTGGCCAGCTCCGAGCCCCGGACCTCGAGTTGCAGCTGCTTCCGCCCGCCGCCGATGTCGCTGGTGAAGACGGCGAGCTTCACGCCGGCCACGCTCCGGATTTCGCCCCGCATCATCAGGGCAAATTTCTCGGCGGACACGCGGCGCTCGTTCTTGGGCGTCATCTTGACGTAGATCAGCCCCTCGTCCACCGCGCCGGTCTGGCTCGCGCCGAGTCTGCTGTAGGTGTAGCGGATTTCCGGATGGGCGCGAATCAGCCTGCCCACCTCTTCCGCCTTCCGGCGGGTGTATTCCAGGTTCGAACCCGGGGGCGTCTCCAGCTGCACCGTGAACTCCGACCGGTCGTCGATCGGTATGAAGCTGGTGCCCACCAAGCCGAGGACCGGCATGACCAGCGCGAACACGAAGGTGCCGACCGAGAGCGCCACCACCGCGAGCCGGTGGTCCAGCGCCCACGCGATGACCCGCTTGTACCGGTGGGCCAGGCGGCCGAACCCGGCATTGAAACGGTCGAGCATCCGGGTAATCCAGGCCTTCTGGTCCTCCGGCCGGTGCGGGTCCGGCCAGTAGGCCGAAAGCATGGGATCCAGCGAGAACGAAACCAGCAGGGAGACGGCCACCGCGCACGCCATCGTGAGGCCGAAGGGCTTGAACCACTGGCCCGACAGCCCCGGCAGGAATGCGATCGGCACGAACACCGCGAGAATCGAGAGCGTAGTGGCCGTCACGGCCAGGCCGATCTCGTCGGTCCCCTCGTGCGCGGCCGTCACGTGGTCTTTGCCCATCTCCACGTGGCGCACGATGTTCTCCCGCACCACGATGGCATCGTCGATCAGGATGCCGATGGCCAGCGAGAGACCCAGCAGGGACATCGTGTTCAGGGTGAACCCGAAGAGCCAGACGGCGATGAATGCAGCCAGCACCGACACCGGGAGGGCGAGGCCGGTGATGACCGTGGACCGCCACGAATTGAGGAAGACGAACACCACGAGGACCGTGAGCAGCGCACCCTCGAGCAGGGTGAACTGCACGTCCCGCACCGAGCGGGACACTCGGACCGCGGCGTCCTTGACCACGTCGAGATTCACATTGGACGGCACGGTCTTCCGCACCGTGGCCAGTCGCGCCATCACCGCAGCGCTCACGTCGGTCGTGCTGTAGCCCTTCGCTTTCTTGACGTCGATGCCGACGGCCACGCGGTCGTTGTAGAGCGCCAGCGTCCGCGGCTCCTCCGCGCCGTCCTTCACGTTGGCCAGGTCGCCCAGGCGGATCACGGCCCCGCCGCGTTCCGCCACGATCAGCTGGGCGAACTCGTCGGGACCGGCGAGCCTGCCCTTGAGACGGATGGATCGCTCCTCCAGCGGACCATCCAGCCGGCCCACCGGCGCGGCGAGGTTCTGGAGCTGCAGCGCCTGAACCACCTGCGCCACGCTCACGCCCGCGGCCTGTAGCGCGTCGGGCCGAAGCTCGACGGTGAGCTCGCGATCCTGCTTGCCGGACACCGTCACTTCCGCCACGCCGGGAATGGACCGCAGCTCCCGGGTGATGCCGGGGTCGGCCAGGCGCGTCAGCTCCCGGGGGGCCAAAGTCGAGGACGACAGGGCGATCGACACGATCGGCAAGTCGGTGTCGTTGGCCTTCCGGATGATCGGCTCCTCCATCTCGGTGGGGAGGTCGTTCCGGATTCCGGAGATCGCGTCGCGAATATCCTGGGTCGCCTCCGAAAGCGGCTTGGTGAATTGGAACTCGATCAGGATCGTGGCGAACCCGTCCATCGCCTTCGAGTTCACCTTCTTGACGCCGGTAATCGAAGAGATCGCCTCCTCGACCGGATCCAGCAGCTCCTTCTCCACCGTCTCCGGCGAGGCGCCGGGATAGGGAAGCCCCACCGTCACGTACGGCGGCGCGACGTCGGGATACTCATCGGTTTTCAGAGTCAACAGGGCGAACAGGCCGAACACCACCAGCGCGAACATCACCACGACGGTGATCACCGGACGGCGGATGGCGCTATCGGAGATGAACATGGGTCACTCCTTGGTGATCCGGACCGGCGTCCCGACGGCGACTCCCGCGGACGGTCCGATCAGCACTGTGTCACCAGGCGCGAGCCCCGACTTGATCTCCACCATCTGCAGCACATCGTCGCGAAGCCCCAGCTCGACCCCCACCAGCTCCACCAGGCCCCCTTTGACCCGGCGCACCGAGGGGCTGGACCCCTTGAGATCGATGCCGGATGTCGGGATGGCAACCGCGCGGCGCTGCTCGGTGGCGACCCGGCCCTGCGCAAAGAGTCCCGCCACCAGGCGGCCGCCGACGTTCGGGATGGCGACGTAGATGCGTACCTGCCGCGTGGCGGGATCCACCGACGGATTGATTCGCTCGACCCGCCCCGTGAACGACTTCCCCTCGTAGCCGCTGACCTCGAAATCCACAGGCGTGCCGGTCTTGAGGACCGAGAGCGCGCTCACCGGCACGGTGGCTTCGAGGCGGAGGCTGCCGGGATCGACCAGGGTGATGGCCGGGTTGCCCACTTGCAACACGTCTCCCGCACTGGCCTGACGCTCGCTCACTATGCCCTTGAAGGGCGCTCGGATGACCGTCTTCTCCAGCTGCTTGGTGGCGCTGCTCAACCGCGCGGTAGCGTCCGCGAGTCCCGCCTCGGCGTTCATGACGCTCCAGCGGGCCTGCTCCAGATCGCGCTCAGCCAGCGCGCCGGCCTGGGCCAGGCGCTCGGATCGCTCCGCGTTCCGCTTGGCCACTACGAGCGCCTCGTTCGCGGTGCGGCTCGCGGACCGGGCCGAGAGTAAGGCGTCGCGAATCGCCGAATCGTCGAGGCGGACCAGCGTCTGTCCTGCGCTCACGGACTGCCCCTGCTCGACCAGCATCTGGGTCACCGCTCCCGCGACCTCGGCGCGCAGCGTGGCCTGGCGCTCCGCGGCCAGCGCCCCGGAGACCGAGGGGCCGCTGGAGAGATCCCGCTCCGTTGCGACCGCGATGTTGTCGGCCCGAAGCGCCACGGCCGGTGCCTCGGCCGGGACGCCCCCGGCATCGGCGTTGTTCCGGCATGCCCCCGCCGCGGCGCCCGCGGTTAAGACGAGCAAAGCGAGCAGCAGGGAAGGGCGATGCCTGGCGTTCATGGGATACCGAATCCGGTTGTCGTCTGCGGCTGAGTCTGTTGCGCCGGGCGCCGCGCACTGCGCGCGGCAGACCCGGATGTGGGCGCTGCTCCGGTCCCGAGCGGCAGCCGGGGCAGGAGCGCCATCCGCATGCGAGCGACCAGGGCGTCGCGGGCCGCCTGAGCCCGATTGGCCCCGGCCTGCTCCAGCGCGAGTCGCGAATCCAGCAGCTCGGTGTGGGTCGAAATGCCCTCGCGGAAGCGAAGCTCCGCGATGGAGTACGCCCGCGCCGCCTGCGCTGCGGTGCCTTCGCTGGCGCGCAGCACCTCCATGGCGCTGGCCAGCTGCAGGAGCGAGTTCCGCGCGTCCAGCTGGGCCAGCTCCGTAGTCTGCCGGTGACGGAGCCGGGCGTCCTCCAGGTTGGAGCCGGCAACCAGCTTGTCACCGGAAATCCTCCCGCCGGTGAACAAAGGCACCTGGAGTCCGACCGCGACGCTCCAGTTGGTCAGGAACTGCCCCCAGCTCGGAAGGCCCGATCCCGGATAGGCGACCCGGCCGTAGGCCGAGGTGAGCGCGACCGCGGGATAGTTCTGGGACTTGGCCACGCGGACCAGTCCCTCCTCGCCCTTGATGGCCAGCGCCGCCTGGCGAACCGGGAGGCGATGCTCGGCCGTCGTGTCGCCTGACTCGGCCAGCAGAGCGGCGAGGGATGGCACGCCGGCAAGGACCGAGTCGTCGAGGACAGTGCTGAGCGTCAGCGGCGTCTCGCCGGGCAGCTCGAGCAGCTGTTTGAGCTGGAGGTAAGCCAGATCACGATCCGAGGCACGCTGAATCGCCGCGGCGCGCTGGTTGTCCCGGGCGACGCGGGACCGGAGCAGATCGAACTCGGGAACAGTCCCGACCTCGCGGCGGAGCTCGGTCTCACGCAGTGTGGAATCGGCCTGCTCCAGGGCGGTCAGCGCGATCCGGGCAAGCTGGTCGGCCAGGGCGGCGTTGAAGTAGGTCTCCACCACGTCGAGCGTGAGCTGTGCCTCGCTCTCCGACAGGCCGAGGTCCGCGCTCTCCCGCGCCGCATTGGCCGCCTGCATTTGTCCGCGCACCCGCCCGCCGCTGAACAGGGTCTGGGAGAGCGACAGCCCGATGTTGTAGGTGTTGGCCCGGCCGAACGGCAGGCTCCCCAGGTCCCCGAATGGGTTGAGAGCGGTCACACATTCCAGTGACTTTTCCAGTGAGTCCACTCGCGCGCCGATCGGCTGCGACGGATCGGCCAGGAACCGGTCACAGCTGGTGGGGCTGTCCGACGTGCTCGTGTCTGTGGTGGCGAGACTGGAAAACTGTGACTTGATCAGGCGTGAATAGGAAACCGACCCGGTGAGCTGGGGAAACAATTCGCTCCGAGCCCGGATCTGCTCGCCCCGCGCGCGGTTCACCGCCGACCGGGCCAAGCCGACCACCTCGCTGGCGGGGCGGGCCAGGCGCAGCGCCTCCTCCAGTGACAGCGCCCGCGATTCTGCCTGGCTCTGCGCCGGAGCGGAGCCGGCCAGTCCAAGTCCGAGAAGCGCGACCGCGAAGCAGCACCGAACCATCAGGACTGGTCCTCCGCACCGATGGCCCGCACGAACAGGTTGACGTACTCGGTGATCGCCTGCTCCGGCTCCAGCCGGTAGGCGAACGGCATGATATCGCGGCTCATCGCGTCCGCGAAGAGTGCGCCCATCAGCGTCATGGCCGCTGCGGGCGTCGCAAACTCCGCCCGGGCGAGGCCCGTCGCGCGCAGCCGCTCGAGGTAGGCGTTGAGTTCCCGGCCCGCGCAGGCGCTCGCGCTGTTCTCCGACGGCAACAGCCCCGGATGCTCCTCGATTTCTCCCATCGCCGTCCGAATCACGGAGCGGCGGCCCCACAATGCATCCCAGTGGAGTCGGGCCCAGGCCAGCAATTCGGCCCGCGGGTTCTGCGGTGTCGCCGGGAGCGAAAGCGCGACCGGCGATCCACAGGCGCAGCGAATCGCCTCATGCAGCAGCGCGGTCTTTGATCCGAATTGGCGGAAGAGGGTGACTTCGTTGACGCCGGCACGCTGGGCGATCTGCCGGGTCGTCGTGCCACGGAATCCGGTCTCAGCGTAGAGCTCGGTGGCCGCGTCGAGAATTCTCTGGCGGAGGTCCATAGGGCGCCCAAGCTAACCTGGCCCTACCAGGGTATGCAAGTGTGCACTTGCATACCCTTGGTAAGTTTCAGCTTCCTAGCGTCTTAGCCTCCTAGCCTCATAGCCTCCTACTGCCTCGCATACCCAGGCCCCCGCACCAAGCGGCCAGGCTTGGCCCCGGTGTGGACGCCGTCCTGGAGCACGATCACGCCGTTGACCAGCACGTGCTTGATCCCCACTGATACCTGATGGGGCTGCTCGTAGGTGGCGCGATCGGCCACCGTTGCCGGATCGAAGATCACCACGTCGGCAAAGAAGCCCGGACGGAGCAGTCCTCGGTCGGGGATGGAGAGCCGGGTTGCCACGGCCGACGTCATCTTCCGAATGGCATCTTCGAGCGGCAAAACTCGCTCTTCCCGGACGTACTTCCCCAGGATCCTGGGGTAGTTGCCATAGGTGCGCGGATGGGTCAGGCCTTGGGCCTTGGCAGGGTCCTGGCCATCGGCGTCGGTGCCGAACTTCATCCAGGGCTGCCGAAGCTGGAGCTTGACGTTCTCCTCGCTCATTAGAAAGAAGATCGTCTCGACCCGGGAACGCTCCGACACGATGAGATCCATCGCCGCCTCCTGCCACTCCTTGCCCGTTATCTGCGCCACCTCGGACAGCCGCTTGCCGACGAAGCGCTTGTTCTCCGGCTTGTCGAACTGGGCGAACAGCACATTCTCGGGCCCGCCCATCTGACAGAGGCTTTCCCACTCATTCTGATCGCGATCGATCTCGGCGCGGATCCGCCGCCGCGTCTCCGGGTTCGCGATGTTGTCGAACAGTTTGCCGTCCGCGCTGGCCCAGGGCGGAAGGCAGGCGGTGAGTCCGGTCCCTCCGGCGGTGTAGGCGTACATGTTGGCCTGCAGGTCGAGCCCCGCGGCGCGGGCCGAGTCGATTTTCGCGATCGCTGCCGGCTCCTTGGACCAGTTGCGCTTACCGCCGGCTTTGAGGTGGTAGATCTCCGCCGGCACGCCGCCTTCCTTGCCGATCCGGATGGTCTCATCGATCGCCTCGAGCCAGGCGTTCCCTTCCGAGCGCATGTGGGTGATGTACAGTCCTCCAAACGGCGCCATTGCCCGGGCCAGCTCGATCAGCTCTTCTGTGCTGGCGTAGTTACCGGGTGGATAGATCAGAGCCGACGCGACCCCGAACGCCCCGTCTTGCATCGCATTGCGGACCACCGCGCGCATCGTGTCGAGCTCCGCCGCGGTGGCCGGACCCTGGGCCTCTCCCTTGGCGTAGACCCGGACGGTGGCGGCCCCGAGAAAAGAGCCGAAGTTCTCGGAGACCCCATTCGCCTGCATCGCCCGGAGCCAAGCGTCGAATCCGCGCGGGCCGGGGTAGTCGGTGCCCGGCCTCTCGAAGCCCTTGTAATTCGCGTTGGTTGGCGCCGGACTCGAGCCTTCCCCCATGATCTCGGTGGTAACGCCCTGCGTGATCTTGCTGACTCCCCGGCCATCGCCCAGGGTGAAGCTGTAGTCCGATTGTCCCTGGATATCGATGAAACCGGGAGCCACCACCAGGCCGGCGGCGTCGAGCCAGTGCTTGGTGCGGGTCCGGGACAGCACGCCCCGCGGCGCCACCTGCGTGATGCGGTCCCCTCGAATGGCCAGGTCTCCGTAAAACCAGGCGGCTCCACTGCCATCGACGATGCGCCCGTTGGCGATGATCAGGTCGAAGTCGCCGAAATCGACCGTGGGGTTGGGGAATCGGGTCGGGACCGGCCCGGCCGGCGGTGGCGTGCCTGGACCACACGCGCTCAGGGCCGCCATGATAAGGAGAGTACGGCGCATCGGGTGCTCGGGGTGACTGGGTCTGCGAATATAGGCGCGATTCGGCCCGATCGCGGCTTGACACCCGGTGGCCGCCGGGTGAACCTATGGGCCGCCCTCCATGCCACGCTTTTTCCTCGCCCTCGCGCTCCTGCTCGCCGCGCTCTACGCGGCCGCACGACCGATCGGACCCGCTCCGGCCCTCGGTCCCTTCCTTGATCCTGCCAACGGCGCCTGGGCGATGGCGCGCACCGCCTCGCTTCCCTCCCGGTCCGAGGCGACCATCGCAAGCCTGAGTGCGCCGGTGGAAGTGGAATTCGACGACCGCGGTGTGCCCCACGTGTTTGCCCAGACCGAGGAAGATGCCTGGCGGACGCAGGGATACCTCCTGGCCCGGGACCGGCTGTTCCAGATGGAGCTCTCTACACGGGCCGCAGGGGGCACCTTGTCGGAGCTGGTCGGTGCCCGGGCGCTCGAAGCGGATCGCGCCGCGCGACGCCGCGGACTCGCCTGGAGCGCCGAGCGGCTCTTTGCCGCCGCTGACACTGGCAGCCTGCTGTTTCGGGCGGCCAGGGCCTATTCCGAAGGAGTGAACGCCTGGATCGCCGGCATGCGGTCCGCCGACCTGCCTTTGGAGTATCGGCTGCTGGGAGCGCGTCCCAGAGCGTGGCAGCCGTTGCACACCTTTCACTTCTTCAACCAGATGGCGCTCACCCTCGCCTACGAGGATGAAACCCTCCCCAAGCTCCGGGTCCGCTCGCTGGTCGGCTCCGCCGCGACCGAAGCCCTCTTTCCAGTGAACAGCCCGATTCAGGAGCCGATTCAGCCCAACGGGCTGGCGGTGCCACGCTACGATCTGGTCCGGCCGTTCCCCGGGCCCGGAGCTCCCGATACCACGGTCGTTCTCGCGCTCGCCGAGCGTGCGGCTCTCGACTCGGCGTTCGGTGTGACTCCGCGCCCGCCGGGAGACGATGCGGCCATCGGCAGCAACAACTGGGCGGTCGGTCCGGCGCGCACCGCGGCGGGTTATGCCTTGCTCGCCGGCGACCCGCACCTCGAGCTGACCATTCCTTCGATCTGGTACGAGATCCATCTGAACGTGGCCGGCGGGCCCGACGTCGCGGGCGTCACCTTTCCGGGATCGCCCGGTGTGATCATCGGCTTCAATCGAAACGTCGCGTGGTCGTTCACCAACACCGGCGCCGATGTCCGCGACCTCTATGTGGAGACGGTGGACGATTCGGTGAGCCCGAGACGGTACCGGGTGGATGGGGAATGGAAGCCGGTGGAGCGGCGGGTTGAGTCGCTTCGCGGGCGCCAGAACGAGGTGCTCGGAACCGACACTCTCTACTTCACTCACCGGGGACCGATGGGGAAGGACGGTGCACGCTGGGTCTCGGTCCGGTGGACGCCGTTCGAGTCGAGTGGCGGAGAGGATTTTCTCCGTCTCGATCGCGCCGGCTCGGTCGCCGAGTGGCTCGATGGCTGGAAAGAGTTCGTGGCGCCGGCCCAGAATGGCATCGTGGCCGACCGCGCCGGCACGATCGCCATCCGCTCCACCGGCCGCTATCCCATTCGTCCTGGAAGCGGCCGGGGCGATACCCTGCGTGACGGAAGTGCCTCCGCCAGCGATTGGACCGGGTATGTCCCGCTCGGTGAGTATCCGTTCTCGCTGAATCCTGCCCAGGGATTACTCGTTTCGGCCAATCAGCAGCCGGTGGACCCGCGGGTGAACCCGCGCTACCTCGGGGCCAATTGGCCTTCGCCGTGGCGCGCGATACGCATCAACCAATTGCTCCGGAGCGACACCGCGGTCACTCCGGACGCCATGCGCCGTTACCAGACCGATCCCGGCAGCCCACGCGCCGATCGATTCGTGCCGGCATTCCTCGCCGCGGCCGGTGGTCAGGCCGCACGGACTACCGACTCCGCTGAGCTGGCGCGGGCGGCCGGGCTGCTCCGCGACTGGGATCGGAAATACTCGCGGGAGAATCGCGGCGCGGCCCTCTTCGAGGCGGCGATGGGCGCGCTCCCGTCGCTCGTGTGGGACGAGCTGTTTCCGGCCCCAGTCGCTACGGATGTCAACACGACGCCCCGGCCGGTGGCGCAACCGGCCGACGCAGTGCTCCTGGAGCTCCTCTCCGATTCAGCCAGCGCGTGGTGGGACAATCGACAGACCCCGCAGATCGAGACTCGAGACGAGATACTGGCGCGCGCGCTGGTCGAAGGATACCGGTGGGCAGTGTCGGAGTACGGCCCGCCGGAAGGCGATGGCTGGCTCTGGTCCAATGCCCACCACGCCAACATCAGCCATCTCCTTCGATTGCCCGCGCTCTCATCGATGGGGTTGTCGGTGCAGGGAGGGCCGTCGACGATCAGCCCTTCCGCAGGCCGGGGCGCCCACGGGGCAAGCTGGCGCATGGTGGTCGAGCTGGGTCCGGAAGTACGCGCGTGGGGCATCTTCCCGGGTGGTCAATCGGGCAACCCGGCCAGTGCATGGTTCCAGGACCGGGTTCCGCGTTGGGCAGCCGGAGCGCTGGATACGCTGCTGTTCCCTTCGGGTCCGGGGCAGATTCGCCCGGAGCGAATCCGTGCGCGTCTCAGACTGACGGGAACGGCCGCACAATGAAGCGGGGCCTGTCGTTCCTGACACTTTTGGTGGCCTTCGCGCTGGCGGCGCGGTTGGGATGGTGGTCGGTCCCGGTCGTGGCCGCGCTCTGGGGTGCCATGTTGCCCCGAGTCTCCGCGCCCGCGGGGCGCGCGGCGTTGGCGGCCGCTTTGGCCTGGGGAGTCTGGCTCCTGCTGGACTGGGGCGCCGACCAGCGTGCGTTCGCCTCCCTGGCCGGGCGGCTCGGCGGTGTGATGAATCAGCCACCCGTCGTCCTCATATTGCTCACGCTCCTGCTGGCGGCGCTGCTGGCCTGGAGCGCCGCGGCGCTCGCCGGCGCCACGGTCCAATCCCTCGCCAAACGCTCCGGAGGTACCTGATGATCGCTCGACCAAGTGCAATGCTCGCCGCAGCGCTGCTGTTCGTCGCGGCGCCAGTGGCCGCGCAAGCCAACTACGACACCGTGAAGGTCCAGACCATCCCCGCCGGGCCGGGCGTGTACATGCTCCTGGGCGCCGGCGGAAATATCGCGCTGTCGGTCGGGGATGACTTCGCCTTCCTGGTGGACGACCAATACGCTCCGCTGAGCGAGAAGATCCTCGCTGCCGTCAAAGCCGTCACCAGCAAGCCGATCCGCTTCCTGGTCAACACTCACTGGCACGGCGACCACAGCGGCGGCAACGAGAACATGAACAACGCCGGCGTCATCATCGTGGCGCACGACAACGTGCGCACCCGGATGAGCAGCGAGCAGTTCATCGCCGCGTTCAATTCCAAGGTGCCGGCATCCCCGAAGGGCGCCCTTCCGGTGGTGACGTTCAGCCAATCGGTGGCGTTCTACAACGGTGGCGAGACCATCCATGTGGTGCACGTGCCGCCGGCCCACACCGACGGCGACGCCCTCGTGCACTTCGTTCGGGGCAACACGATTCACATGGGAGACAATTTCTTCAACGGGCGATACCCGTTCTTCGATCTGTCCAGCGGCGGATCCTTCGAAGGGGTGATCAACGCGGTGAACTCGGCCATGCCGTACGTGAATGACAGCACCAAGGTCATTCCAGGGCACGGGCCGCTCGCCGGCGAGACCGAGCTGGTGGCCTATCGCGATGTGCTGGTGAAGGTCCGCGACCGAGTCGCGGCGCTGATCAAGCAGGGTAAGACCCGGGAGCAGGTGATCGCCGCCAAGCCCTCGGCGGAATGGGATGCGACCTGGGGCTCCGGCTTCATGAAGCCGGATGTGTTCCTGGGGATGGTCTTCGATTCGATGAAGAAAAAGTGAGTCCTCAGAACCTCACGCCCGCCCCGATCCGGAGCGTTCGGGGCGGGACCCGTTGCCGGGTTTGCCCGTAGAGGGAAAAGGCGTCCGGGTCGAGGTTGCCGTTGACCGAGGTTTGAATCTCGGAGATCGTGTTGGCGCCCAACGCGTTGAAGGCGTCGAGCGCGAGGCTCACTTCGGTGTTCCCGAATCCGAAGCCGCGCTCCAGGTGCAGGTCGAGCGAGGTCCGGGAGGGATAACGGTAGGAGCCGCGAGGCTGCACGAAAATCCGCTGGCCGGCGGTCGTTTGGAAGAAATAGCCCCGAAGCCCGACGGGTCTTGGAGGCACGCCGGAGAGCGGATCCTCCAGCAGCGCGAATTCCAGCAGCAAGTCGGAAATCGTAACCGTCGGAGTCGTGGCGTCCCCCGAGAAATACGTCACGAACGCCCCGCCGCGGAACCCGAAGGGGAGATTCCCTCCGGCTGCGAGCTTGACCTCGACCTCGCTCTGATTGTTGAGGTTCCCGAAAAAATTCGCCTGCTCGTTGAGTCGCACGAACGGCCCGGCCCCCGACGTGGTGTAATCGTCGGTCCCGGTCAGGCTGTTCAGGTTGCCCTGGAGCCTGGTGATGGTCCCCGAGACGTTGGCCCACCAGGATGGGTAGCGTGCCGTGGCGCTCAGCTGGAGCTGGTCGAAACGCCGGTTGGCTTCCGGCACATTGGTCAGGACATTGTCGGGCTGGTAGGTGAGCGCCAGCCACCGGGCGATTCCGTCTGCGCCGTCGAAGTGCGGCGGGATGACAAAGATGCCGGTCGGGATGGACTGGTCCCGCCAGTACACAATGTCCTCGTTTGAGACCGCCAGCTTCGGGAGCACCACCGGCTTGCCGTCTTTGGTGACCGGGCGGAAGAATCGGTCCATGACGGTGACATTCTCATAGAAGGTGTAGTTGTTGGCGATGTTGCGGTCGATCACCGCGACCATGTTCTTGTTCCGCCGCCGCACATACAGGGCCTCGGTCTTGATCCGGCTGCCCCAGGCCTTCTCCAGCCCCAGGATTCCCTGTTCGATGTAGGGTTCCTTGAAATTTTCCACCCGGCCTACTTCGTTGAGCCGGATGGTCTGCGCCTTGCGCCAGGCCGAACTTGCGTTCCGCTCCGCGGCCGTAAACGTGGTTCGCGGATCGCTGAACGGCGCTCCGGTGTACTCCCACCGCTCCTCGTTGGAGTAGACGTTCCCGCCTTCCGCGCGGTCGAAGAAGGCCGCGAACATGTTCTGGTGGAAGATCCCCCAATGCGCCTTGGCTACCAGCGTGCCGTTGCCGCTCAGGTCCGCCACGATGCCCAGGCGCGGCTCGAGTGCGTCGTCGTGGACCGGTGTGAAGTAGCCCCGGGCGGCCGGGTTCTGCCGAAGCTGTCCGACCCAGGTGCCCCAGCGTAATCCGGGATTGATGCTGAGCCACGGCGTCACCTGGATGTAGTCCTGGAGGAAGGCGGCGCTGTTCTGCACCTTGGACGCCAGGTCTACCTCGCCGCCCCAGCTGCTGGTGGTCACGCCGCTGAAGACCCAGGTGGACGGCACCGCGGGGTCGAAAACCGGAGGGGTGAGCCGCTCACCGGGACGCCAGGTGAGTCCGCCATTTCTCAGCCGCTGATGATTCCAGTGCCCGAAGGCACGCTCTTCTCCGATCTTGAGGTGGTGCTCCATCCCGGCAATCCGCGCGTAGAGGTCCAGCGCGGCGGAGAAGGCAATGCTGGACGGCTCCCGGGACTCACGGAAGATCGAGTTCTGATAGCGGCGCGGACTCACTTCGAGCAGCGTCGCGATGCCCGGAACCCCGGGTCCGCCGTAGCCGTCGCGCCGATCGGTGCCGTCGTATCCGGCCAGCTTGACCTCGAGGAAGCTCCGCGCGGAGAGGGTACGTTGCCAGGAGAGATTGTAGAAGACGGTGCGCGAGGTCCGGTCGAGAGTGGCCTCCGGACTTTGGAATCCGTCTTGTCCGAAGCGTGAGCCGTCGGCATCGATGCGTCCCACCGCGCCGTTGAAGATGTCCTTCGGGGTGGGCTGCCAGGTCAGCTTGGCCAGGAACTTCCGCTCCCGTTCCCCCGGCTCGGCCGGTGAGAACTCTCCCGGCACCTGGCGCACTTTGTTGAGCACGCGAACCCCGCGGTCCACCACCTGGCCGAACACGGCGAAGTAGAGTTTGTCCCGAACGATCGGTCCGCGGAGCTGGGCGTCCACTTCGGCACGGTGCGACAGCTCGGAGCCGAGCTCCGTCACCTGGAGATTGGTAGCATTCAGATGCCAGGACTCGGCGCTGGTACGGAAGGCACCCTGCAGCCGGTTGCTTCCCGACTTGGTGACAATGTTGACGATGCCGCCCTGGAAATTGCCGTACTCGGCTCCCGCGCCGAGCCCACGCACCTGGATTTCCTCGATCCAGCTGGTGCTGGGTGAAAGAAAATCGCCTCCCAGGCCGGGATGGTTCACCGCCACCCCGTCGAGCTGGTAGTTGTTGGCCTGTGCCGTCGCAGCGCCCCAGATTTGATCGGGCCGTGCGCCCGCCGTGAACGCGACCAGGGCCCTGGCATCGTTGGGCAACGGCAGAACCGAGAGCTCCCTGGGCGTGAGGCGGGTGCCGAACTCCGTATCTCCGGTGCTGATCTGGATCGCGGCAGCCTGTACCACCAGCGGCTCGAGCGCGAGGGCGGCGGTCGAGAGGCTGATGACTACGCTCTCGACCCGGCCGGCGCGAACCAGCACGTCGTTCACCACCACCGGCCGAAACCCGATCCGGCGGACCGTCAGCCGATAGGATCCCGGTGGAAGGAAGCCGAGGCGGAATACGCCTTGCTGGTCGGAGTTGGTCTGTCGTCGGGTGAAGCCGTCGGTATGCACAGCGACGATGTCGGCCAGCGGAACCGCGACCCCCTCTTCAGAGTGGACCCGACCGCCGAGAATGCCGGTGTTGCCGGACTGGGCGAATGCCGGCCCGGCTGCCAGGCCGAGGCACATTCCCGCGATCAGGCGCCACCGCCCGGCCGCGGTCACTTCAGGATTACCAGGATGGCTCCACTGTCGTGACCCATGCCGAAGCGTTGTACCGCGTCGGTCCCCCGCAAGTGCTGGATTTCCTTGACCGCGCTTCGCGCCACGTCGTTCAGTGAGTTGAGTCCTCCTTTGCGCAGACCCGAGACGTACACCTGTATGGGCGACGTCTGCAACGTGGCACTGGTTGCGCCGCGACCCCGGAGCCAGTTGGGGCGGAGATGCTCGACCAGATCCATGGCCGTGACCGCGGCATCGGGCGCCGCCTCGATTTCCTGGATGGAGATCCGGTCAGGGTGGCGCTTCAGCTTGGGCTCCGGCTTGGCCGTGTCCTGAGCGGACAGGCCGATCGGGAACAGCGCGGCCATCAGCAGCAGCGAAGTAAGAAAGCGGGGCATGATCGGCGACTCCTGCGGAGGGAACGCCTGACGAAAGCACCTCACGGGACGCTAGGGAAGGGGGGGCGACTCGGTCGGAGGTTCATCGACCAGGCGACCGGCGTCCCGGGCCGCCCGGCGGAGGAGGAATTCGATTTGTGAATTGAGGGAACGAAGCTCCGCCCCGGCCCAACGCTGCAGCGTATCGTGCAGCGCAGGATCGAGGCGGAGGAGAAAGGCTTTGCGTTCCGGCATGTCGCAGCGCCGCGATCAGGTGTAGAGGGTGCCTGTGTTGACCACCGGCTGGGTTCCCTTTTCACCGCAGAGCACGACCAGGAGATTCGAGACCATCGCCGCCTTTCGCTCGTCATCCAGGTGCAGGATGTTCTTCTGGGCGAGCAGCTCGAGCGCGTTCTCTACCATCCCGACCGCGCCCTCGACGATCTTGTAGCGGGCCGCGATGATCGCACCGGCCTGCTGGCGCTGCAGCATCGCGTGGGCGATCTCCTGGGCGTACGCCAGGTGCGCAATCCGGGCTTCCTGCACCTGGACGCCCGCCTTGGCCAGCCGGTCCTGCACCTGTTGCATCAGGTTGGCGGCGACCTCGGTGGCGTGGCTGGAGAGCGCAGCTTCGTCTGTATTGTGGGCATCGTAGGGGTAGCTGGACGCGAGGGCGCGCACCGCCGACTCACTCTGTACCCGGACATAGTTCTCGAAGTCGTCCACTTCGAACATCGCCTCGGCCGTATCGACGACCCGCCAGACCACGATGGCCCCGATCTCGATCGGATTGCCGTGGGCATCGTTCACTTTGAGCTTGGCGGTTTCGAAGTTCCTGGTCTTGAGCGAAACCCGCAGTTTCTTGGTGAACGGGTTGACCCACCAGAACCCGGCGTCTTTCACCGAACCGGTGTATCGGCCGAAGAGGGTCAGCACCTTGGATTCATTCGGCTGTACTATGAGGAAGCCGGGCAGCATGATCATGGCGACGACAAAGACCCCCGCGGTCAGGAGCACCCGCGTGATATTCTCGCTCCCGGCCGCGCCCACGAAGAGCCAGGTGTTGAGTCCCAGCACGAGCAGCAGGACGAGCAGCGTCGCAAGTCCGGGAAGCGGGCGAATCACCTTCTCGCGGATCATGTTCTTGGGGCTCCGTTAGTGTGATAGTTAAATGATATCACCATGATATAAGAAGGTCAAGTCCAGCCATGTCTGTCCTTATCTGATGTGCCATTCCGACGTTCCAACGCCTGAACACTCCCAAGTGTCCAATGCTGCGAGAGATGGATCGGCGCCGCCGACCTCGGAGGGAGTCCCCTGCAGGCTCAACTGGCTATGACCCCCGCCGATCTCGATCGGCAGGACGTGACGCTCGCTGCCGGCGGCGATCATGACGCGTTCGAGCGGCTGTATCACCGCCATGTGGCGCGGGTCAACAGTCTCGCCCGGTGGTTGCTGGATCCCAGCGACGCGGAGGATGCGGTGCAGGAGGTCTTCATCAGAGTCTGGCAGAAGCTGCACACCTTCGCGGGCCAATCCGCGTTCGGTACCTGGCTGCATCGAGTCGCGGTGAATCTCTTCCTGCGCCGCCGCCAGTCTTCGGGCTCGATCCGGAAGCGTCAGGTGAGCGACGAGGGGTTGATGCTCGCGGCCGCCGGCGTGGCCGAGCGGCCGGATCTTCGGGTCGCGATCGAGGGCGCGGTGGAGCGGCTGCCCGCCGGCGCCAGAGAAGTGTTCGTCCTCCACGATATGGAGGGCTACAAGCATGAGGAGATCGCCCGGATGCTGGAAGTCGATCCCGGCACGTCGCGATCCCAGCTTCACCGGGCCCGGTTGCTGCTGCGACAGCAGCTGGCCAACTGAAACGGAAGCGCACTATGGCTGACTCGTTTACCAACCAGCTCTCGGCCTACCTGGACGACGAGCTCGACAGCGCCTCGCGGAATCGGCTCGAGGCTCACCTGGCCGGCTGCCCGGCATGCGCCGTGGTGCTGGCCGACCTTCGCGCCATCGTCGCGGCGGCACCGCACTACGCCGGGCGCAAGCCGGAACGCGATTTGTGGAAGAGCATCGAGA